>Ga0210384_10005875_pt1 | contig 13186 bp, 15 predicted proteins | sample IncBWH2MmetaG_FD_160574 | JGI IMG/M metagenome (GOLD analysis project Ga0210384, IMG submission 160574) | Forest soil microbial communities from Barre Woods Harvard Forest LTER site, Petersham, Massachusetts, United States - Inc-BW-H-2-M | ecosystem: Environmental > Terrestrial > Soil >... | reverse complement strand
GAGCTTCGCGGCGGTCTGGCGATCCTGGCGCTGCGCGGGCGCGATCTGCAACGGGATGCTGACGCCCACCGAGACCATGTCGGGGTAGCCGCTGCGCTGGCCGTACGACACCTGCCACGACCAGTTCGCATGGCGTTCGGCCGCCGTCGCGTCCGCGTCGCGCCGCGCGAGTTCCACGCCGCTGCGCGCGGCCGCCACCGCGGGATCGGCGTCGACGTAGGCAGCTTCGGTCGGCGCGGGCGGCGGCACGGGCGCCGCGAGATCGTCGGCCGGCGCGCCGACCCAGCGCTGGAGCGCGGTGGCCGCTTCGGCCTGTGCCTGGCGAGCGTCCGCCGATGCGTCTTCGACGATGCCGCGCGCGCTCGTCGCGGCCAGCACCTCCTGCGCGTTGCCGGCCGACGCGGCCAGGCGTGCCCTGGCGGCTTCCACTTCCTCATGGGCGTGGTGCTCGTCCAGCGTGGCGAGCGCGAGCGCTTCGCCGGCATACCAGGCATCGAGGTAGACGAGCGCGGTCTGCAGCCGCGTGTCGGCCGCCGCGACGCTCGCCGACACCGATTGCCGACTCACCATGGCGTCCGCGGCCGCCTGCCGCGCGGCGCGCTTGTCGTGCGGCACCCACTCCTGGCCGATGCCGATGCGCTTCATCGTCATCGAGTCGTCCCTCGCGCTGAAACGATCGGCGCCCTGGACGGGCAGGTTGTCGATGCCGACCTGCAGCGTCGGATCGGGAAGCTGGCCGGCGGCGCGTGCGCTTTCCGCGGCGCTGGAGACCTCGGCGCGCGCGGCGCGCGCCGAGGCGGAACGTTGAACGGCGCGCTCGAGGGCCTGGGCCAGCGTGAGCGACGCCGCGCCCGCGAAGGCAGGCAGCAGCGCGCCGGCCAGGACGGCCGCGCGCAGTGTCGTGATGGACATGGAAACTCCGGAGACGAACGGGAAACCCGCCGAGGTCGCGGCGTGACAGCCGCGTCGGCACCGATCAGTCGACGGAAGGGATCAGACTCTCAGCCGGAGGGTGGCGAGATAGATCGGGTCGGGGGGCGGCTGCGCCACGCGCATCGCGGCCGCGGGAGCCGCGCGGGCGCCGGCCGCGTCGAGCACGAGCGGGAGCTCGAGCACCTGCACCAGCATCGGCAGCGTGGGCGCGGGGATCTTGACGGCTTCGAACGACTGGCTGGCGTCCGCGCCGTGCTCGTGGCAGAGCGCGGGTTGCGCCTTGTCCATCTGCTCGCAGGGCTGGCCCGATGCCATCGACGCGCCCATCGCGGCGGTGCCGGCTTGCACCGGGCACACGTAGTTCGCCAACGCCAGCTGCGAGAACAGCAGCGACAGCATCACGACAAGCGCGGTGGTCAGGCGGTGGGTGAAGTGGCGAAGCATCGGACGCCAGTGTAGCCATGACCGCAAGCCTGGGCTCAGGCCTGGTCGATGGCGACTTCTAGAATTCTCCTTATTCCTACGCCCGCAGCGGCACCGTGCCTGCGCATTACGTCGCCAGCGAAACCATCGAGCTGACGAGTCGCACGGAGTAGGCCCCGAGTGTCGTTTCGATATCCGACCGAGGCTTCCGGCCGGTGGCGCCGGGCCGGAGAGTACAGTTCGCCATCCAGGGATCGAAAGTCGATGACGCCATGGAGATCGCGGAGCGGGCCGAGGCCTGACTACTGCGGCGCGCGTCGCTGAAATGGCCACCGGAGGGCCCAAGGCGCATGCCCAATATCGCTAGCGTATTCAAAAGTGAAATCACGAGACTCGCGCGGAAGGAATTGCGCGGGAACAGCGATGGCCTCAAGAAGGCCGTTGCCGCGCAACGATCGGAAATCGCGGGCCTGAAGCGTCGCGTCCAGGCCTTGGAGGCCCTGGTCAAACGGCTCGCCAGGAGCCAGGGCGCTGCCCCTGCGCGGTCCCGGGCGGCGGCGCCGAGCGAGACGGGCGAACCCGATTCGGGCGCACTTCGCTTTCGTGCGAAGGGCATGGCCGCGAACCGCAAGCGTCTTGGCCTGTCCGCGGCCGACTTTGCCCTGCTCGTGGGGACGACAGGCCAGTCGATCTACGCCTGGGAGGCAGGCAAGGCGAAGCCGAGACCGGAGGCCCTGGCCGCGATCGCGGCGCTGCGGGGCATCGGCAAGCGCGAGGCCGATGCCAGGCTGGCGGGCTTGAAAGGGCAGTAGTACTTCAGGACCCGTTCCCTGGCGCGAGTTCCCCGAACCAGAACGAGGCGGTGACGCCGCCGTCCATCAGGAAGTCGCTGCCCGTGATGAGACCGCCGTCGGGGCCCATGAGCAGTGCGGCGACGCTGCCCACCTCGTCCGGCGTGCCGGGCCGCCCGACAGGGGACAAATCGATCATGCGCCGGTAGCCCGCGGCACGCGGGCCCGACAACTCGTCCCTCGCGAGCGGCGTGATGATGATTCCGGGGCTGATGGCGTTGATGCGAGCGCCTCGCCGGCCCCAGCGCGGCGCTTCCGCCATGACGCGCAGCGCGTTGCCGCGCTTGGAGAACTGGTAGGCCATGAGCGAGTCCGTCACCTGGTCGGGCTGCAGGAACGGCAGCCCGAGCAGGTCCTCGGCCGGCGTCAGGGCAAGCCCCCGGTTCTCTTCCGGCGTCAGCGCGCGCAGCCGATGGCCGGACTGCGACGAGACGACGACGCCCGAGCCGCCCACGGCCATCACGTTGCCGAATTCCTCGAGCACGACTGCGGTGCCGTACAGGTCGACCTTGAGGATCGTTGCCGGCGAGGCCTGCGACGGCGAGACGCCGGCCGCGTGCACCAGGCGCGTCACTTCCCCCTTGCCGGTGGCCCTCGCCAGGAGGGCGCGCACCGAATCCCGCGACGCGATGTCGACCGCGGCCGTGCTCACGTCGAACCCCGCGTCGCTGAGCACCCTTGCGGCTGCCGATGCGTTCTCATCGCGCAGGTCGGCGAGGACGACGTGCTTTCCCGCGCTGACGCGCCTCGCGATGGCCTGGCCGATGGAGCCCGGGCCGATGACGACGACCACTTCTTTCATGTCATGTCCTTTGGAGGATTGCCGTCAATGGGGGTGCCCCGAGTGCGGGGCGGGGCCGACCCGGTACTGCTGATCGGTCACCGGCTCCATCCAGATGACGTTCCTGCCATCCAGCGCTTCCTGGACGGCGATGTGGGTCATCGAGGTGGTCGCGGATGCGCCGTGCCAATGCTTGTGGCCAGGCGGGCACCAGATGACGTCGCCGGCGCGGATCTCGACGATGGGCTCGCCCTCGCACTGCGTCCAGCCGCATCCGGCCGTCACGATGAGCGTCTGGCCCAGCGGGTGGGTGTGCCAGTTGCTGCGCGCGCCCGGCTCGAAGGTCACGCTCGCGCACGACACGCGCGCCGGCGCGGGCGGGTTGTTCAACGGGTCGATGCGGACGGTGCCCGTGAACCATTCGGCGGGGCCCTTGACCGACGGCTGCGAGCCGGCTCGCTTGAGTTCCATGCGATTTCCTTCGTTGCCTGGAGTGAATGGCGGCGGCCATGACCCGCGGCTGAAGGAATTCTGGGCGCCGCTGACTCGTCGCGCAAGACGGTCTAAACTGAACAGACTTGTGCAGCTGATTCACCAATGAGCAGAGAAAACCTGGCCGACCTGCAGGCTTTCGTCGCCGTCGCCGAGGCGCGCAGCTTCACCAAGGCGGCGGCGCGGCTGGGGTTGTCGCGGTCGGCGTTGAGCCATGCGATGGCCGCGCTCGAGGCGCGGCTCGGCCTGCGGCTGTTGACCCGGACGACGCGCAGCGTCTCGGTCACGGAGGCCGGCGCTCGGCTGCTCGAGGTGCTGAGCCCCCGCTTCAGCGACATCGAAGCCGAGCTCGCGCAGCTGACCACCCTGCGCGACAAGCCGGCCGGAACGGTTCGCATCACCGCGCACGACCACGCCATCAGGACGGTGCTGTGGCCCAGGCTGGTGCCGCTGATGCACGAATACCCGGACGTCCGGATCGAGATCGGTGTCGACTACGAGCTCACCGACATCGCGGCCCAGCGCTTCGACGCCGGCGTGCGCTCCGGCGACCTGGTCAACCAGGACATGATCGCCGTGCGCATCGGCGGGCCCGTCGCCATGGCGGTCGCGGGCTCGCCCGCGTACTTCGAGGGCCGCCAGCGCCCCATCGTGCCGCGCGACCTCACCGGGCACCGGTGCATCAACCTGCGCCTCACGACCCATGGCGGCCTGTACGCCTGGGAGTTCGAGAAGGACGGCGAGGCGCTGCAGGTGCGGGTGCAGGGCCAGGCCGTCTTCAACAACACCGCCCTCATGCTCGATGCCGCCGTCGAGGGCCTGGGGCTTTGCTACGTTCCGCGCGACTCGGTGCAGCCGCATGTCGACAAGGGACGCCTGGTCACGGTGCTCGATGACTGGTGCATCAGCTTTCCCGGCTACCACCTGTACTACCCGAGCCGGCGCCAGATGTCGCCGGCGCTGGGGCTCGTCATCGAGGCGCTGCGGGTCAAGGCCTGAGCTTCATCCATCAGCGCCTTCCGTTCCTTCCCGGCTGGAGGCGCGCCGCGGGCGACCGCGTAACATCGTCGATCCTCCCGACATCGCCGCGCGCCGCCCAGACCCGTCCATGAGCTTCAAGCCCACCACCGTCGCGGATCTCGGCCACTTCTCCGAGCTGATCGACGCGCGCTCGCCCTCCGAATATGCGGCCGACCACGTGCCGGGCGCCATCAACTGCCCGGTGCTGGACGACGACGAGCGGCGCATCGTCGGCACCACCTACGTGCAGGTCTCGGCCTTCGAGGCGCGCAAGATCGGCGGCGCGATGGTGGCCCGCAACATCGCATCGCACCTCGACACCCTGTTCCGCGACAAGCCGCGCGACTGGCGGCCGCTGGTCTACTGCTGGCGCGGCGGCCTGCGCAGCGGCAGCTTCGTCACGTGGCTGCGCATGGTGGGCTGGGACGCGCAGCAGCTGCACGGCGGCTACAAGAGCTGGCGCGCGCACGTCATCGCGTTGATCGCCGAACGCGCGCCGCGCCTGCAGGTCCGGCTGCTGTGCGGGCCCACGGGCAGCGCGAAGACGAGCGTGCTGCACGCGCTGGGCCGGCTGGGCGAGCAGGTGCTGGACCTCGAGGATCTGGCGGCCCATCGCGGTTCGGTCCTCGGCGAGATCCCAGGCCGGGCGCAGCCCACGCAGAAGGGCTTCGAGACGCTGCTGGCGCAACGCCTGGCCGGCTTCGACCTGTCGCGCACGGTGTGGCTGGAGGCCGAGAGCCGGCGCATCGGCCGCCTCACGGTGCCGGATCCGCTGCTGCTGCGCATGCGTGCCAGTCCGGTGGTGGAGATCCAGGCGTCGCACGAAGCGCGCCTGGCCTACCTGCTGGAGGAATACGCCTGGCTGGGCGACGATCGCGCGCGGCTGGCCGAGCGGCTGGGCTCGCTGCGCGACGTGCTGGCCAAGGACCTGCTGGCGCAGTGGCAGGCGTGGGCGCTGGAGGGCCAGCTGCCGCCGCTGTTCTCCGACCTGATGGCCATGCACTACGACCCGCTGTACCGGCGCTCGCAGGCGCGCGACCTGCGCGCGCTCCCCGACGCCACGGTCGTCAGCGCGGACAGCCTCGCGCCGGCGGGCGTCGCCGCGCTCGCACGGCAGATCCTCGACGCCGTCAGGTGACGCCGCGGAGGGGCGGCTACTTCGCGTCGGCCTGGAACGACGGGTAGCCCGCGCCGTCGGTGGCGCGGGTCAGCGCGGCGACGTCGGCCTTCGCATCGTCGAAGGTCACCACGGCCGTGCGGCGCCTGTAGCTGACCACGGCCTTGCTGACGCCCGGCACCTTCATCAACGCCACCCTGATCGTGACCGGGCAGGTGGCGCAGTCCATCGTGGGCACGGTGAGCGTCACCTGCCGGGTGGCCGCGAACGACGGCGCCGCGGCGAGGGCCAGCACGAGGACGGACAGGCGGCGGAACGGCGACATCGGGACCTCGATCAGTAGAACCAGGGCGCCACGAGCGGCGCCGCCAGCGGGACGAGCGCCAGCACGGCGACGACCCAGAACCAGCGCCGCGCGGCGCCGTTGGCCTGGCGGCAGGCGGCATCGTCGACACCGCAGTTCGCGGCCCGGGCGGGACGGCGATACAGCCGCCGGCCCGCGAACGCCAGGGCGGCAAACGACAGCGCCATCAGCCACGGGGACCAGGGCTCGATGCGACGCAGCTGTCCGATCCAGGCGCCGGAGATGCCCGCCAGCGCGAGCAGCAGCGGCGCCACGCAGCAGCCGGAGGCCAGCAGCGCGGCGATGCCCGCCACGGTCAGCGCCGGGGCGCTGCCGGTTTCATGCGGGGAGGAGACGGCCGGCGTCATGACGGCTCAGGCGGCGATCTCGCGCGCCGTGATCTGGTAGGTGAACGCGTCCGGCGCGTAGGGATCGAGCGCGCCGGCGGCGGTCTCCGCCTGCGGGTACATGAAGAAGCCCAGCTTGCCCTGCTTCGCGCCGGGGAGCGCGACGTCGGCCGCGCCGTTGTAGCCCATCCAGTTGCCTTCCCAGCCGCCGAACAGCGCGCGCCGCACCGGCGCGACGACCGGATGGCCGGCGTCCTTGATCCACTCGGGCGTCTCCTGGCGCATCACCTTGGTGACGTCGGCCGGATCCATCGCGACCCAGCCGTGGCCCTTCAGGTGCACCTCGGCGCGGCAGTGCTGCGCGCCCTTGAGGCTGGCCGGGTTGCCGCCCAGCTCCCTGTAGCCGAACGCGCTGGGCACCAGGCGCACGCCGTAGATGTCGCGCGCGGGCACGCCGGCGGCGCGGCACAGGCCCACGAACAGCGCGTTGATGTCGGCGCACTTGCCGGCGAGGTTGCCCGTCTCGAGCATCGTGCGGATGTCGCCCACGCCGCAGCCGCGCACCTTGGGCTCGCGGTAGGTGCTGACGATCACCCAGTCGTAGATGCGCTGCACCTTCTCGCGGTCGGTGGTCGCGCCGTCGGTGATCTGCAGCGCCACCTTGCGCACGATGCCGTCGGTGGTGATGAGCGCGCTGGGCCGCACCCAGCGGCGCAGGTCGGCGGGGTCGGTGGCGGACGTGTCGCGCGCGGCCCAGTCGACGCCGCGGTTGCGCGTCTGCACGCGCGTGGTCAACGCGACGACCGGCTGCGCGGCGGCCGCGTCGAAGCGCGCCACCAGCACCTTGGCGCCGGTGTCGCCGTCGGTGGCGATGCGCACCTCGCCGCCGCTGCTCGTCCAGCTGATGTCCTGCGTGCGCTGCCACGGCGTGTCGAGCGAGGGCACGGGCAGCCACACGGTGGACGGGCCGGCGGGGTCCGCCAGCGCGACCCGGGTGACGACGTCGAAGGTGCGCCAGTCCGAGGGCCTGGGATCGAAATGGCGGACGGCGTCTTGCGCCCTCAGCAGCGGCGTCGCGCCCAGGAGCATGGAAGCGGAGGCGGCCTTCATCAGGCGGCGGCGCGACACGGGGGTATTCATGGAGGGAGCTATCCTTGTTCGCAACGATTTGCGCGGGGCAGGGCGAGTCGGCGGGCATGCCGCGCCATCGACAGGCGGAACCCCGTATTTTGCCGCCAATCGACCGGACCCGCCGGCGCCACCGATATTCCACCGCCACCATGCCCCCGTCATTGCGTCGCCGCCAACTCCTGCTCGCCAGCGCGGCGATGGCCTGCGTCCGCCGCGCGTCGGCCGCGCAGCCCCTGCGCACCGACTGGCCGCGCCGCCAGAGCACGCCGCGGCTGCGGCTGCCCCTGCTCGACGGGGCGGCATGGTCGCTGGCCGAGCAGCGCGGCCACGCGGTGCTGCTCAACTTCTGGGCCAGCTGGTGCGAGCCCTGCAGGGACGAATTGCCGTCGCTGGTCCGGCTGGCCGAGCGCGAACGGGGCCTGCGTGTCGTCGCCGTGGACTATCGCGAACCGGCCGGCACGGTGCGCCGCTTTCTCGATGCGACGCCGCTGCCGTTGCCGGTCGCCCTCGACGCCGATGGCGGCGCCGCGAAGGCGTTCGACGTGCACGCGTTTCCGAGCACCGTGGCGATCGGCGCCGACGGGCGCGTGCGCTTCGTCGTGATGGGCGAGTGCGACTGGACGGACGCGCGCAGCCGCGCCTGGGTGGACGAGCTGCTGGGGCGGCGCGGCTGACCCTCTCAGGGCGCCACGTCCAGGCCGGCCGGCCCGTCTGTCATCCGGCCGATCACGACGGCATCGTCGAACCCGTCGCGGCGGAAGCACGCCAGCACCGCGGCGACGCTGTCGGCGCTGCACGCGACCAGCAGCCCGCCCGAGGTCTGCGGGTCGCACAGGAGATCGCGCGCCGGCGCTGGCAGGGTGGCGTGCAGCCGCACCTCGGCGCCGTAGCTCTCCCAGTTGCGGCCGGAGGCGCCCGTGACGAAGCCGGCGCGCGCCAACGCGTCGACGCCCGCGATCAGCGGCACGGCCGGCCAGTCGATGACGGCGCGCAGCCCGGCGCCGCGCGCCATCTCCAGCGCGTGGCCCGCCAGCCCGAAGCCGGTCACGTCGGTGAGGGCGTGCACGCCGGGCAGCTCGGCCAGCCGGGGGCCCGGCTTGTTCAGTCGCGTGGTGGTCGCAATGAGGCGCGCGTAGCCCGCGTCGTCCAGCGCGCCCTTCTTCAGCGCCGCCGACAGCACGCCCACGCCCAGCGGCTTGCCGAGCACCAGCACGTCGCCGGCGCGCGCGTCCGCGTTGCGGCGCACGCGATCCGGATGCACCAGGCCCATCACGACCAGCCCGTAGATCGGTTCGACGGAGTCGATCGTGTGGCCGCCGGCGATCGGGATTCCGGCCTCGGCGCACACGGCGTTGCCGCCCGCCAGCACGCGGCCGATCACCTCCACGGGCAACTGCGCGATCGGCATCGCGACGATGGCCAGCGCCATGATCGGCGTGCCGCCCATCGCGTAGACGTCGCTGATCGCGTTCGTGGCCGCGATGCGCCCGAAGTCGAACGGATCGTCGACGATGGGCATGAAGAAGTCGGTCGTCGCGATCAGCGCCTGCTGGTCGTTGAGCCGCCACACCGCGGCGTCGTCGGCCGTCTCGATGCCCACCATCAGCTGGGGCGGCAGGAAGCCGGGCGCGCTCGATTTCAGGATGCTGGAGAGCACCCCCGGCGCGATCTTGCAGCCGCAGCCGCCGCCGTGCGAGAAGGTGGTGAGGCGGAGCGGGGCGGTCGGAGTGGTGGACATGGGCGGGCGCTGGCGGGACGGATGGGCAACTGTAGCGATTTCGGAGGTGCTGGCGCGGGCGAGGTGATCCGCGGGATCGACGTCAGCCGCGCGCGGGCCGGGCCAGGCCCGCGAGGTAGGCGCAGAACATGTCGGCCATCGCGTTCGAATAGGTCGCGATCTCCTTGGCGCTGCGCGGGCTCTCCGAGAACTCCTTGCCCACGGCGCTGAGCGTCGTCTTGACCAATGAGGCGGCGAGGTCGCGCTTCGGCTTCGCCACGCCCGGCAGCACCTCGCGCATGAACTTCGCCAGCGTCCCCGCGCTGGCCTTGCGCGCCTCCTGCGCCTCGGGCGCGTCGCGGTACAGCGGCGCGGCGTCGTCGAGCGCCACGCGCATCCCGGCCTCGTCGCATTCCGACTTCACGAACGCGTGCACCAGCCGGCGCAGCCGCTCCAGCGGCGGGTGCCGCGCGTCCTCCAGCATCTCGCCGAGCATCGCGGTGGTCTGGCGCCACTCGTCGCTCTGCAGCCGGAACAGGATGGCCGCCTTGTTCGGGAAGTACTGGTAGATCGACCCGACGCTCACGCCCGCGCGTTCGGCCACGCGCGTGGTGGTGAAGCGCTGTGCGCCTTCCCGGGCCAGAACCTGAAGGGCGGCCTCGAGGATGGCCGCGACGAGGTCGCTGGAACGCGCCTGCTGGGGCTTCTTGCGCGAGGAGATCCGGGGCTGCGGACGGTCGGCCATGGGGTGCCTTCGGAATGCGAATTGAAGAACCTGAAGAACTCTTCATATTATTGCGGCTCACCGATCCGAAGGAAAGTTTCCATGACCGATACCCTCACCTCCGCCCCCGTCGCGCCGCTGCTGGACCGCCTGTTCGCCGAGGCCGACGAGGCCGCCGTCGGCCTGCGGGCGATGGCCGCGGCGCTGCCGTCCGGCGAGCTCGCGCGCCTGATGCGCAGCAGGACCGACTATCTCGAGTTCTACACGCGGCTGAAGGACCAGCCGCTGCCGGTCTCGCGCGCCACGGGCACGCTCCTGTACATGCTCGCGCGTCACGCCCGCGCGCGCGTCGTCGTCGAGTTCGGCACCTCGTTCGGCCTGTCCACGCTGCACTTGGCCGCGGCGCTGCGCGACAACGGCGGCGGCCGCCTCGTCACCTGCGAGTTCGAGCCATCCAAGGTCGTTCGAGCGCGCGCGAACCTCGCCGCCGGCGGCCTGGCCGACCTCGTGGAGATCCGCGAGGGCGACGCGCTGCAGACGCTGCGCGCCGACCTGCCCGAGAGCATCGACCTCGTGCTGCTGGATGGCGCGAAGGCGCTGTATCCGGAGATCCTCGCGCTGCTGGAAAGCCGCCTGCGCCCCGGCGCGCTGGTGGTGGCCGACAACGCCGACGACAGCCCCGACTACCTCGCCCGCGTGCGCTCGCCGGGCGGCGGCTGGCTGTCGACGCCGTTCGGCGACGACGTGGAGGTGTCGATGCGGCTGGGCTGAACCAGGCGCTCGTAGTCGCCCGGCGTGTGGCCCACGAGCTTGCGGAAGTCGGCGATGAAGTGGGCCTGGTCGAAGTAGCCCAGGTCCTGCGCCAGCGCCGCCCACGCCACCGGCCGTCCCGCCTGCACGCGCGCGACGGCCTCGTGCAGCCGGTAGCGCTGGATGACCCATTTCGGGCCGACGCCCACGTAGTCGCTGAACAGCCGTTGCAGCGCGCGCGGGCTCAGGTCGAACCGGCGGGCGAGCTCGTCGACCGAGTGCAGCTCGAGGTCGTCGACGACGCCGTCGACGATGCGGCCCGCGAGCTCGGCGCGCTCGTCCAGCGGCGGGAGGTTCTCGCGCAGGAACTGCGCGGCCAGTGCGACGGCGGCCGGGTCGTCGGGGCAGGACAGCGTCGCGTCCAGGGCCGCGCCCGCTTCGCCGAACAGCTTGGCCACGGTCACCGACCCGTCGGCGATCGTGCAGACCGCGCGGCCCAGCACGGCCCGGAACGCGCCGGGCCGGAACTTGATGCCGAACGCCGCCGACCGGCCCTCGAGCACGCGCGTCCAGCGCCCGGTGTGCACGCCCCAGGCGTCGGCGCGCCCGGGCTCGACGACGATGTGCACGTTGGGATGCGGCAGGGTCTCCTGCACCTGCGGCGGCAGGCCCTCGAGGTTCCAGCGCACGCTCCAGAAGTGCTCGATCCGGTCGGCCAGGTCGTCCGGCGCGGCCACGCGTCCGTGCGCAAACTCGCCCACGGCCAGCCGATGCAACACGCCGCGGGGCTCGAGGCCCGGCGGCCGTCGCGAATTTCCAATCGTTTTCATCGTGGCGTCGATTCAATGCGGGAACGTCTTCATTTCATGATGCCATGATGAATCCCCGATCCGTCGCCACCGCGGTGCTGCTGAGCCTTGCCGCCGTGGTGCCGACGACCCTGTTCGCCAAGGAGCCTGCCGTGACCGCCCATTTCGCCACCGGACCCTTCGACGTCAAGCTCGCGCCGCAGACCCTCAGCCCCGTGGCCGAGAACAGCGGCCTCGGCCGCATGTCGCTTGACAAGCAGTACCACGGTGCGCTGGAAGCCGCCAGCACGGGCGAGATGATCGCGTTCCGCGGCGCGGTCGCGGGCTCCGCCGGCTACGTGGCAATGGAGACGGTGCGCGGCACGCTGGACGGCCGCGCGGGCAGCTTCGTGCTGCAGCACAGCTCCACGCTGACGCGCGGCGAGCCGACCCAGTCGATCACGGTGGTGCCGGACTCGGGCACGGACGCGCTGGCCGGCCTGGCAGGCCGCATGATGGTGGACATCGCGCCGGGCGGGGCGCACAGCTACCGCTTCGAGTACACGTTGCCCTGAGCCGGGGCCGCTTCCGCAGCGGTGTCGTTGTTGGGGGGCGAGTTCGACAATACCCGCACCGCGGCACGTCGTTGGGCTACCATTTCGACAGGGAGATCATCCCGCCGCGGCGTCCGGGGAGCATCATCGACGGTGGGCATTCGACCCCCGCATCGGGTCGTTGGAGAACCGTCTGATGGGTTTGCTCGTGCAATGGGCCCTGGCCTGTGCGCAATCGGTCGCCCTGGCGCAGGCCGTGGCGCTCGTCCCGGCCTCCGGCGTGGCCGTCCAGGCCGACGCGGCCCGGAGCTACCTGGCCGAGGCGAAGCGCGTCGTCGACGCCGCGGCGCAGCCGGCCGTGGCCTGGACGGGGCCGCGCACCGGTCCGCGCGCCCAGCCCGGCAAGCGCATCGCGCTGGTCAACGAGGACCTGCGCAACGGCGGCATCCTGGCGGTCGACGAGGGCGTCCTCGAGGCGGCCAAGGTCATCGGCTGGAGCGTGAAGGTCTTCGACTCCGGCGGCACGCAGGAGGGCCGCCGCAAGATGCTGGCCGACGCGTTGAACACCCGGCCCGACGGCCTGGTCATCTTCGGCGGCGACGTCCATGCGCTCGCGCCCTGGCTGAAGCCGTTCGCCGAACGCGGCATCCCGATCGTGGGCTGGCATGTCGCCGCGCGGGCCGGCCCGGTGCCCGGCACGCCGGTGGCCATGAACGTCTCGACGGATCCGCTCGAGGTGGCGCGCGTCACCGCGCTGGCGGCCATCGTGCAGTCCGGCGGGCATGCCGGCGTCGTCGTCTTCACGGACACCAACTACGAACTGCCCCGGGCCAAGGCCGATGCGATGGCCGCCGTCGTGCGCGGCTGCGCCGGCTGCGCCCTGCTGGAGGTGCGCGACGTCGCGATCTCGCGCAACGCCGAGCTGATGCCGGCCGCGACGCGCGAACTCCTGGCGCGCCACGGCAAGCGCTGGACGCATGCCCTGGCGATCAACGACATCTACTTCGACTACGCCGCGCCGGTGCTGACGCAGGCGGCGTTGCCGAACAACGCCCTGAGCATGCTGTCCGCCGGCGACGGCAGCGAGTCGGCCTTCCTGCGCATCCGCACCGGCACGTTCCAGACGGGCACGGTGGCGGAACCGCTGAACCTGCACGGCTGGCAACTGGTCGACGAGATGAACCGGCTGTTCGCCGGCGAGCACGTCACGGGCAC
>Ga0210384_10005874_pt1 | contig 13186 bp, 15 predicted proteins | sample IncBWH2MmetaG_FD_160574 | JGI IMG/M metagenome (GOLD analysis project Ga0210384, IMG submission 160574) | Forest soil microbial communities from Barre Woods Harvard Forest LTER site, Petersham, Massachusetts, United States - Inc-BW-H-2-M | ecosystem: Environmental > Terrestrial > Soil >... | reverse complement strand
GCCCTTGGTCCAATATGCGGCCTTCCTACGGACGTGTAGCCTGATGTCATGCCGCCGCGGACATTCGAGGTCGATCTGCCGGTGCTACGGCTCGCTGCCCTGGTCTTCTCGGTATGGGGACTGCTCAGTGGCTGCACCGGCCCTACCTACAGCTACAGCAAGGCCGGTGCGGAGGGGGCCGACTTCAGACAGGACAGCTACGCCTGTGTGCAGGAGCCTCGGTTATCAGGGGGCGCCAGTGGAACTCCAATGATTGTCGGCGGCCGCACCGACGGCAAGCGAGAAGCCAAGCTGTACCGGATGTGCATGGAAGCGAACGGCTGGACAGCCGAAGCGCCCCGATGACCGTCCCTCGCGCGTGTGCCCAGTTCGGGACAGATTCCACGGTGTCAAACGCGTATTAGGGATCCATAGGATGAGGAGGGCTGGCCATGGGCGATTGGGTGGCAGTCGCGATCGGAGTGAGTGGTTTGCTGCTGATCGAGATGTTCATGTTCCGATTCTGATTCCAAGAGAATCGTGAACCGGCTCGCCTATGGGCCCTTGGTCCACTAGGCGCTCTTCCGGTGGAGCAGTAGCGTGGTCTCATGCAGCGCTGACCCACGTGCTCGAGGCCGAAACCGGCCGAGGAGAGAATCATGAAGACTCGCGATGTCATAGTATTCTGCGCCGCCCTGATCGTAGGGGCCGCGCCCATGGCCGCCGCGGCGACGGCCCTGAAGCAGGCTCCGGCGACGGCCTCGAAGGCCGCGTCCGTTGACCCGGTCGAGGCGCGTATCACGGATCTTCATGCCAAGCTGAAGATCACCCCCGCACAGGAAGAGCTATGGAACAACGTGGTTCAGGTGATGCGGGAGAACGGGAAGGCGATGGAGCCGCTCCGGAAGGCACGATCCGAGAAGGTAACGACGATGACCGCGGTAGAGGATGTCACGACCTACGCGGAGATCGCCGACGTGCATGCCGCCGGCATCAAGAAGTTCGTCCCGGTCTTCTCGGCGCTCTATGACAGCATGTCGGATGCGCAGAAGAAGAACGCCGATGTCATATTCCGGCGGGGCTCGCTGGCAAAGACCACGACGTCAAAGAGCAACTGACCCATGACCGCCTCGATCGGCAGGATCCTGTTGGTGCTCGCCTCCGCGTCGATGATCGGCAGTCTATCCGTCGGGCCGGCGCTCGGCGAGGAGAGACACGACGACCGCGGGCGCGGGCGTGATCGGCATGACGACCGCTCCCGACGTGACTATCGACCGGTCTATGCGCCTCCGCCGGTTGTGTATGTCCCGGCTCCATCGCCCGGCATCAGCTTGTTCTTCCCGCTGTTTCGCTAAGGGGGCGCCACTACGCCGGCAGTGATCGGCGGCACCCGGCCGCGGTGACGACGTCCCGACGCCAGTTGGCGGCGGACGCGAATCCGACCGGGCGCCGCCTGGCGGTCCTCTCGGTGACCGCGCTCGGTGTGGTAGGCGCCACCTCGACAAGGTCCTCCAGCGAGAGGCATCCTGCTCGCCGTCGATGTCGCGTGCGGGCGCACTAGGGCCCGGTACGTTGAGCCGCTCCATCGAGGCACTGGCCAGCGACACCACGTACTATCTCGACCGCATGCGGCTCATGCCAATGGGCCCGGCGTCCATGATACGGTGACGGCTCGGTGCTTTAGAGGCGAGGCACAGAACCGTTCTCCGGCCGGTGAGGTCCCCATGGACCAAGGTCCACTAGTGCCCGCCGCACCTGGCCGACTAGGCTCAGGTAGTGGTGACAGACATCAGAGACCGTAACCGTCTTCTGGCCGGTCTGTCGCGCAAGGAATATTCGCGGATTCTCCCCGACCTCGCGCGCGTCACTTTGAACGCCGGTCAGGTGCTGTATGAACCCGGTGCCGTCATGCCGGTGGCATACTTCCTCGAGACCGCCATCGCCTCGATCCTCTCCTTGGCCGAGGACGGAACGTCCATCGAGGTGAGCGTGGTCGGCGGCGAAGGTGTGATCGGGATACCTATTGTCTTGCGGTCTCACGGGCTCCCTTACAAGATCGTCGTCCAGGAGTCCGGTATTGCTTGGAGGATGAAGGCCGAAGTGCTTCGAAGAGAGTTTGATCGATGCGGACCGCTTCACAAGCTAGTGCTGCACTACGTGCACACCTTGATAGTGATTCTGGCTCAATCGGGCGCGTGCAACCGGTTTCACACCATACGACAACGCTTTTGTCGCTGGGTGCTGACGTCCCAGGATCGCGTGCGATCCAGCGAGATAAAGTCCACTCAAGAATTCCTGTCGCAGATGCTGGGCGTAAATCGCGGCAGCGCGAGTGAGGCGGCCGGAGCTTTGCAGAGGGCAGGCCTGATCAGCTACCGGCGTGGCCGGATCATCATTCTCAATCGTCCGGGTTTGGAAGCGGCGGCCTGTGAGTGCTACCGCATTGTGAAAGGCGAGTTCGATCGCCTCTTTCGCGCCTAGCCTCCGTCTTAACCGGCCTCTCGTGTCCCGCAGGTAGCGGCCTTCTCTTCATCCCGTCACGCTGGCCAGCCTAATGTCGGGTATCCGACAGACATTCGGGCCCTCCTCCGCATACAGTACTGGCGGCCTGGAAATGGGCTATCACACTCAACGGGAGGCGCGTTCTGAGGGTCTTCCTCGGCCGCGCTAGCTATCTCTCGCGAGAGGCCTCCCAGCCGACTTGCCCGGCAGGAAGACGCCTGGAGGCCGAGTGATGCGTGATAGTGGGCGGGGCGGCGGCGGGGGCGGCTGAGGTGGGGCTGCGAAGGCTGCTTGACCGCGTCGTGCGCCGACGGGCGAAGCTCGTGCCGGAGGAGCGCTTACGGTTCGAGACACTCCTCTCGGAGCTCTCGGCCGGGTTGATCCATCTCGCGGCCGTCGACGTCGACGCGGCCATCGAGCGCGGGCTTGAGCGGGTCGTCACGTTCCTGGGGGTGGATCAAGGCCAGCTCGACGAATACGCCGGACGCGAGCCCGTCGTCCGCATCGTGTGGGCGCGTCCGGGCCTCGAGAACATGCCGCGCCTCATGGACGACGACCAGTTCCCCTGGACGGCTGAGACCCTGCAACGTGGAGAGGTCGTCAGTTTTTCGCGGATCGACGAGCTTCCAGCGGCGGCGGCGGTCGATCGGGCCAACCTTCGGCGCGTGGGCACGCGCTCGAAGATCTGCCTCCCTCTACGCGCCAGCGGTCCGATGCTCGGCGTACTCTCCTTGGGCGCCGTTCGTGCTGAACGCGCCTGGCCAGATGATCTGGTGGAGCGGCTCCATCTCCTGAGCGCGGCCTTCTCCAACGCGCTGGAGCGGAAGCGGATGGAGCTCTCGCTCGCGGAGCGTCTGCGCTTCGAGCGGTTGCTGTCCTCCCTGTCCACCGCGTTCAGCCACCTGTCGGCGGCCGATTTCGATCGAGAGGTCCAGCGTGGGCTTCGACAGGTCGTCGACTTCCTGGGCGTCGATCGCGGCAGCTTGATTGAGTTCTCCCGGGACGGCACCACCGCGCGTTCGTGGGCAATCGAGGAGTGGATGGACGTGGGCGAATTCCCGTGGATGACGGCCCGGCTGCGAAGCGGCGACGTTGTCCGATTCGGCCAGCTCGAAGAGCTTCCGGATGAGGCGGCGGTGGACCGGCGGAGCTACCTCAGCAACCGCGTCAAACCCCAGGTCGCGGTGCCTCTGCTGATGAGCGGCATCGTCGTGGGAGGGCTCGTGTTCGGCACCGTCGGCGCCGAGCGGGCGAGGTCGGACGAGCTGATCGAGCAGCTGCACCTTCTCGGAGAAGTCTTTGCCAACGCATTGTCACGCAAGCAGGGGGAGCTCGAGGCGCAGCGGCTCCGCCAGGATTTGACACACATCGGCCGGGTGTCGGCCCTCGGCGAGCTCACCGCGTCGCTGGCGCACGAGCTGAACCAGCCGCTGTCCGGGATCCTCAACAACGCGCAGGTGGCCGAACGCCTGCTCGCCGCCGCCGCGCCGAATCTCGAAGAGGTACGCGAGATCCTGCGCGACATCGTGACGGACGACAGGCGCGCCACCGAGGTGATCCGCCGGCTGCGTGCGCTGGTCAAGAAGGGCGATCTTGAATTCGTACCCCTCGACCTCAACGAGCTCATCGGAGAAGTGGCGAGGCTGGTGCGGAGCGACGCGGTCAGCCGGGGCATATCGCTGGGTCTCGAGCTCGCCACCGATTTGCCGGCCGTGCGAGGCGATCGAGTCCAGCTGCAGCAGGTGGTACTGAACCTGGTGCTCAACGGCCTGGACGCCATGCACGAGCCCGGTGCGGGCGAACGGACTCTCGTCATCCGGACGGCTAGGGACGGCGCGGACGCGGTCGCGGTCTCGGTGCGGGACGCGGGGACTGGGATCGATGAAAAGAACGTGGAGCAACTGTTCCACCCGCTCTTCACGACCAAGACCGAGGGGCTTGGCATGGGCCTGGCAATCGCCCGCACCATCGTCGACGCGCATGGAGGCCGGCTGAGCGCCGCGAACAACGTGACCGCCGGGGCCACGTTCCGGTTCAGCCTACCGGTGACCCGCGAGGCCGGGCGATGACGTCGGGGAAGAGCCTTCCAGGTTCGAACGTCTGCTTCGCTTGGGCGGTCGCATCTTGGATCTCACGCAGGCTGGGGACGGGCGGAGGTGTCGGGGTCGTTGGGCTGGTCCTGATCGTGCTGGTGGTTCTGTACCTTGACGAGGGATTGCCTCTGCTCCGTTGTGGTTTCGATCGCGCTTCGGGTTGGGGTGAGCACGGGACCGGGTCTCGTGCCTCGGGGAGCCTTGACAAATATAGATCAGGGACCTAGGATGCCGATCTTCGGCTCGCCGGCCCTGGCCAGTGGCGCCGCCCATGCGCCGAGGTTCTGGTTGCTGGACCTCGACGGCTCAAGGCATGCCTGAGGAGGTAGTGCCGTTACGATGCCAACTAAGCATCCGAGGCGAAAGCGGTAGGGGATCGACGGAGACTGCCATGGGGCGCAAGCTGGCGGCAGCGTTCGATGCGAAAGCGTTCCTGACTAAGGCCCGCACGGGACGAGCGGTCGCCACGTACCGGAAGCAGGAAGTCGTCTTCGCCCAAGGGGATCCCGCGGACGCCGTGTTTTACCTTGAGCGAGGGCAGGTCAAGCTGACGGTGATCTCGGAACGCGGGAAATCTGCGGTGGTGGCCATTCTCGGACGTGGTGATTTCTTTGGCGAGGGGTGTCTCGCGGGCCAGCCTGTTCGTATGGCCACCGCCTCGGCGATGACCGAAGTGTCGATCGTGCGAATCGATAAGCAAGCCATGATCGGGCTGCTCCAGGGGAGGTCGGTCTTCTCCGAGCGCTTCATGGCGCATCTGTTGGCTCGCAATGTGCGCTTCGAGGAAGACCTGGTCGATCAGCTGTTCAACTCGAGCGAGAAACGGTTGGCTCGGGTGCTCTTGTTGCTGGCCAATTTTGGCAAAGAAGGGAAGACCGAGCCGATAATTCCGAAGATCAGTCAAGAAGTCCTGGCCGAAATGGTCGGCACCACTCGGCCTCGAATCAGTGGGTTCATGAACAAATTCAGGAAGCTCGGCTTCATCGAGTACAACGGCGGTCTGCATATTCATAGTGCACTCTTGAGTGTCCTCCTACATGGATAAACCACCAGCTCCATAGCAGACGTTACCCCCCGCCGACGCGGCGCGAGGGTACTCGGTGTATATTTCGCGGTGTCGCGCCACTCCCGCTCCCTCGTTACCAGGTCCAGCGTGTGTCCAGTTCGGAACAGATTCCTCGGCGCAACTGGCGTATCAAAGGGTGGAGCGAGGAGGGACCAAGTTCCGCGCCGGGGGCTGCGCGGCGTTTCATGCGCCCGCCGTCAGCCCAGTGGGGGGGTACCGATACCCGCCAGACGCCGAGTTCGCCGCGGAGGTAGAGTCCCGCCGCGGAGTATTCCATCAGGCCTGCTTCAATCTCTGGCGAGACATCGTGGCCAAACTCCGGGCGCAGGAGTCATGAGTCGAAACGAAGATACAACTCGCTGCCCGCCGAGGCCGACCCTTCAGATTGTGCGATCCGGCTCGCCCGCCGGAGCGTGCTCCTCTGGAGAGGCGGACTCGGCCACCGCTACGGCTGACGCGCTCGGTTTATCGTGAGCAAGCGATACGATGATGGGTTTCAGCCGATGCCGAGCGATCAACTCCATTGCCCTCGGGCTGCACTCGACACGCGGCGTGCCGTAGCCGTCGCGCGCCAGGGCAAAGTCCGCGGGGCCGATCAGCCCCAGCGCCGTCTCGCGCGGGAACAGTTTGAGGCAAGCCTCCTTGGCCGCGAACCGGGCGGCGAGGCTGGCAGCCCGGCGCGGCCCTTCCCCCACGTCACCCAGCTCCTCTTTCGAAAAGATCCTGAGCAGGTCCTCGTGGGGGTCCCCAGGAGCAGACGCTCGACGCGCGCGATCTCGACGGTGTCGATGCCGCAGCGGGTTAGGATACTGGCGCCGTCCGCCATCACGATGCCTCGCTAGCGGCGGCTCGGTAGACGAGCGCGGTGCTGGATCCGCCGAAGCCCCGGTTCAGGACAAGCGCCACATTGCTGCGAGGCAGCTGTGGCTGTGCGGACAGGGGGAGGTCCCCGAGGTCGGGATCCAACTCACGCAGGGTCGGCACGCCGGGCACCACGCCGTGGTCCAGGGCAACCAGCGCCAGCACGCTATCTAGGATACCCGAGGCGGCCAGCGGATGCCCGAAGGCCCACTTGAATGCGGTGACAGGCGGGATCGAGGGGCCGAACACTCGGCGGATGGCCGCAGCTTCCGACGCGTCCGATTCCCGTGTCCCGCTACCGTGCGCCACAATCATCCCGACCTCGGCCGGGCGCATCCCAGCGTCATCGAGCGCGAAGGCGATCGCGCCCGCGGGCCCGTCGCCATCGGCGCGGATGGCCAGCAGCCCTTCCGCCTCGGTGGTGCAGCCGCTGCCGACAAACTCGCCGTAGACCCTGACATGGCGATCAGCCGCGGCGCTTTCCGTCTCAAGGAACAGCGCCGCAGCCCCTTCGCCCAGCAGGCTGCCACTGCGCCGGGTGTCGAAAGGCCACAACCCGTCCGCGCTGAGGAGCCCGAGCTGATGATAGTAGAGGACCATCTGGGGCTCGATGGGCGCGTCGTGCCCAACCGCCAGCGCGCGGTCGGCCTCTCCGGCGCGCAGCGCCGCGCCAGCCTCGGCGACCGCCAAGGACCCGCTCACGCTGTGGTTCGTCAGGCACGTATTCGGTCCCTTCAGGCCGAAACGAATGCCGATATGGCACAAGACGTTGTTGGGCATCGACCGCAAGAGCCACATGGGGTTCACGGTGGCGGCGAGCTCACGGCCGAAGGTCCCGAGATCTCCGTTCGCGGTGGTGAGGAGAGGGAAGAACTCGTATTCGGTCTGGTAGCTGCCACCGCCCATGCCGACATAAATGCCGGTGCGGTCATTGACCGCCGCCGCGGCCGGCGGTTCCAGGGCCTCGCGATAGGCGACGAATCCTGAATCGTCGAGGGCCCGGCCGGCCGCGTACAGCCCGAGGAGGTCGCTGCGTTGGACCAATCGGTGGACCTTGCGGTCCTCCACCAGGGCGCGCGGATCCGACCCGGCGATCTCGCCGGCCAGGGCCGTCGGCCAGCCCGCCGTGTCCCATCGCTGGATGGGCCGAATCGCGGGTCGGCCGGTCCACACCGCGTCCCAGATCTCCTCCGGAGACTTCCCGGCGGCGCAGATGGCGCCGGTCCCGGCCACAACCACCCGGGGGCTCATCTTTCGACCTGATCCGGATTTCTCAGGGCGAGGCAGCTGTTGGAGCCGCCGAAGCCGAAGGAATTGGAGATGGCGACCCGGACGCGCCGCATCCGGGCTTGGCCGCGCACGAAGTCGAGATCGCACTCCGGGTCCGGCGCCGCCAGGTTCGCGTTTACCGGAAGGACGCCGTGGTGAATCGCCAGGGCGCAGACAGCCGCCTCGACCGCTCCAGCGCCGGCGATCAGGTGTCCCATGAGACTCTTGGTCGAACTGACGCCGATCCGTCCGGCGTGGGAGCCGAAGACCGCCCGCACGGCGGCGCACTCACTCCGGTCGTTCATGAGGGTGGAAGTGCCGTGGGCGTTCAAGTAGTCGACCTCTTCCGGCCGGACGCCGGCCGCCGCGAGGGCCTGGCGCATCGCCTGGATCGGCCCATCGCCGGACGGATGGGAATCGGTGATGCGATAGCTGCTGAGCGAATTGCCATCACCGGCCAGCTCGGCATAGATCCGCGCTCCGCGCCGACGCGCCGCCTCCCACCCTTCGAGGACGAGCAAGCCGGCACCCTCACCGAGGACGAAACCGTTGCGAGTGGCGTCGAACGGGCGACTGGCTCGTTCGGGCGTCTCGTTGTCCGTCGAGAGGGCGCCCAGCAGACAAAAACTCGACAGGCCGATCGGATTGACCATGGAATCGAAGCCGCCGGCGAGGACGTAGTCGGCCGTGCCCCGCCGGATCAGTTTCATGGCCGTTCCGATGGCTTGGCTGCCCGAGGCACACGCGGTGTGGACCGAGGTGGCGTAGCCGCGAATCCCGAACCGGTGGAGCAAGAGGGCCAGCCCGGCGCACGTCTGGCTGCGCCAGAAGGCCCGATGATCCATCGCGAAGCCGTCGGTCAACAGTCGATCCGGATGGAAATCGCCGTCCGGGGCGCAGTGACGGTGCACCTCCGCGAGCTCGCGGTAGCCCAGGCCCACCTTGCCGCTTCCCACTACGCACGCCCAGCGCGTCGCGTCGCTGCTCTCCGGCCGGATCCCGGCATCGCGCAGCGCCTCCTCGGCCGCGATGAGGCCCAGAACGTGGGAGGGATCGGCGAGCTCGAGGAGTTTGCGGTCTTCGATCACGTGGCGAGGGTCGAGCTTTTTCACCTCGGCCGCGATGCGCACCGGAAAACCGCTGGCGTCGAAATGGGTGATCGGTGCCACCCCGCTGCGGCCCGCCAGGAGGGCGTGCCAAGTGGTGGGGACGTCGTTCCCGAGCGGGGTCACGAGACCCAGCCCGGTGATGGCGACCCGCCGCGGACTCCCCGTCATCCTCGCTCCTCCGAAACGATCTCAATCCGCCCGGTGGCGACCCGCTTCCCATCCACCATCGCGGCCAGGGTCAGCTCGGCCGCCCCGTCGGTTGCCGACCGCATCGCCGTTTCGATCTCCACCGCATGACCGGGCAGAATGAACGAGCGCATCTTCACGTCGGCCACGCGGGCGGGCCGGAGCCGTTGGCCTGGAGGCAGCGTCTCTCCCGCGAGCCGCACCGCCAGCCGAATCTGGGCGTCGAGCAGGAGCGTGGCCGGGAAGACGGGTCGTCGTGGGAAGTGGTCGCCGAAAAAGGGCGCGGATACCGGGACGTGCATGGCGGCGCGTAGCCGCTGGCCAGGGATGCGCTCAATGAGCGAGAGATCCGGTGCCCTGATACCCGTGAAGCGGCTGGGCGGTCTACCCGATTCGCAGAGCGTCGCGAAATCGCCGCGCACCATCTCTGGGGCATCGAAGTCCTCCAGGGGCAACATCGGCCCCACGCACCCGCGCAATTCCAGGACTGGCGTGTCAGCGACACGCGCCCACCCGGCGTAGGTGACCGCGTCTGGATCGCAACTCTCGATCTCAACCCCGAGGTCGAGGACCGTCCCCGGCCTCGCCTCTCCGACAAGTCGCGTCTCCCCGGCCAAGGCCGCCACTGGTCGCCGCCGGAACTCGGTATGGGCCATGGCGACCCAAGCGGCCAGCTGTCCGACTGCCTCCACCGCGAGGCAGGTCGAGAACGCCGGAAGTCCTGAGGGGATGGCGAAGCGCCCTCGCGCGCGCCTTCCCGCTTCCAACGCCGTGATCCGATCCACAAAAGAGAAGGCCCTGAAACGGTCAGGCATCAGCTCCTCGGCGCTCTCGTTCCCTCCGGCCCGGCCCGAAGCCCGCGCGCCACGATCTTGCAGAACGTCTCCGGGGTGAAGAGCTTCGGGATGTCCGCCACCCTCATCGGCGAGCGGAAACGGTCGGCCGGGACCTCACTGAGATACTCTCGCAGGCGCTTCAGGCCGACCTCGGTCAGGTAACCCTTCTCCTCGAACGCGGCCTCCGGGAGATCCCCCCGCGCATCCTCGACGATCTTGCCGCGAGGGATCTTCACCTTGAAGGCCCGTTCGAGGCCGAAGACGATGTCGAGGAAATCGATCGATTCCGCATTCAGCCCTTCGATGAGCGAGACGCTGAGCTCCACCTCTTCGACATCACAACCTAGCGCTTCCGCCATGATCTGGGCGACCTTCGGATAGACCGCCAAGATTTCCTCCCGGGTGACTTCCGCTGTCGTCATGTCCACTCACTCCATCTTGAAGCCGCCATCGACGTGAAGGACCTCGCCGGTGATGTAGTCGGCAAACCGGGAGGCGAGAAACCAGACGGCATAGGCGATCTCCGCCGCCGTGCCGAACCGCCGGAGCAGAATGCGTGATCTGACCTCCTCACCGGCGCTGTCGCGAATGGCCTGCGACATGTCGGTTTCAATGACGCCCGGGGCCACTGCGTTCACCGTGATCCGCCGCGGCGCCAGCTCGACCGCCAGGGCGCGGGTGAAGGCGTTGATTGCTCCCTTGCTGGCGGCATAGTTGGTTTGACCGCGTCCCCCCTTCTGCCCGGCCACGGAGCTGATGTTGATGATCTTCCCCGCACGGCGGGCGATCATGTGCGTGACCACCGGGCGGGTCACGTTGAAGACCCCGCCGACATTGGTCTCGAGCACCGTCCGCACGTCGTCGTCGCCGAGGAACCCCAGGAGGCTGTCGCGGACCAGTCCCGCGCTATTGACCAGCACGTCGATGTGTCCGCATCGCTCCGCGACCCGCTCTACCGCCTCGGCGCAGCCCTGGGCGTCGCGGACATCCACCTGCTCGGCCGTGACCGGCCGGCCGGCGGCCCGCCCGGTCGCGATCACCTCGGCCGCGGCCGCGGTATTCTCGCGGAAGAGAAAGGTCACGTCCGCCCCCTCGGCCGAAAACATCTCGACAATGGCGCGCCCGATGCCGCGGCTTCCCCCCGTCACGATGACCGTCTTGCCGGCCAGCCCGGAGTCCGTCAGCACGCCGGCCTCAGCCCGTGATGCAGAAGCCGCCGTCCACGACCAGCGTGTGTCCGGTCACCATCGCGGCCTCGGGTAGGCAGAGGAGATAGACCGCCCCCGCGACGTCCTCCGGAGTGAGAACCGCCCCGGCCGGACAGCGCTCGGCGAACGCGGACAGCAAAGATTCCCGGTCGGGGAAGAAACGCAAGGCATCGGTATCCACGACCCCCGCGCTCACCGCGTTCACCCGGATGCCCCGGGCTCCCAGCTCCTGCGCCAGTGTGCGCACGAGGGACTCCAGCGCGGCCTTGGACGCCCCGATGAACCCGTACGCGGGAGTGGCCCGGTCGGCGCCGAGGCTGGACATGGCGACGATCCGGCCACCCGCGGGCATGAGCGGCACGGCGCGCTGGGCCAGCAGGGCCAGCGCCAGGGCGTTGGTCTCCAGGCACCAGCGCCAGTGTTTGAGCGACATCTCCAACACGGGTTTGAGCACGCCCGACGCCGCATTGCTCACGAGGATGTCGAGGTGGTCGAAGTGCCGGCAGAATTCGGCGAACAGCTCTTCCACGCTTTCCGGGGCTCCGACATTTGCTTGGATCGCGTAAGCGTGCCGCCCCATGGCACGGATCGCCGCGCAGACGGATTCGGCATCGTCGTGGCTATTGTAGTAGTTGACGGCCACGTCGCAGCCCGCCGCGGCCAGCTTGTGCGCGATGGCGCGGCCGATACCCCGAGACGCCCCGGTCACCATCGCGATCTTCCCGGCCAGAGGGGCCGCCATCGTTGCGGTCCTGTGTGGCTCCTAGAGTTCCGTTGCAGGCCGGTCGGGAATGGCAGGGAGCCGCATCCGGATGTGGTCGGCCTCGATGTGGTGCCCCGCGTGGAATGTTCGAATCGTAGCGCCCGGCCGGTGGCCAGTCAAGCGGCGCCGCTCTGCCGGGCTCGTCTTCACTTGCCCTCTTCCCATCTGGTGGTGTTGATGCCCAGGACAAAGACGACGGTCGCGAACGCCCCGATCATCCCGGAATCCCGCAGCGCCGCCATGTGCTCGCCAAATACCATGGATGCCCGGAGCCCCTCGTTTACATAGTACAGCGGCAGTCCCCTCGCGATCGTCTGCAGGAAGCCCGGCATCATCTCGAGCGGGAAGAAGCTTCCGGAGAGAAACATCATCGGGAACATGATGAAGTTTGCCGCCGCCGTCGCGCTTTCCGCCTCGCTCGCCACGCGGGTGAGTATCATGCCGAGGCCGCCAAACGCGAAGACCTCGAGGACGATGAACACGATGAGCCACGCGTCGACGCGCAGCCGAACGCTGAACACCGCGTAGCTCACGAGCAGAATCGCCAGCGTGGAGATGATCGCGAGGATGAACTGGTAGAGGATGTTCGACATGATCCAGTCGGTACGGGTGATCGGCGTGGTAGCGAGTTTCCGGATGACACCTTTCTGTCGTAGCTCCGCGTTCACGTTCACCGCGCCGGACAGGCTCGACGTCATGATCGACATCGCGATGATTCCGGGGACGAAGAACTCGATGAACCGATACGTCTTGGTGAGCGTCGATATCTCGGCCGATCGGATGAACGGCGGCTGCCCGGACATCCCCTGGTTTACGAGCGCGAACCCGGTCCGGAGGAGCTGAATCTTCGTGGATGTCGAGCTTGCACTCGCGTCGTAGATGTACGTCAGCGTCACCGACGCGTTTGGGTCTCGGAATGCCGTATTCGGTAGGCCACCGACCAGCCCAAGCCTCCGCGCGAAGGCCTTCTCGTAGCCGCGAGGAATCACGAGGAGGAAATTCAGTTTCTTGTCTTTGGCGTATTGGGTGGGGTCGACCGCAGGGTCTACCTGGGCGATCTTGAACGTCCCGTTGAGCGCGAGAGTCTTGACGAGTTGCGCCGACGAATTCGTCTGGTCGAGGTCCTGCACGTTGAGATCGAACGTGGCCGTGTCCTGATTCAGGAAGATCGCGCCGAACACGAGTATGAGGATGATCGGGAACGCGATCGTGAAGAAGATGGCGGACCTGTCGCGGGAGAACGTCTTGAGGCTCACGACGAGATTCGCGCCGATGACGGGCCAACTCACTCCTGGCCCTCATCGGCGGGACGTT
>Ga0210384_10005872_pt1 | contig 13189 bp, 11 predicted proteins | sample IncBWH2MmetaG_FD_160574 | JGI IMG/M metagenome (GOLD analysis project Ga0210384, IMG submission 160574) | Forest soil microbial communities from Barre Woods Harvard Forest LTER site, Petersham, Massachusetts, United States - Inc-BW-H-2-M | ecosystem: Environmental > Terrestrial > Soil >... | reverse complement strand
GCCGTAACGACGCCGTCGGCGCCAACACTGGCTCCCCAAGCGCATCAGGGAAGATCCTATTATCACCGGGCTATGGAGCGAAGGGTCGATAGGTTTTCTTCGCCAGTTCACAGTCGCGGGCCGAATGTCGCGGTTGTGTCCATGAAGCTGACGCGACGACGCGTGGCTCTTTTGATGCATCAAGCGGGGCGCTGCGCCAGCATGATAGCATAAATCATTTCAGATCCTGGAGCAGGTTCATGATCAAAGATGTCATCCTCAACCTGGAGCGCAACAAATCTCGGGACATCGTTCGCGACTATGCGATTACGGTTGCCAGGACGTTCGATGCGCACTTGGCGGGAGTTTTCGCCGAGCAAACGAATGCTCCAATTTTCTTCATGCCGGAAGGATTACCCGCCGCCGTTATTGCGGACATACTGGCCGAAAAATAAAGAGGCTGCACGCAGTACGATCGAGCGCTTCGAGGCCGCGGTCAAGGGCAGCCTTCTTTCGGTCGAGCATCGACTGGTTGAAGCGCCCGCCTCATTCTCGGAAATGGCGCGACGTTACGATCTAAGCGTCGTCATGCAATCCAATAACGAGAATGGGGTGAACAATGACATTTTAATCGAGGCGACGCTGTTCGAGTCCGGAAGGCCTGTCATCGTTGTCCCCTACATACAGAAGGAAGGAATGAACCTCGATCGGATTGTGTGCTGCTGGGCAGCCGCGCCGCGGCGCGTGCCATCAATGATGCATTGCCGCTGCTGCAAAAGGCGCGCGCCGTCGAACTGTTAATCGTCACCAACGAGAAAACCGGTAACGGGCGGGAGATTCGCGGCGTCGAAATCGGTAGTCACCTTGCCCGTCACGGTATCAAGGTCGAGGTCGAAATCCTTCCGGCCGGCGATATCGACGTGGCCAATGTCATTCTGTCGCTTGTCGCGGAGTGTTCGGCGAGCATGATCGTGATGGGCGGCTACGGGTATTCGCGGTTTCGCGAATTCATACTTGGGGGTGCGACGCGCGGCGTACTGACCACGAAGACCGTTCCCGTATTCATCTCACATTAGGAGGCTGCTCTACCAGGTGAGGCGGCGTTCGGTTTTGGGTGGCCAGACCAGCATTCGTGCTCTCGAAACGCGGCCGGGAAACCGGCATACGCATAATCACGGGAGACAGCAAATTACAGCTAGGCGATAGCCAGCGGACTTGCGGGTTTCGGAACCTTGGCCCACAATCATTTCCAGTTAAGGGCCGATGGATCATTGAAATCTAAGCATTCCAGCGTCCGGACCCGGTCCGACAACACTTTAAGAAACGCAAATTCAGGGAGAAATTGACATGCGCAAACTCATGATGGCTGCGGCCCTTGTACTGCCGATGTTCGGCACTGCTGCGATGGCGCAGGACACGCTCAAGATCGGTTATATCGACCCGTTGTCAGGCGGCGGCGCCAGTGTCGGCGAAGTCGGCCTGAAGACGTTCCAGTTCCTTGCCGACGAAGTGAATGCGAAGGGCGGCATCCAGGGCAAGAAGGTCGAGATCGTTCCGCTCGACAACAAGACCAATCCGCAGGAAAGCCTGATCCAGGCGCAGAAGGCGATCGACGCCGGCATCCGCTATCTCACCCAGGGGAACGGCTCGTCGGTTGCCGGCGCGCTGTCTGACTTCGTGGCCAAATACAACGAGCGCAACCCTGGCAAGGAGGTGCTGTATTTCAACTATGCCGCGGTCGATCCGGTCCTGACCAACGCCAAGTGCAACTTCTGGCATTTCCGCTGGGATGCGAACTCCGACATCAAGATGGAGGCGCTCACCAATTACATGAAGACAGCGCCAGCTATCAAGAACGTCTACCTGCTCAATCAGGATTACTCCTTCGGGGAATCCGTTCGGTCCGCCGCCAAGGCCATGCTGGCCGCCAAGCGGCCGGACATTAAGATCGTCGGCGACGAACTGCATCCGCTGCTCAAGATCACTGATTTTGCGCCCTACATCGCCAAGATCAAGGCATCTGGCGCCGACACTGTCGTGACCGGCAACTGGGGCCAGGATTTTGCGCTGCTTTTGAAAGCGGCTGCCGATACCGGGCTGAAGGTAAACTGGTACACTTACTATGCCGGTGGCACCGGCGGCCCGACGGCGGTCAAGCAGGCTAACCTCAACCATCAGGTGTTCGCGGTCGGCGAAGGTATTCCGAACCTCGATCACCCGTCGTCGCAGGAGTTCGAAAAGGCGTTCCGCGCCAAGTATGATGTCAGCGTGTTCTATCCGCGTGCCGTTAACCAGATGCGGATGCTGGCGACCGCAGCCGACAAGGCCAAGTCGATCGATCCGGTCAAGGTCGCTTTCGCGCTCGAAGGCATGGAGTTCGAAGTGTTCGACGGCGGCAACGGCAATATGCGCAAGGACGATCACCAGTTCTTCCAGCCGATGTACATTGCGTCGCTTGGCGATCGCACTGAAAAGGAGCCGTTCGACGAGGAAAAGACCGGCTGGGGCTGGAAGCTGGTTGCGAAAATCGACACACCCCAAACCATTTTGCCGACAACCTGCAAGATGGACCGGCCGAACTGACCGGTCTCGCAAAAGCTGCCGTTCGCTCCGGCAACCGCCGGGGCGAACGGAGCTCTTAACTCTCGGGGGGCGGTGCGTCTTGCTTGAACTGATCGTCATATCCTCGCTCAACGGCGTCCTGTTCGGCATGCTGCTGTTTTTGATGGCGAGCGGCCTGACCGTCATCTTCAGCATGCTGGGCGTGCTCAACTTCGCGCATGCGAGCTTCTACATGCTCGGTGCATTTTTCGGATTCCAGACCAGCCGATGGTTAGGCTTCTGGCCTGCGCTCCTGATTGCGCCGTTGCTGGCCGGCGCGATCGGCGCCGGGGTCGAGCGCTACGGCCTGCGCCGCGTGCACAAGAACGGCCACGTCGCGGAGCTGTTGTTCACGTTCGGCCTCGCCTTCGTGATCGAGGAAGTCGTGCAGATCATCTGGGGCAAGAGCCCGGTCGATTTCCGCGTCCCGTCGTTGCTGGATTTCCCGGCGTTCACGATCTTTTCCACCAACTATCCCGCCTACAAGATGTTCATGCTGCTGGTGTCCGTCGTCATCTTCCTCGGGCTCTTGATCGTCCTGAAGAAGACGCGGATCGGGCTGATCGTTCAGGCCGCGCTGACGCATCCGCACATGGTCGGCCATCTCGGTCACAACGTCGGACGCATCTTCATGCTGGTGTTCGGCGTCGGTACCGCGCTCGCCGCGGTCGCCGGCGTGATCGCCGGACCTGCGCTGGTGACGCAGTCGAACATGGCCGGGCTGCTCGGCCCGATCCTGTTCGTGGTCGTCGTGGTTGGAGGGCTGGGCTCGCTGTCCGGAGCCTTCGTCGGTTCCTTGCTGATCGGCCTGGTCCAGACCTTTGCGGTTTCGATGAACGGCTCGCTGTCCGGCGCCTTCGGTCCGCTCGGGCCTGCCTACGCTTCGACATGGCTTTCTGACATTTGGGGCGTGACCATCGCGCAGATCGCGCCGATCATGCCCTATGTGCTGCTGGTACTGATCCTGATCTTCCGCCCCATGGGCCTGCTTGGGACGCGCGACACATGAGCGAGATCACCGCAAGCGCCGCACCGCCGCTGCCGGGCACGGCCGAAAAACTCAAATTCTACGGGCTATGGGCCGCTGCGGCGATCGCGCTGCTGCTGCTGCCCAGGATCTTCAGTTCGGGCGGTTCGCTGACGACGTTCAGCCTGATCGGCATCTCCATCATCTTCTCGCTGTCCTACAACATCCTGCTCGGCCAGACTGGCATGCTGTCGTTCGGGCACGCGGTGTATTACGGCCTCGGCGGCTTTCTGGTGATTCACGCGATCAACATCATCGGTGCCAACAAGCTGCCGATCCCGCTGCCTCTGGTTCCCATGATCGGCGGTTTGACCGGATTATTGTTCGCGGTCCTGCTCGGCTGGGTTTCGACCCAGCGCTCAGGAACGGCGTTCGCCATGATCTCGCTCGGCGTTGCCGAACTGATCGCCTCATCCGCCCTGATCCTGCGCACTTTTTTCGGTGGCGAAGCCGGCATCTCCGCCAACCGGACCAAGCTATTGCGCGTCTTCGACTGGAATTTCGGCCCGCAAATCCAGATCTACTATCTGGTCGCGGCGTGGACGCTGATCGCCGTCATCGCGATGTATGCGCTGACCCGCACACCGCTCGGGCGCATGTGCAATGCCGTGCGCGACAATCCCGAGCGCGTCCAGTTCGTCGGCTACAACCCGCACGTGGTGCGCTATCTGGCATTCTGCTTCTCCGGATTCTTCGCAGGCATCGCGGGCGCGCTGGCGGCGATCAATTTCGAGATCGCCAACTCGGCCTATCTCGGTGCCTTACAGTCGGGAACCGTACTTGAATCCACCTATATCGGCGGCATCGGCTTCTTCATCGGTCCCATCGTCGGTGCGATCTTCGTGACGTTTCTTTCACTCGGCCTCAGCGATCTTACACCGGTGTGGCAGCTCTATTTCGGACTGATCTTCATCGCGGTCGTGGTGTTCGCGCCGGGCGGCGTCACCGGCCTTGCGATGATGCATCGTCCGCTGCTGAAGGCCGGCACCCTGATGAGGGTGCTGCCGAGCTACCTGATCGCCTTGCTGCCGACACTGGCGATGATCGCGGGCTTCATTCTGTCGCTTGAAACCATCGTGCATTACAGCGTCAATCCCGGTGACGATCCTCACGTCAAGGCCTTCGGCGTCAGCTTCGATGCAGCGAGCCCGCTGATATGGGCGACGGCGGCAATTCTCCTGATTGGCGGATACCTGATTGCGCGCAAGACCTGGACCTGGGTCGGATACGCCTGGGACGAGGCCACCAGCGTGGCGCGCGAAAAAGGAATTGCCGCATGAGTGCCGCGATCGAACTGTGCGGGGTAGAAAAAAGCTTTGGCGAAGTCGCCATCATCAGAAATATCAATCTGAGTATCGCGCGGGGCGAACGTCATGCGCTGATCGGTCCGAACGGCGCGGGCAAATCGACGACCTTCAACCTGATCAGCGGATATATGGCGCCGACCTCCGGCAGCGTGCTGCTCCGGGGCGAGGTGATTTCCGGCCTGCCACCTTATCAGATCAACCGCCGCGGGCTGTCGCGCAGCTTTCAGGTCACCAACGTCTTTGCCAATATGAGCGTGTGGGAGAACCTGCGCTGCGCCGTGTTGTGGTCGACCGGCCATCGCTACGCTTTCTGGAAAAATATCGACAATCTGCCTGAGGTGCGCGATCGCACCGCGCAGATTCTGACCGACATCAACCTCACCGCACGGCGGGACGTGCCCGCCGGCCTTCTGACCTATGCCGAGCAGCGCGCGCTGGAGATCGGTATTACGGTTGCCGGCGGCGCCGATGTCATTCTGCTGGACGAGCCGACCGCAGGCATGAGCCACGCCGAAACCGAGCGCGCGGTCGCGTTGATCCGTCGCCTGACCGAGGGCCGCACGCTGTTGATCGTCGAACACGACATGAGCGTGGTGTTCGGATTGGCCGACCGGATCTCGGTGCTGGTGTACGGCCAGATCATCGCCTCGGGAACGCCGGAAGAAATTCGCGGCAATCCGAAAGTCAGGGAAGCCTATCTCGGCGAGGAGGCGGCGTGATGCTGGAGGTCGGGGATCTGCACGCCTATTACGGCAAAAGCCATATCCTGCAGGGCGTCGATATGCATATCGACGCCGGCGAGATCGTGAGCCTGCTCGGCCGCAACGGCGTCGGACGCTCCACGACGGTCAAGGCGATCATGGGCGAGGTGCCGCCGCAGGGCTCGATCAAATTCAAGGGCGACGACATCGCGGGATTGCCGAGCTACCGGATCGCGCATCTGGGGCTTGGCTACGTTCCGGAGCATCGCGATATCTTCCCCGGCCTGACGGTTCGGCAAAACCTGATGCTTGGCATCAAGGATACCAGGCGCTCCGGCAAGTGGCGGCTTGAGGACATGCTGGAGATGTTTCCCAACCTCGCGGCTAGGGCCGATACGCCAGCGGGCGTGCTGTCGGGCGGCGAGAAGCAGATGCTGACAATTTGCCGTACGCTGATGGGCGACCCTGAGCTCATCATGATCGACGAGCCCACCGAGGGGCTTGCTCCCCTCATCGTGCAGCAGGTCGGCGACCTCATCGCCGAAATCGCCCGGCGTGGCGTGGCGATCCTGCTGGTGGAGCAGAAGCTCGCGATTGCGATGCGGATATCGCATCGCGTCTACGTGATGGGCCACGGCCGCATCGTGTTCGAGGGCACGCCTGCCGAACTCAAGGCGAACGAGGCCATTCGCAAGGAATGGCTGGAGGTCTGAATATTTTGTCCAGGATTTGATCTGGGCTCTCTCGGACTACTCATTCCAGCGCCGACTGACAAAGGAGAAAATTATCCAGGTTCGAACCGACTAACAGAGATCGAAAACCTTATCAGTCTGCTACTGCGATCAGGCGGGTGATGGCACTCGCTGAGTGTTGTTTGGGCTCGGTTCGCCTGGGGCTCGAATGTCGCAGTTGGGTCAAAGTCGGAAGAAGTCTTCCGGGTTACCCCTGAAAGATGGGGTAATCGGCCGGCCCGGCTTGTGGATAGCTGAAGATTTTGGGTGCTGCGCTTCAGGCTGATGGTGAAACGGGGTCCGTGTCTACGGCCTCAAGCATCAGAAGGAGAAGCGCAGCATGGACCATTTTGGTGGATTGGACGTATCGGTCAAGGAGACATGGCAAGAGACGGTTGAGGCTGCCCTAAATTTTCGTAACACTGATGATCTTTGATCTCTTCCATCATCAGTTCATTCAAATCGTTGACATAGTTAGAAGTGATGAGAGCTCAATTTCAAACGTCGTCGATGCTGGTGATATTTCCGCTCCTCCTGGCAACATGATCATCAGAATCTTGGCAGCTAGGGACGGTATCGGATCGAAAGGAGAGGGGAAGAGGGCGCCTTGACCGGCCCGCCAATTTTTACCGAGTAAAACTCGATGGAGCACCTATTTGATCCTCAGTGAAGGCCTCCATTGCAGAGGATGAGTGAGGAGGACGTCGGATCCCGCTTGTAGACCTGGAGGTCGGCAGCCCCGATAAGGACCGGAAGCTGGTCGGGGGAAGCGGTCCGAGGCTTGCGGTGGGCCCTGGTCACAAAGGTCGAGTAGAACCGTTGGAGCTCATCCTTCATCGCCTCGATGACCGCGGCGCGTGGACCGGGAAGTTGAACGAACGGGAACGTCATGAGATGACAGGACCAAGCATCATTCACCCGGTCGATGACCAGCTTGGTGTAGCCACCCACGAATTGCCGGGTGACGGGATCTACTCGACAGATCCGATCGTATTCGTGAACTGCCCGGTTGGACTTGATCGATTGACCGATATGATCAATCTCGGATGGGTGTTGGTTGAATTTGCACCGGTTGGATTCGTTGGTATCGTTGGATTGGTTTGAATTGGATGTAGATGACCAATTGCCGCGGAAGTGACCCGACATTGCGAAGCTCCGATGATCGCAGGCACGGTCGAGGGCGTATCCATCAAAATATCGTGGTCTGCCTCTTATTTAGATTTCGAGGCCCCACTCGAATGTTCACATCGCGACTTTATTTTCGGTCCCCCAACGGACTCCTAGCGGGCCCATCGTCTCGGCCTAAACACGCCTTTTGCTCCCGAAAGCTCCGTCCGGTCCGGACGCAAATTTTTTGTTTGTAACTGAGAACTTTTGTGGGGTGGAATGTGGGGTTTCTAAAGACGCTAATCTAATATATCTTTAGATAACAATTACTTGGAGGCTTCTCGAGGCGGAGAGGGAGTCAGTCAATCCCCATTGAAAGACAAAGCATTTTTGACCTTCCGAGACCAAAACCCACCGTTTGAGCTGCGCCGGAAACTGGCGTTTCGCCTCCAATCTTTTCATGAAATCCATCGTGGCTCATCCATGTACGGGCCCAACCCTTCAAATTCCGTCGGCGGTGCACGGAAGGTGTGGGTTGCGATATCCCTACTGCGACGCTTGCTCGCGCAGCTGCGCGATATCACCTGCGGTGAGACTCGCGCCCCTGGCGCCGAAACGCGCGGTGACATAGTTGGCGACCGCGGCGATTTCGTCGTCGGAATATGCGTGGCCGAAGGCCGGCATCGAGAGCGCTCCGTCCGGCGTCAGCCGCGTGGTGCCCCACAGCACGATCTGCGCGACATTAGTCCCGCTGGGATCGTTGACCGCTGCAGCGCCGGTCAGCGTCGCCATCGGAGAGACCGAGCTTTCTCCGGTCCAGCCGTGGCAGCTGACGCAGCCGCCCTCGAACACCAGCTTGCCGCGCGCGTTGTCCTTGCCGCCGCCATCCCTGTGCGAGGCCGGCGCCGGCGGCGCCGCGGTCGCGGGCAGATCGGGCGAGGCGATGGCCGGGACGCTCCGCACATAGGCCACTACCGCCTTGATGTCATCCGCGGTCATCTGGCTAAAACTGCGGTCGACCGCTTCTCCCATCGGACCGGAGGCCGTGCCATGCCCGCTCGCGTGTCCGCTCGCGAGATAGGAGGCAAGGTCGGCATCACTCCAGCCGCCGATGCCAGTCGCCTTGTCGGAGGTGATGTTGAAGGCATGCCAGCCTGCCGCCACCGCCCCGGCAAATTTCTTGCGGTTGTCGAGCGCGAAGGCGAGATTGCGCGGCGTGTGGCATTCGCCGCAATGCGCCAGCGCTTCCGCCAGATACGCGCCTCTGTTCCACTCGGGCGATTTGGACGCATCGGGCGTAAAGCGCGTATCGGGATTGAACAGCACCGACCAGAAGATCATGCTCCAGCGCTGGTCGAACGGAAAGGCAAGCGTGTTGGCGGGCGTCTGTTCGTGCACCGGCGGCAGGCTGAACAGATAGGCCTTGATCGCCAGCGCGTCGTCATCGGTCATGTAGGTATAGGACACGTAGGGCATCGCCGGATAGAGCCGCGCTCCGTCGCGGCGGACGCCGCGATGGACGGCGTTGAGGAAATCCGCGTCGCTGTAATTGCCGATGCCGGTGTCCTTGTCCGGCGTGATGTTGGTCGCATAGAGCGTGCCGAACGGCAGCTTGAAGCCGAGCCCACCGGCGAAATCCTTGCCGCCCGGTTTGGTGTGGCAGGCCATGCAATCGGCGGCACGCGCCAGATACGCGCCGCGCTCGACGACGCTTGCCTTGGCGAGCGCAGCTGGAACTGCGGTCGGATTGGCGGCCTTGTAATCGGCGAGCGCGACCTTCGATCCGCCGGCAAAGTCGAGCGGGCCGGGGCCGCGGATCACCCACACTCCAATGGCCAACGCCACCGCGACGATGGCGACGACGCTGAGCAGGATACGCGCGGCCGCACTCATGCTTTCTTCCCCGCGATCAGCTTCTGATCGATCGGCAGGCGGCGCAGGGCGACGCCGGTCGCCGCGTAGATCGCGTTGCGCAAGGCCGGTGGTCCGGCCGTTGCCCCGGTCTCGCCGATGCCGCCGGGCTCCTCGCCGCTCTTCATGACATGGATGTCGATCCTAGGAGCCTGGTCGATGCGCAGCATCCGGTAGTCGTTGAAATTCGACTGCTGCACGCGGCCCTTGTCGATGGTGATCTCGCCATAAAGCGCGGCGGTGAGCCCGAAGATCAGACCGCCCTCGAGCTGCGCCCTGATCGTATCCGGATTGACGGCGATCCCGGTATCGACGGCGCTCGTGATACGGCGCAGATGCACCTCGCCGATCTCGTTCACCTCGGCTTCGACCACGGTTGCAATGAAGCTGCCGAACGAAGGCTGCAGGCAAACGCCGCGCCCGACCCGCGCCGGCAGCGGCTCGCCCCAGCCGGATCTTTCCGCGGCCAGATTGAGCGCGGCAAGCGCGCGCGGATTCTTGCCGAGCATGCCGCGGCGGAATTCGACCGGGTCCTTGCCGGCCTTGCGCGCGAGTTCGTCCATGAAGGACTCGATCGCGAACACGTTGTTGTTCGGACCGACGCCGCGCCAGAACCCGGTGACCACGCCCTTCGGCTCGTCCCGCACATACTCGACATGGAAGTTGGGGATGTCGTAGGGCATATCGACCGCGCTATCGACGGCGTCGATGTCGATCCCCTTCTGGAACCCCAGTGGAAACCAGCGCGCCATCACCGACGAACCTGCGACCTTGTATTTCCAAGCGACGATCTTGCCCTCGGACAGCGTGGCCGCGATGCTGTCGCGATAAAGCGGGCGATATACGTCGTGGCGGATGTCCTCCTCACGAGTCCACACAACCTTCACCGGGCCATCGAGCTGCTTGGCGATGCGCACCGCGGCAACCACCATGTCCGGCTCCAGCTTGCGGCCGAAACCCCCGCCCAGGAGATGATTGTTGACCGTGACCTTGTCGACCGGAAGGCTAGCGGCTTTCGCGGCCTCCGATTGCACCCGCGTCATGATCTGCGTGCCGGTCCAGACCTCGCAGGAATCGCCCTTGAAGTGAACCGTGGCATTGACCGGCTCCATGGTCGCATGCGCGAGGAACGGCAGCTCGTAGTCGGCCTCGAGCTTGTCGCCGGTGGCAAGCCCCTTGGCGATGTCGCCGACCGATTTGGCCACCGCGCCATCCTTCGCGCTGGCTGCGCGCAAATCCCGCCACATGCTTTCCGAATTGACTGACGCATTGGCGCCTTCGTCCCAGTCGATCTTCAGCGCCTCGATCCCCTTCTTCGCCGCCCACATGTGGTCGCCGACCACGGCGACCATGTCGTCGAGCACGATGATCTTCTGCACGCCAGCCACCTTGCTCGCGGCGCCGTCATCGACCTGGCGGACCTTGCCACCTAGAACCGGACAGGCGACGACGGTGGCAAACTTCATGTTGGGCAGCATCGCGTCGATGCCGAAGACGGCCTTGCCGTTGACCTTGTCGGGTGTGTCGAACCGCTTCAACGGCTGGCCGATATAGATGAAATCCTCCACCTTCTTCAGCGGGACGTCCTTGGGCGGCGTCTCGCTGCCGGCGACCGAGGCGAGTTCACCATAGGTGAGCTTGCGCCCAGTTTCCTTGTGCGTGACTTCGCTCTTCGAGGCGGTGCAGCTTGCGGGATCGACCTGCCATTGCTTCGCCGCGGCCTGCACCAGCATGGCGCGCCCGCCGGCGCCTGCGGCGCGCACCTTGCTCCACCAGGACCGGATCGAATTGGAGTTGCCGGTAACCTGCAGACCGAACAGGGGGTTGCCATAGAGCTTGTCGTTTGGCGGGGCGTGCTCGAGGGTGACTTGCGCGATGTCGGCATCGAGCTCTTCGGCAAGGATCATCGCAATCGCGGTGTAGACGCCCTGCCCCATCTCGACCTGAGGCATCACCAGCGTGATGTGGCCGGCCTCGTCGATACGGATCAAGGCATTGGGCGCGAACTTGCCGTCGGTCGAATCCGCCGGCTGTACCGGCTCGTTCACCGCGCGCACCGGGAGATGGAAGGCGAACAGGAAGCCGCCGGCCAGCGTGCCGGTCAAAAGGCTGCGCCGCGAAACTTCGGAGAATCTGGCTGCAATGGTCATGGCGCGCTCCTCACGACTTCGGGCCAGACGCCGCCTGCTTGATAGCGGCACGGATGCGCACATAGGTGCCGCAACGGCAGATGTTTCCCGCCATCGCTGCATCGATGTCGGAATCGTCGGGGTTTGGCGTCGCGGCGAGCAGCGCGGCCGCCGACATGATCTGCCCGGATTGGCAATAGCCGCATTGCACGACTTCGAGATCGAGCCAGGCCTTCTGCACCTTGGCGCCCGCAGCCGTCGCCTCGATGCCTTCGATGGTGGTGACGGCCCGGTTCTGAAGCGCGCCGACCGGAAGAACGCAGGAGCGCACCGGCTTGCCGTCGACATGCACGGTGCAGGCGCCGCATTGCGCGATGCCGCAGCCGAACTTGGTCCCGGTCAGCCCGAGAATGTCGCGCAGCACCCACAGCAAAGGCATATCAGCTGGCGCATCGAACGTCCGTGTTGTTCCGTTGATCTGCAGTGCAGCCATCTGATCACCTCCACATGCCCGGGAACAACACTTTTGTGTCTATCGAACCGTTGTCGGTCGCGTATCAAACGCGGTCCAATTACTTTACAGATGTTTGATCGTACATCGATGTTTTTGACCGCAATTGCGCAGAAGGTCTTGTATAATCCGCGCGCCACGTAGCCGAGCGCGGCGCCTTCGTCGTGGCGAACACCGATCCACTCAACATTGCTGTGGCAGACAGCATCTACGATCGGATTACGCGAGTCGCCAATGAGGCCGAATATTTGCTTAACGCCAATCTTTTCCAGCACGTCGACGAAGGGATGGGCTACTTTCTGTGACCTCTCCATTTCCTCCAATTAGGCTCTTTCAGATCGTCTCTCTTGCGGTGCAAGTCGCGCCGCTTGTGATTTTCTGCTTCGTCGTAAGCATCTCGCTTGAGCGCTTCAGCGTCTTGTTCATTTCGCCCGCGCGACATCGGCGGCGCTGATCCCCTCCAATGCCAGCCCGAGCGTGACGCCTTCGTCGATGATGCGCCGCAATTTCCGCGTCAGCGCGATGCGCGTGTACTTCGTAGTGAGCGACGGGAGCTTGGCGAGCCCCTCGGCAATCTCGCGCGCACGGGGGAGGAGCTTGTCGGCCGCGACGATCTCGTTGACAGCGCCCCATTCTCTTGCCGTCTCGGCGTCGAGCTCCTGGCGGGTGAGGATGAAATAGCGGCCGCGTATTGGGCCGATCGTTTCCTGCCACAGCAGATGGACGCCATCGCCGGGCACGATGCCGAATTCGAAGTGGGGCTTGTCCTGAAAAACCGTCGATGGAGTGGCCAGAATGATGTCGGCGAGCAAGGCAAATTCGGTGTGCAGCCGTGCCGGGCCGTTGACCGCGGCGATCAGCGGCGCTTCGATGTCGAGGATGTTCATCAGGACCTTTCGGCCTTCGCGATAAATCTTGTCATAGCCTCGCGGGGTGAAAAAGTCGAAGCCCTCGGGGCTGATGATCTCCATGAAGGCGTTGCCGCTGCCGGTCAGGATGACGACGCGATTATCAGGGTCAGACCCAATCGCGTGAAACAAGTCGACGAACTGCTCGTGAGTATGGCCGTTGAAAACGAGCGTGCCGCCATCGGTGTGAAGCGCCACTTCGAGTACGCCGGATTTCGAGCGGGTTAGCCGAGCATTAGAGAAACTGGCGCGATAAGCGTCGAAGCCTGACATTGCG
>Ga0210384_10005868_pt1 | contig 13192 bp, 9 predicted proteins | sample IncBWH2MmetaG_FD_160574 | JGI IMG/M metagenome (GOLD analysis project Ga0210384, IMG submission 160574) | Forest soil microbial communities from Barre Woods Harvard Forest LTER site, Petersham, Massachusetts, United States - Inc-BW-H-2-M | ecosystem: Environmental > Terrestrial > Soil >... | reverse complement strand
CCTCCTGGCATTCGTTCACCAGGGCCTCGTCGACAATCGCGACGAAGTCGCGCCGGCTGCCTTCGCGGTCGTGCGCGAATTCGGCAACGTCCATTTGCAGCAACGGAAAAGCCGTGTGTGCGCCGACGTTGGGCGGCAGAACGACGCGTCCGACTTCCGGATAGAGCAGATTCGCCGGCGTGGGCTGCGCCGGACCTTCGAGCAGCTTTTTCCGATCCACGATCTGCACCATCCCTGCCTCGTTCGTACCGTAACCAAAGTAAATGCGGTTGCCCGCAGGCCCGGTCGAGATGGGGCCGTGCAGCTCGACGGGCACCGCGCCGGTGGCGCCAGGCTCCTGGCCCGGCAGGCCGAAGTTGCGGATGAACACCGGCTTGGCCGGATTGGAGAGGTCGTAGACCTGCGTCATGCGCCGCGCGCGCCAGCCCGGGACACCCGACACCAGATAGGCGATACCGGTATCGCACTCCCACCAGTTCTTGTGCGTGTCGTGCAGCGGACCCAGTCGGGTGACCAGGCGGGGCCGCGCCGGATCGCCGACGTCCCAGATTTCGTGCCAGGTATTGCCGAAGGTCCGCAGCAGATAGAAGCGTGTCGGGTCGGCGTGAGGCAGCTCCTTGCCGGAGCACACGCGCACCATCTGCGCCCCGCCGGCCTCGCCCACCCCTTCCTGGCCCGGGATGTGCGCGAGGTAGCGCGGCGCACGTGGATCGGTGACGTCGACGATCGACGTGCCGTTGAATTCTGCGTTGCCGGTCAGGGGATTGACCGGCTCGGGCGCGCGCTCGGTGCCGCCGTGATGGCCGACATAGAGAATCCAGCGGCCGTTCTGTTCGCGCACCAGAGGCTGATACGCGCTGCGGGCCTGCAGCTCATCGAAGCCGACGAGCGCCATGTCCTTCGCTTCCGGCGCATCGCCTAACTGCGGCGCGGCGAGCGCGCTGCCGCAGATTGCGAGAGCGAGAAAGCTCGCCCACACCATGCGTTTCATGACGCGGCTATGTAGAGGGCGAGGAATTTCGGCGCGAGCAGGTTTTCGAGCATCGGCGATCGTCGCGATTGCGCCGCCGGCTTCCCGCTGCGGACGCCGGTGCGAAGAAGTGGGTTACGACCCGTGCTCCCGGATCGCCGTGCCGGGGCACTGCGGAACCGTTCCCCAGTAGCCTTCGCAGTAGTGCCAGCGTTCCCGTTGCTCGCAGCCGAGGCGGGAGAAGAAGTCCAGGCGCTCGCATTGCGCCATGGCGTCGGCGAACATCTGCCAGCGATCCGGTGCCGGTGCCGGCACCGCCGCTTGCGCAGTTGCCTTGGCGCCGGGTAAGGCGCCGGCCTGCTGCCCAAGCTGCCCCTTGGCTGGCGTTTCGGTCCCGGTGGCGGGCTTCGGCGTCTTGGCCCGCGGGGCCTTGAGCGTTCCCGACGCTGGCGATTCCGCAGCCGGCCCCGCGCCGGCCTTCGCATTCGCATCCGGCGCAGTCGGTGCCGGGGACTCCGCCGTCGCCGTGGATGGCGGCGGCTCCGTCGCCGCCGCCGGCGCTGCGGCCTCCGGTGCTGACGGTGCCGGCGTCTCGTTGGTCGACGGCGCAGGTGTGGAAGCGGCGGGGATTTCCGCCGGCTTGGCCGGTTCGACTGCAGCCACCGTTTCCTTGCCGTTTGCGCCGAGCAGGCGATAGCCGAAATAGCCGCCCGCAACGAGCACGATCAGGACGGCGATGCCGCCGACAATGAGCCCCGCCTTCGATGCGGCTGGCGCTGCCGCGGCCGGCAGGGGTGCGGTCGGCGGGAGCGCCGCCGCCGCAGCGGGTTGGGCGGGTGCGCTGACAGGCGCGGGGCGCGCCACCGTGGGCGGCGGCATTGGCGCCGGCTGCGCCGGTGCGGGGGAACGCGGTGGGGGCGGCGACATTGGCGCCGGCTGCGCCGGTGCGGGGGAACGCGGTGGGGGCGGCGACATTGGCGCCGGCTGCACCGGTGCGGGGGGACGCGGTGGGGGCGGCGCAGCGGCGGCAGGCGCGACGCTTGCCGGGGGAGCCGCCGCTGCAGGCGCGACTGCCGGCGCTGCGGCAGCGCTTATGACGACGCCGCAATGCACGCAGAACTTCGCCCCGGGCTGATTCTCGTTCCCACAAGCGATGCACTTCATCGTCGGTCCTCCATCGCGAATCGGGCCGGTCGCGAACGCGCGCCATGCGGCGCTCTGCAGCACACGAGCGGCCGGCGCTCCGGCACCTCCAAGGCAATGCTCATTATGGCCCCATCGTCGTTCGGCTGTCACTTCGACGCCCGCGGCGCGAGCTCCTGTAGTCCACCGTCCCGCGGCCGAGCTCCCCCTTCACTTTGACCCCCGTGGATGCCACCATAGCGGCCGCTCATCGGTGCGGCTCGACTCGCTGTTCCACACCGGCTAGCTTGAGACTTTTGAAGCGCCATGTCCGATCCGGTTGCGCCACCAACCTCCCCGCCGGCTACCGACAGCGACGGCAAGCTGCTGCTCACGCCTGACGAAGCGCGGGCGCTGCTGCGGGAGTGTTGCGCGCAATTCCTGTCCGGATTGATCGACGTCGTCACCAGCTCGATCGAGGGCACCAACGATCTGTTTGAGCAGAACAAGTTCGTCACCGACGTCGAAGTCGTCGATTTCCGCACCAAGCGCCAGGAATGGACGAAGCGCTTCGAGCAGACGCTCAAGGAGCTGTTCGAAAAACGGCTCAAGGGCCATCATCGCCAGGGCCGCCGTCCCGACGCGGACCGCTCCGTCGCGTCGCTACGCGTGCTCAACGCCTTCGATCATGAAAAGCAGGCTGCACTGACGACGGCGACGCAGTTTCTGCGGCGCCTGACCCGGCGCGAGGTCGACGCGCTGGACCTGCGCGTGGGCGTGCTGCTCGGCGAAACGCTGACGCGGGAGATCGACAACCCGTTCGCGCCGGATTACATCCTCGATGCGCTCGGTATGACTTCGCGCGCGTTGCTGCCCAATCCGCGCGTGTGGCGGCCGCTGATGGAGCGGCTGCTCGCCGACATCACCCCGGCGACAACCAAGACCTATATCCGCCTCAACCGTCTGCTCGCCGATCGCCACGTTTTGCCGGAGATCAAGGCGGAACTGCGCGCGCGCAGCGACTTGCGCCCCGCCGACGACGGCGAGTTGCTGCCGCTGTTCGGACGGCTGATCAAGGAGGTCGCCCCCCCGACCCTCGGGCTCGATGTCGCCGTGCCGGTCGCGTCGGCGGCAACCGCGGTGCAGCCGCCTGCCGCGGCGAGCGCGGCCTCGCTCCCGGCCTCCCCGAATGCGGCCGCGCCCCCTCCGGCCGCTGCTTCCCCTGTACCGGCGGTGACGCCGAGTGCACCCGAAGTCGCCGCGCCGGCTGCCGGGGTTCTCGTCGCCGTGGCGCCGCCGCCTCCCGGGTCGATCAATCCGTACGCCGCCGAACTGGCGCGCGCAGCGCCGCTGCTCGCCGCGGCCGGCGTGCCGGCGACGCCATTCGGCCTGCCGCAACTCGACCCCTTGCTGGCACTCGGTTCGCTATCCGCGGTCGTCGCGGCGCTTGATCGCTGGCAGCTCCTGGATCCCGGCGCGGTCGCCGCGGCGTCGCCGGCAGCGGGGGAGTCCGGCGAGGCCACGGCGACGGTGGTGCCGCTCAACCGCATTCCCCTGATTCGCGCCGCCGTCGCCGACAAGGTGGTCAACCCGACGGACAAGATCACCATCGACGTCATCGCGTTGCTGTTCGACTACATCTTCCGCGATCCATCGATTCCCGAATCGTTGCGCAGCATGTTCGAGCGGCTGCAGGTGCCGACCCTCAAATCGGCGTTGCTCGATCGGACGTTCTTTTCCGACAAGAAGCATCCCACCCGGCGCTTGCTCGATCATCTCGCGGCGGCGGCGATCGGCGCGACCGGCGACGAAGGCTATCGCGCCGGGTTCGAGCTGGTCGCTGCCGGCGTCATCGACGAGGTCTGCCAGTCCTTCAAAGTCGACGTCGGCGTCTTCGCATCGGCCGACGCGAAGCTGCAGGAATTCATTGAAGCCGAGCAGCGCAAGGCCGCGGCGCTGCTCGACGGAGACGTCGCCGCGGCGCTGGTCGCCGAGGAGGCCGAGGCCGACCGTTCGCAGGTACGCGCGCTGATCCGCGACAAGCTCACCGGCATCAAGGTCCCGTTCGAGGTGCGCGGGTTTGCCGAGACGATCTGGGTCGACTATCTCACCTTGGTGCGCGAGCGCGAGGGCGCGGACAGCGAAGGCTGGCACGGCGGCGTCAAGACGCTTGACGATCTTCTCTGGAGCATCGCCGCGAAGGAGCGCAATGCGCAAAAGTCGCGCCTGACCAAGATGGTCCCCAATCTGGTCCGGTGTCTGCGTTCCGGCGGCGCCGCCGTGCAGGTGCGCGATGACCGCATGCAACCGTTTCTGGAAGCGGTTTACAAACTGCACATCGCCGCGATCCGACCGAAGGCGGAGCAGCCCGCCCTGGAGCTTACCGACCCCGAAACGGCCAATGTGCCCACGCTGACCAAGATCACCAACGTTCACGACTTCGTCGGCGAGATGGTGGTCGGCACCTGGCTCTCCTTCGATGACGAAGGCCGGATCGTGAACGCCCGGCTGTCGTGGATCAGCCCGCTGCGTACGAAATACATCTTCACCACCCGCTCCCGCGGCCACGCGCTCGCGGTGTCGCCCGAAGAACTGGCCTGGCAGCTGCGCGACGGCACGGCGCGGTTAATCGTCGAGCCGGTACCGTTGTTCGATCGCGCGGTGAGTTCCGCGCTCGACGAGCTGGCGGCCCAGAAGCCCGGCCAGGCGGCGGCCGATTAGGCGCCCGTCCCGGTGCAGCGCTAGAGCGCGAGCTCCCAGGTTTCAGCGACGAGTTGCTTGCCGAAGCTCGCGTGCGGTTCCTCGCCCACCTGCCGGAATCCGGCCTGCGCATAGAGGTGCCGCGCGGCGTCGAGTTCACTCTGGGTCCAGAGCGTGAGCTTTTGGTAAGCGGCGGCGCGGGCAAAGCCGATGCACTCGTCGATGAGTCGCCGGCCGATTCCCAACCCGCGGGCGCGAGGCTCGACCAGCAGCAGCCGTAGCTTGGCCACGGTCTTGGTCTTGCGCACCAGAAACACCGAGCCGACGATCTCCCCCTGCCGCTCCGCGATCCAGCAGCGTTCGCGCGCGGCATCGAAGCGCTGCACGAACTGCGCGACGACCTCCGCCACCAGCGCCTCGAAGCGCTGGTCGTAGCCATATTCCCGCGCGTAGAGCGCACCGTGGCGATGGATGACCCATCCCATGTCGCCCGGCTGCGGCGGGCGCAGGACGTAGGGCTCCGGCGCACGCTCTCCGCCGGGCGCTGCGCCGAGAAGTCCGCCGACCGCCTGCATTGCGGCGACCAGCCGCGCCTGCTCCGCTGCGGAGAGCTGCGCCAGCATCGTGCCGATCTCTGCCTGCGAGCGCGCGTCGAGTTGCGCGAATTGCCGCCGGCCGCGGCCGGTTAGGCGCAGCGCTTTGCGCCTGCCGTCCGCGACGGAGCGCTGCTTGCGCACGAGGCCCTGCTGCTCGAAGGCGCGCAGAATGCGGCTCAGATACCCCGCGTCGAGCGCGAGCCGTCCGGCGAGCACTGTCGCAGTGGGCGGATCGCCGCGCGCCGGCCAATGCGCCAGCTCGTAGAGCACGCGCGAACCGGTCAGTGAGAACGCGCTGTCCAGCAGATGCTCGCGCAGCACCCCGATGCGCTGCGTGTAAAAGCGGTTGAAGCGGCGCACGGCGGCGATGCGTTGCTCGAAACCCTGGTCCGTCTGCGTCGGCATGGCGTTGCGGTGCCTGGCCAATTCCATGCCAATGTCAACCTTTTAGTTGCTTCTGTCAACTAATTGGTGGCGCGCCGGCGCCGCTCGCGCCGCGGACTCAGCCGACATTCTGGCGCAGAAAGGCGAGCGTTCGGTCGCGCGCCAGCCGCGCCGCGTCCGGATCGTAGCTGGGACGCTGATCGTTGCTGAAGGCGTGCCCGGCGGGGTAGAGATTGACCTGAACCTCGGGATGCGCCGTGGCGAGCTGTTTCACACCGGCCAGGGGAATGGACGCATCGCGCTCCCCGAAGTGAGCAAGGACCGGACACTGCGGTTGCTCGGCAATCGCTTCGGTCATGCCTGTGCCGTAGTACGCGATGGCGCAGGCCAGGCCCCGGATCCGGGCGGCGCTGATCCAGGCGATGAAGCCGCCCCAGCAGTAACCGACAATGCCCACTCGGCCGGCGCTCATGACCACTTCGCGTGCCGCGGCAATGTCGCGCAGCGCCGCGTCGGCATTGGCGCGCGCCTTGAGCTCCCGGCCGCGGGCGACGTCTTCGGGCGTGTAGCCGATGTCGACGTTGCGCTGGTAGCGGTCGAAGAGCGCGGGCGCGATCGCCACGTAGCCATCCGCCGCGAACGCGTCGCAGACGGCGCGGATGTGGCTGTTTACGCCGAAGATCTCTTGCGCCACGATGAGGCCGCCGCGCGGCTGCGCCGGCGGATTGGCGCGGTATGCCGAGAGCCCGGCGCCGTCGGTTGCAGTCAGGTTCAACCATTGACCCATCTTCCCAACTCCTCTGGCCACGGAAAGTCGCGGCATTATGGTACCGCGCGTCGCCTTCGGCTGCGCTTGCCATGGGATAATTTGCGGGGCTTGGCGGCGGGCATCGCGCCGTCGCGGCGGGAGAACGCATGAACGCGCACAAAGTCGAAACGCTCGTCCACGAGTTGCTGCTTGAAATCGGCGAGGATCCGCAACGGGAGGGCCTGCTCAAGACGCCGCAGCGGGTCGCTGCGGCACTGCAATTCCTCACCTCCGGCTATCGCACCGATGCCGCCAAGCTTGTCAACGGCGCGATTTTCACGCAGCGGACCAACAGCATGGTGATCGTCAAGAACATCGAGGTGTACAGCCTCTGCGAACACCACATGCTGCCATTCTATGGGCGCTGCCACATCGGTTACATTCCCAACGGTCGCGTCTTCGGCGTCTCCAAGCTCGCCCGGCTCGTCGACATGTACGCGCGGCGGCTGCAACTGCAGGAGCGGCTGACCGAGCAGATTTCCCAGGAAGTCATGGATGCGGTCGACGCCATCGGCGTCGGCGTCATGATCGAGGCGCGGCATCTGTGCATGATGATGCGTGGCGTGGAAAAGCAAAACTCGGTGATGGTCACCTCCTCGGTGCTGGGAACCTTCCGCGAATCGGTCGCCACGCGCGAGGAATTCCTGGCGCTGATCGGCAGCCAGCACATCTAGGGCGCGCGTCTCGCAGCGCACGCCCGGCCGATGACGATGCGAGGCAAGGCCGCATCCCGTGCGCGCGGGCCCAGGCCCGCCGAAGCCCTTGCGCGCGGCGATGCCCTGGTCGCCGAAGCGCGCAAGCTGGCGCGCACCGGTGCGGGGCAGCGCGCGCTCGCGCTGGCAGAACAGGCCGCGACGCTTGCCCAGGGCGGCGTCGATATGCGACGGCTGGCCGAGGCGACCGAAACCCTCGCCGACGCGCGCTATGCGCTGTCGACGTATCCCGAAGCGCTGGCCCATTACTTTGCCGCGCTCGGGAACTGGCGGCGGCAACGCGATCGCGCCGGCCAGATCCGCTGCCTGCAGGGTATCGCCACCGTCGAGATCGAGATCGGTGACTATGCGCCGGCGATGGGCCGGCTCGAGGAGGCACTGCGCCTGCTTCGCGATGCGGGCGACGCGCCCGCCGAAGCGGCCGTTTACCACCGTCTGGGCATGGTCTACGCCAGGCTCGGCGATCTCGTCCGCGCGCGCGAATTCTACGAGGCCGCGCTCGAGCGGCGCCGTGCCCTCGGCGACCAAGTCGCGATCGCCGCGAGCCTCAACAGCCTGGGGGTGCTGTTTCTGCGCACCGGACAGCAGCGCCCAAGCGCCGCCGATCTGCGGCGCGCCCGGGCGCTGTTCGAGGAAGCCGTCACGATCGCCGAGGCCACGGGCGACCTGCATCTGAAGGCGCTCGCGGTCGGCAACGTCGGCAGCGCCGTTGCGGCCGCGGGCGAGCTCGAGCAGGCCCTGACGCTGTTCGCCGTGCAGCTCGACGCGCTGCGCGCGATGCACGCCCGCCACGACGAAGCCCTGTGCCTCACCAACATCGGCGAGGCACTGCGCAAGTCCGGGCGCGCCGCCGAAGCGCTCGCGCCGCTTCTCGCCGCGCTGAAGATCGGCAAGCGGCTGAAGTCGAAGGAGCGCATGAAATTCGCCTGGCACGAGTTATCGCAATGCCAGGAAGCGCTCGGCACCGCGGGCGCCGCACTCGAAAGCTACAAGCAGTATCACCGCCTCGACCAGGAGCTGCGTTCCGAAGAAGCCGCGAACAAGGCGCGCAATCTGGTCGTGCAGTTTGCGGTGAAGAAGGTGCGCGACGAGGCCGACTCGTATCGTGCGGAGCGCGATCGCCTGGCCGCAGCCAACGTGCTCCTGAGCGCCGAAGCCCGGGAAGACGCGCTGACCGGACTCGCCAACCGTCGCCACTTCGACGCCGGCCTGGAACTGCTGTTTGCGCAAGCACGCGCGGAGCAAAGGCCGCTCCATCTCGCAGTGGCCGATATCGATCATTTCAAGGCGATCAATGATCAGTATTCGCATGCCGTCGGCGACGAAGTGTTGCGCAGCGTCGGCCGCATCCTGCGCTCGGCGTGCCGGCCGACCGATCTGGCGGGGCGTTACGGCGGCGAAGAATTCGTCCTGGCGCTGTTCGATACGCCCGTCGAGGGCGCGCGAGCGGCGTGCGAACGCCTGCGCGCGAGCGTCGCCAACCATGCGTGGGAGCAGCTGCGCCCCGGGCTCAAGCTGACGATCAGCATCGGGCTCGCCGACGCCGCGGCCCATCCGACGAGCGCCGCGACCCTTGCCGCCGCCGATGCGCGGCTCTACGAGGCAAAGCGGGCCGGCCGCAACCGCGTGCGCTGACCTGCCGCAACCGGGATGCAGGCATTCGCGCGCATCGTCGCCCTCACTGCGCCGCTGTTCCTGCTCGTGCTGCTTGGCTACGCCCTGACGCGCTGGGGACGCTGGCCGAAGGCGGTTGCCGACGCACTCACGCGCTTCGTCTTCGCCGTGGCGATTCCGGCGCTGCTGTTCCGGCTGATGAGCGATTTCTCCAAGCTGCCGCGGGTCGATGCGCGGCTGCTCATCGCCTACTTTGGCGCGTGCCTCGTCGTGTTTCTGCTCGGTCGCTTCATCGCGGCACGGTTCTTCCGGATGGACGGCGTCGCGCAGTCCGTATTCGCGCTGGGCGGTATCTTCGCCAACAACGTGCTGCTCGGCATCCCGCTGGCCAAGGTCACCCTGGGCGAGGCCTCGCTGCCCGTCATCTCGCTGGTGCTGGTTTTCAACGCGCTGCTGCTCTGGACGCTGGTGACCGTGTCGGTCGAATGGGCACGCCACCGCGCGCTGTCATGGTCCGGCTATGTGCAGGCGGCCAAGGCCGTGTTCCGCAACCCCATCGTGGCGAGCATCCTGGCCGGAACCGCATGGGGTCTCGTGGCGCTGCCCTTGCCCGACGTGATCGACCGAACGCTCGGGCTCATCGGCGAGGCGGCGGTGCCCCTGTCATTGATCGCGCTCGGCATGGGGCTCGCGGCCTACCGCATTCGCGAGGGCTGGCGCGTGAGCGTGACCATCACGCTGCTCAAGCTCGCGCTGCAGCCCGCGGTCGTGTGGTTTCTGGCGTGGGCGCTTGCGCTGCCGCCGCTGGAGACGCAGGCCATCGTCATGCTCGCGTCGCTGCCGGTCGGCGCGAACGTCTATCTGATGTCGCGCCAGTTCGACACGCTCGGCGGCCCGGTCGCGGCGAGCCTGGTGCTTTCGACCGCGCTCGCGGCGGTGACGACGCCGCTCATCCTTACCCTGATCGGGCCTGCGCCGAATTAGGTCACTGCTCAATCACCGTTGACTGAAAATTGCCTCCAGCTGCGAGTTGGCATCGAACACAACTGGGCCCCAAAGGGTGTGCGTCATAACAACTCCAACCGAACATTCACGCCGGGCGCAACCTCCGTCATTGGGGCGGCGCAGAGCAAGCCACCCTGCGCGCGGTTTGCTGAAGACTCCTATCCCGCGCTCCGCCGCATCCCGGCGCTGCGCCGCTGCAGCCAACCAACCACGATCATCAGCAGCAGCGAAATCGCGATCAGCATTGTTGCGGCAGCGGCGATGGTCAGGCTGATATTGTCGTTTATGCCTGCGAACATCTGCCGCGGGAGCGTGCGCTGGCCGGGTCCAGCCATCAGTAGCGCGACAACCACCTCGTCGAACGACGCCGCAAACGCGAATACCGCACCGGAGGCCACGCCCGGCAGGATCAGCGGCAGCGTGACATGGCGGAACGTGGTGATCTGCGAAGCGCCTAGACTCTCCGCCGCGCGGACCAGCGTGCGATCGAAACTCGATAACGTCGCGAGAACCGTTACGACGACAAACGGCACACCGAGCGTAGCGTGCGCGAGGATCAGGCCCAGGTAGCCATCGGTGAGCCCGAGCGGCGCGAACGCGAAGTAGGCACCGACAGCAACAATGACCACAGGCACGACCATCGGCGAGATCAGAATCGCCAGGACCAGCGCCTGCGCCGGAAAGCGCGCGCGCCAGATTCCGAGCGCCGCCAACGTGCCTAGCACCGTGGCCAGTCCTGTCGCCGAGACGCCGATGATCAGGCTGTTCTTCAGCGAGTTCAGCCAGAACGACGAGGTGAAGAAGTCCTGGTACCAGCGCAGGCTGAATCCCGGCAGCGGGTAGTAGAAGAACGATCCCGAGGAGAACGACAGCGGCACGATGGTGAGGATCGGCGCAACCAGGAATACCAGCACGGCCCCCGTCAGCACCGCGAGGCCGATGCGGGTGAGGCGTTCACCCGCGGTTTCGGTCCCGGTCCTCATCCGAGCCGCATCCGCTCGACACCGACGAGGCGGTTGTACACCACGTAGAGCGCGAGCGTGGCCGCCAGCAACATGATCGACAAGGCGGCGGCCATGCCCCAGTTGACGGTCTTGCTGGCGTAGAAGGCGATGAAGTAGCTGATCATCTGATCGTCTGCACCCCCAACCAGCGCCGGCGTAATGTAGTAGCCCAGCGCCTGGATGAACACCATCAGGCAGCCAGCGCCGATACCGGGCAGCGTCTGCGGCACATACACTCGCCGGAACGCAGTCGACGGCCGAGCGCCCAGCGACGACGCTGCCCGCACATACGAAGGTGGAATGCCGCGCATCACGCTGTAGAGCGGCAGCACCATGAATGGCAACAGCACGTGCACCATCGCCACGTACACGGCGAAGCGGTTGAAGATCATCTTCAGCGGCTCATGCAGCAGGCCGAGCGACAGGAACAGGCTGTTCAGCACGCCCTCCTTTTGCAGCAGCACGACCCACGCCGCGGTGCGCACAAGAAGCGAGGTCCAGAACGGCAGCAGCACCAGGAACAGCAGCACGCCGGCGCGGCCTGGCGGCTGTGCGGCGATCACATAAGCGACGGGATAGCCGAGCGCAAGGCAGATCAACGTCACCATTCCAGAAATCCATAGCGTGCGCGCCAGCACGTCGCGAAAGACGCGCTGCTCCGGCGGCGCGCCGACAATCGAATTGTCGGCATCGCGCCGCAGATCGAGCGCGCCCAGCAGGTAGAAGTCGGTGACCGGGCCTCCGGCACGGCGGATCGCGGCCCAGGTCTCGCGCTCGCCCCACTTCGGATCGATGCGGCGCAGTGTATCGTGAGCCGAGTCCACCAGCGCGGCTGGTAATTGCCGACTGGTGGTGAAGAGTAGCGTGCGAAATCCGGGAACGTCGTAGTTGAGCCGCGTCGCTGCGCTGGCCAGCGTGCCCGCTTCGCTTGCCGCGCGAACGTCGGCGATCATCGCCGCGAAGCTGGCCTCCGGCGGCAGGTCGCGCCCGTCCCAATGCTTCAGCGCGGCGGTGACGCCGGGGAAGATGCGAGCGATGTCGGCATCGATCACGCCGCGCGAGAGCATTGCGCCGATCGGCACGACAAAGCATGCCGCGAGAAAAACGAAGAGCGGCAGCACCAATGCCGCCGCCCGAAGCTGCTCGCGGCGGCGGCTCTTTCTTAGTGCGCGGCGCAGGCTGGCGGCGTCGTTGTCGCCGCTCGCCAGCGCTGCGTGGAGCGACGCCGCCGCACCGCGTAGCATCGCTCCCTCGCGCGCCTTTCAGGCGTCTATTTGGCGACCCAGGCGTTGAAACGCTGCGAGAGCTTGTCCAGGTTCTCCAGCCAGAACTTGTCGTTGATGTACAGCGCCGACGCGATGTTCTGGGGCGCGGTCGCGAGGTTCGGCAGCACGCTCTTGTCGATCAGCGCCGTCGAAGCGATGGTGGTCGGGCCATAGGGAATCTTCGGCGGGAGGTTCTTCTGGTTCTGCGGGTCGTTGACGAACTGGAGGTACGTCTCGGCCTGCGCCTTGTTCGGCGAGCCTTTCATGATGACCCACGAGTCGATCGTATAGAGATTGTTGGTCCACACGATCTTGAAGTTCTTTTTGTCCTTGTCATTCGCCGCTGCGATGCGCCCATTGTAGGCGTCGGTCATCGCCACCTCGCCGGCCGCCAGCAGCTGTGGCGGCTGCGAGCCTTTTTCCCACCACACCAGGTTTGCCTTGAGCTGATCGAGCTTCTTAAACGCGCGCTCGACGCCGTCGCTAGTCCCGAGAGTCTTGTAGACGTCTTTCGGCGCGACGCCGTCGGCCAGGAGCGCGATCTCCAGCGTCGTCTTTGGTCCTTTCCGTAAGGCGCGCTTGCCCGGCCATTTCTGCACGTTCCAGAAGTCGGCCCAGGACTTCGGCGTGTCACCCTTGATCTTGTCACCGTCGTAGGCGAGGATGAAGCTGTACACGATGGCGCCCACGCCACAGTCGTTGACCGCGTCGGGCATGTACTTGTCCTTGCCGCCGAGCTTGGCCCAGTCGAGCTTTTCGTAGAGCCCTTCCTCACAGCCGATCAGGAGCTCTTCCGATTCGACCTGGACCACGTCCCAGTTGTTGTTGCCACCCTGGACTTTGGCGCGCAGCGTGCCGACGCCGCCGTCCCAGTTCTCCTCGGCCAGTTTGATCTTGGTCTTTTCCATGAACGGCTTGAAATAGACCTCGCGTTGCGCGTCCTGGTAGGCGCCGCCCCACGAAACGACCGTCAGGTCCCGCGCCGGCGCCGCCGCGGCCAGCACCCACGCC
>Ga0210384_10005865_pt1 | contig 13193 bp, 8 predicted proteins | sample IncBWH2MmetaG_FD_160574 | JGI IMG/M metagenome (GOLD analysis project Ga0210384, IMG submission 160574) | Forest soil microbial communities from Barre Woods Harvard Forest LTER site, Petersham, Massachusetts, United States - Inc-BW-H-2-M | ecosystem: Environmental > Terrestrial > Soil >... | reverse complement strand
GATTGCGGGGCTCGAGAAGCTTACGTTTAGCCGCCTAGGTGGCCGATTCGACGAGTGCGGGGAGCGGGAAAGGCTGAGCGAACCAGAACGAGAAAGGCGTGGCACCGTGCGCCCAGAAATGTTCGATGCGTTCGCGGCCTTCGGGGACGGTGGGGATGTGGCCGATGGGGATCCACCAGAGGCAGTAGCTGGACCGGTCGAGCTTCTCGAACCATTTGGCGCGGTCGCGGAAGACTTCGAGGTGATGGGCGCGATAGGTGAAATCGCGAAGAGCGTCGAGGGATTCCCAGACGGACATATTCATGTGCATGGCGGGATCGTCGTTGAAGGGAATGTCGGTGGCGTTGCCGGAGGAGGATTGCAGACGCCAAATGAAACCGGGGGAGCGGTCGGCGACGGCGTTGACGGGATCGAGCTGGGTCATAAAGCCAGCCATGCGAGGATCGTCGAGCGGGTAGAGGATGCGGCCGACGTTGATTTGGGCGAGGTGATGGGTCATGGGTGCTCCGGTTGAGATTTGGACAAGCCTCAGAATATCGACGGGTCAGATGCTGGAAGGTGAGAGGGGGTCACCTGCGCTGTCGGCGGGAGCGCGGGAGCGGTGGCGGCTTGTGCCGACAGCGGGTCTTCGCGTAGTGTGGCGCGCGAGGTAGCGAGAGACGATGGGTGTTGTGGAGCTGGAGAAGTCGGAGCATGCGCCGGGGATTCAGCCTGTGGCGATTCATTACCGGGATGCGGGGAGGGGACGGCCGGTGGTGTTTTTGCATGGCGGATGGGGTTATGGGGTGTATCCGATTGACCGGCAGATTGCGGCGTTTGGGGATCGGGTGCGGTTTGTGGCTGCGGATCGCTCGGGATATGGCGAGTCGTCGCGGGTGCCGGGCGAGATGCCAACGGATTTTCATCGGCGGGCGGCGAGAGAGACGCTGGCGGTGCTGGAAGCGCTGGGGATCGAGCGGGCGGTTTTCTGGGGACACAGCGACGGAGCAGTGATTGCGGCGATGATCGGGCTGATGGCGCCGGAACGGTGCGAACGGCTGATTCTGGAGGCGTTTCACTTTTACCGGAACAAGCCGAGCTCGCGGGGATTTTTCGAGCGGTTCAGCGCGCATCCGGAAGACCTTGGCGAGGAGACACAGCGGCTGCTGGCGGCGAATCACGGCGAGGAGCAGTGGGCGAATGTGGTGCGGCGGAACTGCGCGGCGTGGATCCGGATTGCGGATGAGAGTGACCCGCCCGAGCAGGATTTGTATGGCGGACGGCTGGGGGAGTTGCGGGTGCCTACGGTGTTTTTGCATGGAGCGCGGGATCCAAGGACGCAGGAAGGGGAGATGGAACGCGTGCGGGAGGTGGTGCCGCAGGCGGTCTTTCGGTTCGTGAACGGAGGGCAGCATAGCCCGCACAGCGAAGAGGCCGTGAGCGAAGAAGTGAACGCCATCCTGGGTGAATTCTTCAAAGCTTAAGGGAACAAGGGGCGCAGACTAGCGAGGGGCGTAGACGAACACAAAGTTCAGAAAGACCGAAACGTTAGAAGTCGAAGCGGTAGCCGAGGATCATTTTGGCAATGAGATGATCGGTGGCGCGAGTGACGCCAACGCCGACGCCGAAATTGAACTCCCACTTGGGATTCAGGTTGAGGTCGATGGAGGGAAAAATCTGGTGTTGCTGCTGGCTGAGAGGCAGAAATTCCGTGGCTGGGCCGACGGCGCCGTAGTATTCGATGCCAGCGTTAATTTTTTTGGTGAAGTCGTAGCCGACCTTGAAATTGGGGGAAAAGACAAAGCCCTGGCGAACGCTGTCGCCGTGGAGAGATTTGTCGAAGGTCGGATTGAAGGACAAATACCACCGGCCGGCTTGCTTATCGATGATAGGACGCATTTCCCAAGTCCAAGTGTCGGTGGAAAACTTGCGGCGCTGGTAACCGACTTCGTTCGAGAGGCTAAGGCCTACAGGCCATTTCCATTTCGGAGGGATACGGAAGCGCGGGCGAATGTGATCGCCGACCCACTGCACGCCTTGGCCGCTTTTTGACGAGGTGAAGATGTAGAAGCCGGTCTCGAACCAATCGGTAAAGCCGTGGGTGATTTCGATGGTTTCGTGGAGCTGGTGATTGGTGGGGAGCAAACCGTTCTCGCTGGTTTTCGAGCCCTCGAACGTGAAATTACTGTGCAGCTCGACCATGGTGTGGCCGGGCTCGACGGTGTCGTAGGGATACACCTGAATCTCATAGTTGTCCTGGGCCCGAGAAACTGCGGGATAACAGAAGAGGGTGGCAAGAGCCAGTAGTGCGGCGGGTTTGAAGAGTGGCTTAGTCACCGAGCGAGGGGCCTGAGCGCAAGATCACACTATAAGACCACACAGCCAAGGATAAGGCATCAGGCCTGGGTCAGCAAATGGTCAAAGATTTCCAACAAAATCCTCAGATGGCCGATTCTCATGGATTGCTCTCTGCACATTCATGTGCTAGTAACATACCTATCTAAAATTGAGTTACGGGGCGTCGTTCGGCAGCAAGAGTTGCGTAGCGCGTGCGGGGGTCGGTCAACGCAAATGCCGAGGATCACTGCGTAAACCCTTGCGGCTCGCTGCCAGGTCCGCTTGTTGCCCAAAAATAGGTCGAGGCAAAAATTGGAGGCTCTTCCATGAAGAGTAGGTTAAGTGTCTGTATGTTTGCCGTGTTGTTGGCAGTGGCGCTGTCTGGTTTCGCAGCGGGCAGCGCTCTTGCGCAATCCACAACGGATGGCGCAATCGGAGGTTCGGTCACCGATCCATCTGGCGCGGTGGTGCCGAATGCCAGCATCGAGGTGCGCAGCCTGGCGACCAATAGCCAAGCTAGCGGGAGCACCGACGGCGGTGGGCGTTACCTGATTATTCATCTGCAGCCGGGATTGTATTCGGTGGAGATCAAGGCAACGGGGTTTGCGGCGTTCAAAGCGACCACTATCACTGTGGAAGTCGGGCGCGTTACGCCTTTGGATGCGTCGTTGGGAGTACAGAGCCAGGCCGAGACGGTGGAGGCCACGGAAGAGGCGCCGGTTATCACCACCGATCGCTCGGACTTTTCAACGAACATCAACAACGATTCGATCAACAACCTGCCGATCAACGGACGGCGTTGGTCGACATTTGCGCTCGCTACGCCGGGTGCGGTGCCGGATGGAAACTTCGGGCTGGTAAGCTTCCGCGGGGTTTCCGGACTGCTGAATAACAATACCGTGGACGGCGGAGACAATAACCAGGCGTTTTTCGCGGAGGAGAAGGGACGCACGCGCATCAGCTATTCGGTGAGCGAATCGTCCATTCAGGAATTCCAGGTGAACACGTCGAATTATTCGGCGGAGTACGGCAGGTCGGCGGGCGGCGTCGTCAACGCCATCACGAAGTCCGGCACCAATAAGCTTCACGGCGAGGCTTTCTGGTTCTACCGCAGCAGCGATTTCGGAGCGTTCAATCCGTTCCAGACCATCGTGCCGCGCCCACCTGCGCCACCGACAGCTATTCCCATCAAGCCGGAAGACAAGCGGCACCAGTTTGGCGGCAACGTCGGTGGCACCATCATCAAGGATAAGCTTTTCTTTTTCTTCAATGCCGACCAGCAAAAACGCGACTTCCCAGGGGTGGCCAACGCCAGCGCTCCCCAGGCGTTCTTTGCGGCGTTGAGCCCCGCCGAACTCGCCACGCTCTCGGGCAGAGGCGTCTCGGCCGCGCAGGGGAATGCGGGTCTGGCGTTTCTTCAGACGCTCACGGGAGTCGTGCCGCGCACGGGCGATCAACTTCTCCTGTTTCCCAAGATCGATTGGAACATCAATGAAAGGCATCATCTCTCCGTGGAATACAACCGCATGCGCTGGGCTTCACCCGCAGGCATTCAAACCCAGGGCGTGGTATTCCGCGGGCAGGAGAGCTTCGGTAACGACTTCGTGAAGGACGACTCGCTGATTACGCGGCTAGTTTCCACGATCTCTTCTACGCAGATCAACGAGTTCCGCTTCCAATATGGACGCGACTTTGAGTTTGAAAACACACAAGGACCCATTCCCGGCGAACCAGTCTCTTCGCAGGGAATCTCTCCACAGATTACGATCAACGGCAGCGCGGGAATTGCCTTCGGGAAACCGAACTTCCTGGATCGCCGGGCCTTCCCGGATGAGCACAGCTACCAGTTCGCGGATACCTATTCGATCAGCCGCGGAAGACACCAGTTCAAGTTCGGCGGAGACATCATCCGTTTCCACGACTTGAACGATAACCTGTTCCAGGAAAGCGGTGCTTACACCTACAACAATCGCGTCGACTTCATAAGCGACTACGCAGCAGCCGTCAACAATTTCGCGCAACCCGCTTGCGGGACAGCCACCGGTCATCTTCCCTGCTATTCCAGCTTCAACCAAGGATTTGGTCCCACGGCCTTCCAGTTTACGACCGTTGATTTCGGGTTTTTTGCACAAGACGACTGGCGCCTGAATTCTCGGCTGACCCTGAATCTTGGGCTGCGCTGGGAATACGAGAAAATGCCGTCCCCGCAAATACCCAATTCCAAACTCCCCGCTAGTTCACAATTTCCGAGCGACAAGAATAACTTCGGACCGCGGTTCGGAGTCGCTTGGGATCTGACCGGCAAAGGAAAATCCGTGCTACGCGGAGGGTATGGCATTTACTACGGACGTATCATCAACTCCACGATTTCGAACGCCATCACGAACACGGGCCTGGCGACGGGACAGCTTTCCTTCCAGTTCAATAACACAAGCTCTAACGCACCACTGTATCCCAATATCGTTCCGACGGCTCCTCCGGTGACCAGCTTGGCCTCCGACGTCGTGGTTTTCGCCCCGAACACGCCAAACCCGCTCATTCACGAATTCGACGTTGTGTTCGAGCAGACGATCGCGACCAATACTGCTGTATCCGTATCCTACGTTGGCAGCCTGGGACGAAACCTTCCCATTTTCATCGATACGAACCTGCCAAATCCTAGCTCGATCACGTACACATTCAGCGGCGGCCCCAATTCCGGCAACACTTTGACCGTCCCATTGTTTCTTCCGATGTCGGCTACCCAAGCCCGGCCGAACCCGAACTTCGGCCGCATTACACAGATCTCCGACAGCGTCTCTTCGAAATACAATGGCGTAATCTTTTCGTTCAATCGCCGCATGACGGAAGGCTTGCAAGCCCAGGCTTTCTACACCTACTCCAACACTTCCGATACCGGACAGAGTTCGCAGACTTTTACGTCCTCGAACAACGTGTTGAACCCTTTCGATCTGGCCCTGGAAAACGGCCGATCGAACTTCGACATTCATCATCGGTTCGCTGCCACTGTTGTCTGGCAACCCAACTACTTCCAGAAGCGCGGCAAGCTCCTCGATCTCGCTCTCGACGGCTTCACGATCGCTCCAATCGTCGTGGTTTCGTCTGGTGCGCCGTACACTGCAACGGTTTCAGGGAGCGCGCCGTCCATTACGGCGGCAAACGTCATCTGTAACCCCAGGACTGCGCCCGCCGGGACTTGTTTCACGCCGATCCTCAGCGGCATTTTAGGAGCGGGTGGATCAAGCCGTCTGCCGACTATCGCTCGCAACGGTTTCCAGATGCCGCGGACCGCCAACGTAGACCTGCGTATCGCCAAGAAGTTCAAACTCTACGAATCGACGGCGCTCGAGCTGTTCGGCGAAGCGTTCAACCTTTTCAATCATGTGAATGCCACCTCCGTGGGCACGCGCAACTTCTCGATTACCGGGGCCAACGGCCTTCAGCCGACTCTCACGGCTGACCCGCAGTTTGGAGCCGTTACGTCGTCGAGCAGCTCCTTGCTGGCGCAACGGCAGATCCAAATCGGCGCGCGTTTCACCTGGTAAGCTGAGAACCGAAAAAGAAGGCGGCTGCCAGTCCGGCAGCCGCCTTGTTTGTTTTTGGAGCATGCACTATCAGGCGTGTGGGTGCGCTTTGTCGTACACGTCCATGAGTTGGCGGATGGACGCGTGGGTGTATTTCTGGGTGGTGGAGAGCGATTGGTGGCCGAGGAGTTCTTGAATGGCGCGGAGATCGGCGCCGTCGGCAAGCAAATGCGTGGCGAAGGCGTGGCGCAGCGAATGCGGATGCAGGTCCCAGTTGATGTTGACCAGGCGGACGTACTTCTTGACGATGCGCCCGACGGAACGCTGCGTGAGGCGGCGGCCGGCGTAATTGAGGAAGACAGCTTGCACGTGAGGCATCTCCACGCGGGCGTATCTGGCGGAAACGTGTGTGAGCAGCTGTTCGCGGACGGGCCAGTATTTCTCCAAGGCTTCCTGGGCTTTGCTGCCGTAGGGAACGATGCGCTCCTTGTCGCCTTTCCCGCGGACGCGAAGAACCCGTTCCTGCTGATCGATATCGATCAGATTCAAGCCGGTAAGTTCGCTGACGCGCAGGCCGGCGGCGTAGAGCATCTCGAGGAGCGCGCGATCGCGGCGGAGCAGCAAGCCTTCGTCATCGCGGCGCGGGCGCTTCGGCGCGGCTTCGGGGCCGGAGGAGCGCTTGTTCAGGATCGGAGCGGACGGCGCGGGCCGCATGGTCGCGAGTTGATTGAGAAAGCCGTTCATCTCCTCTGCGGAAAGCACCGAAGGAATGCGCTTGGGAAGTTTGGGAGTGGGCACGAGACGCGCGGGATTGTCGGCGATCAGGCCTTCGCGCACGCAGTATTTGAAAAAAGATCGCAGCGCGGCCAGTTTACGCGCCACGGAACTTTTTTCCAGGCCGAGGTCGTGAAGGTGGCCGACGAACTCGCGGATCAGCGTGTGCTTTACCGACGGAAGCGAGGGCGGCTGAACTCCGGGCGGCGAAAGAAAAGTGATGAACTGCTCGAGGTCCTTGCCGTAGTTCAGAATAGTGTGCGGAGACGAGTTCTTCACTACGCTCAGATATTCGAGATATTTCTCAATAGCTTGCTTCATGCGCTGCGGGGACTCTCCGCTTGAACCACTGCGTGGACTACTTGTCTATAGGATGCGCTCCGGCGAACAAGCGTCCAAGCACAATTTGCGGAAAATTCGCGGCTGATGTAATGGGCTATGGTTTGGCGCCCACGGGCGTGGCTTCTTCGGGCTGCGGTTGCGGTGGCAGCGGCTCGGGTGCGAGTTTTTCCCAGTCGCAGCCTTCCTTGATGCAGGTGTGGACCGTGCCAATCTTGGATTTTTTCTCGACAATGAACGGCGCGCCGCACTTGGGGCACGGCTCGGCGATGGGCATGGACGGCGTGGTGAAATCGCAATCGGGATAACGCGAGCAGCCGTAGAAAACGCGTGGACGGCCGCGGCCGCCCTTTCCCGCGGAACCCCGGCGCACGAATTCGCCTTCGTTGCACTTCGGGCATTTGATGCCCATGGTGATCGGCCGTGTGTATTTGCATTTCGGGTAGCCGGAGCAGCCGATGAATTCGCCGAAGCGGCCGTGTTTCTTGATTAGATGGTTGCCGCACTCAGCGCACTTTTCTTCGAGCGGCTCGTCGGGCTTGTGCGCAGTGCGCGTGCCCTGGATCAGGCGGCGCGTTGTGGCGCAATCGGGATAGCCAGTGCACGCCAGGAAGGCGCCGAAACGTCCGCGCTTGATGGCCATTTCCCGGCCGCAATTTTCGCAGTATTCGATTTTGTTTTCGGCGTCGGCATCGCCGGGCAAATCCGGTGCCATGTCCTGGATGAAATCACAATCCGGATAGCGCGAACAGCCCAGGAAAAATCCGTGGCGGCTGATACGCTCGAGCAGTTCGCCTTCGCCGCACTTTTCGCACTTTTTTCCGGTGGGAATGCCGGCTTTATAAGAAACCATCTCGTCGCCCGCGCGAGCTAGATCGACAACGAATTTTTCCCAGAATTCGCGGACGGCATCGCGCCAGGGCAGTTTGCCTTCCTCGATTTCGTCGAGCTCTTCTTCGAGGCGCGCGGTGAAGGTGACGTCGAAGACGTCGTCGAAGCTCTTTACCAGCAGGATGCTGACGCGCTCGCCGAGCATGGTGGGCGTGAAGCGGCCCTGCTCTTTCTGGACGTACTCGCGCTCGACGATCGTGGAAATGATCGAAGCGTAGGTGGACGGACGCCCGATACCTTTTTCTTCGAGGTCCTTAACCAGCGTGGCTTCCGTGTAACGCGGCGGCGGCTCTGTAAAGTGCTGATCCGGGCGAATCTGGTCGAGGCGCAGAATCTGGCCTTCGGTGACGCGTGGAAGAGCTTTGCCCTCGCCTTCGTCGTCCTTCTCGTCGTCGTCGCGGTCGGCGTTAGCGACGGGCAACTGGTAGACGCGGAGGTAGCCGTCGAATTTCTGTACCGAGCCCGAGGCGCGGAAGGTGTAGTCGCCGGCGGAAATGTCGATGCCGGTTTGATCGAAAATCGCGGGCAGCATCTGCGACGCGACGAAACGCTGCCAGATCAACTGATACAGCTTGAAGACATCGTCGGGGAGATATTTGCGGACGTCTTCGGGAGCGCGGGATACGTCTGTGGGACGCACGGCTTCATGGGCTTCTTGCGCGTCCTTTTTGGATTTGTAGAAATTGGGCTTTTCGGGCAGGTAGTTGCTGCCGAAGCGCTCGGGAATTAGTTCGCGCACTTGCGCTAAAGCGTCGTTCGAGACGTGCACGGAATCCGTGCGCATGTAGGTGATCAGCGCGACGGAACCCTCTTCACCGAGCTCGACACCTTCATAGAGACGCTGAGCGAGCGCCATGGTGCGCTTGGCGGTGAAGCGCAGGCGGTTGTAGGCAGCTTGCTGCAGCTTGGAAGTGGTGAACGGCGGAGGCGGATTGCGCTTCTTTTCCCGCTGCGTGATTCCAGCAACCTGCCACTTGGCCTTGCTGACGGCCGCTACGATTTTGTCAGCGGCTTCCTGATTCGAGACGGCAATATCCTCGCCCTTGAATTTGCTGAGCTTGGCCTCGAAGATTGGCGGGTCGCCGCCATCGAGCATCGCGTGGATGGACCAATACTCCTGCGGCACGAAAGCGCGAATTTCCAGCTCGCGCTCGACGATCAGGCGGAGCGCCACGGTCTGCACGCGTCCCGCGGAAAGCCCGCGCCGCACCTTGTCCCACAGCAGCGGCGAAATCTTGTAGCCCACGATGCGGTCGAGCACGCGGCGCGCCTGCTGCGCATCGACAAGATGCGTATCGATCTGGCGCGGCTTCTCGAAAGCGGCGCGAATCGCCTTGGGCGTGATTTCGTTGAAAGTGACACGAAAGATCTTTTTGGGATCGATCGGCGGGATGCTGATTTCGTCCTTATCCTTCTTCTTGGCCTTGCCTTTGGCCTTCGGATCTTCCTTTTCTTCCTCCGCCGGCTTGCCGTTCCCGTTCGAAAGCTCTTCTTCTGTGAATTTCGCCGGCTTCGAAAGCACCATCGCCAAATGCGCGGAAATCGCCTCGCCTTCGCGGTCCGGGTCGCCCGCCAGATACACGGCATCGGCCGTCGCAGCCGACTTCCGCAAATCGTTGATGATTTTGCCTTTGCCGGAAATTATCAGCAGCGTGGGCTCAAAAACCTTGGGATCGTCCAACGACACTGGCTTCAACTCTACTTTTGCCGGAACCTTGCTTTTTCTCTTGCTCTTTTTCTTCTTCTTCTTTATTCCGTCATCGGGCAGACGAATACCGATGGTCTTCTTGGGCAGGTCCATGACGTGGCCGATGGACGCTTTCACCGTGTAATCACGGCCCAGATACTTGTTAATGGTCTTCGCCTTGGCAGGCGACTCTACAATTACCAACGAACGAGCCATGTTGCCTTTGTAACTCCGTAGTCTTTAGCAGAAAGGGCCGAACGCGAGGCGTGTGTCCTTCTCGCTACCTTAAGCAGATGCAAGCGCCAGCCATACAGGTGCAATACGCCCATTGGATGCTCATTCCCGGCGCAGAGATTCGCACGCTGTTTTCTTCTGTAACCGCTTCTGTAACAGCACCTTGCTGAACTGTTTCCCAGGCAATTGCCGGACGATGCCTTTCATTTCCATCTCAAACAGCGTAGCCAGAACCTCGGAAGAGTTCAAGCCGCAGCGTTCCACGATGTCATCAATGTGCCTAGGCTCATCGGCCTGCAGCAATTCGTAGATCTTCTTCTGGGAGTCTTTGAACGAAGCTTCCACCAATCGATTGCGCTGCTCGGCTTCGGGCTGCTCGGCCTGGACCAGCGCCGCGCGGACCGGCGTGGGCAGCTCCTCGATCAAGTCTTCCGCGCAGGTAACCAGCTTGGCGCCCTGCTTGATCAGCTGGTTCGGGGCGCAACTGACCGGCTGCGTCACGCGCGCCCGTGCGCCGCGAGCGCTCCTGGTGGCCGATGGCATCGATGCCCCGCGCCATTCCGCTCACGATGGCGATTCCGCGCGCGGCAAGATCGCGGCCCAGAACGGAAAAGCGGGAGCTGAGCTCCCGCACTCCAAGGAAGGTCCGGATGGCAGGTTCGAATGCCGGCTTCGTCAGCGTCTTTGTTGCGGAGCTTGCGCCGAAGGATGCGGGGTGCCGAAGGCGACTTCGAGCGCGGTATCTTTCGGGAAGACAACGTCGCGGCCGCGCGAAAGGAAATTGTAATACACTGAACTCGAAGCACCGTAGACGCTCAAGGCAATGGAAATGGGCGTGGACTTGGCAGCGAAGCTGATCAAGCCTCCTGCCAGTCCGAAGCCGGAACTTCCGGCGCCGGCGCGCACCAGCGGATCGCCGCCGGTATCAGTGACCCCTCTTTCCGCGTCGGGTTGCGAGGCCACCGCGGCCATGGCGATGGCCAAGCCGGTCGAAAGATAGCGCGTCTTGCTGTCCGTAGTGTGCGCGCCGCCCTCCTCATCGAGGGTCATGCGCGCCGCGCGGTCGACTTCGATCCCTTCCAGGCTGCCTTGCACCGGCTGCGGCTGGCCTCCCGGCGTTTCAATGTGTTCGAAAATCACGCGCAAGGAACCATTGCGGTGCAGTTTGCGCGCCGGCTTGGCCTGGATCACTTCGCCAATCAGCAGGCTCTCTGCGGGAAGAATCAGATGGCGGTCCGGCGAGTAGACCGGCTGGGTCAGGACGGCGACTACCGGAACGCCCCGCGTTGCCGTCGCCGAACTGACTTCCAGCAGCAGCCGCGCGTGCATCAGGCTTTCCGGCGGCGGAGCGGTACCGAGGAGAGCGAGTTCTTCCGCCCTGCGCGAGGTCATGCCGAAGTCCAGAGGCGCGTCGAGGCAAGCATTGAAATGCGTTCCTGGCTCGAGATACTGGCGCCGATACGGCAGTCGGGCGAGGAGAAACTGCTCGAGCCGATGCAAACGTCCCGGCGAACGGACTTCGTCGAGGGCTTCGTGGACTCGGTCGTGCGCTTCTTGTTTGCTGTTGTCGATAGCGCGCGCCGCGGCGTTCTTCTTTTTCTCTTCGTCCTTCTCCGAGTGACTCACCAAATGAACGATTTCCGCGGCTCCCGCGGACACGGTGGTCTCAATCACGATCGGCTTGCCATTGGGCAAGGTAACCGTATCGAAAATGATGCGGTAATTGTGAAAAGGAGAAAAATCGCCGTTGCTATACGAAAGAACGAGACGCTTCGCGGGGACGGGATCGATGCGCGTGACTCTGCCCGTGGCTACAGAGCCTGCCGGGATGACCGCTTGATCGAAGGCGTAGACCGTCTCGACGACTTTGCCGTGGACGACTTCACCTTCGTGAGAAATACGCGTGCGTTGATCGAGTGCGATGCGCAGCGGAGTCCCGGCGGGGAGCTGCAGCGCCACTTGCACCCGTGCGGCGTCTTCATCGGCTTGGCTGAGCGAGGGCGGCGCACAGAGAGTCGGAAGAGCATCCTCGCGCGGCGCTTCGGAGCACGTTGCGGAAACCACCCCTGCGGGTCGTTCCTGCGTCAGGTCTTGGTCCCGCTCGGGATTCGATTGCGCCTCAGCCGCAAGGGGTAACCCGCACAACCAGAGCAGCAGCAGGATTGGCAAACGTAACTGGCGGGCAGAAGGCATCACATCCAGACTTGGCGCGATTTTCAAGGGACGGGGACGTGCACTCGCGCCTGGCTAGTCGAAATAAAAACGTAGCAAGTTCAACCGGCCCTGTCTACAACAATCGACTAGAGCAGGCCGCCATTGGTTATGGCTGCGCGGCGTCTTCGTTGAGGATGGCCTCGAGAGTCCGCACAAAGAGCTCGGCATCCGACGGCGAGAACACCAATGGCGGACGGAGCTTGATGACGTTGTGATGCGGGCCATCCGTTCCCGTTAGCACGCCGTTCTCGCGCAGGCGATTGACGATGTAGGACGCCTGCAGCGGAGCGGGTTCGCGCGTCTTGCGATCCTTCACCAGCTCCAGTCCCAGAAACAGACCGGAGCCTCGCACATCGCCAATCAGCCAATGGCACTGGTGCAGTTCGCGTAAAGCAGTGACGAGCTGGCCGCCGACGCGCAGCGCATTTTCCTGCAGGCCCTCGTCGCGCAGCACATCCAGAACCGCAAGACCCGCCGCGCACCCGACCGGATTCCCGCCGAAAGTGCTGAAGAACTCCATGCCATTTGCGAAAGAAGCGGCAATCTCGCGTGTGGTGATCACCGCAGCGAGCGGGAACCCGTTTCCGATCGGCTTCCCGAGGACCACGATATCCGGCACGGCGTTCTGCGTCTCGAAGCCCCAGAAGTGCGTGCCCAATCGCCCGAAGCCGACTTGCACTTCATCCGCAATGCACACAACTCCTGCCGCGCGCAGATGGCCATACGCCTCCGCGAGATAGCGCGGCGGGAAAACAATCTGGCCGCCCACGCTCGGCAGCGTCTCGGCGATGAAAGCGGCAGCTTCGCGGCATTCCTTTTGCAGATGCTCGAGAATCTGCCCGACGTGTGCGGCGTACTTTTCCCCGGCGGCAGGATCATCACGCCGGTAGGCCCCGCGATAATCGTCCGGCAGCGGCGCCACGTGCACCCACGGCTTGCGCCCGCGCCCGCCCGGGCCGTTGAATTTGTACGGGCTGATGTCAATCAGCGTGCTGGTGTGCCCGTGATAAGCGTGATCGAGCACGATTACGTCTTCGCGGCCAGTGTGTGCGCGCGCCAGACGCAACGCCAGCTCGTTAGCTTCGCTGCCGGAATTGACGAAGAAGCAGACTTGCAGCGACTCCGGCAGCAGGGCGGTAAGCCGTTCGGCGTAGCGATTGACGTTGTCGTGAACATAGCGCGTATTGGTGTTCAACAGCGCCAGCTGCGCCTGC
>Ga0210384_10005864_pt1 | contig 13195 bp, 13 predicted proteins | sample IncBWH2MmetaG_FD_160574 | JGI IMG/M metagenome (GOLD analysis project Ga0210384, IMG submission 160574) | Forest soil microbial communities from Barre Woods Harvard Forest LTER site, Petersham, Massachusetts, United States - Inc-BW-H-2-M | ecosystem: Environmental > Terrestrial > Soil >... | reverse complement strand
CACGCTCCATTAAAATCTCCGCGCCAAAACATTTTTCTTCGCGCAAAATTCCGAGCAACAAATGTTCCGTGCCCACGTGTTTTACGCCCAGGCGTTCCGCTTCCTCACCAGCCATATTTAGGATGCGTTTGCATTCCGCGCTGAGAGGAACTTCCACGGAAGTAGAGATGCGCTCGCGAATAGTGATGCGCGCTTCAATCTCTTTGCGGATGGACTCGATGGATCCCTGTTGCCGCAAGAAGCGATTGGCCAGGGCTTTATCCTCGCGCATCAAGCCGAGCAAGAGATGCTCGGTCTCGATGTAAGGACTGCCGTACTGGCTGGCCTCATATCTAGCAAAGAAAATTACGCGACGCGCTTTTTCGGTATAGCGTTCGAACACGTTAGCTCGCTTCTCCCCCGGGGGTCGCACTTGCAGAGGCCGTAGCCTTGCCAGTGGTAAGAACGCCATGCTCCAGTGTCAGAACCCGATCACATCGCGCGGCAAGTGCCAGATTGTGCGTCGCGATAAGCGACGTCAAACCCAGCGTGCGGTGCAACCGAACCAACAACTCGAACACAGCCCAAGCATTCTGCTCGTCTAAATTCCCCGTCGGTTCATCTGCCAGCAACACCGCCGGCCCGGTGACAAGCGCCCGGGCAATCGACACGCGTTGCTGTTCCCCGCCGGAGAGTTCCCCTGCACGGTGGCCGGCTCGAGCTTCCAAGCCAACCTCCGCAAGCCACTTCCGCGCCATCCCCTGCGCAGAAGTGAAATTTTCGCCGCGCAACAACAGCGGCATGGCCACATTCTCTTCGGCCGTAAAATCAAGCAGCAACTGGTGCCGTTGCCAGAGAAATCCAACGGCCCGATTGCGAAATTCCGCGAGCAGCGAGTCTTGATTCGATTCAATTGCTTTCGTCGCGAAGTATACTGTACCGCTTGTCGGCATGTCTAGCGCGGCCAGCAAATGCAGAAGAGTACTTTTACCCGCGCCGGATGGGGCCACAATCGCAATCATCTCTCCCTTGTGCAAAGTGATGTTAGCGTCCACCAAAACCGGCAAAACTTTCAGACCGTGACCGTAACTTTTCTTCAGATTGCGACCTTCCAGCACGATCGGAGCGAGCTGCAGATCGCTCAGTTCCGCAGTGGCAACTTGCGAGGCGCTAAGAGTCGAGTTGGAATCAGCAGTTGTCATTTTGTCACTCGATAGATTGCGTCCTTTGCGCTACGCTCGACTTGCCACACAACTACTTAGATGCATCTATGTTGTCACTTGTAGCTGTCCGTCTTAGTAACCAAAAGCTTTCCATGATTGTCTTCAGAACTGGACAAAAGGGTTCCTCTTTTTGCCCTAGCCGGACGGTTCGTGAAAATGAGTGTTGGAGTGCCATTTTGATAACGCACTAACATCCTTTGTTTCAACTGCTTGAGAAAGGCCTTTTAGAATTCGTTAGCTTGCACGTTTTACCGACAAGCGTCGACCTTGTCTCGCCACGACTCTAGGAGCAAATTGCGCACCAATCGTACGAGTTGATCACTCGTATCGCAGTATCTCGACAGGCAGGAGGCTGGCAGCGGCCCGCGCTGGCAAGATGGTGGCAGTAAAAGAGATAGCCATGGCGATGAGGGTAATCCATACACCATCCAGCAGGCTTGGATGAAAGGGAACGTAGGGCACGGCGTAAACCTGCGGATCAAGCGGAATTAAGTGGTAAAAACCGGCGATAAAAGCGAACAGATAGCCCACGCACAGACCTACAAGGGTTCCCACGGCGCCGATCGTGATTCCCTGCCACAGAAAAATTTTTCGAATCTGCGTTCGACGGGTTCCGAGCGACATTAGAACGGCGATATCGCGGGCTTTGTCGGTGACGGTCATGGAGAGTACCACCAGGATGTTCAGACCAGCCACAAAAGTGATAAGTCCAATGAAAATGGCGGTAACTAGTTTTTCCATCCGCAAAGCCCTGAATAAGGCGCGGTTCTCTTCCATCCAGGTAGAAGCGGCAAAACCGGGGCCGGCATTTTTCAGCACCTGTTGCGCGATGGCGGAAGCATTCTCGGGATTATTCAGGCGAAATTCCAGAACATTAACCGCATCCCCGCCACCTGAAAGATTTTGCGCGTCAGCCAGCGTGAGGAAAGACCAGTTTTGGTCATAATCGTAAAAGCCGGAATCGAAAACGCCGGCGATGCGAAATCTTCGCGAACGCGGAAGCAATCCAAAGGGAGTCAAGCGACCCTGAGGGCTCATTAGCGTTACGTAGTCGCCTGAAGAAATTTTCCACTCTTCGGCGAGTTGCTTTCCGATGAGCAGCGCGCCGATGCCGTCTCGGTCTGGAGAGAAATCGAGTCGGCCGGCGATAATGCGCTGCAGCGCTTCGTCGGCGCGCCGCTCTCGTTCGGGATCTATGCCTTTGGTGACTACGCCACGCGATTGACCGCCGAAAGACATCAACACCGTTTGATATACCGCAGGAGTGACGGAGCGCACGCCGGGTATAGAGGAAAATTTGGCCGCCAGTGATTCATAGTCGCGGATGCCCCCGGAACCTGGACGCGTAAGCGAAATGTGGGCCGTCACTCCCAGCAAGCGATCCTGGAGCGTTTCGCGAAAGCCGGTGTTCATCGCCAAAGCAATGACCAAAGTAGCCACACCCGCGGCCACGCCGATGACGGAAAACAAGGTGACCAGGCGAAGCACCGCGGGACGGTGCGGTGACCGCAGATAACGCCGGGCTACAAACCATTCAAAGCGCATGGAAGGCCCTGCTGGTTACGCTTTCTCGCTGGGATTCGCGGCTGGCTGTTGCGATGGAGATTCTGGAAGTTCCGGACGCAATAAGGGAAATAAAATGACGTCGCGAATGGACTTGGAATCGGTCAGCAGCATGGTGAGACGGTCTATGCCAATGCCCTCGCCCGCGGTGGGCGGCAGGCCGTAACAGAGGGCCTGAATGTAATCGACATCCAGGCGCTTGGGAGATTCCTCGCCGCCTTCCGCAATCTGTGCCAGGAAACGGCGCTCCTGTTCCGCGGGATCGTTTAACTCCGAAAAGCCGTTGGCGATTTCCATTCCGGCGACGTAAATCTCAAAGCGTTCGACCAACGAGGGGTCGTCGGGTTTCTGTTTTGATAGCGGCGAAATGTCGATTGGAAAATCGTAGAGAATTGTCGGCCGGATCAATTTGCCTTCGGCGATGGTTTCGAATAACAGGCCGGTCCATTCACCGGCAGTCAGATTACCTTTGGCAGCAGCGTAGGGAGCGCCAGTGCTTTTAGCCCACGCGTTGTAGCGCTTGCCGATCGCGGCAGGACCATCGGCGGCCGAAAATTCTTCGAGCCTCGGCGCTGGCGGCAGCTCCGCCGGCCAATATTTGACGATAGCTTCACGCATGGAAAGACGCTCGAATTTTGCAAAATCGACTTGGTGATCTCCGTACGCTATTGTTGTCGAACCGGTGATGTTTTTGGCCAACAGCGCAAAAAGATTTTCGTTGAGGTCCATCAAATCTTGATAGTTGCTGTAGGCCTGGTAAAATTCCAGCATGGTGAATTCGGGATTGTGTTGAGTAGAAATCCCTTCATTGCGGAAATTGCGATTGATCTCGTAAACGCGGTCAAAACCACCCACGGTTAGTCTCTTCAGGTAAAGCTCCGGCGCGATTCGCAAGTAAAGGTCCATGTCCAGCGTGTTGTGATGGGTGACGAAGGGACGAGCCGTTGCGCCTCCCGGGATCGGATGCATCATGGGAGTTTCTACTTCTATATATCCTCTGGTATCGAAGAATTTGCGCAACTCCTGGATAATGCGAGCGCGGGTGATGAAGACTTTGCGCGACGCTTCATTGGCAATCAAATCGAGATAGCGCTGGCGATAACGCAATTCGACATCGCTCAAGCCATGCCATTTTTCGGGCAGGGGCAAGAGCGCCTTGGAAAGCAAGAAAAGCTCTTCCACGAAGATGGATAACTCGTTTGTCCGGGTGCGAAACAAATGGCCACGCACCCCTATGGAATCACCCAGGTCCAACAGGTGAAAAAGCTCGAAGCCCCTTTCTCCTACTACATCTTTCTTCACATAGATTTGGATGCGATCACCGCCGCCTTGAAGATGGGCGAAACCAGCCTTGCCCATCAGGCGAAGGGAAACGAGGCGCCCCGCGACACGAACGTCGCGACGATTGGCCTCCAGTTCACTTGCGGACGACTGGGAATGCGTGTGCACCAAGTCGGCAGCGGTGTGGGTCCAGCGAAATTCGCGAGGAAATGGATCAAACCCAAGGCGCTGAATGTGCTCGAGCTTTTTCTGCCGCTGCTCAAACTGGTCGCGGGGCTCAAATTGCAAACGGGAAATATCCTTTCAAGTATTGGAGGGCGAGTATAGCGGCCAATGCCGGAGTTGAGCAAGGAAGCATGAGTGGCAACCCGAATTGTGGCTGTGTAGTACAGCCAAACTAAGCTCGCTGCTCGCTAAGACACGGGAATTAATAAAACGCGCCTGGGCTTACGGACTTTGTTATACTCCCCAATCTGTCCCCAGGAGAATAGCTTGAGAGACCCCGGCAGCCCCCTCTCAGGTCGTCGCGGCACTGTGCAAGACGACTGGCGTGCCCGCCTACCGGAAGAAAAATCAATAGTTTTTACCGCCTACGTACGCCGCCTGGAGTCCACGTATGACATGCTTAGCGTTTCCCTCAACGAAGCTCTGGCACTGCGCCATGAAGGGCGGCTCTTACTGTGTTGCCAGGCGGTGAACGTCACGCCGAGCCTTTGCGCACGGCTGAGCGAGGCGCTAAGATCTTTGATTCGGGTGCTGAGCGAACATGCCAAACATTACGGCACAGTACCGAATGCGGCTCCTCTTGACCCACAGAACTTTCAAACCACAAAAGGGCAGCGATCGGCGCGCATGAGCGGGCTGCTGAGCAAAGTATTGCTATCCCAGCGCACTCAGTTCCTGCATAAATTGAGCACTTTACTGGAAATGGTAGAAAATCTCGGGAAAGAGTATTGCACGAGCGCGGAAGAGCTGGGTACGGGCATGTCGACTGATGCGGAGCTGCTGTGGAAAACCATCGATGCCGCCCATTATGACCTCAATACTTGTCTCAGGGAGACGATTGTATTGTTAAAATCATTCCTGCGCGCCTTGCCAGACGATCAGCTAGCAAGTTTCCAGAAATCTGTAGTTGGAGCATGGAGAGCCGCAACGCAGGAAAGTGTCATCGCGGCGAATCATGATTTACGGCCTGGACGTATAGCCAACAGCGCGGGAAAATAGCCAAGCCTGCTCGCCGGCAGCATCCTGTCGCATCACTGCGAAGAACAAAAACCGTCACCGGGTGTTTGTTCTTTTGGGCAATGCCGGCTACTGCAAGGACAACTCTAGGAGGGATACGGTGCATCCGAACCTGTGGATGCGCTGTTATAGGACCGTTGGCCCGGAATAGACCAAGCGATCCGAGCGCTTCAGCTGTTTCACAATCGCCAAAAAAAGCGACCGCTACTCAGTCGCCCAAGACGATGAGTGAGGCGGACGCTATTCGTCTGGCTCAGGCCGGAGATGCTGCGGCTTTTGAGTTTTTGTACCGGCTCCATGGCCGCCGCGTATACGCACTGTGCCTGCGGATGGTGGGTAATCCGAGCGATGCGGAAGACCTAATGCAGGAAGCGTTTCTGCAGCTTTTCCGCAAGATCGGGACTTTTCGAGGTGAATCGGCGTTTTCTACCTGGTTGCACCGCATGACCGTGAACGTTGTGCTGATGCGCTTGCGGAAGAAGACGCTCCCGGTAGCTTCGCTGGAAGAAACGACGGAGCCAGACGAAGAGACCGGAGGGCCGAGAAGAGATATTGGTGCGCCGGACTTGTTGCTAACGGGCGCGGTAGACCGGGTCAATCTGGAACGCTCGATTGAAAAACTGCCCCCGGGATACCGTACCGTGTTCGTGCTGCACGACGTGCAAGGCTACGAGCATAACGAGATCGCAGACATCATGGGATGCTCGGTAGGCAATTCCAAGTCGCAGTTGCATAAAGCTCGAACCCGGTTGCGTGACTTGCTGCAAGAGGAAGTACGAGAGCAAGCCAGAAATGAACGCCAGATTGCGAAAACGCAGACGGGACAGGCGGATTGAGCTAGAATAGGGCGCAATTAAAGTACTCGATTCGATTGCGCTGAAGAAGTGGGCGGAAAGCCATCCAGTGTCCTTTCCGCGGGGTGATGTTCAATGCAGTGCAGGGAATTAGAGGTATTCTTTGAACAGGAAGGTTTGGCGCCACTTTCTGCAGCTGCTCGCCGACATCTGTCTGAATGCCATGCCTGTAAGCATTTTTTTGACGATGTGACCGCCATCGTGGCGGTGGCACACCAACTCCCCGCCGAGGTTGAACCTCCTAAACATATTTGGATTTCCATTCGGACAGAATTAATACGGGAAGGAACTATTCGCGGATTCTCAAGCGACCGGGAAGCAGTACCGTGGTGGCAATCGTTCACGGAGCTATTCCGGAATCGCGGCTGGGCTAGCGCAGCAGTCGCTATGGTGATGATCCTGGTGGCATTTTTGCTGACCAGCAAGCCCCGCGAACAGGGTTTGCAGGTCCAGGAAGATCCTTACGGTTCCACGGTTAGCGCTTTGAGCCAGCAGGAGCATGATCTGGCGAACATGCAGATGGCCAGCACCGGGGCGATTTCCGCGGTAGATACTTCGCTGCGACAAAATTTGCAACAGGTTGATGAGTTCATTGCCGATTGCGAGCGCCGCGTCAAGGAAGTACCCACCGATGAACTGGCGCGTGAGTATTTGACCAACGCCTATCAACAAAAAGCCCAATTACTGTCCGCGATGATGGATCGCGGAGGGAGCCTGAACTGAAATGAAGCTATCAAGTGTGTTCACGGGAACGATGCTGCCGGTAATCGGAGCCACCGTGTTGTGGTGGCCCTGCGCGCCTGCGGAAGCGGCTGCGCAGCGACTGGAAAAACACTTTACCGTCAAGGGCCGGCCGGTGGTGGTGATCCACAATGTTGGCAATGGGCGCATTGAAGTGAAGTCGTGGAGAAATGCTGAAGTGGTGGTGACGGGAACGAAAGCCTCCGACAAGATCGCGGTGGAGACAGAACAGGCCGGCGACCGCATCGACGTAACTTCCAGCGTTATCGATTTCACCGCCAACCCCAAGGACATGGAAGCTAATTTTCAATTGACGGTTCCCGAAGAAACGGAACTGCAACTTAAGACCCAAACCGGTTTAATCTACGTCGAGCAGGTTACCGGCGACATGACCCTCGACAGCGTGGCGGGGGACGTACATCTGAAGGAAGTTTCCGGCTACATTATCGTGACCACCACCGGCGGTTCGCTGGTATGTACACAATGCGCGGGGAAATTGGAATTCAGCTCCATCAGCGGCAGCGCTCAAGTGCTGCAACCAACCTTGAATAACGTAAAGCTGCGCACCATGACCGGCAATATTTTGTTTGACGGCGATTTCGTCCATACCGGGTTGTACAGCATGCGCAGCGGAAAAGGTTTAGTGGAAGTACGCTTCTCCGGTAACGATTCCTTCGATTTGACCGCGCAAACGGCGACCGGTACGGTGGATAATCAAGCCCCGGAGTATTTGAAGCCCGATTCTCACGGCGTAAAACATATGGCCTCTAAGTTTTCGAAGGGCCTTTTCGGCACCGTGGGCATGGGTTTCGCCAAGGTCGAACTTTCCTCCTACAGTGGTACAATCCGCATTCTGAAGCGCGATTAGTTTTTCTCGGCGAACAAACGTGACACAACCTCCGCCTTTGCGCGGGCCGCGCGCCCGTGTACAGATTTTATGTCTTGCAGGCTTTATGGGCTCCGGCAAGACTACCGTCGGCACACTACTGGCCCGTCAACTTGCCTGGCGATTCGTAGACCTCGATGCTCGCATCGAAGAGAATGCGGGCCTTTCCATTCCAGAAATCTTCGAACGCCTGGGCGAAACCGCGTTTCGCCAAATGGAGGCGGAGCAACTGCGGGCCGCGCTAGGCCGTGCGTCGGAGCATAAAGAGGGAACGGTGCTCGCGTTGGGTGGCGGCACGTATGCGCAAGCGGGATGCCCAGAATTTTTGCGCGTCGCAGGTGTAACCGTACTATGGCTCGACACGCCCATAGAGACATTGCTGGCGCGCTGCATGATCATGCCTGGGCGGCCGTTGTTTCGCGATGAATCGAGCTTTCGAATGCTGCACGCTCAACGGCTGCCGTCCTACCAGCAAGCGGATTATCGAGTGGACAGTTCCGGCGAGCCTGCCACGGTGGTGGCCGAAATATTGCGGCGCGGGATTGTTGGCGGCGGCGCAGGCGAAGAGCACTTGGTAGTGGAAAAGCCGTAGTCCCGTTTCGAGGTTGAGGCGCAGATGAAAAGAGCATCAGCAAAAATGCGTTTGCTGCCGGCCATGGCGATGATTTTGATCTGTGCGATTTCCGCGGTGGTGCTGACGAACAGCGGTGCAGCGGCGGCGGGCGCGCCAGTTTTTAGTCCGGATAAAGGAAAACTGGTCATTCAGTTAAACGGTGAAACCATCGGCAGCGAGCAGTTCGAGCTTACCCAGACCGGAAACAACTGGCTCGCGAAAGGGACCACTGAACTGAAGGTGCCGGGCACCACGGCCGCGACCAGCGTTAGCGGAACCTTGATGTTACAGGCGGACGGCGCGCCCATCAGCTACGAGTGGACGTCGCGCGCTGACAAAACCAATGGAGCACACGTGGTTTTTTCCAACGGTACGGCAAAAATTACTTTGCAGATGCAGGGAGCGCGCCCGTTCGAACAAGACCTTTCATTCAACGCTGCGGTGATTGCGGTGCTGGACAACAATCTGTATCACCAGTACGCACTGTTGGCGAAATTGTATGACTGGTCGAAACACGGCACGCAAACTTTTCCTGTGCTTATCCCACAAGATCTGACACCCGGAACGATTTCTGTGGAGGCGACGGGCTCGACAACGCTGGATGGAAAATCTTATGAAGGGTTGCGGGTGACGACCGCTGATCTGGAAGTGCTGCTGCTGCTCGATTCGAATCACCGGCTCATGCGGTTGGAAGTGCCCAGTGCCAAAGTCTCGGTAGTCCGCCAATAACTGGCCGTTGAAGTGCGCAACGGGTGACTTGCGCGCGCGATAAAAATCTAAAAAAGAAAAACGGGATAAACAATGATGTTTTATCCCGTTTTGCGTTGAGGGAAATTGTGCCGTTTGCCGCGGCAGTTTTACATCTTGGCTAGCGAGCGCTGATAAGCCGGCGCACCAGGACGACGCAGTGGATAACCCTGAGGATTGCCGTGCGCATGTGTGAGTGCATGTCCATTCGAATGGCCGGTTCCGATATGGCCGTTGCCGTTCCCATTGCCGTTGCCATTCGCCGACGCTTGCTGCTGAGGCAGCCGCGCCGGATTACCTATGGGGCGCAGCGTGGCCGGAATTGCAGAGACGTGATCACTGATGGCTTGCAGCCGCTTCAGAATGGATTGCCATTGCTCCCAATCCAACTGGCGCAAGAAGGGGCGCAATCCCTGGATGAACGGATCTTCCAGAAGCGCTTCGCCATCGGATTCGGGAATAAAAAACCGGTTCAATCCGACGTTCAGCGCTTCGGAAATCTTCTCCAGAGTGCCGAGGCTGGGAGTCATCTGACCGCTCTCAATGCGCGAGAGGTAGGAACGCGAGACTTTGGAGCGCGACTGTAGCTGGCTCTGGGTCATCGCGCGCGATTCGCGCAACTGGCGAATGCGCTGGCCAATGTTCTCCACCGTCTCCTGGTTAATAAATCGGTCGGACGCCACTTCGACTGCTGCTTCCTCCACGGGCGCAGCTGGAGGAATCAGAAACTCCAGACGCTGCGGCAGGGCCCGCACACAACGGCGGCAGTTTCCGGTGCGCGTCCGGTATTGCACGAGGCCACAGGTCTTGCAGCGAATGACTTCCCTGTCCATCTCGAATGAATCCAACGAATTCATAGTCTCTTTATCCATTTGTGAAGACACCGGCACTCCTTGCTGACGGTTTTTCCGGCGTGCGGATGGGATGAGAACGCTGGAACGTTCTAAGGGGGGGAAGACAGTAACTGGCGCGTGAGGGAGTTTCTCCCGGGAGACCGTTGGTGTCAAGAGTATTTTTAGTTTTTTTTAATTCTTTTTTCAGGCACTACGCTACATCTTCGCCCTGTACTAACGGACAGGTACCAAATAAATTGGGTACTTTTCAACCTATGCGTTGAGCTCGATGAGAGTTGATCGATTATTTGTGCCGCAGAAATTGGAGTTACGAAATTGACCACAATTTTTTGCGGCGAGAAAATACAGCGCGAGCGAACGCTGAGATTTTTCTGTATGCTGTTGAGCTTTCAAGAGAGGTGCGCATTGCCGACGCGTGAGGATGCCTGGAAATTGCTTTGTGAATATACGAGTTCTGAAAGCCTGCGTAAGCATATGCTCGCGGTGGAAGCGTGCGTGCGCGCGTATGCGAGCAAATTCGGCGCGGACGAGGAACTGTGGGGAATTACCGCGCTGATGCACGATTTCGATTACGAGCGGTGGCCGAATAATGAGCATGCCGCGGACAAAGAGCATCCATCGGAAGGCGCAAAGATTCTTCGCGAACTGGGGTATCCGGAAGAAACGGTGCGCGCGATTCTTTCGCACGCCGACTACACAAAAGTGCCGCGCGAATCGCAACTGGAGCACACCCTTTTTGCCTGCGATGAACTGGCTGGTTTTCTGACAGCCTGCTCCTATGTAAGACCTTCCAAAAGCATCCTGGATCTGGAAGTCGATTCGGTGAAAAGGAGGCTGAAGGATAAAGCTTTCGCAAAGGGCATCAACCGCGAAGACGTTCGCAAAGGCGCGGAAGAATTGGGAGTGCCGCTCGAGGAACATGTGCAGTTTTGTATCGCGGCTTTACGGGAAAACGCTGATGCCCTGGGATTACGCGGAACTTTGTAATTAGGCGAAATACGAAGTGAAGGGCCTTCGCCGTCAGTTCTATAAAACTAAGCGTCCGCGGAATGCGGCTTCTCCAGGTACGCCCAACGCTCCACGATTTTTCGATCTGCTATCCGCCGAATGACGATCCCACAAAATGCGATGCGTTGATTCGTATTGGCATCCGTGCCAGTCCAGTGCGGACCACTACGCGATCGCCTTCAGCGATCAAGTCCCTCAATTTGTACATGACTGTCGGGAAACCGTTTATAAGCTCCGCCCACATATTGCTTCGCTCCGGCGGGACCTGGAGCGGTTCCGGGCGGCACGTCCGTACCATGATCGATAAATTCCGGCGCAAAATTCACGGCGGCGATATCCAGATTCCTCTGATTCACAGATTGCTAAAAGTGGTCGCGCATAAAATCTTTCATTGCTCTAAGGTCAGTCCGGTTTTTGGATTTACCGCCTCCCTGCTTGTTGCGTTCATGCTTTGGCAGCCTGTTCTCGAAATTGGTCAGCAAATTCGTTCAGGAAGTCATCCATTTTTGTTGGCGGACGATGGATGAGCGATTCAAGCGTGTCGTCGACTCTGGATGCTTTGCCGGACGCATAGTATTCCTGTAATTCAAGCAAAGCGGTGACCATAAAGTCTGGCATGCCCATATCTAGCAGCGCTTTCCTCTGGGCGTCGGGAGGAATGTCGACGTAGTGCGCCTTGTGGCCCGTCGCCCTGGAAATTTTTTCCGCAACTTCCGAGTAGGACAGCGCTTCTGGGCCATTTAGTTCATATATTTTCCCGGCGTGCTGGGCCGTGGAGCGAAGTATCTTGGCGGCAGCTGCGGCAATATCGCGCAGATCGATGTGACTGATTTTCCCATCCCCGGTGGATTGATAAAACGCACCCTGCGCGCGAATGGAGGGAGCGAAATAAGCGATGAGATTCTGCATAAAACCGTTGGGCCGCAGAATGGTGTAAGCCATCCCGGATCCCCTGAGTTTGTCTTCCACTTTGCGGTGCCAGCTCGGGAATGACTTTGCGAACTCACCGGCTCCGAGCGCGGAGTTCAGCACCATGTGTTTAACGCCGGCTTCGCGGCAAGCATCGATCATGTTGCTTTCCAGTTCGACCAGTTCTCGCACGGGCGAGCAAACAAGATAGACAGTGTCGATGTCCTCGAGAGCGCGACGAAGTGATAGCTTATCGGCGAAGTCCGCGATGACGGCGATTGCGCCTTGTGGCCCTTTGGCGCTGTCCTCCTTCGAGCGAACCATGGCCCGCACACTGCTGCCAGTATTTAAAACCTCGCGTAGAACCGCGCCTCCAGCGTTGCCTGATGCTCCTGTGATCAGAATCATGGCAATCTCTCCTGAGTTAGCACGCCGCGATCGCGGCGGCGCGAAACATCGCTTACCACAGGATTTTATAACAGAGATGTAAACGTCGATACCGCCCAATTGGCTAGGTCGCTAAAGCATCTTTGGGGCCTATGACTCTAAAACCAACTTCACATCACGCTTGCTAACCACACAGCCAGGAGCGCGGGATTCCCAGCCAGGGGTGAATCACGTTAGAATTGTAGGGAATGTTTACGCAGATAGAAGGGTTTGAGGCCAACATAATAAGCAAGCATCCGCGGCGCAAGACTTACACCGTGAAGGTCGGAAATGTGCGTGTGGGGGGTGGTGCACCCGTAGTGGTGCAGTCCATGACCAACACGGACACGGCGGACGTCGAGTCCACATTTCGTCAAACCGTAGAGCTGGCCGAGGCGGGTTCGGAGATCGTGCGCTGGACCGTCAATGTGCCGGAAGCGGCGGCCGCGGTACCACTGATTAAAAAGCGCTTGCTCGAAGCCGGATGCTCCGTCCCGATCATTGGCGATTTTCACTACAACGGCCATGTGTTGCTGACGAAATATCATGAATGCGCGGAGACGCTGGACAAATATCGAATTAATCCTGGCAACGTGGGCGCGGGACAACGGCGAGATGAGCAATTTTCCACCATCTGCAAAGTCGCGCGTGACCATGGCAAGCCGGTGCGCATTGGCGTGAACGGCGGCTCGCTGAATCAAGAGTTGGTCATGCAGAAAATGCAGGAGAATACCGACCAGAATCTTGGGAAAGAATCCGAACAAATCATTAATGAATGCATGGTTCTCTCCGCGCTGCAATCGACAGAGCTGGCGCTGGAATCGGGATTACGAAACGATCAGATCATTATTTCGTGCAAGACTTCGCGG
>Ga0210384_10005863_pt1 | contig 13197 bp, 9 predicted proteins | sample IncBWH2MmetaG_FD_160574 | JGI IMG/M metagenome (GOLD analysis project Ga0210384, IMG submission 160574) | Forest soil microbial communities from Barre Woods Harvard Forest LTER site, Petersham, Massachusetts, United States - Inc-BW-H-2-M | ecosystem: Environmental > Terrestrial > Soil >... | reverse complement strand
GTCTATACCAACCTCTTCTGAGATTCCCGCTCGGTTGGGGAGTGGGCATGTTTCTTGAGTCATCTTCTTGCTTCAGGTTCGCTTAGACTACTGCATAGCCCCAGGGAGATGAAAGTTTCCCACGCGAGCGATCGTCGCGGCGCACCATTCGTGGAGGGGCTTTTCGTTGATAGTCTCTATCAACAATAAAATGAACTGCCTGACCTGTCGGTTATACCAAATAGACCCACGGTTTCTCGCACGGATGGTCAGATGTTGACCATTCTTCAGAAACTGAAGCGGGAAATTCAAATTCTGCGGGATGTCCTCTATTATCGTCTTATCTTCGACCACACTTCTGAACAAACGGTCGTAGAACAATTTCATAAGCTTTATTTTGACTCGCATGTCTTTGGGAAGGCCTGGACCAGCTCTTCGTGGATGGGTGTACCTGTCTACAAGTGCCCGACGGACCTCTGGACGTATCAAGAACTCATCTACGGGATAAAACCCGATGTCATCATCGAGACTGGCACGTTATTGGGAGGGAGCGCCTACTATCTTGCCTCGCTTTGTGATTTGGTTGGCAACGGAAGAGTAATTACGGTCGATGTCGACAGCGCGGAAGAGTCTGTCTCCCGAGCGAGGAGCGCGGCGACAAAGGTCAGGCCGGTGCACCCGCGGCTTACCTATCTCCGAGGGTCCTCAACCTCCAAAGAGGTACTGTTGCAAGTGAAGAATCTCATCCAGGACAGCGATAAAGTTCTTGTCGTTCTGGATTCCGATCATCGAAAAACACATGTTCTCGACGAGCTGCGGGCCTACGCTCCGCTTGTCTCGATCGGTAGCTACCTCATCGTCGAAGACACAAATATCAATGGGCACCCGATCCTCAGCGAATTCGGTCCGGGCCCGATGGAAGCCGTGGCGGAATTTTTGATGACGAACAAGAACTTTGTCGTGGACCGCTCGAGAGAGAGGCACTTTCTGACCTTTAATCCTGGCGGTTATCTCCGGCGTGACAAATAACTATCGATTCTCAGCAAGGTCGCTCGCAAACGCATCGTGCAGCTGCGTGCGCCAGTCCGGCAATCGGAACGAGAATGTCTCCTGGAAGCGCCTAGAAGAAAGAACAGAATAGGCCGGGCGAGGCGCGGGAGCTCCATGTTCTTGACTGGAAATGGGTATGATCCGACGAACGACTAGGGGCCGGCCGCCGGTGGCTGCAACATACCAAGGTACCCCCGGCGCAATCGAGCGGGCCTCGTCGAGGATGGCCTTTGCAAAATCATACCAGGTGGTCTCGCCCGCGGCTGTCATATGGTATGTCCCGCTAATCTCCGATATGGCAGGGGTGTGATTGCCTTGTCCAAGGTGATGCTCCAAAATCTTGGTGCTCGCTCGGGCAATCTCTCGGCTCCACGTGGGCACTCCTGTTTGGTCGCGAACGATCCTTAACTCCTCGTTTTCTGTGGCTAGCCGCAAGATCGTGAGCAGAAAATTTTGCCCCCGGGTGCCGTACACGCCGGAGGTCCGGAAGATCAAGTGGGGTATCCCGGCAGCCCGAATTGCCTGCTCGCCCGCGAGTTTCGTCTTCCCGTAAACATTGATCGGAAGAGTTGGGTCGGTCTCCAGTCGAGGGGAACTCTCGCGTCCATCGAATACGTAATCGGTCGAGTAATGCACCAGGGCGGCGCCAGTTTTCTTCGCCTCTTCGGCGATCACGGCGAGGGCCTTGGCATTGATGGCGTAGGCGTTCTCCTCGTCGACCTCCGCCCTATCTACGGCCCTGTAGGCAGCAGCGTTGATGATCAGTTGCGGGCGGAGATCCTGGATCACCCGGCAAATGTCGTCTGGCTTTTGAAGATCTAGCTCCTGGTGATCGAGCGCAACCACTCTGCCAAGTCGTGGCAAATGGCTTTCGAGCTCCGCGCCGAGTTGGCCGTTCTTGCCCGTTAGTAGGATCGTGGGCTTCATTTCCCCGGATAGCGCGGGAGGAACTCCTGCGGGACATCGGCGAGTCTCGGACTCTTTGCATCTTTTTCCGAAACGAGAGGACGCGAGATGCCCCATTTAATATTGAGATCGGGATCGTTCCACAAGATAGCCCGCTCGTCCTCAGGATCGTAGTAGTCGCTGCTCTTGTAGAGGAATTGAACTGTTTCTGTAAGAGCTAGGAAGCCGTGCGCATACGCCGCCGGAATATAAATCTGATTTTGCTCACGGGAGGTGAGAACTACGCTGGTCCATTTCCCAAAGTGCGGCGAGCCGAGTCGGATGTCGACCGCGATGTCCAAAGCATCCCCAACCGCAACGCGACAGAGCTTCGCTTGGGGATGGCGCAACTGATAGTGAAGGCCGCGCAGGGTGCCCTTGACGGAGGACGAATGGTTGTCCTGAACAAAGGAATCGACAATGCCCAGTTCCAAGAATTTCGAGAGGTGGTAAGTCTCGAGGAAAAAGCCGCGTGCGTCAGAGAAAACCCTTGGACGCAGCTCGTAGACGCCAGGGAGGGAAGTCTTTAGCTGCTCAAAGGACATGGAGTCCACGTGGATTCATAAGATCGTTTCAACAACGGATTCCTTCGCCTGATCCATCAAACATCGATTAACCTAATTCTTTGGTCAAGATGAGATTAGCCGGGCGATTTTGTTTGGCCGTGCGCGATCCCGTGGAGCGAGGCTTCACGATTCTCGTAGTATTTCTCATAGTAGGAGCGATAATCTCCTCCACGGACACCTTCGAGCCATTCGTTGCAGTTCTTGTACCAGACGATCGTCTGCTGCAGACCTGCCTCAAGAGGAATGGCCGGTTTCCAGCCCAGCTCGCCCTCCGCCTTCCTGCAGTTCAAAGCATAGCGAAGGTCATGGCCGGGACGATCTTTCACATGAGTGAGCAAGCTCTCCGGTTTGCCCATCAGCCGGAGCAGGCGCCGGGCCAGCGCCAGGTTCTCCACAACGTCCTGCCCTCCAAAGTTGTATGTTTCGCCGACGCGTCCCCGCTCGAGTACGGTCAGGATGCCGCGGCAATTATCCTCGACGTGCAGCCAATCGCGCTCTTGCCTTCCGTCGCCGTAGATGGGCAGAGGTTTGTCATCCAGCGCATTCGTAAGCATCAAGGGCAGAAATTTTTCAGGAAATTGGAAGGGGCCATAGTTATTTGAGGAGCGCGTGATCAGAGCCGGGAATCCATAGGTGCGTACGAAGGACAGCACCAACAGATCCGAGGCCGCCTTGGACGCCGAATAAGGACTACTGGGCCGCAAGGGTGAATGCTCGTCGGCAAAAGTTCCCGGGAGCATATCGCCGTATACTTCATCGGTGGAGATATGGACAAACCGTTCGACCCCAACCTTTCGCGCCACTTGGAGTAGGGTGAAAGTTCCCACCACGTTGGTCTCAATGACGGCCGCGGGCTCGTAGATGCTTCGATCCACATGGGATTCGGCCGCGAAGTGGACCACAGCCTCGCAGCCGGCCATGACCGCTTCAACCGCAAGGGCATCACAGACGTCCCCTTTGACAAACCGATACTTAGAATTGTGAGAGAGGGAATCGAGGTTGCTGATATTGCCGGCGTAGGTAAGTTTGTCGTAATTGACGACCGAATAATCCTTGGAGAGTCCGAGGACAAACCGGATGAAATTGGAGCCGATGAATCCTGCACCACCCGTCACCAGGATTTTCATGAAGCCACTTTCCCGCGGGCTGCCGCTGCCGAGGAAAACTCGTTGGACATATTGTTTGCTCCTGTTTTGGCCACGAGGTTGTTGGCGCGCAACAGGGATTCAAATGTACCAGCGTCGGTCCACCAGCCTTCAAGGATTTCGTACGTCAGTTTGCCTTCCTCAAGATAGAAGTTGTTGACGTCAGTAATCTCAAGCTCACCTCGACCAGATGGTTTTAACCCGTGGATTTTGTGGAATACCGTCGCATCATACAGGTATATTCCGATCACAGCATACCTGGATTTTGGAGTTGTAGGTTTTTCTTCGATGCTCACAACAAGGCGGTTACGAATTTGTGCCACTCCGAATCGCTGGGGGTCAGAGACTTCCTTCAAAAGAATTTTTGCGCCCTGCGGCTGTTCTTTGAAACTGCGGACGGCGGCGCAGATGTTACTCTCGATGATGTTGTCGCCGAGGATGACACAGACAGGTTCACCTCCGGCAAAATGCTCCGCTAGGCCGAGCGCTTCGGCGATGCCGCCCTCGCCTTCCTGATAGGTATAGTTCAGATGCTTCAGGCCGAAATCGCGACCGTTCCCAAGCAGCCTTAGGAAGTCTCCGGCGTTTTTCCCCCCTGTAACCAAGAGAATTTCGTGAATCCCCGCGTTCACCAGAGTTTGGATGGGGTAATAAACCATCGGCTTGTCATAGACGGGAAGTAGATGTTTGTTGGTCACGCGAGTCAAAGGATTTAACCGGCTCCCTGTTCCGCCAGCAAGGACGATGCCCTTCATATTGTTGTCGGCCTCCTGTGTTCCTATCGGAATTCGCTGCGCGCCTTCCGGAGCCCATCTGTATGTTCCGGCGAAGTCTCGATCGCTATGATCTTATACGCTCCGCGCGTTGCTGGAAAGGCGGACCGATCGGTAGGGCACAATCTAAGGAGGAAATCGGGTCTGTTGGTGCTGAATCTTGCGTTCGTGATTTGCGATTGGGAAATGCGAAGGTGACCACGATGGGCAGAGGATGAACCCCTGGCACGTGCGGGATGGATGGCTTCTTGGAGATCGCCGGCGCGGACCTGTCTCAGAATGCGGCGAATGTGAATCAGATCCATGCAGAGTTTCGGGACAGCCAGCCTACTCCTGTGACACGGCCCCGGACGCCCGCGAGGACCTCTGTCGACGAATCGGAAGAACGCAATACAAAGCTGAGGCCGGTAACGGGCTCGACGCGGAAGACCGTACACACGGCGGCGTCGAGAGCTCAGCCTGGAATTTTTCCCGCCCCGACTTGGTCGGGAGGCCTGCGTCTGGCGTCAAAGGTTCAGCCCCGAAGAAATGATCGAGCTTACTCAGCTGCGGCGAAGCTTTGAAGTTCACCGTAATTCTGCGCCAGCTGGCACTGGTTCAGTTTGCTGTACCAGTGCCGGCCAGCTTCTGCACTTGAAACGTGAGTTTACCGCTGGCATCCTTCATCTTCTTGCCGTTGAGTGAGCGCGACCTGCTGTCCCGGCCGAAGCTCGGCGGAATCTCCTGACAAGGCATACGTCTTCTTGTCCTTTTCATTGGTCAGGCTCAATCCGTTTTGGTCCAAGGTGATGCATCCAGCGATCGACGCCATGCGTGTCCCATAGTAGACGAGAAACCCTATCGCGGTGACGGGACCGCTGCCGCCCCGTGGTCATTGCAATCACTCGCCCTTGCTGGGACCGATATCGCCTTAGCCCTGAGGAAAGGACGGGATGGCGAGCAGCAGGCACCGACTTACAGCCAGAGACGTACGGAGCACGGCGCGTAACGTCACGGTGCTCTCCTGTACCGTCCGAAACAGCAATTGCATGGAGGGCATGCACCTTCAAAGGCCGACTGGGTCCCTCGGAGAATCGCGAGGAAAGGACATGGTCATGAACTGATTGCGTAGCCGTGGGCGCGAATTGCTTCCACGGCCTCACTTCGGCTCCCGGCATCCACCTGCTTCAAGATTCGATGGATGTGATTCCTCACCGTAAACTCAGAAAGATTCAAATGCGATGCAATTTCTTTATTCGTGAGGCCTTTGGCCACGAGAGTGACCAATTGTTGCTGGCGCAAAGTAAGATCGGGCTTTGAAGCTGGGTTTTGCGGGGGCATCTCTTTGGCCGTTTGAGCAACGAACTGAAATAGCGTCGAGCAAAGCTGGGGAGGACATACTGCCTCTCCGCGGAAGACGGCACGCACTGCGGCGACGACGTCTGAGGCAGAAGCATCTGGCAACAAGTACCCCGTTACGCCGGAACGCACGGCAGCCAGGAATTGCTCTGCAGCAGGTTCCATCCCAATCAGGATGGCCTTAAACGCGGCGCGTCCTCCATTCTGGAGAGCAACACTCGCGGGGAGCCACGCTGCTTGGCAACAGTCGGCGACAAGGACATCACACTGTGTCTCAAGTACTTGACGAGGGGTAGCCTCGCTCCGGCCGCTCTGGCCGACTACCAGGAGGTCGGGCCGTTTACGAAACATTCGACTGAGCGCTTCGCGCAGCAGGCGCCCTTCAATCAGCAGGTATACACGGATTGAGGAGATGGGGACGATCTCGTTCAAAATGCCCATTTATTTTGCTGTCAGATCTGCACAGGACAACGAATCCCAGTTAGCATACACCGGCTCTAGCGCTCGTTGAATGGCAGAAGCTAAGGTAACTTTATTCTCTCGCCAGTGTCAAGCGAAAGTAATAGAACTAATAGGACCCTCCCAGTAATGTTGGATTGCAGAAGCATACTGCGCGGAAGTCTCTCGTCTCGGGGCATAGATGCCAGGTTCCCTATGCGCGGTTTGCTCAGGCGAAGACCACCCTTAAAGGGCTACAACTGCACTGTCGCCTTTGGTTGACAGTTACCGTTAGGTCAAAATTGGTATTCACCTTGGCCTAGTTGGTACACAGGGCGATTCCGAACTGGTTCCTGCCGATAGGTTTCTTTTGAATCTTACGGCAACTCTCAGAAAACTCGATACTTGTGACAGAGGGAGCCTCCCATGGAAAAAGCCATCCGCGTCCTCGTGGCCAACCGTCCTCGTCTCATGCGGGAGACTATTCTTGCAACGTTTGCGGACCAACCCGACATAGAAATTGTTGGCGAGGTCGATGACGATTCGGAAATTATGGAGTGTGTGAAGAGGACCCGGCCAGATTTCGTGGTCATCGCGCTCGATCAGCCGGGCAGAAGGCCGCGTGTCTGCGACGATCTGCTTCGTGAACATCCGGACGTACGCGTCATTGCCGTGGCGCCGGCGGAGAACTATATCGTTTACTACTGGGCCTCTCTCGATATCCATTCCAGTAATATTGAGGCGTCTGAGGACGGAATGTTGAACGCTTTGCGGAGCAAGCTAGTTGCGAGGGAAACAAATTGAAGAATTTCAAGCCCAGCACCAGGGTGAAATCATGTTGAAACAAATCAATTTAAAAATCGTTTTCTCAGTTCTTGGTTTGGCGTTCTTGTTTTGCGGGCCGTCCTATGGGCAACAGCAGGTCGATAAGCCGCGTGCGACGCGCGAACAAGCCCGGAACGACTATGGGGTTGAACAAGCTCCCGATTTTGCTCAGGAGAACCTACGCCGGGTGGCGGCGTCAGCAACTCAGATTCGAGCCGTACTCGTGAAGGATGAAGGGCTGCTGGTAGAATTAAAGCGCTGGGTAGCGAAGGAGGCGACGGATAGCGGCCAAGTCGTCGAGGATTCGAGTCTGACGGATCAAGCAATTTTCGATAGATTGGACCTGGACGTGGCTTTTCGGTCGATAGCGACGCGGCTTTTGCAGCGCTACGGATACCTGCTGCCTACACCGAATCCTAACTCGGACTTTGCAAAGGAAAACGAATTGGTGCTCAAGGAGCGTGCCCGGCGGCTGGTTCAGATTGAATCACAGGAAGACTCAGACGCGCTTAAGCCGCAAAGAAACGATCGGGATCTCGAACGCACCGTGACCTGCGATCCGCGGCGCGATGAAGATTGTACACAGCAATCGCTGACAGACCGCCGCCAAAATACGCGCACTCGAGGAGGGATCTCCTCACCTCAGACGAACCCTCAGGCGGTTCCTGAGCAACCCTCATCGCAGAGCCCTTCACGTATTCTGCGGGCCGACGGATTGCCGCAGGCATCGGATCCGTTGGACGGCGGTAGCGGTAACAGCGCCTCACCCCGCCTCGGCTTGGCTTCCAACCCGGTGAAGCGCGACAGCAATCCACTGGAGGGCTCTCAAGTTCTGGGCCAAGGCGCTATTGATGGCTTCCCGCTCGGTCGTGACCTGCTCTCCTTGCCGAGTGCTCCAGGACGCGACGACAGAGGGTTTAATTCCGACAAGAACGGAATGGAACAGCCGTCGCGCGCAAGAGTCGCGAGTGAAAGAACTAACGAGGAAGAAGTGTCGCCCGTGAGAATGGTCCACCGTTCGAATCCCTACTCCGACATTCCGTCGCTTTATGACATGTATGTGCAAGCTTCAGCGCGCCAGCGACCAACCGAACGTTTTGGATTGGATGTTTTCCGCAACACCGCGAACGACCCGGAAGCGATTCCCATGGATCTTCCCGTTGGACCCGACTACGTCCTCGGTCCAGGCGACAGCCTCGAGATCGATCTCTGGGGTGGAGTCTCGCAGCGTATGTATCGCGTTGTCGATCGTGAAGGACGCGTTTCGCTGCCCGAGGCTGGACCGTTACTGGTGAGCGGGCGAAGTCTGGGCGACGTGCAGTTGGCGGTTCAACAGGTGCTGAGGACCCAGTATCGGGATGTCTCAGCAGATGTTTCTCTTTCAAAGTTGAGAACCGTCCGCGTGTATGTAGTCGGAGATGTCACGCAGCCGGGCGCATACGACATCAGCTCGCTCTCGACTCCGCTAAACGCATTGTTTGCCGCGGGAGGAGTAACGCCTCGCGGCTCGCTGCGTGCGCTGAAACACTATCGCGGCAAGCAGCTTGTCGAAGAGGTGGACGCTTACGATTTGCTTTTGCATGGTGTACGGTCCGATTTGAACCGGTTGGAGAATGGTGACACGTTGCTCGTCCCATCCTTGGGACCACAGGTGACTGTCGATGGCATGGTGCGGCGTCCGGCTATCTACGAGTTGCACGGCGAGAGTTCACTTACCGACGTGCTCGAACTCGCAGGTGGGATCCTGCCAACGGCGACGCTACGGCACATTGAGGTTCAGCGCGTCGAAGCCCACGAGAGACGCACCATGCTTACCCTTGATCTCTCGCCGACAGGGGACGCTGATTCAGCGAAAAAGCAGCTCGATGCATTTAAGATCAACGACGGCGATGAACTGCACATCTTTCCGATCGCTCCTTACAACGAAGACGCAATCTACCTTCAGGGACACGTACTGCGCCCTGGACGTTTTTCCTACAAACAAGGCATGCTCCTTTCTGACCTGATTGGCTCCTACAAAGATCTCTTGCCAGAACCAGCGCCGCATTATGCGGAAATTGTCAGGTTAAATCCCCCGGACTTTCATCCGAGCGTGGAAAGTTTTGATCTAACTGCAGCTCTGGCGAACCCAGCCTCAGGGCCGAAGCTGCAGCCGCTGGATACCGTTCGTGTTTTCAGCCGTTACGATTTTGAGCCCGCTCCGGAAGTTTGGGTAGGCGGGGAAGTTCGAGAACCGGGGAAGTACCGCACCTCAGGGCAGGCGCACCTTAGGGACGCGGTCTATCAGGCGGGTGGGGTGACGCAGGACGCTTCGCTCGATTCCGCGCAGCTTTTCCGCACGCAGCCCGATGGAACGATGAAAATTCTAAGTGTCGATCTCCGGGAAGCTTTGGCAGGAAATCCAGTGGACAACGTAATCATGCAGCCGCGTGACCGTTTGCTCGTACACCGCAATTCGGCGCGAGTTGAACCACCAACCGTTTATATCAGGGGTGAAGTGACCAAGCCGGGGCGCTATCCCCTCACTTCGAACATGCGCGTCGAAGATTTGATTCGCGTGGCCGGCGGAACAAAAAGGAGCGCTTACACGGAAAGCGCGGATCTAGCGCGTTTCGAGATGAATGCGTCTCGAAGGAATCCGAGCGACCGCATGGAAGTCAACCTCACCGCAGCCATGAGCGGGGATGCCAAAAACGACATCCCACTCCGCGACGGGGACACTCTGACGATTCGTCAGCTTCCCCGCTGGACCGACATAGGTTCATCGATGACGGTGCGTGGGGAAGTCTTGCACCCGGGTACATACGGTATCGAGCCCGGAGAGCGGTTGAGCTCTGTCTTGGCGCGAAGCGGAGGGCTTGATTCGGAAGCTTATGCCTACGGCGCTGTGTTGATGAGGCGCGAAGTGCGCGACCTCGAGATGAAATCTCACATGGAGCTCGTGGAGCGGGTGAAAGCGGAGCAGGTAACGCTCAAAGCGCTGCCGGAAACAGATGCTGATCAGAAAAACGCTAAGTTGACGGCCATCGGTCAGACGGAAGCTACCCTCGCTCAACTACAAGCGAACGCCCCCATCGGTCGCGTTGTAATCAAGATCTCGCCGGATGTGAAGGCCTGGCAAAACACGGCGGCGGACGTGCAGGTTCGCGATGGTGACGTTCTTTTTGTTCCTAAAAAGGCAGGCTACGTGATGGTGAACGGCCAGGTATTCAATCCAACTGCTATCAGTTATCGGTCAGGCCACAGCGCCAAGTGGTACCTCAGTCAGGCCGGCGGATATACGGAGCTTGCAGATAAGAAGGCCGCATTCGTGATCCGCGCGGACGGCTCCGTGATCGCCGCGAAAAACAACGGCGATGGTTGGTGGGGTGGCGATCCGATGAAAGAAAACCTGCGAGCAGGGGATTCCGTCATAGTGCCCGAAAAAGCGCCAAAGATCGGTGGTCGAAACTGGGCGCTGCTCATGCAATCGGCGCAGGTGGCTTCGTCTGTAGCTTTGGCGGTGGCGTACATCCATCCATGACGAGAATGTACATCACGCGGATCTTTTTCATCTTGCTGGCGTTTGGCTGGGCGACGTCCGGCGTGACGCTTACAGCGAGAGTCTCGAGGTCCGTGCCTCGGCAGGCAGAGGAGCAACGCAGGGAGGATACAAAGGAGAGCAGTTCGAACGCAGACGTAAAGGAAACAGGCTCGAAAAAAAAAATCGCCACCGATCCGGATTCGGAACCGCCGCCGGCCCCGCCGCGGACCTTTAAGGGGTTGGGAAAGGAATTCTTGCTAGATCAGGAACAAATGTGGACGAGCCCTGCAAAACTTCGATTCTCGGATGTGCAATGGTTAGTGCCACTGAGCGGAATTACAGCAGGCCTCTTCGTGACAGACACCGACTACAGCAAACATTTGTCGCACAGCCCTACGACGATTAGCCATTACAAGACAGTATCTGATGCCGGAATCGGAGCGCTCATCGGCGGTGCAGGCGGAATGTGGCTGCTGGGCCACGTCAAGCACAACGAGCACTGGAGCGAGACTGGGTTCCTCGCGGGCGAAGCCGCTCTGAACAGCCTTGTGGCAGTGGAGTCTTTTAAGTACTCCCTGGGGCGCGAACGGCCTTACCAAGAAAACGGGAGTGGCCCGTTCTTTCAAGGCGGCACATCGTTTCCCTCGGAACACGCTGCAGCGGCGTGGTCCATTGCAGGGGTCGTCGCGCACGAGTATCCCAGTCCGTTCATGAAAGTCATGGCCTACGGTCTGGCGTCTCTTGTCGACTACTCAAGAATTCGAGCGCGCCAGCACTTTCCCTCAGATGTTTTCGTCGGCAGCATCATCGGCAATCTCGTCGCACAGAATATCTACAGCCGAAATCACGATCCCGGACTTGGCGGTGAGGCTTGGAGATCGATCAGTCAAATCTTTCGCGACGAAGGAAACTCCTCTCCTGCGAATCAGGGTTCGCCGTATGTACCCTTGGACAGTTGGATCTATCCCGCGTTTGACCGTCTCGCCGCGCTCGGATATGTGAACAGCGGCATTTCCGGAATGCGACCGTGGACACGCCGAGAATGCGTGCGCCTCTTGAGTGAGGCTCAAGATCAAGCAGTTGGGAACAACTCTGCATTGTCAGAGGCCCAACAACTTCTCGATACATTAAGCCAGGAATTCTCCCTTGAAGCGGAGTCGCAGGGAGGCGGGAACAATCGCCACCTGCAAACCGAATCGGTATATACACGGTTCACAGGGATCTCCGGTCAGCCTCTAAATGACGGTTATCATTTTGGACAGACGATCCTCAACGACTACGGCAGACCATTCGCAGAGGGAGTGAACAACGTCACCGGCTTTTCCGGCTGGGCATCGGAGGGCCACCTGGTTGTTTATGTCCGTGGGGAATATCAGCACGCCCCTTCCAGCCCGGCGCTCTCTGATCAGGCGCGGCAGTTCATTGCAGGCGCCGATGGAGCGCAACTGCCCGTGGCGCCCAATTCACCAATACCAGCAGTCGATCATTTTCAGTTGCTCGATGCGTATCTTGCCGTGAACGTCGAGAATTGGCAGCTTTCGTTCGGCAAGCAGAGTCTATGGTGGGGACCGAGTGAGGGCGGCCCCATTCTGTTTAGTGACAACGCAGCTCCTGTCACAATGTTTCGAGTCAATCGTGTTTCTCCTTTTAAGCTCCCGAGTGTTCTGGGTTTGATGGGACCGACACGCCTAGAGTTCTTCGTGGGGCAGCTCGCCGGCCACGAGTTCATTTTTATAGACAATGCAAATCTTGTGGGGCAGTCTGGGCGTCCCCTTGGCCGTCAACCTTTCATCCATGGGGAGAAACTCAGCTTCAAACCCACATCGAATTTTGAGTTTAGTGTTTCTGAAACTACAGTTTTTGCCGGCGGGCCATTTCCGCTCACCTGGCACAATCTTTTTAAGAGCTACACCGGTTTCATCGTTGCCGCAAACAGTACCCCAACAGACATAACGGACGCCCGGTCCGGGATCGACTTTACATACAGAGTTCCCTGGCTGCGCAAATGGCTGACGTTCTACGGTGACGCATTCACGGAAGACGAGTACTCCCCGCTGGCTTATCCCCGCAAGTCCGCGTTTCAGGGGGGAATTTATATTCCAAGGATTCCGGGAATCCCCAAGCTCGACTTGCGCGTGGAAGGGGGCTCGACCTCGCCAGTAGATTTTCCTGATTGCAATGGTTGCTTTTACCAAAACTCATTATTCGTCAATTCTTATACGAACCGTGGGAACCTCATGGGCACTTGGGTAGGGCGTGCCTCGCAGGGCGAGCAGGTGTGGAGCACATATTGGCTGACTTCCCGAAACAAGATTCAGTTGAACTATCGACATCGGAAGACCGACGGCCAGTATCTGCTACGGGGAGGCACTTCGAACGACGGAGGAGTAAGAGCCGACTTTTGGCTCGGTTCCAGCACGATGCTCTCCGGGACAATTCAGTATGAAAAGTGGAACTACCCGGTGTTGGACCCGATGCCAAGGTCAAACGTGACGACCTCACTCGAATTGAGTTTCTGGCCGCGTTCCTGGAGAAAGTAGAGGACAAAAAACGACCGCTGTTTACTCAAGTTTGCGCGTGAAACATACAGAAAAATCAGGAGCGATCCTTAAGTG
>Ga0210384_10005862_pt1 | contig 13199 bp, 14 predicted proteins | sample IncBWH2MmetaG_FD_160574 | JGI IMG/M metagenome (GOLD analysis project Ga0210384, IMG submission 160574) | Forest soil microbial communities from Barre Woods Harvard Forest LTER site, Petersham, Massachusetts, United States - Inc-BW-H-2-M | ecosystem: Environmental > Terrestrial > Soil >... | reverse complement strand
ACATTCCGATGCTGGCGCGGGTCGCCAACGTCTCGGAGGCGCACTTCATCCGGACATTTCGCGCGACCTTCGGTGAGACGCCGCACCGCTACCTGCAGCGCCGCCGCGTGGAGCGCGCGATGTTCCTGCTCCGCCAAACCCAGCGCAGCGTCACCGACATCTGCCTCGACGTCGGCTTCAACAGCCTCGGCACCTTCAGCCGCACGTTTCGTGACATCGTCGGCGAGACGCCGATCGCGTATCGCGAGCGCGGAGGCGTGATGGCGGTGCCAATGTGCTTCACGATGAGCTGGATGCGACCGAGCAGTTTTGGAGAAGCCAGGGCTCGGAACCGAACCTAGCATCGGTCTTGTTTCAGACCACTTCACCAGGAGGACACACCCGATGTACAACGCCATCAACCTGTCGCACATCTTCGTTCTCGACCAGGACAAGGCCCTCGATTTCTATGTCAACAAGCTCGGGCTCGAGGTCAGCAATGACATGGACCTCGGCTTCATGCGCTGGCTGACCGTTAGAGTCCCGGGCCAGCCTGGCCGCGACGTTCTTCTCGAGAAGCCAGGCCCGCCGGCGATGGACGAAGCGACCGCCGAAAAGGTTCGTGAGCTGGTCGCGAAAGGCGCTACGGGCTTCACCCTCGGCCTGACCACGGACGACTGCCGCAAGACTTACAAGACCCTGCTGGCTCGCGGCGTCGAGTTCACCGAAGAGCCGACCGAGCACGCTTACGGCACCGACATCGCATTACGCGACCCGTTCGGCAACCACCTCCGCATCGTGCAGCTGGCCGCCCAGCCAGGTGGAGCTCCGGCATCGGCGGGGCCCAAGTCGGCGAGCAAGGGACGCTGAGTCGGAGCGGTAGTCCTAGTTAACGCCCCCCTCCCCAGCCCTCCCATCGTAAACGGGGGAGGGGGGCTTTTTTATCGGTAGATCACGTTCTCTCCGAAGCCCGAAAAGCCCAGGCGCTCGTACACCCTCGCGGCGTCGGCGCTGGCGGCGTCGAGGAACACGAACTCTCCGCCGCCTGCGAAATGTCGTCGCACCAGCTCAGAGGTGATCGCTCCGGCGATCCCCCGACGTCGCTTCTCCTTCTTCGTAACGACACCGACGATCTCGGCAGCGCCTTTCAACGTGTGAGATACGCCAGTCCCGACCGGCTCCCATTCCAGCCATGCCAGCAAGTAGACGCTGTTGGGGCGGACCATCTCGGAGCGGAGCCGGTCGACCGGCGGCACCGGGCGATCAACCTCCCCGCCGTTGGTCCAGCGAATGGTTTGAAACGCCTCCAGGTCAGCCGCCGTCGCTGAAGACGCGAGCTGGACGATGTGCACTTCTTCAGAGGTGAACGGCTTGAAGGCATCTGGCCGGCACGCCATCAACGGATTCCGCTCGACCAGCTTCATGCCGGCGGCCTCCAACCACGCACCAACCTTGGGAAAGGCCACTTCGTTGAACTCGATCTCAAGTGGGACGCTGCGTTTCTTGAACGCCGACTTCAGCTTGGTCAGCGCCTTCGCCGTCTCCGCCTGGGTTGCGGCCCCCTCGATGAGGGTAATCCAGCCCGTGGCGGGCTTCACCTCGGCGGTTGTCAGCAGACCCCGGAAGGGACCCACCGACAGCACGTCCGACTCGTCGCCGCGAGCCTCAAGCGCATCGCGCTGCCAGGTCTGGAAGCGCTCGGCATCGCTCATCTCGGCCAGCGCGGACGCGGTGGCGGACTGCTTGTCGTCAGGGAATACGGCCGACACGGTCCTATCTTGATCTGGTGCAGGACGTGTTGCCTTCGCCAAATCGAGGGCGAATATTGCCGCCGGCCGCCGGGTTGCCCATCCTGAGATGGAGATGACCAACGCCGAGTCCGCCCCGAGCGCCGAAAATGCCTTTGCCGCGGACCTCTTTCGAGGCCTGCCGGAGCGATACGACCTGCTGGCCGAGATCCTGTCGTTTGGTCAGAACGGGCGATGGCGCAGGGAGCTCGTGGCGCACATTGCCACCTCCCGGCCGGCCCGCATCCTGGACGTCGCGACCGGGACGGCCGGTGTTGCGATCGCGCTCGCACGGCGCACTGGAGCACATGTCACAGGCATCGACATCACCGAGCCGATGCTGGCGCGAGGTCGGCGGCGCGTCGATGCCGCCGGGCTTGGCGGGCGCATCGAGCTTCAGGTGGGTCGAGCGGAGGAGCTTTCAGCCGGCTCCGCCTCGTTCGACGCCGTCAGCTTCACCTACCTCCTTCGGTATGTGGAAGATCCCGCCGCGACGCTGGCTGAGCTGGCCAGGGTCTTGCGGCCTGGCGGAGTCATGGCCAGCCTCGATTTCTACGTGCCGCCCAACCTGGCGTGGCGCACCGCCTGGTGGTTCTACACCCGACTCGTGCTGCCCGCCGCGGGAATGGTTCTTGGAGGACCGGTCTGGTGGAGGGTCGGGCGCTTCTTGGGTCCCAACATCTCCGGTCACTATCACCGCTGGCCCCTGGAGCGGATCGTCGATGCGTGGAAGGCGGCCGGCATGGTCGAGGTCGAGCATCGCGTGATGAGCGTCGGTGGCGGGCTTGTCATGTGGGGGCGCAAGGGAGAGGTGGATGCCTGAGGCGCTTGCGCCCGCTTACTACACGGGCCGCGCCGGCGGCTGGCGGCGGGATGTCTGGGCGGTGCTTCATCCGCCGTACACCGCCTGGCACCTGTCATACGTGCTGCTGGGCGCGGGCCTGGCCCCAAGCGTCAGCTTGGTCAGGCTCATCGCCACTCTGCTCGCGTTCTTTCTTGCCGTTGGCATCTCCGCTCATGCGCTGGATGAGCTGAAGGGACGGCCCCTCGGGACCGAGCTGCCCGGTCCGGTGCTGACCGCGGCCGCGGTGGTCGGGTTGTTGGGGGCGATCGGACTGGGCATCGCCGGCATTCCCCAGGTGGGTATCGGATTGGTGCCCTTCATCGCCGTCGGGGTCGTCTTTGTTTTCGCCTACAACCTGGAGCTCCTCGGCGGCCGGCTGCACGGTGATTTCTGGTTTGCGCTGTCCTGGGGCGCCTTCCCCGTGCTGACCGCCTACTTCGCCCAGACCGGTCGACTGTCTTTGGGTGCGATCGCGGCCGGCGTCGGGGCGTACGCGCTGTCGTTCGGTCAGCGCAGCTTGAGCACGCCGGCGCGCCTTCTGCGGCGGCGCAGCCGATCGGTGACGGGCACGCTGACCCTGAATGACGGCGTGGAGGTCAAGCTCGATGAGGCCGTCTTGCTGCGTCCGTTGGAGCAAGGATTGCGCGCCTTCTCGTGGGGAGTGGTGGCGCTGGGGGTGGGGCTGGTCGCCTCGAGGTTGCTGTGATGCCGGCCGAGCCGGCGGCTCAGAAGCCGATTCTGCGTGGCTGGTCGCACGGCGTGGCGGCTCTGGTTTCGATTGCCGGCCTGGCCGCCCTGATCGTCAGCACGCGAAACGACCCGCCAAAGCTTGTATCGATGATCGTGTATGGGCTCGGGCTGGTCTTGCTGTTCGGAGTGAGCGCCACCTATCACATCTTCAGCTGGCCGCCGCGCGTCAAGGACTGGCTGCGGCGGGCCGACCACGCGACGATCTTCGTCTTCATCGCCGCGACTTACACCCCGTTGGCCTTCAATGTGCTCGACGGCTGGTGGCGCATTGGAGTGCTGGCCGCGATCTGGATCTGCGCGGCCGGCGGGGTCGCCGGCGCCGCACCGTTCCTGCGCATCCCGCGCCGCCTGCTGGCAGGGCTCTATCTAGCGATGGGCTGGCTGGCAGTCGTCGCACTCGTCCCGCTGACCGCCGCGCTGGGTTGGGTGGCCGCGCTCCTGATTGCTTTCGGTGGGCTCCAGTACTCGCTGGGAGCCGCGGTCTATGCGTTCAAAAAGCCGAGCCCATGGCCGCGGGTGTTCGGCTATCACGAGCTGTTTCACCTGGCCGTCATCACCGCCAGCTTCACGTTCTACGTGATCGTGCTCCACTACGCCGTGCCGTTTCACCGCGCATAGAAAACGTCAGGTGGGCGGGACTCCGTGTTTGCGGTCCGGTCGTGCTGATCGTCTTGTCGAGTACGCCTTGAAACGCGCGATCAACACATCGCGGAGCCGATCGGGGTCGACGACATCGTCGACGATGAGGTTGGCGGCGAGCTTGTAGAGATCGATGTCCTCGCGATACTCGTCCTCGAGCTGCTTTCTCCGCGCAGCCTTCTCCGCCTCGGGCAGCTCGGCCAGCTTGTTGTAGAAGACGGCGTTGACCGCCGGTTCGGGGCCCATGACCGCGATCTGCGCTGAGGGCAGCGCGATCACGCAGTCGGAGTCGAAGGCCGGCCCGGCCATCGCGTAAAGGCCGGCCCCATACGCCTTGCGCACGATCACAGAGATCTTGGGCACAGTCGCCTCCGACACGGCGCTGATCATCTTGGCGCCGTGCCGGATGATCCCCCGGCGCTCGACATCGGTGCCGATCATGAAGCCCGGCACGTCGGCGAGGAACAGGAGCGGGATCTCGAACGCGTCGCAAAGCCAGATAAAGCGCGCGGCCTTGTCCGAGGAATCGCTGAAGAGCACGCCACCCTTCTGCATGGGCTGGTTCGCGAGGATGCCCACGGCGTGTCCGTCGAGCCGCGCGAAGCCGGTGAGGAGCTCTTTGGCGAACAGCTTCTTGATCTCCAGCCAGCTGCCCTCGTCGATTAGGGCCTCGACCACTTTGCGCATGTCGTAGCCGTGGTTCGCCTCCTCAGGGATGAGGTCCGCAATCGGTTTTGATCCCGCTCGCGGAGCTTTCGCGGCGCAGGCCGCAGGCTTCTCGCCCGCTCGCTGAGGCATGAATCGGAAGTAAGCCTTGGCAAACTCGATCGCCTCTTTATCGTCGGCGACGAGCGCGTCGCCGCAGCCGCTCTCGGTGCAATGCATGCGAGCGCCGCCCAGCTCCTCCAGGCTGACCTTCTCGCCGACAACCACTTCCACCATGCGCGGCGAGCCGAGATACATCGATGCGTTGCCTTCGACCATGATCACGACGTCACAGAAGGCGGGGATGTATGCGCCCCCGGCGGCCGATGGACCGAGCAGCAGGCAGATCTGCGGCACCTGACCTGAGAGCTGAACCTCATTGAAGAAGATCCGTCCCGCGTGGCGGCGCCCAGGGAACATGTCGATCTGGTCCGTGATGCGAGCGCCGGCGGAGTCGACAAGGTAGAACAGCGGAACCCGGATGCGCGCGGCGACCTCCTGGATCCGAATGATCTTTTCCACGGTTCGGGCGCCCCAGCTGCCCGCTTTGACGGTGGGATCGTTCGCCATGACGGCGACCTGCCGGCCGTCGATGGTGCCGAGCCCGGTGATCACACCGTCCGCCGGCAGCTCCTCCGCGAGGACGTTCGCGAACAGGCCGTCCTCGACGAAGGAGCCGGCATCCAGCAGCAGGTCGAGGCGCTCGCGGGCGGTCAGCTTGTTCTGCTCGCGCAGCTTGGGGAGGTAGCGCGTTCGGCCCTTCAACGCTCTGTCGCGGAGCTCGCGTTGGCGATCCTTGCTCATTGCATCTACGTTCCCTTGAAGTCCGGCTCGCGCTTTTCTAGGAAGGCCCGGACGCCCTCTTTGGTGTCGTCCGTCAGCGTGACGAGGGTCAGCTGGCTCTGCAGGTACTCGAGGGCGGCCTGAAACTCCATGTCCTGCTGACGGTAAAAGGAGTCTCGTCCCAAACGCATGATGGCCGGCGACTTCCTGGCCAGCTTGTCGGTCAGCTCACGCACGGCGGCATCGAGCTGGTCGTGAGAGACGACGCGGTTGACAAGCCCAACTGCCTGCAGCTGCGTGGCGGTCCACCGGTCGCCGAGCATCATCATCTCGAGAATTACCTTTCGCGGCAGGTTCCGCGCCAGGACCGCCTGGATCATCATCGGCCAGATTCCGACGTTGATCTCCGGGGTGCCGAAGGTGGCGGTGTCGATGGCGACCACCAGATCGCACGAGGCGGCAAGCCCGAGGCCGCCGGCGAGCGCGTGCCCGTTGATGCGGCCGACGATCGGTTTCCCGAGCCTGGCCATGATCAGGAACAGCTCGATGTACGCATGCCGGCCATGGTGTCGCTCCAGCTCAGGGACGCCCGCCTCGAACGTGGTCAAGTCGGCTCCGGCGCAGAACGCCCTGTCGCCAGCCCCAGTTAGCACCACGACCCGAACGCTCGGCTCCTTCTGGCACCAGGTGAAAGCCGCGATGAGGTCGCGCAGCATGCCGGCCGAAAGGGCGTTGCGTTGCTCAGGCCGGTTAAGGGTGATCGTGGCGACGTGCCCGTCGAGCGTGAGCAACGCGTGCTCGAGAGCCGGAATCTCAGTCAACGGGCTAATCGTAGGCCGCTAACCCATGAGGCCGATTGCGAGTGCGAGGCCGACGGCGATCAGCACCACACCGCCCAGCTCTTCGGCGCGCGCTTCGACGACCGCCCCCAACCGGTGGCCAAGCTCCAGGCCGATCAACGACATGACGACGCTGATCACTCCCATCGTGATCGCCGCCAGGACGATCTGGATGTGGTAGATCGCGAGCGCAAAGCCGACCGCCAGGTTGTCGATGCTCAGCGCGGCCGCCGTGACGAGCAGGCGATGGGTACGCAGATCCCTACGCTGAGGCTGCTTCTCCTCGGACGCCACCCTGCGGCCCTGCCAGATCGTGTACCCCCCGGTCAGGATCAGGATGCCACCGCCGACGTACCTCGCGATGTGGCCGAAGTAGCCTGCGACGGCCTGGCCGGCCAGAAGTCCAATGATCGGCATGATCGCCTCGAACAGCCCGAAAGCAATCCCGACGCGCAGCCGGGTTCGTGCGTCGATTCCGCTCAGGCCGATCCCGATCGCTCCCGCGAAGTTGCTCAGGCCGACCGAGACGCTGACCAGCAAAAGGCCGAGGAGCCCAGACACGCCGGTAACTATATGGAGGTGCCGGGAACAACGGCAGCCGAGCGCCTATCAGACGTTTTATATGCGTTCCTTAACAAAAACACTTTGCGGGATCGGATGATGCGCGCCAGAATGGCGTCGAACCTGCAATCGTGTCTGTAACCCAAAGTTAGGCTGACAATCGCTTAAACCGTATAATCCGCCCGAACAAGAAGCACATGAAGGCAAGGCGTGAATCTATCGCGAGACCTGCACAGGCGCCGCTGGACGCCGGAATCGATCTCGACAAACCAATTTTCACTCTCAGCGTTGCGTCTGAAATCCTGGAAACCCACCCGCGAACTTTGATGATGTATGAGCACCTGGACATGATCCATCCGAAGCGGACGGTGACCAACCGGCGTCGCTATTCGCGCCGTGATGTGCTCAAGTTGCAGGCGATCCAGACACTCACCCGCAAGCACGGCGTCAACCTTGCCGGCGTGCGTTACATCCTGGCGCTGCTCAAGCGCCTTCAGAACGCAGGAGTCGAAGCACCGGAGGGCCTAAGGAATCTGGATGTGACCTTACTAGACGTCTAACCACGACCCCCGTCGGTCAGTTTTAGCAACGGATGAAGTAAATGTCGAAGAAAAGAAGGCGTTTGGAGATCAAGGTCGACCCGCTGCCTCCTCCCTACCAGGATGAGACAGCAGCCTGCCCTGTGTGCGGCCGCGACGCCGCCGCAATCGGCAGGCGCCACCTGCAGATCGTTTTTCGCTGCGAGGGATGCAAGGTGGTTTTCAAACGCAACCGGAGTTGGCCTTACGTCTACTAGCCGTCCCTGCCGCCGGCGTGGGTTGTCTACGCTGGGTGGATGCGGAGGCAGGTTGGTAGGGCGGCGTTGGTTGGCGTCCTGGTCGGGCTTGCCACCGCCGCCGTAGCGGAGGCGGTCAGGCCTCGTGGTGGGACCACGCTACTGGTGGATTGGGGCCATGTTGCGAGCACCGCCCGGGCCCGGCTTGTTTCTCCGGCGCTCACCAAGCCCAAGCTGACCGCCGCCGTCAAAGGCTACCGAGCGATGGCCGCCAAGCTCGAGGCGCCTCTGCTCGAGTTCGTGGGGGGCTTGCCCGCCGGGGTTGCGCTGCCCAGGTTCGAGGCGCTCGACCGAGAGGGTTGGCTTGATTTGAATCTCGGCATCCTCCGGCGTGCCGTCGACCCCGTGCTCGAGAAGGGCCGGTTGCCGAACTCGCTCATGGTCGAGCTCGGACGCACCGGCATCGACCACTACCTCGCGTTCATGCTCGCCTTCCTGGCCCGCCGCGTACTCGGCCAGTACGATCCGCAGCTCCTCGGGACCGAGCCGATCGCGAACGCCGGCCTCTACCTCGTCGAAACCAACGTCGACGAGTGGGGACGTAAAGCCGACCTGCCAGATATGGACCTCCGCCGCTGGCTGATCCTCCACGAGATGACGCATGCGTGGCAGTTCGCAGCGCATCCGTGGCTGCGCCCACACATGGAAGCGTCGATGAGGTTGCTCATCGATTCTCTCAGCGAGAAGACGTCAAAGGCCGCCAGGATCGCGGCCTTCGCCGGCGTGCTGCCCGGACAGTGGAAGGTGATGCGCCAGGTCCAGGGCACCATGTCGCTCATCGAGGGCTACAGCAACCTGGTCATGAACGAGCTGGGCAGCAAGCTCTTGCCGGGTTTTGAGCGGCTGGAGAGGGCTTACCGCGACCGGAGCTCGGGCAAAAGCGTCTTCGAGCTGCTGTTCTGGAAGCTCACAGGCCTGGACTTGAAACTTCAGCAATACCGGCGTGGTGAGGCGTTCGCCAAGGCGGTGTTCGACGCCCACGGGATGGACGTTTTGAACATGGTGTGGCAGGGACCGGATCAGATGCCACGCCTGGAAGAGCTCGGCCACGCCGACCGCTGGTATCGCCGTGTCGCGAAGACCGCTTAGTCCTTCAGCTCTTCCTGGGCGGTTTCCTCGGTGATCGGCATGATCGTCACCGGGAGGTCGGAGATGTCGAAGTACCGAACCGACTTGTTCATTCGCTTGGCAATCCCGACCTGAACCTTCACGCCGAGCGAGAGGCGTCCGAACACCCAGACCTCATCGCACCGCGCGAGCAGGTTGTTCATCGCCTCGCGAACCACTTCCTTCGAAACGGTGTGCATCAAGTAGTAGTCGAAAAGCATGAAGGGGCTGACAGGCACCATCCCCGAGTCGAGGACGAACTTCTGGATGTGGGCGCGCCAGTAGAAGACCTTGTTCGACATGGCCACATAGACCATTCGCTTGGGGTGGCGGAGGGTTTCCTCCGCCTGGTCTCGCGCGCTGGGCTTGGTGGCCGGCTGAAAGATCCGCTCGAGGATGTCATCGGCCGCTTTCGTGGCCATTGGGTCGGCCTATCCTATCAGCCGTGCCCGAAGGCTCCCGTTTCGACCTGACCGACCGCGTCGCCCTGGTGACGGGCGCAAGCCGTGGGATCGGAAGCGCGATCGTGAACGCCCTGGCCGAGCAGGGCGCGCGGGTGGCTCTCTCGAGTCGCAAGCAGGGCGACCTCGACGCGGAGGCCGAGCGCATCAATGCGAAGTTCCCCGACAGCGCCGTGGCGATCGCCGCCCACGCCGGCAAAGAGGAAGACCTCGAACGGCTGGTCAAGGACGTGATGGAGCGGTTCGGCCGCATCGACATCCTCGTCAACAACGCCGCCACCAACCCCTATTTCGGCCCAGTCCTCGACGCCGAGCTCGGGGCTTGGGACAAGACTTTCGAGGTCAACCTGCGCGGTGTCTTCCTCCTGACCAAGCTGGTCTACGCCGCCTCGATGGAGAAGAACGGAGGTGCGATCGTTAACGTCGCGAGCATCGGCGGCATCCGGCCCGGATACGGGCTCGGCGTCTACGACATCACCAAGGCCGGCGTGATCATGCTCACCCGCCAGCTCGCCAAAGAGCTCGGCGGCAAGGTCCGCGTGAACGCCGTGGCGCCGGGAATCATCAAAACCCGCTTTGCCGAGGCGCTCTGGGGAAACGAGGCCATCATGGAACGGGTCCGCACGTCGAATCCGATGGGCCGCATCGGGACGCCTGATGAGGTCGCCGGCGTGGTGGCGTTCCTCGTCTCAGACGCCGCGAGCTACGTCAACGGCGAGGTGGTGGTCATTGATGGCGGGGGCGGCGACCCTTAGGTCCTAGCCTCGGAGCCGCGGCCGTTGCCGGGGCATCGGATTCGCCGTTTTCCGAAGCCAGCTGCCGGGAGTGGATGAAGTCCTCCAGCTCCTTCTCGTACTGGTACGCGCGGCGGTCGGGCTCGAATCTGAGCACGCGTCGCTGCTGGATGAAGTCCTCGAAGGCCGCAGGCGTGTCGCGCACCGCGCGAAAGCCGAGCTCGCGAGCAGCTTTTGCGGTCGACAGCGTCCGTCCCCAACGGAGCAGGTCCAGCAGCTGCGGCGACAGGAACGCCACGCCGGCCCTTCGAAGGGCGAACGCTGCCAGCTCGATGCCGAAGGGTGGGAGAAGCGGCGCATGCAGCTTGCCGGCGCCCGACAGCAGCTTCGAAATCGGAGCCGCGCCGCCGGTGGCGATGTTGTAGGCGCCGGCGGGACCTCGTTTGGTGGCGATGCGCAGGGCCTCGACGCAGTCGTCGCGGTGGATCAGCTGGAGCATGGGGTCGTAGCCGGCCACGGTGGGTACGACCTCGAGGTCGAGGTATTTCGCCAGGGGCTGCGGCTCGTCCGGGTTGAGGCTGTTGCCAAAGCGCAGCACCAGGATGTCGATGCCGGGGTTGCGGACCGCGAAGTCGCTGACGTACGACTCGACCTCCACGATGTCGCGCACGAACTGGTGGTGTGAGTTGGTGTCGAGTCGATAGTCCTCGCGCAGGCTCGTCGGCAGGTCGAAGCGCGACCCGTAGACATGGCCGGACGATTTGAGGACGAAGCGCTTGACAGGGCTACCGGCGCCCGCACAACCGGCCAAGAGGTTGAGGGTGCCGATGACGTTCATCTCGTGAGCGCGGCGCGGGTCCATGTCGAATGAGTCGATGAGCGTGTGCGTGTGGAGCACCGTGTCGATCCCCACCGAGCGAACGAGCTTGCCGATGAGGGAGTGGCGGATGTCGAGCTTCAGGTAGTCGGCCCGGCCGAGGTCGTATCGCGGCTCGCGCACATCGATGCCGATGACCTCGGCGACATCGGGATCATCGACAAGGCGCTGCACCACGAGCGCCCCCCACCAGCGAGCAACGCCAGTGACAAGAACCCGGCGCTTCTTGGATGGCATCTAAAAGCAGTCTAGCCTGTGCAACCGGCCCCTCCGGCGCTACGCGCCACCTCCCCGCGAAGCGGGGAGGATCACCCGCGCTATGTTCGCTTGATGACGTCGCGCTCCATCTGCGCCACCGCCCTCGAGACCGTTTCATAGAGGGGTGACTTGGCCTGGCGGACCGCCCACTCCAGCTGGCGCAGCAGCGAATACAGCGCCTTCATCGATTTGATCGCGTCCCCGATGTCGACGTTCGCCGGCAGCGGGATCTGGTCGAGCGGTTCGCCGGCTGACCACCGATACGCGAAGTCGATGTAGTCGTGCGACGGCTGGCGCAGGTTGGGTTCGTCGAGGTCCCTCTCCATGTCCGCAAAGCGGAAATAGAGAGAGCGCACGAGGCGCGCCGTCTGAGCGATCGCCGGAGTCGGGTAACGCCGCGGGGCTCGCGGCTGGCGATCCCGGCCTCGCTCACGGTCCTCGGCCGCGAGCATGACCAGCACCGCGCACAGCTCTTCCGGCGCCAGCCCTTCCAGCCAGCCCAACCAGACCGCCTCCGTGACCAGAATGGTGTTCTCGCCGTATATCCGCGATGCGAACAGGCCCTTGTCCGTGGGGCGGTCGTGGGCCAGGAATCCGGTTTCGGTCAGGATCCGGCACAGGCGGCGTAGCTTCCGCGCGTATTCGTCCATCTGGCCGGTGATCTCGCGTTCACCACCGTCGAGCTCCTTCTGGAGCGAGCGGATCTCCGCGTATTTCTGGAGGTGGTCTCCGAAGCGCGGCGAACGCACGAGCTTGAGCTTTTTCTGGCGCTCGAGCAGTCCTTTCGCCTCGACCTCCAAGCGCTGCACGAGGCGGGCGGCTGAGCCGAGCGAGCGGGAGCGGCCACGCCGCCCACGCCTCTCCGCGCCCGCTTCGCGCCGCAGGCGCTTGAGCTCGATGCGAATCGATCGGCGCCGGTCCTCGAGCTTGAAGTACTGGGCCACGTCGTCGATCGAAACTTCGTGGTCGTCCCACAAATGGCGGATGTCGGTCAGGCGAGTCCGTACGTTGGCCAGCCGTTCTCGCGTGTGCTCTTCGGCCAGCCGCTTCTGGAACTGGCCGAACGATCGCTCCATCAGCGCTTCGGCCTGCGCGGGCGTGTAAATGCGTAGGAGGTTCAGCGCCATGTTGTAGCTGGGCAGGAACTTGGACTCGACCACGAGCGTCGGGCCCATCGCCACCTCGTAGATCGTGCCCACCTCGACGTCCGACTCCTTGAGGATCACGCCGTGGCCGATGACGTCGATGCCACGGCGACCGGCGCGCCCCATGAGCTGGGTCAGCTCGCCGGTCGTGAGGTTGGAGAAGTTGGCGCCATCGAACTTCGTGAACGACGACACGACGACGCCGCGCGCGGGCATGTTGATGCCAAGCGACAGCGTTTCGGTCGCAAAAACGACCTTTATCAGGCCTCGCTGAAACAGCTCCTCGACCATCTCTTTGTGATACGGGAGCAGCCCCGCATGGTGCTCCGCCAGTCCTCGCCGCAGCAGCCGGGCATCCACCATGCGGCGAAACAGCGCCTCCTCGTCACGGTCCGTGAGACCCTGGAGCCGCTCGGCGGCGACGCGGTCGATCGCCTCCTTCTCCTCAGCCGTGGTCAGGTCAAGCTCGTGGTACGAGCATCGCTGGAGTGCTTCGCGGCACCCACGGCGCGAAAAGATGAAGTAGATCGCGGGGAGTATGTCCAGCCGCTTCAGCTCTTCGATGACGTGCAAGAGGTCGTTCGACGGCAGCCGGCTGAAACCCCCGACGCGGTAGGACGCCTCCTCCTCCTCGGCCGCCTTGCTCCACGTGCGCTGTTCGATCGCGCCGTCCGACTTGAACAATGGATGGAAACGGTTGTGCATGGCGAGCCACAGCTTCAGCTCCACCGGGCGGACGTCGTGAAACACGGTTTCCATGCCGCCGCGGTTCTCCGCCATCCAGTCGGCGATGTCCTTGAAGTTGCCGATGGTCGCCGAGAGCCCGACCATCTTCATGGTGGTCGGCGCCTGGATGACGATCTCCTCCCAGACAGAGCCCCGCGGAAAATCGTCG
>Ga0210384_10005859_pt1 | contig 13201 bp, 10 predicted proteins | sample IncBWH2MmetaG_FD_160574 | JGI IMG/M metagenome (GOLD analysis project Ga0210384, IMG submission 160574) | Forest soil microbial communities from Barre Woods Harvard Forest LTER site, Petersham, Massachusetts, United States - Inc-BW-H-2-M | ecosystem: Environmental > Terrestrial > Soil >... | reverse complement strand
CTCGGCCTCAAAGCCGGACAGATGTTCCAGCCCATCCGCGTCGCCGTTTGCGGCCGCAAGAACGCCCCGCCACTGTTTGAAACGCTGGAAGTGCTGGGGAAAGAAGTGACGCTGAAACGAATCGACCAGGCAATCCGAAAAATAAACCCGTAGAAAAGCAGAACCCCGAACCGTCGTTCAGTTCGGGGCCGTCAACCTGTCCAGTTAACCAATCAATTATCGGAGGCTCGACTTCCGAAGTCAACGTTACTTTTGAAAGGGGAGAGCCTTCCTGTCCCAAGACTCTCCGACAGCTTCCCTACCAAACCGGGATGCTGTGGACCCGACGGGATTCGAACCCGAACCTTCGAACTGGACAGGTTGACGCGCTGCCTTTTACACCACGGGCCCATCGTTGAGGCTATTCGCCTGGGGATGAGCCCACAAGGCCTCGGCACATTTTGACGGATGCGACTTCCCAATTCGGGATTTTGCATCCAGTCTGCCATTTATCCCATCTGTTTTTACTAATGAGTGACATTCATTCGAGAGGAATAATCCATGCCTTCCATGAAAGCCGTACAAATCAGCAAAGCCGGTGGAAACTTCGAAATCGTCGAGCGCCCCATCCCCCAGCCGGGACGCGAGCAGGTTCGCATCAAAGTAGAAGCCTGTGGTATCTGCCACAGCGATGAATTGGTCAAAGAAGGATATTGGCCGGGCATTCAGTATCCGCGAGTTCCCGGGCACGAGATTGCCGGCCGCATCGATGCCATCGGCCCCGACGTTACCTTGTGGAAGCCGGGCCAGCGTGTGGGCGTCGGCTGGCACGGCGGACACTGTTTCGAGTGCGAGCCCTGCCGTCGCGGCGACTTCGTCAACTGTAAATTCGAAAAGATCACGGCGATTCACTTCGACGGCGGCTATCAGGAATACATGATCGTTCCCGCCGAAGCGGTCGCAGCCATGCCCGACGATCTGCCCGCCGATGAAGCGGCGCCGCTGCTCTGCGCCGGCATCACGGTCTTCAATGCCCTGCGCAACGCCGGCGCTCATGCCGGAGCTCTGGTCGCGGTGCAGGGTATCGGCGGCCTTGGCCACCTTGGAATTCAGTACGCACGCCAAATGGGCTTTCGCACGGTCGCCATTGGACGCGGCGCAGACAAGCAGCCGCTGGCCAAAAAACTCGGCGCGCACAAATACGTCGACACGGGTGCTGGGGATCCCGCCCAAGCGCTGCAGAAACTCGGCGGCGCAAGTGTAGTTCTCGCGACCGCGCCCGATTCGAAATCGATGTCGGCCCTGGTCAACGGTCTAGCCCCGAACGGAACCTTGCTGGTGGTAGGCGCTGGAATGGAGTCGCTCACCGTAACCCCTCTGCAACTGATTCAAGGAAAAAAGACGATCGAGGGATGGGCTTCAGGCACCGCGCGGGATTCCGAAGACACGCTGAACTTCAGCTCGCTCAGCGGCGTGCGCCCCATGATCGAGCGCTATCCGCTGGAGAAAGTCGCCGACGCCTACCAGCAAATGATCAGCGGCAAGGCAAGATTCCGCGTCGTACTGACAATGGGCTAAGCCGACCTCGTGGAAAAGATTCATGGAGGGGCGGACGCCCTCGTCCGCCCAGCCAGTGGCACGGACCCGTGCCTAGAGCTCTTGGGATGGTTTGGTGGCGCTGCAGCCCGGACGAGGGCGTCCGGGGCTCCATGGCTTCTTCGCTAGAGCTCCGCTAGCTCTATTCTTGGTGGCATATGGGGATTCACTTCTGGAGCCAGCCAGATCCAGCGATATTCATGCCAGTCGCCCACCAAGCCTTTACGAACCGGGTTCTCAAGGATGTATGCGATCTTCGCATCCAAACTCTCGGAGGAGCGCACTACGCGATCGAAGGACTCTTCCTGCCAGATCGTGGCGTGAATTCCAGAATGGCGGTTAATCGCGTGGGCTGACACGCCTTTGATCGCTTTCATGATCTCGACCAGCGAGATGATGGTGCGTCGAGATTTGTCGGTTAGGGGCGTGAGAATCAAATGGACGTGATCGGGCATGATGACGGCTGCGCGAAGGCGGTAGCGCTTTTCATGGTCGTGAATGCAGCAGTTAAGGACGATGTCGCGTGCCCACTCGGGGAGAATCTCACGAAACTTGGTGCTGAACGTGATGAAATGCGGTGTGGCGTCGCGCTGCATATGCGGCAGGTTACGGCGGTAGAACTGCATGAAGGAATCTTGTCATTCAGGATTGTTCGGTAGAAGAAATTGGCGAGAAAAAAACGCGAACCGTCCCGAAATAGGAATCGTGGAGGGGCGGACGCCCTCGTCCGCCCAGTCAGTGGCACGGACCCCGTGCCTAGAGCTCTTGGGATGGTGGGTAGCGCTGCTCCCCGAACCAGGCGTCCGGGGCTCCGCGGACTTGCAGCGGGTTGACAATCGTCCTTATTCCAGTTTTATAATCATTATCGTTCAATAAATACTCTTCGCCCGCCATGCGGCTCACTCACAATCAATTCCGGGACCTCGCCTGGGAGCACGGCCTAGCCGCCACGCACCAGCGCCAGGTTGTGTACGAAGCTGTCGTCGCGTCGCACGGTCACCGCTCCCCGGAACAGATCTACTCCGCGGTGCGCAAGCGCGTTCCCCACATCTCACTAGCCACGGTCTACAACAATCTCCGTCTCTTCGTGGAGCACGGCCTCCTGCGCGAGGTCACTCCCCACTCGTCCACTCTGCGTGTGGACGGCAATCTCAAACCGCATCACCACCTGGTCTGCTCGCGCTGCAAGTCAGTGCAGGACATCGAAGGTGATTTCATCGATTTCAAACGCTTGTCCCCGCAGGTTACCGACGGCTTTGACCTGTCCCATCACGTCGTTGAGATTTTTGGTCTCTGCCGCCGCTGCGCGAAAACGTAAGTTGCCACCGCCCGACCGATTCTGCTTCGGCAGACGCCCGGTTATGTTTCATCGCAGTTTTTATTGGTTAAGACATCAGGAGAGGAAATTATGGAAAATACACTCGCGACCTCATCGGGAAGCGTTTCCCCCGAAACAAAAAACAAAAGCACACTACCCGAAGCCAAGTGCCCGTTTAACCACGGAGCCTCCGCGCCCACGAACCGCGACTGGTGGCCGAAGCAGGTCGATCTGCAGATCCTGCACCAGCACTCGTCGCTGTCCGATCCGATGGGTGAGGAGTTCGATTACGCGAAAGAATTCAAGAGCCTCAATCTGAATGCCGTGATCAAGGACCTCCATGCGCTCATGACTGACTCGCAGGATTGGTGGCCCGCCGACTTCGGGCACTACGGAGGGCTGTTCATCCGCATGGCGTGGCACAGCGCCGGCACGTACCGCATCGGCGATGGCCGCGGCGGTGCCGGAGCGGGGCAGCAGCGCTTCGCTCCGCTCAACAGCTGGCCCGACAACGTGAACCTCGATAAGGCACGCCGCCTGCTCTGGCCGATCAAGCAGAAATATGGCCGCAAAATTTCCTGGGCTGACCTGATGATTCTCGCCGGCAATGTCGCCCTCGAGTCCATGGGCTTCAAGACCTTCGGTTTCGGCGGAGGACGCGCGGATGTCTGGGAGCCGGAAGAACTCAACTGGGGCCCAGAAGGCACATGGCTGACGGACGAGCGCTATAGCGGCGACCGCGATCTTCAGAATCCTCTCGGCGCCGTGCAAATGGGTCTGATCTACGTGAATCCGGAAGGGCCGAACGGAAAGCCCGATCCCGTCGCGGCAGCCAGGGATATTCGCGAAACCTTCCGCCGCATGGCCATGAACGACGAAGAAACAGTCGCGCTGATAGCGGGCGGGCATACATTCGGCAAGACCCACGGCGCTGCCGTTCCCGCCGACTACGTAGGACCCGAGCCCGAAGGGGCCGACATTCAGGACCAAGGCTTCGGGTGGAAGAATAAATTTGGCAAAGGTTTCGGTGCTGACACGATCGGCAGCGGACTGGAAGTGATTTGGACGCAAACGCCCACGAAGTGGAGCAACAACTTCTTCACCAACCTGTTCTCCTACGATTGGGAACTGACCAAGAGTCCAGCCGGTGCGCACCAGTGGACGCCGAAAAATGGAGCAGGCAACGGCACCGTGCCCGATGCGCACGATGCCTCCAAGCGTCACTCGCCATCCATGCTAACCACGGACCTCGCGTTGCGCTTCGACCCTGCCTACGAAAAGATTTCACGGCGCTTTTACGAGCATCCAGATCAGTTCGCCGACGCATTTGCCCGGGCGTGGTTCAAGCTCACGCACCGCGACATGGGCCCGATCGTGCGCTATCTCGGCCCGCTGGTTCCGAAGGAGCACCTGCCGTGGCAAGACCCGATCCCCGCGGCGAATCGCAAACTAGTCATTGGGGACAAGGAAATTGCCGCACTCAAGGCCAAGATCCTCAAATCCGGACTGTCGATCTCCCAACTGGTCTCGACTGCGTGGGCGTCGGCGTCAACCTTCCGCGGCTCCGACAAGCGCGGCGGAGCCAACGGCGCGCGCATTCGTCTCGCGCCGCAAAAAGACTGGGAAGTCAACCAGCCGGCAGAACTGGCGAAGGTCCTGCGCCAGCTGGAGGCGATCCAGACAGCATTCAACAAATCCAGCAAGAAACAGGTCTCGCTTGCCGATCTGATCGTGCTGGGCGGCTGCGCGGCCGTCGAGGAAGCCGCGAAGAAAGCAGGCCACAAAGTAAAGATCCCCTTCACGCCGGGGCGCATGGACGCGTCACAAGAACAAACCGAAGTCGAGTCCTTCGAACCGCTCGAACCGAAGGCCGACGGCTTCCGCAACTATCTCAACCGCAACGGAAGCATGTCCGCTGAGGAGCACCTGATCGACAAAGCGCAATTGCTGAAGCTGACTGCGCCGGAGATGACGGCTCTGATCGGCGGCCTGCGCGTGCTGGGTGCAAATACCGGCAACTCGAAGTACGGTGTCTTCACCAAGAAGCCGGGCACGCTCACCAACGACTTCTTCGTGAACCTGCTCGACATGGGAACCGAATGGCGCCAGGCAGGCAATGGTTCTGGCGGCGCCTACGAAGGGCGGGACCGCAAAACGGGCCAAGTCAAGTGGACCGGCACCCGTGTCGACTTGATCTTCGGTTCGCATTCGCAGCTGCGTGCGCTCGCCGAAGTCTACGCAAGCGCGGACTCGAAGGAGAAGTTCGTGAAAGACTTCGTGGCCACGTGGACCAAAGTGATGAACGCGGACCGCTTCGACCTGGCCTGAGAACAGTTTTTCGAGTGAAAAGACTGTCATGCTGAGCGAAGAAGGGCCTTCGCGAAAGCGAAGGCCCTTCACAGTCGAAGCATCCCTACCCTCGGCAATCCGGCTGGGCGTGAGCCCTCTTCAGGCCAGCGGCTGACCGTGCTTGCCGGCGGCCGTGCCGATGGGTAGCGATGCTTCGACTTCGCCGCGGTGAATCGCTTCGCGATTCCCGCTGCTCCGCTCAGCATGACAAGACCCTTCTGTGCGATAAGATCAAAAGATGACCCGGCCCATTCCTGACGAGCCGAAGCCCGTGGAGACCGCCGCCCCCGAGCCGCGTCCGTCCAATTTCCTTCGCGATCGAATTGCCGAAGATCTTAAGACCAACAAATACAACGGCCGTGTGCAAACTCGCTTCCCTCCCGAGCCCAACGGATACCTCCACATCGGACACGCGAAGGCCATCTGCCTCGACTTCGGTCTCGCCGAAGAATTCGGCGGCAAGACCAACTTGCGCTTCGACGACACCAATCCCGAGAAGGAAGATGTCGAATACGTCGATGCCATCATGGAAGACGTCAAGTGGCTCGGCTTCCACTGGGACGGCTTATATTACGCATCGGATTATTTCGGTCAGCTCTACGAGTGGGCGATCAAGCTGATTAAAGATGGCAAGGCTTACGTCGACGATTTATCGGCCGACGAAATCCGTAAACATCGTGGCACGCTGACCGAGCCGGGCAAAGACAGCCCGTATCGCAACCGCCCGGTCGACGAGAATCTGAATCTGTTCGAGCGCATGCGCGCCGGCGAATTCCCCGATGGCTCGCGCGTGCTGCGCGCGAAAATCGACATGGCGTCGCCCAACTTCAACCTGCGCGACCCGGTGATGTACCGCATCCTGCACGCCGAGCATCACCGCACCGGCAACAAGTGGCCGATCTATCCCCTGTACGACTACGCGCATGGCCAGTCGGACTCGATCGAGCGCGTCACGCACTCCATGTGCTCTCTCGAATTTGCCGACCACCAGCCGCTCTACAGCTGGTTCATCCAGCAGCTGGGAATTTTCCCTTCGCAGCAGATCGAGTTCGATCGCCTCAGTTTGACTTACACGCTGATGTCGAAGCGCAAGCTGCGCGAGTTGGTGGAAAAAAGACTCGTCCGCGGCTGGGACGATCCGCGCATGCCCACGCTCTCAGGCCTGCGCCGCCGCGGCTACACGCCGCAGGCGATTCGCAACTTTGTGACCGCGGCGGGCGTGTCGCGGACCAACGGCGTGGTCGATCTGGCCATGCTCGAACACTTCGTCCGCGAAGAGCTGAACCGAAGCACCCAGCGCGTGATGGCCGTGCTGCGCCCACTGAAGGTCGTCATCGATAACTATGACGAGGGCAAGGTCGAAGAGATGGATGCGGTCAACAATCCCGAGGACGAAACCGTCGGTTCGCGCAAGGTGCCGTTCTCGCGCGTGCTCTACATCGAGCAGGACGACTTTCAGGAGGTGCCTCGCCCGAAATACCACCGCCTTTCGCCAGGGCGCGAAGTACGTCTTCGCTACGGCTACTTCATCACTGCGAAAAGCGTGGTGAAGAACGATAAGGGAGAGGTCGTCGAAGTGCATTGCACCTACGACCCCGCTACCCGTGGCGGCAACGCGCCCGATGGGCGCAAGGTGAAGTCGACCATCCACTGGGTCTCGGCTGCACACGCGGTCGACGCCGAGGTGCGCCTCTACGAACATCTTTTCAGCAAACCAGACCCCACTGACGTGGAAGAAGGCAAGGACGTGCTCGACAACCTGAACCCGCGCTCGCTCGAAACCGTGAGCGCCGCCAAGGTTGAGCCGTCGCTGGCCAACGCGACGCCCGGCGCGCGTTACCAGTTCGAGCGCCTGGGATATTTCTGCGTCGATCCCGATGCAAAACCCGGCAAGCCAGTCTTCAACCGCACGGTTGCCCTGAAAGATACGTGGGCTAAAGTGGAGAAGAAGCAAGGCGGCAAATCGTAACTATATCTCGCCGTCTTTTCTGCTCATGCGAAATAGCAGTGCGAACAGGCAACCCCACACGCCAAGGGCGATCAACGCCCAACGCAGTAGACTCGAAGCGATAAGTGCGGACACCGCAAATCCGATCCCGCTACCCAGCATCCAGGTGCCTGTGAGCGGAGTGTTCCACCACGTTTTCTTGCGCCCAACCAGCCCTCGAGAGATCCGCTTGCCGAGGAGAGACGCCAGTTCCCCAACGGACCAGTAAAACACCACCAGGGCGGTTACCAGTGCGCTCTGTTAGATAACCTGCTGAAGACGAACCACCGCTCCGTACGCATTACCACCTGACCCAGCGTCATACGAATAAAAACGCACGACATTTAAACCAAGCCAGAGCGACCCCAGGACCGGCAGGCAGAGGATCACCGTGAGCAGAGCGAGTCCTCTTTTGGTCTTCACAAAGGGGCGTTGTACGACCCAGAACTGTGCGACTAGTCCAAGTGACACCGCGGCAGCAATCGCACGAAATAGTTCTGAGTTACCTGTTCTGGAGATGACCAAACAAAACAAAGCGGCCAGGGCGACAATGCTCCAACTGCGCTTGAGCAAGCTGGTATCCCTGGCGGGGCGCATTTGGCGCGTGTAGGTCGTGGCAAGCTCCGACGATTCGGAAACAATTGTACTCCGCAATGAACCGGGGAGTTGCAGCCGGGACCATCGTGGCAAACTCGAAATGTCGCACAAATACGAAACCCCGAGCGCTTCTTCCACTCGGGGCGTAAGCCTGCCCAGCTTCGTTATCAATTATCGGAAGATCAAAGTGGGAAAGTCAAGGTTACTTGGGGAGCCTCCCTGTCCCGAGACTCCCCGCCAGATTTCCCTACCAAAGCTGGGAAAGCCGTGGACCCGACGGGATTCGAACCCGCACCTTAAAGCTGGACAGGCTTACGTGCTGCCAATTACACCACGGGCCCGCCTCAAGGCTATCCCGCCGGATCACCCTTCAGCCGGTTCTTCGTCATACAATCTGAGGCGTTGTCCCAATCCGGGAAAATGTATGCACTCAATTCTTGCCACGTTCCTCGAAATCTTCAGCACAGTCAACTCGATGTGCATCGCCGGCATTGCACTTTCCATAATCGGCGCGCTGGCGGCGAAGAACGACGTCGCCCAGGCTCGCGGCCTCGACAAGATTGTGGCCCTCGGCAATCTGTTCTTTGCTGTGCCACTGGCGGTCTTCGGCGCGGAGCATTTCGCCGCCGCGCAGGGCATCAGCCAGCTGGTCCCCAAGTTCATGCCTTGGCCCTTGTTCTGGACCTATTTTGTCGGCTGTGCCTTGATCGCCGCATCCCTGAGCATCGCCACAAAAATTCAGGTGCGCTGGTCGGGCCTGCTGTTCGGAATCATGATGTTTACCTTCGTTTCGATGATGGACCTTCCCGGAACGCTGAAGGATGTGCACAATCGAATTTCCTGGGCGCTGCTGTGTCGCGAGATGTCTTTCGGCGCCGCGGGCTGGGTTCTTGCCGGAAATGCAATGGGCGAACGGGACGGGCAGGGAGGGAGTTCGCTCATCTTTATTGGCCGCATCGTCATCGGCATGGCCGCGATGTTTTACGGCGTTGAGCACTTTCTTCATCCTCTCAATGTTCCTGGCGTACCGCTGGAAAGAATCATGCCCGTGTGGATTCCGGGACGAGTGGTCATCAGCTATCTGACAGGCTTCATTCTTGTGGTTTGCGGGGCCGGCATTCTGCTGGCCAAAAAGGCGCGAACGGCGGCAACGTACCTTGGCGCCTGGATTACGCTCGTGGTCTTCACCGTCTACCTCGCGATCCTGATCGCGTCGTTGGTCGACCCCAGTACCGACGTCAAAGTCGAGGGGATCAACTACTTTTTCGACACCATGCTGTATGCCGGGACGATTCTTGCGGTCGCCAAGGCGGCGCCGCACTGCGATTGAAGGCCTCGCCACCAAAAGCGAAACCCCCAGACAAGAATGTCATGCTGAGCGGAGCGATGAGGAGAGCAACGCGATCCTCATCGCGCAGCCGAAGCATCCCTACCCTCGGCAGACTTCATCCAGGGGTACCACTCCGACGCCAAGTCGACCCAGTGCGGATTCTGACGGATAATCAGCCCGATCTTTTTCGCCCGAGCCCATCCCTTTAGCTGTGTCTCGCGAGCCAGCGCCCTGGGCACATCGTCATACGATTCCCAGTACAGCAGCCGCGTGACTTCGTATCGGGCTGTGAATCCCTCGAAGTGATGGAATTTGTGCTGGAAGACGCACTTGTGCAGGTTCCCGCTGAATCCGACGTACAACGTTCCGGACAGACTGCCCATGATGTAAACGCAGTAGCACTTGTGATCGCGGGGCATTGAGCAATGGTCGTTCATCTCGCGTTGCGATGGAGTACGGAGTGGCACAAATTCTGCAGGTATTCCCGCATCGGGAATGTTGTGGTCAGGTAGGGATGCTTCGACTCCGCGGGAGAATCGCTTCGCGCTTCTCCCGCTGCGCTCAGCATGACAAGTTCCTCTCTCTTCTACTTCGCCGCTGCTGCCTGCTCCACTCCCGCCAGCATTTTGTCCAGATCGGCCCGCGACAAGTAGCGCCCGTTCACCACTACCCCGGCAATCTTCTGCGTATTGCGGATGTTGTCCAGCGGATTCGCGTCGAGCAGGATCATATCGGCCAGCTTGCCTTTCTCAATCGTTCCCAGCTGATCTTCTTTGCCAAGGAACTTTGCCGGATTCAGCGTGGCCGTCTGCAGTGCTTCGAGCGGTGTGAATCCGGCAGCGACGAAACGCTGCAACTCTTCGTGCAGGCTGAAGCCGGGGAAGATGTAGACGCCGGGCGGCGTGTCCGTGCCGGCAAGGAACGGAATTCCGGCGCGGTGCATCGCATTCACGACTTCCAGCTCTTTTTCCACGAAGTGTCTGCGTGTGGCCAGATCGTCGATGTTGAAATCATGCGTGATCTGATCGATGAAGCGCTTCCAGGTCACGTCTTTCCAATAGGCCGGGACGTATTTGGCGCGCGTGTCGTGCGGAAAATCGGACAGCTCGAGCAGATTGCCGCCGCGCTCCCAAACTAAAGTCGGGCACTGCCAGGTCTGGTTCTTCGCCAGTAAAGTAAAAAGCGCCGCCGCGCGCTGCGGATCGTAGGTCGAAAGAAATTTGCTTTCGTTCTTTGCGCCCTTGATGAACTCATCTTCCAGCGGCGAGCTGCCTTCGAAGATGCCGATCAAGTGTTCGAAGCTTTTCTGCCCGGCATTCGACATCTCGGAAGCCCGCACCGAATCGGGCACGTGGCCGACAAACGTGATGCCCTGTTTGCGCGCCTCATCGGCGATGGCGAAAACCGCCTCGCGCGGAATCAGCGATTGCAGCTTGATGAAGTCCGCGCCTCGTCGCTTCAGGTCATCGACCGCGCGGCGGCCGTCTTCCGGGGTCTTGATCGCAATCGAACTGGGAAAGCGTGGCTGTGGGCCGTCGAGCATCGGTCCCGACATCACGATGCGCGGCCCGATCAGCGTGCCGGCTTCGATCTCTTTGCGCCACCCCTGCAGTGCGTCCAGGTCGCTGCCCATGTCGCGCACGCCGGTAATGCCATTAGCAATGAACAGCGGTACGGTGACATCTTTCCCGCGCGGGAACCAGTCGCCGAAGACCATGTGCACGTGCATGTCCCACAGTCCTGGGATGAGAAATTTGGCTGTGCCATTGACGTGAATGGCTTTCTTGTCCCCAGCGACGGCGCTCGCTTCGGCAATGTCCACGATCTTTCCCTCGCGCACCACGACCGTGCGATGCGCGAGCAGCGCGCCTCCAGTCACATCGACAATGGTGACGTTTTGAATGATCAGTGTTGGCGAATCGTTGGCCGCAGCGATTGCCGAACATTTGAAGAGCAGCACGAGAGAGCAAAGGACAATGCGCTTCATGGCAAGAAATCTTAGGGGGCGCGGACCGCGAGAGTCAAAAAGTACTATTCAAACGCCAAAAAAGGAGTTAGAGTTTCGCCAATTTTCTGAAGTACTGCTCACCCGCAGGAGGAGTTTTATGGCACGACGGCAGTTTCTTTCACGCTTGGCGCAATTGGCGGCATTTCCACTATTCGCGGCCTCGGGCGCGCTGCCGGCCCAGACGCCCCACAAATCCCTCAAGATCCTGATGAAGAGCGCATGGGGCTCCGATGATCCCACCAAAGCCGCATTCCCTTTCTCGCACGCACTGGCGCTCGCCGAAGCTGGACACGAGGTGCAGATTTATCTGCTCGGCGAGGCCGTGGTCTTGATGCGAAAAGTTGTGGCCGATGCAGTCACGCCGGTGGGTTGGCCGACGGTTGGAGATTTCCTCAACAAGCTGGCCACGAAGCACGTGCAGATCTATGCCTGCGGCGCATGCTCCCGTGCCCGCGGCGTTAGCGAAACCGATCTGGCCAGCTACGGAGCGAAATTCGGCAGCCCGCCGATTTTCGTTTCGCTGGTCGAATGGGCGGACCACGTGATCACCGAGTAAGCGTGTGATCCAGGTGATGGCTAACCGCTAGTTGTGCACGTGCGGGCTTTGCCCGGGATTTGCGTGGTGCGTGGCCGGTTCCTTCACGACCCTTACCTCGAAGCTCACGGGCAGGGTTTTCGGCGGGAAGCACTGCGCGTTGTCGCAGGCCTGGTAGCGCAAGACTCCGTGCATCACGTATTTTCCCGGCACGACCGAGCGCAGCGGATGCACGGCCAGCGCGACGGTGAAATCGCCGCTGTACACGTTCAGTTTTTCGTCGGGAGAAAAAGGGAAACTCAGATCCTGGCCCGCGGGATAGTCAATCTTGCCCAGAATGATGTCGGTCGGCAGGTCCATCTTCAGAGCGGTGGGAATGAGGAACTCTGATTTCGGCGCATTCGAGTTGATATGGAATCCGGAGGCCACGCGAAAGTTCAGGTCAACCTTGGTCTGCGTTGTGCGCGCGGCCGTGACCAGCCCCACCGGCGCCATCGATACCGAAGGCGCCTTACCCGTTTGGGCGGACGCTGCGATGGCTAGAAGGAGGAACGCCGATAGCCTGCGTGGGGCGGGTTTTTGCCAGCGCGGGATCATCATAAAGCTCAATACTAGTTCGCCGGGTGCCTTGTTCCTAGTGTCAGCTGTGGGCCCCGGACGAATGCGTCCGGGGCTACATGCCGTTGCCTGCGTTAGTTCTGGTCCTGCGTCGCCATGGCTGCCGTCGTCGCCGCTGGGCTGGATCCGGGCTGGGTCTTCAGGGCCTTTTTGATGGCTTCCTCAACTTCGCCTTTGCCTTTGAGGCCGAAGATTTTGTCGACGATCATGCCATCACGGCCAATGTAGAAGCTTTCCGGCATCACCGGGATGCCGCCATATTCGTCCCCTACCGCTTCTTTCCCGATCAGCACGGGATAGTTCATGCCCATCTCTTTCGCGAACTTGGTGATGTCCTCTTTGCTGGCGTCGTCCATGGCCACACCCACGATCTGCAGGCCCTGTGACCCATACTTACTTTGCAACTCCACGAACCACGGTATTTCGATCTTGCAGGGGACGCACCATGTCGCCCAGAAGTTCAGCAGTACGGCCTTGCCGCGCAGATCCGACAGGCGCACCTTCTTGCCATCGAGCGATTCGAGTGTAAAGTCAGGCGCGATCGAGGCTTTCTCGGCAACCGGCGAGGCGTTGGAGCGGCGGGCCGCATGGAACCCTGCGAACAGCATTCCCGCAACCACGACAGCCACAACCACAAGAGCGAGAGGATTCCGCTTCATCCCAACCCCTTCATTCGAACGCCGGCTCGCGCGATAGCCCGCATACACGGCAACCGCCAGCGCCACGACTCCAACCAGAATTGTAATGGCAGTACTGTTGATGACCGCGCCTTCCAGCCACACCTCAAACTTGCCCAAAAACGACAGCCAGTTCGAAATCAGCGTAAACCTGCCGATCAGCAGGAGCACGCCCAGCCCGATCATCAGCCCGCCGCTGGCCACTTC
>Ga0210384_10005858_pt1 | contig 13203 bp, 13 predicted proteins | sample IncBWH2MmetaG_FD_160574 | JGI IMG/M metagenome (GOLD analysis project Ga0210384, IMG submission 160574) | Forest soil microbial communities from Barre Woods Harvard Forest LTER site, Petersham, Massachusetts, United States - Inc-BW-H-2-M | ecosystem: Environmental > Terrestrial > Soil >... | reverse complement strand
AATCGGGCGGACACATCAAAGTCTACAGCGAGGAGGGCCACGGCACGACGTTCCGTCTTTACCTGCCGCGGACGGATGCGCCGGTGGCGCAAGTCGCCGAGCCGCTGCCTGCCGAGATCGAAGGCGGCAACGAGACGATCCTGGTGGTCGAGGATGATGAGCTGGTACGCGCCTATGTCAGCACGCAGCTTCAAGGCCTCGGCTACACCACGCTGACGGCGGCTAACGGCACCGAAGCGCTGGCCATCGCCGATCGGGGTGCTGCTTTCGACCTGCTGTTCACCGATGTCATCATGCCCGGGCCGTTCAACGGAAGGCAACTCGCGGCCGAAATGCTGCAACGGCGCCCGCAGCTCAAAGTGCTGTTCACCTCGGGCTATACCGAAAACGCCATCATCCATCATGGCCGGCTGGATTCCGGCGTGCTGCTGTTGGCAAAGCCCTATCGGAAGCTCGATCTGGCGCGGATGCTCCGCATTGCGCTTAATTCCGCGGGATTCCTCGCCGACGAGAAGCCCGAACCGCAATCGTCGAGCCGTGCAGGCTGAATGTGAACCAGAGCAGGATGACTTTTCTTCGAATCGTCATCCCACTCTATCATTTTGTTTGAGCATGATCTTTTCGGAAAACCGGTGCCCACTTTTCCGGATCATGCTCAAAGGCCGACGGCGCCGCCTTGGTCAGGCCACGACCGGATCGGGCGGTATGTTGACGATATCCAGATGGATACCGCCGCAGCGCGTGCATCGCATGGTCCAATATTCGCAACCGGCGCGGCGGCCGCCGATCACCCGAAGCACGACCAGGCTGGCGTTGCAGTCCGGGCAATTGGAACGAGCCGGTGGTGAGGCGACTGGAGGGACTTGAGTCCGGACTTGAGGTGGGACCTGAGGCTCGACGTGAGGTTCCTGCGTTTCAAGGTACGACATCGATGCGGTCCTTTCCGGTTGGGCTCAAGCGGCGGTCGAGCGTTCTCCGCCTCGCGCCGGCGAACGGCTCGCATCGCGCTTCTTGAACTGGTCGATATGGGCCTTGGCGTCGGCGATCGCGGCGTCGGGATCGCTCCAGGCAAAGCCGACTTCAAGCGCGGGAAACAGGACGCCGTCGATGATGACCGGGCTCAGATCGGCCCGCTTGATCCGGGCGTGCCACAGGCCCTTGCCGGCCTCAAAGGATTCGATGTGGAAACCGTCATAAGAGTAGATCATCGCCGTAGTCCCCGACCATTTGCGCAGGGTCAGGGGACCACGTTTCGCGCGATGCGAATGTGAAGCCGTTCACATCTGCGGATTTTTTGACTGTCGCACCGAGGCTTGCGTGCCGCGCAACGGTTCCATCAATCCCGTGCGGCGATATGGTCGGCGAGCACGGCGGCGTCGTCACCGACGCCGGACAACAAGGACGAGTTCAATCTGGACAACCATTGCAGGCCGAGGAAATAGAGGCCCGGCACGTCGGTGATGCCCCTGAGATGAACCGGCTCCCCGCGCGGATTCAGTATCGGAACGTCAATCCAGCCGAAGTCAAAGCCATAGCCGGTCGCCCAGATCACCGCGCCGATGTCGGCTGCGCGCAGGTCGAGCCGGCGGAGGGGTTCCGAAAGGCAAGGCGGGTCAGGCAACTTCGCGCGCGCGGCAGGGTCTTGCGGCATTTTCAGACCGTGGCGTTCGACATGCGCATCGGCCATGTCGAGGAACATGGCGTAAGAGGCATCCCCGTAGGCCAGTCTTTTGGCTAGATCCGGCGCGAATTCGACGACGCCGTCGACTGCCGTCTCCATCCGGCCCAACAGCGTCACGCCCTCCGCGGCGAACTGGCGGAAGTCGATGGTGTTACCGCCAAAAGCGCCGGTGATCAGCGGCAGCGATCGATCTGGTCCGCGCTCTTCCGTCGGCCTTTGAAGCAGACCCATCGTGTCCAGCCACCAGATCAGATCGCGGCCGCGATATCGGCGTGGCATGCGGCGGTGTCGGCCGACCGAGAGATAGACGCGGCGGCCGGCGCGCTTTAGCTCCTCGGCGATCTGCGCGCCCGAAGCGCCGCAGCCGACCACCAGCACCGCGCCCGACGGAAGCTGCGCGGGATTTTGGTATCGGCTGGCATGCACCTGAAACACGCCGCTGCCCTCATCCAGCAAATGCGGGATCGCCGGGCGCTGATACGGGCCGGTCGCCACCACGACGTTTCTGGCTTCGATCGCGCCATCAGAGGTTTCGGCCACAAGGCCGAATGCCTCACCATCGCGCCGCTGCAATCGCGTCACCTCGACGCCGCAGCGGATCGGCGGCGCCACGAAAGCGGCATAGGCGCAGACGAACTCGACGATCTCGCCGGGCGTCGCAAAGCCATCGGGATCGCTGTGCTGAAACGGAAAATCCGGCAGCCGCACCGACCAGTTGGGAAACTGAAACCGCAGGCCATCCCAGCGCTCGCTGCGCCAGCGTTCCGCGATCCGGCCGCGCTCGAGCACGAGATGCGATATCCCGCGCTGCTTGAGGCAGTAACTCATCGCGAGCCCGGCCTGGCCGCCGCCTATGACGAGTGTCTGGATTCGCTCAACCGGCATGGGGCGGAAGATCGACGAAATCCGCCGCCGTTGCCAGCGCTAAAGGGATCGAAGTCGTCCAGCGACGGCCTTTAGTTTGCGACCATATGGTGATCGGCGAGGCGGACGGTGACCATGTCAAAGCGCGATTGGGCGAGTGAGCGCACGCCGACCTGGTGGAAACCGATCTTGAGATAATCCTTGTCGACTGAGATGCGCAGGTAGCCGTAATTGTGATCGTCGTATTTCGCCAGGATCAGGTGGTTTACCTTCGCGACCTTGTCCTTGCCTTCGAGATATTTGACGTCGTCGCCGGCGCGCGGCTCGACCGCCGGGGTTCCGCGCTGCGCCCGGACCAAAGAATTGACGTTATGGCCGCCGTCGCCGCAGACGATAAAGGGAACGTCGATTTCCTTGCCGCCGAAGTTCATGATTCGCGTGTAGCGCTGGTAGTTATGCGCATGGGCCGACAGGAACGCGTGAGGGTACACGCCCACCTCGTGGCAGATGGTGTCGATCTGCTCAAGCATGACGGTGCTGCCGCCGTGATTGCCGCCCGTGCCGCCGGTCTTCTTCGGAGGCGAATAGCTGAACGGCGGATGATGCACGGCGAGCAGGACCGCGCCGGGATATTTCTCCTGCTTGATCCGCTGCAATTGTGCTTTAAGAAAATCGGTCTGGAGGTTGGAAACGGCGGGCCACTTTTTGTCGAGATTTGAAATCACGCCCGGATCTTCCAGCGCATTGCTGAACAAGCCGATGATCCGGACAAACGGCGCGTCGAGCGTGAAATACACACCCGGCTGGGTCATCGCCGTCCGATGCAGCGAACCCGCTTCCGGGGTGATCACGTGATCCTTGGCGCAGAAATTGCGTTGGAACGTGTCGAGCGGGGTGTGGCCTGCCGCGGTTCCGGGAATGATGAATGAATCGTGATTGCCCGGGATCGCGAAGATCGGCGCGGGATAGTTGCGGAACGGGTCATAGAATTGATCGTAATAATACTGCGCTTCGCCAAAATCATAGACGACATCACCGAGATGAAACAGGAACGCGGCGCGGTCGGTTTCCGGCGAAGACGTGCTGTCGAGCGTGACCTGGTCACCGACGCGCAGCTCGTTGGGATATTTCCCCGCGTTGGAGGCGCCTGAATCGCCGAGCGCATGAAAGACAATCTTGCCGGCCTCCGTGATCAGCTTGTTGATCTGCGGGCCGTGACTGCCGTAAGCCTGCGCGAGGCCGAAAACCTCGTTGGCGGCGATCCGCGACTCCGGAACCGCGACGACATCTTTTTTCAGAAGGTCGCCGATCTGATTGTACAGCGCGGAATCACTCGGATGCGCGGTCGAAAATCCCGTCGGATCGGGCAGCGACCCGTCCTCGCCGAAAATCGGCTCGTGGAAGACCGGTTGCGGAAGCTGGGAAAGAGGGGCGCGCGCCATGGCAGTTCCTCCAATTGTCGGTAATCTTCAATCTTGCGCAGGAAGTATAACAGGAATGCTACAACCTTAAGACGATCACGATAATCTGAATGAGCGGCGAGCGCGTCGACCGGCGGGGATAGCGGCAGTACGAATGATCCAGCGCCGGAACGCGATGAAATCGCGCTGCTCGCTCTGGAAGCCGCGATAGACCAGATACCAGCGCATGCCCTTGGGAACGCTCAGCGCAAACGGCGCGACCAGCCTTCCTGCCGCAAGGTCGTCGTCGATATAGGGACGGATGCCCATGGCGATGCCGAGCCCGTCGACGGCGGCTTGCAGCGCCTGGCCGTAGAACTGAAACTCCGATCCGCGCGCGGTGGTGCGCGCGACGCCGGCGGCCTTGAGCCATAGCGGCCAGTCCTCCGCGGCATGCGCAACGCGCAACAGGCTCGGCCCTTTCAGATCGCCGGCACGCTTGAGTTCTCTGGCAAGCCGCGGCGCGCACACCGGCAACAGGTCGGCGGCGAACAAGGGTTCGGCGGTAAAGCCCGGCCATTGCCCGTCGCCGAGCTTGATGCCGCAGCTCCAGTCGTCGCCGAACGGCGCGGCCGCGCCGCCGGTGGTGATCCGTACATCGATGTCGGGCTCCTCGACGCGAAAATCCGCCAGTCGCGGAATCAGCCAGCGCATCGCAAAGGTCGGGCCGACGCCGATGGTCAGCACGCGGACGCTGGAGGGCGCTGTCACCTGCGCGGTGAGGCTTGCGAGCGCATCGAAGATCGGCGTCAGTCCGCTCTGATAGGCGCGGCCGGCCTGCGTCATCACCAGGCGATTGGCCTTGCGCTCGAACAACGCGACGCCGAGCCGCTGCTCCAGCAGATGCACCATCCGGCTGATCGCGGCCGGTGAGACGTTGAGCTCGAGCCCCGCGGCCGCAAAACTGCCACTGCGCGCCGCGGCCTCGAACGCCTTGATGCCGTTGAGAAACAGAAGTCGTCTCACCTTGGCCTTCTCGCTAGAGCGTGATGACTTTTGTTCGACCCGTCATCCCGCTCTATCTTTTTGTTTGAGCGTGGCCTTTTCGGAAAACCGGTACCCACTTTTCCGGGCCATGCTCTACCCTCAGGAAAACTGATGCCAGGGCAAGATAACTCAGTTTGCGCGGTCCGTCCAAGCAAGGCATCAATATCAAGGGAGAATCGGATGACGCCGGTTTTGATTGCCGCGCTCGGAGCGCTGATGGTCGCGACAGCGTTCCTGTCGGGCCTGTTCGGCATGGCCGGCGGGCTGATCCTGATCGGCGTGCTGCTCGCCTTGATGCCGCTGCCCACCGCGATGGTGCTGCACGCGATCACCCAGATGGCCTCGAACGGCTGGCGCGCCTTCCTGTGGCGGGCGCACATCCGCTGGCGGCCGGTGTTTGTCTATCTGATCGGTTGCGCGCTGGCGCTCGGGCTGTGGTCGATCACCCGCTACGTGCCGGACAAGCCCGTTGCATTATTATTGCTGGGGGTGACGCCGTTCATGGCGCGAATGACGCCCTCCGGCTTCAAGCCCAATCCCGAAAGCGTCTGGCAGGGCACCTTGTACGGCTCGATCTGCATGGGGCTGATGCTGATGACCGGCGTCTCCGGCCCCTTGATGGACACCTTCTTTCTCGGTGCCAAGTTCGGCCGCCGCGAGATCGTCGCGACCAAGGCGACCTGCCAGGTCGCGAGCCACTTCACCAAGCTGATCTATTTCGGCGGCATCATCGATCAGGCGGCAACGCTCGATCCGGTGCTCGCCGCGGTCGCGGTCTTAGCCTCCATGCTCGGCACCACGCTGGCGCGGCGCATCCTGGAGGCGATGAGCGATGCGCAGTTTCGCACCTGGGCCAATCGGCTGATCACCACGGTCGCGAGCTATTACATTCTTTATGGAAGCTGGCTGTTGCTGGCCCGCAGCTCTGTCGCATCCAATTGAAGGAGACAGCCGATGACCGAGGCGGCCGACCCGCTGGAGCTCGATTTCGTCGAATGGGTGGCGCGTGAGCCCAGGGTTTACGCCGAAGTGGTCGCCATCTGGCGCACCTCATGTCCGCGGCTGACGATCTGGGAAGACGCCGCCGATCGCGGCTATGTGGCGCGCGAAGCGGTCGCGGGGCGCGGGTTGTTCGTGATGGTCACCGACCAGGGCAAACAGCTGCTGCGCGAACATGACCGGGTCTGCTAGCGGTCCGATTCAGCTATTCGCATCGCGATCACTTTCGCGCGCCTGCCATTGACTTGCGGGCTTAAATGGCGACAATCCATGCAACCGCATCTACTTTGCGATGCAGGACAATGGAAATATGACATCCAGCAGGAACGCGCCATGATCGACCTTTATTACTGGACCACGCCGAACGGCCATAAGATCACGATGTTTCTTGAGGAGACCGGCCTCAAGTACAAGATTTTTCCGATCAACATCGGCAAGGGCGAGCAGTTCCAGGCGGAGTTTTTGAAGATCGCGCCGAACAACCGCATTCCCGCGATGGTCGATCATGAGCCCAAGATGGACGGCAAGGGCGGGACCAAGCCGATCTCGATCTTCGAATCCGGCGCGATGCTTTTGTATCTCGCCGAGAAGACCGGCAAATTCCTGCCCGCCGACCTCTACGGCCGTTACGACGCGATCCAGTGGACGTTCTGGCAGATGGGCGGGCTCGGGCCGATGGCCGGCCAGAACCATCACTTCCGCAATTACGCGCAGGACAAGCTGCAATATGCCATCGACCGCTATGTGAACGAGACCAACCGGCTTTATGGCGTGCTCAACAAGCGGCTTTCCGATCGCGAGTTCATCGCCGGCGACTATTCGATCGCCGACATGGCGAGCTATCCCTGGGTCGTGGGATACAAGAACCAGGGCCAGGACATCGATCAGTTTCCGCATCTGAAGCGCTGGCTCGAGACCATCAAGGTCCGCCCCGCCACCGAGCGCGCCTACGCCAAGGCCAAAGAGGTCAACCCGAATTTCGGCCAGCCCGCGATCCGCACCGAGGAAGAGCGCAAGATCCTGTTCGGGCAGACCGCGGCCGTGGTGCGGTAGTGCACGGTCGTCGTCATCCGCGAAGGCGGATGACCCAGTAAACACAGGCAGTGGTAATTCTCACAAACGCTGCGGCGTACTGGATGCCCCGCCTGCGCGGGGCATGACGAGAGGAGAAAGCGGGGCTGCTCCATGCCGCTAAAACTCTACGAGCTGGTCGGCACCGACGCTGAGCGTCCGTTCAGCCCGTTCTGCTGGCGGACGCGGATGGCGCTGGCGCACAAGCAGCTCATGGCGGATTCGATTCCCTGGCGCTTCACCGAGAAGGCGGCGATCGCGCCGCACGGATCCGAGAAGGTCCCGGTGCTGCTCGACCGTGAAAACGCGGTGGTCGATTCCTGGGTGATCGCGAATTATCTGGAAGACAGCTATCCGGACCGGCCGTCGCTGTTCGGCGGCGGGGGCGGCCGCGCCATCGGCCGCATGATCAACGGGTGGGGCGATATCGCGGTGGTCGGCGGCATTTTTCCGCTGATCGTGGCGGATATTCCCGGCCATCTGGCGCCGGTCGACGCGGCCTATTTCCGACAGAGCCGCGAGGCGCGTCTGGGCAGGCCGCTGGAGGAGACCGTGGCGGCGCGCGACAAATCCGTGGTCGGCTTTCGAAAAAACCTCGAGCCGATGCGGCTCGCCCTGAAGGCGCAAGCCTATCTCGGCGGCGAGGCGCCGAACTACGCCGACTATATCGTGTTCGGCGGCTTCCAATGGGCGCGCGCCGTCAGCCCGTTCCAATTGCTTGAAGCCGACGATCCGATCTATGCGTGGCGCGAACGGCTGCTCGACGCGTTCGGCGGCATGGCGCGCAAATCGCCGGGCTATGCAGTGTAAGCCCTAGCTGCCGTTGTAGCTCGGCCGCCGCCGCTCGATCCACGCGGCAAGTCCTTCGGCAAGATCGTGGCTCGGCACTAGCGCGGCAAATTGCTCGCTCTCGACCAGAAGCCCTTCGCCGATGCTGACATTCAGCCCGCGCGTGACCGCGGTGATGACGCCGCCGACCGCGCGCGGCGAATGCCGGATGATGCGTCGCGCCAGTTCGCGCGCCGCGGATAGCAATTGATCATGCGGCACGATCTGGTTGATCAGGCCGATTTCCAGCGCGCGTGCCGGTGAAAACGGCTCGCCGGTCAGCAGCAGCTCCAAGGCGCGCTTGCGCCCCGCAAGCCGCGGCAGCCGCTGTGTTCCGCCGAAGGTCGGCGGCAAGCCCAAATTGATCTCCGGTTTGGCGAACCGAGCCCTGTCGCTGGCGATCGCGAGGTGAACGGCTTCGGCGATCTCGCAACCGCCGCCGAACGCGAGCCCGTTGACGGCGGCGATGACCGGTTTCTTGAAGGCTTCGAGCCGCGCCGTCATCGCCTGTCCGCGCCGGACGAAATCGCGCAACGCCACATCGATCCCCTGGCGCACGCTAACAGAGAATTCGTGGATGTCGGCGCCGGCGGAGAAGGCGCGTTCGCCGGCGCCAGTCAGGATGACCGCGCGCACGCCGACCTCGGCCTCGACCCTGTCGAGCGCCGCCATCAAGCGATCGATCAACTCATAGTTTAGCGCGTTCAGCCGCTCCGGCCGGTTGAGCGTGATCAGCGCGATCTGATCTTCGATCTCGATCAGGACGGCTTCCGACATCATGCAATCTCCGGCGTTAGCGGCATCGGGGCGTATGATAGGACTGGCGCCGCATTGTGTATATTCACTGGTCTGTATACATACGTGCATGGCACGATCTCCGAGCCCGACCCGCGAGCGCATCATTTCGGCGGCGAGCGCGCTGTTCTACAGCGAAGGCATCAAGAGCGTGAGCGTCGATGCGGTCGCGGCTAACGCCTCGCTTACTAAGCGCACGCTGTATTATCACTTCAAGGGCAAGGACGATCTGGTGGCGGCCTACCTTGCCGCCCGCGACCAGCCGAATCTTGAGTTGTTCAAGAAATGGTTCGCCGAAACGGAAGGCGGCCTGCCAGCCAAGGTCGAGGCGATCTTTCGCAATCTCGCCCGTTCCGCGAGGCATCCCAAATGGAAGGGCTGCGGCTTCCTGCGCACCTCCGCCGAATTGGCCAATCTGCCCGGACATCCCGCGATCAAGATCGGCGCCGCGCACAAGAAAAAATTCGAGGATTGGCTGCGCCTCACCTTCGAAGCCGAAGGCATCGAAAACGCGTCGCGGCTTGCCCGGCAAATCCTGTTGCTGCTCGACGGCTCGTTCGCCGTCGTCCTCTTGCAGCGCGATCCCTCTTATATGGAGACGGCCGGCGAGGCGGCGTTCTCGCTGACCGAGGCGGCGTTGCCGGTGCGGCGCGCGCGTTCGCAACGTCAGAAATAAAAGTCACAGACGGGCGAGGTAAAAGCGCGGTCTGCTTATTATTCGGCTGGACGAATCTCTGCAGTGGCCTTGCGCAGACAATCCCGGCACACGCAATCCTCGCCGTCTTCAGGCATCGGCAGACGAAAATTTTCTTCCGCGCACCAGCACGGCCCTGCCGGGTTGCAAGTGAATTCCGCGCCGCAACGGGAGCAGGCGAGGCGGCGCGAGGTGCGAATTCCTAACCGATTTGTCATGATTAAGACCCAACGATCCCCGCGCTTTTAATGTCGGGTTCATCTCGAACGGCAGTATAATTGAATTTCCGGATATATGCGCCCGCACGATTAAAGCGCAAAGCTAAAAGCCCAAAGGTAAGAACCCAAAGGTAGGCGCCGATGGCCCGCGATTCGAAGAACGCCCTGGTCGCGCTCAATCGTTTCGGATTTGGCGCGCGGGGCGGCGCGTCCGGTGATTTCGTCAACGCTGCGTCCGATCCGCGCGGCTTCGTCAAGGCCGAACTCGCCCGCCCCAACGGCGTGCTGCTTGAAGTTCCCGGACTGCAATCGACGCCGGTGCTGGCGAAACAGATTTTCGAATATCAGTTCGAACAGCAGCAGGCGCGTGAAGCCGCGGCGAAATCGGGCGCGGCCGCGGCGCCGACCGAGGGCCCGCCCGCGCAAGGCACGCCGGAGACCAAGCCGCAGCGGCGTTCGCTCTCTAGCATCGCACTGGAGATCTCGCCGAAAGAGCCGGCAATGCAGCAAGCCGCTAAGAACGGCGCCAACGCGACGATGGCGCCGGCCGAGGCGACGCCTAGTCCCGCGATGCAGCCGAATGCGGTGAAACCAGCGCCGCAGCAACCGCTCAACGTCATCCAGAAAACCTTTCGCGCCGAGGCGCTGGCGCGATTGCAGCGGGCTACGCTGGCGGAATGCGGATTTGCCGAGCGGCTGGTGGCGTTCTGGTCCAACCATTTCTGCATCTCCGCCAACAAGGGCGGGCTGGCGCGGATGTGGGCGGGCTCGTTCGAACGCGAGGCGATCCGCCCCCATGTGCTTGGACGGTTCGGCGACATGTTGAAGGCGGTCGAACAGCACCCGGCGATGCTGTTCTTCCTCGACAACCAGCAATCGCTCGGTCCGGACTCGCGCGCGGGCCAAAACCGCAACCGCGGCCTGAACGAAAATCTCGCGCGCGAAATCATGGAGCTGCACACGCTCGGCGTCGGCGGCGGCTACACGCAGGACGACGTGACCGCGCTCGCGCGTGTCATCACCGGCTGGACCTTTGCCGGACGCCAGGGACAATTGGGTCTGCCCGGCAGTTTTGTGTTCAATGCCAATGCGCACCAGCCCGGACCGCAAACTGTGATGGGCAAGATCTATGAAGCGAACGGCGTCGCGCAGGGCGAGGCGGTGCTCACCGACATCGCCCGCCATCCATCGACCGCGAAATTCGTCGCCACCAAATTCGCGCGCCACTTCGTGGCGGATGATCCGCCGCCGGCGCTGGTGGCGCGGCTCCAGGATACTTTCACCAAGACCGATGGCGACCTCATGGCGCTGGCGAACACGCTGGTCGACAGCGACGAGGCTTGGCAGGCGCCACTGACAAAGGTCCGCTCGCCTTACGAGTTCCTGGTGGCGAGCGGCCGCTTGCTGGCGCGCATTCCGGAAGATCCCGGCCGCTACCTCGGCGGCCTCAACGTGCTCGGCCAGCCGCTGTGGTCGCCCGCCGGGCCGAACGGATTTCCCGATACCAATGCGGCGTGGGCAGCACCCGAAGGCATGAAGCTGCGGCTCGATATCGCCGCGCAGATCGCCTCGCGTCTCGCAGAAGGCGTCGACCCCCGCGATCTGCTGGAGCTTGCGGCGGCGGATGCGGCATCGGAGGAGACGCGGCGCACCATCGAACGCGCGGAATCGCGACAGCAGGCGCTGGCGCTGCTTTTGATGTCACCGGAATTCCAGAGGAGATGACGATGGAATGCTGTGAGAGCCAAACGTCATTCGCAACATCGCGCCGCGCGCTGTTGCTTGGCGGCGCCTCGTTCGCGGCCTGGGCCTATTTGCCGAAATTCGCGCGGGCCGCCGACGGCCGCGATCCCCGGCTGATCGTCGTGATCCTGCGCGGCGCGCTCGATGGGCTTGCCACCGTCGCTCCCGTCGGCGATCCCGACTATGCCGGGCTGCATGGTTCGATCGCGTTGACATCGGACGGGCCGCACGCCGCCCCGATGCTGGATTCCTTTTTCGCGCTGCATCCATCGATGCCGGAATTCGCCCGGATGTACCGTGAGAAACACGCGGCCGTGATTCACGCAGTCGCGACCTCCTACCGCGACCGTTCGCATTTCGACGGGCAGGACGTTCTGGAAAGCGGCTTTACAGGGCCGGGCCGGGTGCAGTCCGGCTGGCTCAACCGCGCGCTGGAAGCCTTGCCGAAGGGCGAGCGGGTGATGAGCGGTCTTGCGGTCGGACCGACCACGCCGCTGGTGTTGCGCGGTGCCGCGCCGACCGTCGGCTGGGCGCCGGTGGCGCTGCCGCAGGCCGACGATGATACCGCGGCGCGCCTCATCGAACTCTATCAACATCGCGATCCCGCGCTGGCGAGCGCGCTGACGCAGGGCTTGCAGCTCGAGAAGGTCGCGCTCGGCGACGACATGAAGCCGAAGCCCGGCGCCAACGGCGCCGCCGCGATGCGGCTGGTGGCGCGGGGCGCCGCAAAGCTGATGGCGGCCGACGATGGCCCGCGCATCGCCGCGCTCGCGTTCGACGGCTGGGACACCCATGCCAATGAAGGCGGCCCGGTCGGGCGCCTGGCGCAGCTATTGTCTGGCCTTGACGGCGCGCTCGCGGAATTCGAGAGCGGGCTCGCGGCGCGCTGGCGCGACACCGTGGTGGTGGTCGCGACCGAGTTCGGCCGCACCGTGCGCATCAACGGCACCGAGGGCACCGATCATGGCACCGGCACCATTGCGCTACTCGCCGGCGGCGCGGTGAAGGGTGGGCGGGTGATTTCGGATTGGCCGTCGCTGAAGGCGTCGAGCCTCTATCAGGGCCGCGATCTGTTGCCGACCACCGATCTGCGCGCGGTGATCAAGGGCGTGCTGCGCGACCAGTTCGGCCTCGCCGAGCGCGTACTCGCCGAATCCGTATTCCCCGACAGCGCCGCGGCCAAGCCGATGCCGGGCTTGGTGGCTTAGGTTGCCAACAGACTCCGTCATTCCGGGGCGCGAGCGAAGCGGGCCTGCGCCAAGCGGCGCATCCCGGAATGACGAACCTACTTCGTCATCCGATCGATCTCCGCAAGTTCTTCCGCGCTCAACGTCCAGCCGATCGCGTTCACATTCTGCTCGACCTGCTCGACGCGGGTGGCACCTGCAATCACGCTTGCGACCTGTGGGCGCGAAGCCAGCCACGAGAACGCGAGTTCCAGCATGGTGTGGCCGTGGCTTCGCGCGAACGCCTGCAGTTTCTCGACGATATCCTCGTTGCGCGGCGTGATGTAGCGATCGCGCATCGCCGGCGATTTGCCGAACCGCGTATCTTCCGGCGCCGTCGCGCCGCGCTTGTATTTGCCGGTCAACAAGCCGCTCGCCAGCGGAAAGAACGGCAGCAGGCCGAGCCTGTATTCGACGGCCACCGGCAGCACATCCTTCTCGATGTCGCGCACCACCAGGCTATATTCGTCCTGGCAGGAGACGAAGCGATTGACGTTCATCGCGCGCGCGACATGTTCGGCCTCCGCGGTGCGCCAGGCCGGGAAATTCGAGTTGCCGATGTAACGGACCTTGCCTTGCCGGACCAGATCGTCCAGCGCCCGCAAGGTCTCCTCGATCGGGGTGAGCGGATCGCAGT
>Ga0210384_10005857_pt1 | contig 13205 bp, 7 predicted proteins | sample IncBWH2MmetaG_FD_160574 | JGI IMG/M metagenome (GOLD analysis project Ga0210384, IMG submission 160574) | Forest soil microbial communities from Barre Woods Harvard Forest LTER site, Petersham, Massachusetts, United States - Inc-BW-H-2-M | ecosystem: Environmental > Terrestrial > Soil >... | reverse complement strand
GGTCTGCGCTTCGCGCGCCGCCTCGAAAGAAGTGGGTGAGCGGTTCATGCAAGTTTTCCGGGCCTATCAGGAAGTGATCGACCGGCACAAGACGAGCGATCTTTCCGAATCACAACCCACAAAGGGCAATATCGCCGGCGGATTGACGACGATCGAGGAAAAAGCGTTTGGAAATTTGCAAAAAATCGGGAAGAAAGCAAAATTTATCGACGTGCTGAAGCCGGCGGAGGCTCCGGCAAAGGGACCGGGGCTCTATTACATGGACACATCCTCCGCGGCGGCGGAGTGCGTGACGCTGCAAGCGGCGGCGGGATTTGTCGTGCACCTCTTCCCGACCGGACAGGGCAACGTGATTGGCAATCCGATCGAGCCGGTGATCAAACTCACGGCGAATCCCAAAACCGCGCGGACGATGGGGGAACACATTGACCTGGACGTATCCGGAATTTTGCGGCGGGAGATGACGCTCGACAAAGCAGGCGACTTGCTTATCGACATCATGATCCGGACGTGCAATGGGCGGCTGACGTGCGCGGAGGCGCTGGGACACAGGGAATTTGTGCTGACGAAACTGTACCAGAGCGCGTGAGGCTTCACTCGATGCGGGTATTGAAGCTGAAGAGCATCTGCCAGCGCGCGTCGCGCTTCACCCACATGCGTGTATTGAAGAAGGACTTTGCGCCGGGGCGGTGTTCGCGGGCGGTCATCATAACTGTTTCGCCAAAATCGAACATACGGGCGGAAATCAACTCAGGCGGCATCGACCTGGCTCCCGACTGTTTTTGCTTCTGGATTTGAGCGAGCCGGTCCGTTTTCGTAAACGGCCGGTCGCGATGCGTGTCGGTGGCGGTGAACTCCTCGGCAATCAGGGGAGCGTAGGCATCGGCGTCGTTGGTGGCCATGGCTCGCATCACGCCCTGCCAGGAAGCGATGGCCTCCTTTTCGGATTGCGTCTCGGGCTCGAAGGGGATGGACTTACAGGGATTTTCGCAGTCGCTGGAAGCATCGTCGGCCGCAGGAGGCTCTGACTTCTCCACTTGAGTGACTTCCTGATAGAGGATCAGTTTCCAGCCGGAGGAACGTTCGATCCAGACGCGCAGGACTTGAACTTTTCCGCGATTGGCGCGGAGAATGGCTGACTGGCCGTAGACTCGCGAGTGCACATTCACGTCAGCGTTTGCAGGCGTGGGAAGTTTTTTTAGAACTTCTTCCCTGCTTTGGTTTTTTCCTTGTGAATCGATCCAGGTGAAGTCGGTATCCAGAAGGCGGTCCGCAGTGGCTCGGTCTGCTTTCTGGAAGGCCTGAAGAAAAGAGTGGTCCGCTTGAAGTACGGCGGCAGTGGCGTCGTCAAACGCGGCAAATCCTACGGGTTTGGCTAGAACGCCGGGAAGAGCGAACAATCCCGCGACGAGTGCGCATTCAACTAAATATTTCATAGATACTTGCGAGCGGAAGACTTCTGTCTTGCTAGTGCCACCGCCTTAGCCGGCTTTGGCGGGAGCGGCTTGAATCGCCGTCTGAAAGCTGATGGACATAACCCACTTGCCGTCGCGCTTGATCCACACGCGGGTGACGTGGATGGGCTTGCCGGTGTAGGGCTGGTGAAGGCAGACCATCACGACGGTATCGCCAAAATCAAGCATGCGGGCGGACACAAGCGGAGGAGGCGCGGAACCCACGCCGCTTTGCTTCTGCTTGTTGATGGTGGCGATGCGGCTGGCCTTGTCGATCGGATGATCGTTATTCGAGCTGATCTGCACGAACTCGTCGGCAACGTGAAGAGCCCAGACTTCGGCATCGTGCGCGGTGACACCGGTCTCGAGTGCCTGCCAGGCAGTGATGACGGCGCGCTCGGCTTCATTTTTCGGTTGGAACGGAACGGTTTTGCAGGGATTTTCGCAATCGTTTACGCCGGAGCCGGCCGAAGTGGGGGGCTGGTCGAGTTGCGTGACTTCGTGATAGACGAGAGCGCGCCAGCCCGCGGGACGCTTCACCCAGACGCGCAGGACGTGAACTTTTCCGCGAGCGGCCATGACGGTCCCCACCTCGCCATACGTGCGGTCTTTCACTTCGGCATCGCTTTCGTCGCCGAGAGCGGGCTTGGGGAAAGATTTCAAGACTTCCGCGCGCGAGTGCGTTGCGCCTGCTGAATCCGTCCACGAGAATTCCGCGTCGAGGAATTTGCTCGCGGCGGCGGTATCGGCCTTAGCGAGCGCCTGCGTGAAAGCGTGGTCGGCTTGCAGGACGGCGCCATCATCGCCTGCGGCGTCGGCCGCTCTACACAGTGGCCTACTGAAGGCGGTAGCGAAGAGGAAACTCACAACCAGGGTGAATCTGAGGAAGCGAATCATGGTCTGCCTTTCAATTGTTTGCCTTGTGAATCTAGCGTTAGATTGAGAAGGGCCGGAGGCGAGTCCGGCCCTTGTGGCCCAAAACGCCAGGTTGCAATTAGAAGAGGAACTTCAACCCCAACTGAATGGCGCGATTGCTTCCCGAACCAAGCACAGGATTTACGGAAGCGTTGTCCGGTGTGGCGCAGCCACAGCCAAAGCTGCCACCGCCTGTCGATGGATCGGAGACGCCTCCTGGGCCATAGGTACTGGCGCCGCCCCACTCATTGGCGAACTCCGGATGATTGAAGACATTGAACATCTCAGCGCGGAACTGCGCCCTGAACCGTTCGCCGAACTTAAAGCTTTTGCTGAAGGACAGATCCACGTTGTGGAAGCCGGTGTCGCGGAAGATATTGCGGCCCATATTGCCAAACGTCCCTTGCGCGGGAGGAACCAGCACGGAATTGCGCTGCACAAAGCATCCACCGGTCTGGAGCGTGCCACCATTGGTCGTATCAGGAGCCTTGGCGAGACAGGCATTCCACGCCGTCGCGGTTTGTGTGGCAGAGAATGGAACGCTATTGCCAAAAGCATCCGTCTGACTGCAACTTGGGGAATTGAGTGCAGTGATTGGAGAAGTGGGACCATTAGGAGGACTCGTGCAAAAAGGAATGCCTCTGGGCCCATCTGAATGGAAGTCCGACGGGTTGCCGAAGAAATCCCAGCGATCCGCGTTGTCGCCGGTTCCGCTGAAATTGTTCACCTGGTCATTCACGTTCCAAGGCTGCCCACCCTGCATCGTGATGATGGTATTGACTTGCCAGCCCTCGAAGAGTTGGCCCCGCATCTTCTTCTGGGGAAGCGTATAGGTCAGTGAAAGAGTAAAGCGGTGTCGGATATCGAAGTCGCTGCTGCCGTGCTCCAAGCCCGGATGCATGCTGTCCTTGGGAAGAAATGCTACCCAGTTCGAGGAGCCTTCATCCAAAGCGTGGGAATAGGTATAGCCAGCCAAAAAGTCGAGCCCATGAAAATTGCGAGAGGTTAGAGTGGCTTGCAATCCGTTGTAAGTCGAACCGTAAATATTCGAGAGATAGTTGATGAATCCGAGATACGGGAATCTAGCAGCAAAGGGTTGCACGCCGCCAAGAGGGGGCTGATTGAGATCAACGACGCCGCTGAGCTTCGCGGCGTGGTTGCCGACGTAGGAAAGGTCCATGGAAAGCTTGCCGGAGAACGCATGTTGGACGCCGAGCGTCCAATTCTCGACGTAAGGAGTGCGGAAGTTGTGTTGCATGGCGAAGGTGTCACAGGGGCCAGCATCCGGGACCGGATTTGGATTCGCGAGGGTCGCGGGCGGTGTGACGCCATCACCACATTGAACTGATCCCGTCGCGCTGGCCGGATAAATGGGAGTGGTTTGATTCTGCCAAACAAGACTCGGTCCTGGGATCGTAATACCCGTCGCAAGGATGTTTCCGATGCCGGGGGTGATGACCGGTGTTCCTGTTCCCCCGGGCCCAGAACAAGCAGGGGCCGCAAGTGTGCCTGCAGGGCATGTAATTATGCTCGCCCCAGTCGGAACGGTTCCCACACCAAGGGTCACAGTGTTTTGCGTGTTTTGCTGGGAGAGGAACGTGCTCATGGATAGAAGTTGATAAATGATGCTGCCGCCGGCGCGGACGACCGTGGTGCCCTTGCCGGTAACGTCCCAAGCCACGCCGAGACGGGGAGAAAAGTTCCGGTGGTCGCCGTTGTAAATGGAGCTAATGTTTTTGCCAACCTGCTCCAGCCCAACACTCGGATCGAAAGTGCCGAGCAGATTGTGGTCTTCGGTGGGGACACTCTGGTACTCGTACCGGAGCCCGAGATTCAAAGTAACTCGTGGCTTGATGCGCCAGTCGTCTTGCACGTAACCGGCATAAAGCCACTGGGACAAGTTGCGCGTGGGATCCCCCGCCAGAAAGGTGGTGCTGCCGGGTGTGCCAGCGAGGAAGGCCTCTAAACTAGCAAAATGGACCCGGCCTCGCCCACCCCGGAAGGTAGCCTGATGAACTAGATCCCTGCGGACCTCGCCTCCGAATTTGAAGGCGTGCTTGCCGCGGAGATAGGAGACCTGGTCGATAAAGTCATACACTTTGTCGGGCCCGACAATCTTTGGAAAATTGTGAAAGGCCCCCAGTTCTGTAAAGCCTGAAATGTTGATATTCGGTATGCCCTTCAGGAGAGGGTTGGAAAGGCCTGTGTTGATTTTGTATGGGAACCCGATATCGCTGGGAAGAATGTCGAGAACGTAATGCGTGAAGCCCCCGCGGAGTTCATTGGCCCATCGGGAACTCGGCGTCCACGCCCAATGGCCCGACACGTCTTGCGCCCGGGAATGAACCTGAGTACGGAATTGCGAAAGGAGTTCGAAAAAGTCCATGCCAACGATGGTGTCATTACCAAAGAAGTAGGAACCGCTCAGGGTGTTGCGGTCGTTGATGTGATAGTCCACCTTCCCCAACGCGTTCTTTGAGCTGTCCTCGTTGGGGAAGTTGAGCGATACAAACTTTCCCTGCGCGGCGTTGGGAGTATAGAAGCTCAATAAGTAGCTGCTGAGAGGATTCACCACGAAAGCGGGATTTTGGGCGACAAGGTCAGCAGTGGCGTCGGGAATGCTGAAGCTGCAGTCGCCGGTGGTGAGCGTCACGCAGCCAAAGCCAGGTGGATTAGGCCCATTGGTCACGGGGGAGGTTGTCGGGACGTGTCCCGGAAGCGAATTACCGACGGTATAACGCCGGGCTTCGAAAGCCCCAAAATAAAAGAGCTTGTCTCTGATGATGTGTCCGCCTGCAGTACCCCCAAATTGCTCGAGCTCAAGAGGAGTCTTTGGCGTGCCCACGGGGTCAAAGTAGTTGCGGGCGTCGAAGGAGTCGCCGCGGCCAAAGGCGTAAGCTGAACCGTGGATTTCGTTCGTGCCGGATTTGAGTCCGACGCTGGTGACAGCCCCTGGCTTCCATCCGAATTCCGCTTTGGGGTTCACCTGCGTATTGAACTCCTGAATGGCGTCGATGGGTATAACTGTGGCGGCATCTCCGAGGACGGCCGCAGCATTGGTCACGCTGAAGCCCATGAAGGCCTCGTCATTGGTAACGCCATCAACGATGTAGCTGGTGTCCTCAGGGCGGATGCCATTCGTGCTTTGCGTCCAAGGGCCACCGCCGGGGTAGATCGTGGTGCCGGGACGAAGCGTAAGGAGGTTCTGATAGTTGCGGCCGTTGAGCGGCAGGTCGTTGATAATTTCATTGCTGATCGTGCCGCCGAGCGTGGTCGAGGTGGTATCCACCATGGGAACTTCTTCGGTGATGGTGATCGTCTCGCTGACCGAACCCGGCTGGAGCACGACGTCGATGCGGACGTCCTTGCCGACTTCCAACAAAATGTTCTGCCGCTCGAAAACTTTGAAGCCTTTCACTTCGACGCGGACCTTGTAGGTGCCGGGGAGCAAATCGCCAGCGACGTACTCTCCGCCTGCTTCAGTGATCAAGGTGCGCGGAATGCCGCGCTGCACATCCGTGATAGTCACGCTGGCGCCGAGAATGTTGCCGCCGTTCTGGTCGGTTACGTTGCCAAGAATTCGACCGGTATCGCCCTGCGAAAATGCGACGGTACTGGCGAGCAGAATAGCGAGCGTCGCGAGCAGCAGACGAAGAGCGCTCGCCGAACCCATGTGCCTCGGAGCAAAGTTCCGAGAAATGTTGCAATGCATTGAGGACCTCCCCCCAAAAACCCACAGAACCCACAAACAGGTATAGCCGCTATACCACCATGCGATGCAGGGTGTCAAGTAATTCGCTGATAGGATGGAGAAAAATAATCGATAGAGGGGGGATCGAGGCTCGCGGTATACTGGTATGACCAGTTCGGAGAGGGACCGAAAGTTTAGGCGGCGGGAGCTGTCGAGGGAGAAGGTTACTTAGAGGGCTTTCGGGCCACGCTCCTGGCACAATGCCGGCACACTCGAACCGGGTCGAGTAGAAGCAGTCCTGGAAAGTACGCTAGAATCGAATGTGGATCATGTCGGGGCGTAGCGCAGCCTGGTAGCGCGCCTGCCTTGGGCGCACAGCCCGCGACTCCAACCACTCCATCCTTTTCTTCTAACTACTAACGTTTCCAACAAATCGGGGAATCTGCTTTTCGCTCAAAGGTAACTCGAATGAATTGAAAACGTTGGATTCTGGCACAGTTCTGGCACAGCGATACTAGAACTATATAGAACGTCTGCTTGGCAGGCAGCCGCGCTACCCAGTTCAAACTGTTAGGGCGGTGGGCTTTCGATCCACGACCCTGTGCGTGCGCAGTTGGAATCTAGGCGCGCCTCAGGATCCCGGATTGCCCGCTATTCAGCGGGTTCGTCAGAGCAAGTCGTTGTTTCTAAGAAGACGCGATCGGGGCGGATTTGAACCACCCACCTCATGGTCCCGAATCAATGCACCGAAGTCGAGAAAATCAATCTAAAGCGTTGAATCGGCGTCGGATAGGTGAGCAACTTTCTCCCTTAATCGGGCTCCTTGTTGGGCTACAAACTGGGGGGACCTGCGTGTGCATTTCCACTGTCATCGAGGTCGGCCAACGCGAGTGATTCCAGCAACGGATTCTGACTCCCTGGTTGGAATCTAGGCTCTCAAATACGAGTTCCCGACTTCCTTGAGTATTCGATCCTAGTGAAGAGGATATGACCTTCACACAAAGCGCCTTGGACTTGTCTCAATCTCTTGGGAACGGAGCCTATCTCATCTCGTTTGACAAGAACTTACCTGGGGGTCATGGGCAAGCACCCCACGACCCGTGATGCGCAGTCTGCTAGTGGAGACTGCAGCCAGAGTTAGTCAGAAGGCAGTTGGGAAGGCAAACGGAACGGCGTGAAAGGAGCAAGAAAGATGCCAGAACACAGAAGGGAGGATGACGGGGGCATGGGACGGACACATTAAGGAGCGCTACTCAGACGGGAGAACGCGCGCGTTACGTAGCGATTGAACTCGGACGTTGTCCCAGAGCACGACAGAATCCTCTTTGTGAGTAATTGCGCGAATATCACCATCCTGCGAAACCACAAACCCAACACTCTTGGGATTGGCAGCGCAATAGCGAAGCATCGACCGATGCCTTGTCCCGTACTGATTGAGTCTGAGCTTTTTGGTTTTATTAGCCTGAGAATCCTGGGCTATAACAACTTTGTGAGGATCATCTCGGACCGTAATTTCTACTCCGAAGGCTTTTAGCCGCAATTGAAAATCAAGCCAAATCAGCCCATCCACGCGAGAGAGGGAAGCCAAGAAACGCACGCAGCCGGTGAGCTCATCGTTAGTGTCATTCAATTCTGTGCCTGACACCGCTTCATCGAGGTAGAGACCTGTAGGGATTTCCTCAACTTTTGCATCGAGGTAGTCTGAATGGATGAGGTCGCTGTAGTAGGTGTGTTTGATCGACAGCACACTAGCGCGAAAAAGAACATCTGCCAGCCGGTCGTACTGGAGCGCGTATTTTGGATTCAATCCTGCGCTGCTGTCAGAAATCAGCACCGCACCGCCGTGCGCATATTTGTGGATGCCAATTAGAATCCGGCAAAGGGCTGAAATCCAATTCTCTTCGAGACTCTCCTTCCAATGTCCCCTTTCATCGAATAGGGCGCCGCCAACCTCATTTCGTACACGCCGTTGAAAGTTCTTAATCGACTGCATCAACTTCGAATGCACGGGGCCAGACTGAAATACTCTCTGCTGGCGTTTTACAAGCGAATCCTGCTTCAGGCTGCCCAAGAAAACATATGTCGTATACACTGCGATTTCGCCGGTTCCCTGGATCAAGGCTTGAAACACACCAGGCATTTCTGGCCCGCTCGAAGATTCCTTCGCGACATAAGTGCTGTAGTGAACACTCTGATCGATTAGGCCCCAGATTCGAAGCTTCCCGGCCGAGTCCAGGTCTACGGCGAGTGTCGACCCCCAAGGATCGACTGCCGTTGATAGCTTCACCAAATTGCGCACGGTTAGAGCCAGATCATCCGCAAGTGGAAAGAACTTCCAGCGGTCAGGGGTCATTCTGTCCGGGGGATGTGGGTCCGGCCGGTCGCGATCAATGAACGCGACGCGGCAAGATATGGGCTGTGTTTCCTCGCGCTTGAGACTGGCAAAATAGAGGGTCTCAAATAATTCTGTTAGGACCTCGACCGAGGGCGGGTGTTTCTTGCGAGAGGTCAATTGCCTATGAACGTGCTCGGCGAGATCTTTAGGAAACGCGGAGGGCATGAGTTAGTTTCCTCCGAGGCGGCCGGGGCGGGAGCGAAGTACTGAGTGTGAAAAGCCATGGCGACCCTCGCCACGGATGTAATGGTGGTTGGGAACGGCAATCGGCATCCGCTTCTCCGAGGTTGCCGCACGCGCATTCTCAGCGATCGAAACCATCTCAACGAAATAAATTAGCGCAGCCCGCGCCAATCGTAGGCTCTCGATCATTTGAGCTTTAAAATCAGTAAGCCCACAATGCTCGATTTGGGCGGATTGTCGGCTCGGATGAGAGCCAACGTCATGCAGAACGGTGAAGCGATGCGTCGAAGAATGGCGAAAGGCTTTCTTGCGCGCCAGAAATCCTTCTTCGCCCATGTCCAAGGATATTTCGGACAGTGCGATCAGAGCGGTATTGCCGTTGTCGATGTGCGGCTGCAAGGACGGGTGCCAAGCTAGTGGTTGTCCACGCTTGGGATCGTCAAACCATCGACTCCAAAAGTACACAACTCTCACGTTGCCGGGAATGCCGAAGTATTCAGTGGTAGCGGCAGCGATTTTGTCGAGCACATCAATGCAGGCGCGTTGAGCGAGCGCAAGAAGAGACGGCACCATGCCGTAGACAGCATAATCAAGGGTGTCTGTGTACAGTCCGCTTTCTGGGAAAGTGGCTGAGAGCGCCTTATAAGCAAGAAATCGCGCCGCAAGAAAATCGGACTTCATGACATTCAGCATCGCAAACAACGGCGGCACGCCAGGACCTGTTCCGACTCTTTCCGTGACGGACTTAAAACGTAAGGAATCCCACCGCTTAAGCGAGCAATCGAGTCCCTCAATGGTAGGCGACAATGCAAGCCTGTGGCGCGCAACGAACTTCTCGTAGTCGCTAGCGTTTCTTAGTTCCGGTGGTTTGCACCTCGGCAGGCGCGTTTGCATAAGATGGGCCAGTTGCTTTTGCGCTCTGATTCCGGCGAGGGCTGCGAGTCGCTGTGGATGGAGCTTCGCCGTCTTCAAGTGGTGCGCGGCAACCGACTGGAGGACACGTCGATCTCCGATGCCGCGCTCAACGCAGCGCATAAGAACTCTTGCGGCCCCCGTGGCGGCCACCGCGTTAGAGTTATCGTGGTCCAACGCACAGGAGTATGCATCATAAGCCTCGACCCAGCGGTGTGACCTGAATAGGGCATTTCCGAGATTGGTGAAAGACGTTGAAAGAACTACTGAACGCTGGTCCGATAAAATTGCCTTCTGAAAATGGCACCGTGCTTGTCGCCGCGTGTTTGCGGTATTCAAATACCATTGGCTGGCGGTGGATGGTTCCAGATCTCCGAGAGCCATCAACCCATTGCCCAGGTTGTAGTGATAGCTCGCTTCCTCAGGGGATTCCGCCAAGAGCTTTTTGAAGAGAGCTATGCCTTCTTCGATTGCGTTCCTGTTTTTCGCCTGGTAACCAGCGTCAACCAAGATGCAGGCCCTGAGGCTTGTGAAGCGTGTCTCTCCGAGAGGCCTCTCCGAAGGCAATTTTCGTGCTTCCGTGATTGCCTCTGTTGGGTTGTCATCGACCAGATTCTGGAGTTTGGCGCACGCTCTGTTGAAAGCGTCTAAATCTATGACCCCAGTTCTCCTGCTGTTGGTGGACATTTTGCATCACCGCCTACGTCCGAAGCCGACATGTTGGAACGTAGCCTGGATCTTGGTATTCGAATAGTTGAATCTCCCCGACGGAGGTCAGTTGTTGGCCCAGAAAGACCGCCAGGGCGAGCGGCCCATAAAAGAAGATCCGGGTCTGGCGCAGACCGTACTTCTTCAAGAGTTGGCCAAGATCTTCTCGCACGGCTTGCGCGAAAGCGAGGGCGTCTGCTGACCCCCCGATTGATTGCGCGCCTTGCGACGGGGGAGACATGAAAGCGAATATGCGCGGCGGATTGCCGGTGCTTTGCACATAGTTCACAACGTCCTGGCGGCCGTCGCCTCTGATATTCAAGCCAAGAACAATGTCAGTTCCCTCGCGTGCGCCATCCGCAACTTCGACATTGAGTTGATACGCAGCGCTGGCGGGAGTATCCGATCTCCACGGTTCTTTCGCCGGAGGTTGAGGTATCTCAAAGGACCAGCCGCCGACCGTAGGAAAAACCGCTCCGAGTGCTACCCCGGAGGTTAGAGCGCACTTACCGCGAAAGCGAATTAGGCGTTCGTTTCGTTCTCCCAGGATTTTTTTCTTAAGCGCGTTAAGTTCCGGCATAAGCTGACCGTCCCATGTCTCGGGTAGCGGCACTCTCCGGGTGGAGCGGTCGAAGTGTCCCGACCAATCAAGCGCATAATCCGCTGGCACGTCGAAACTTTCACTCGTCCAGTTTTGGAGCCAGAGAGTGATTTTTTGCTCCCCGGCAATGCCGGCCACCACTGCGGCTCGTAGCAATGCTTCGATCTCATTCCGCTCAAGAACCACACCCTTCTTAGCCCCAATGGCTCGCATGATCTCAGCGAATGCAGGTTGCACCATGGCCCGAAGTTTGTCGGCGAACTCGGGATGACGGAGCAGGCGGCCGATGAAGAGGTCGATGGCCCGGTCATCGTGGTGCATGTCGCCGTGGCCAGCATCTATGAAGACCTTCGCATGGATGAAGTCTATGTGATCGCCGAGGCCAGCGTTGCGAAGTCGACCGTCGAGCTCTTCCTTGGTGGGCACTAATGCTTCGGGCGCATCTTCATAATAGGGCTTAGCATTTCGGTATCTGGCAAGTCCGGTTTCCACAGGCCGAGCCGTCGCCGATAGCGACGGGCATGCCAATGTGAAGCATTTGTAGGTGTCCGGGAGACTGGAGTCCAGTTCCCGGAAGTGTTCGACGACAGTTCTTAACTCAGCTGGCGCGACATCGTGGTCCTTGACCTGAATGTGAATTCGCGATGACTTACCGCCTTCGCTATATCGAATATCGATGTCGCCGCTGCCCTCGTAGAAGAGCTGGTGAAAGGCTGCTTCGAGCAGCCAAACAGGAACGTGGCATGCAGTGAAGCGTGTCTGAAAATCGAAGCCCTTTCCCGCGTTAATTCCACCCATCGCGTCAGGTGAAAGCAGTGATCCGGGATAAGGGCGCTTCTCGTCTGGTTTGCTCGGGGAGTCGGTCATCTTTTCTCACTCGCCAAAATTTGAGCCGAATAGCTGACGCCATAGCTTCCGACTCGCGGCCTCGTTGGATTCGTCGAAAGCCTTTCTGGCCGTTGCCGCTGCCGACTTCACTTGTGTCATGAAGTCAGTGAATTCCTTTACGGACAAACGTTTTGCTACGTTTACGGACGTGTAGCCTGGATCGGAGATAACGGGCACTACTCCCAACGCGCGATAGTTGCCGTAGGATCGCTCGATTCCTTCGAGTACGCTCACGAGAGCGGAAGCGTGCGATGTTGGGTAGCCGATAGTCCCGTGTACGAGAGTTTCTAAAATGTATGACTTCAGTTTGCAGGAATCTGTGGGCAATCGGTCGCGCCAAGCCTTGAGGAGCTTGGCAACTTGGACAAAGTAGCCGTTCGTCGCCTTGTTCTTGCTTAATCCCGCGGCAATTTGGCCTTTGGGGTGAGTTTGCACCCATGCACGGGCTTCTCGGTCCGGTATCCACAATGGCCCATCGTCAACTGACATCAGGGTCGCTGGAACAATGTCGAGCCAAACCCCGTTTTCTGCGGTAACGCCAATCGAACGTCCCTGACGTTTCGGCTTGTCGTAGTGGTTCCCGAGTATTCCTTCCATCCAGGCAAGAACAACTTCAGCCTGGGTGATGCGTTGGTCGATATCCAGAACGCAGATGACATCAACGTCGTTTATGTCGTTAATCGCCGTGTGACGGGCATACGAACCGGAAAGAAACGTATCCTTGTGAGCGTCTTTGGATTCGGGATCAACGCAAAGCTGCTCGCGGACCTCTTCATGCGCTGCTTTGGCGGCTGAAACCTCGTCTTCTCCGGGCTCGATTGAGGACAAGAACGTCTTGAAGTCTGTGATTAGCTCCATGGCTTCTTGCTCCCAGCCGGAGCGGACGGAATCGGCCCAAGTGAATTCATGTCCAAACCGTGGGCGGCAGCAACAACGGTGAAGAATCCGCCACAGACTGGGCACCCCGGCTCGCGGTCGAAGTAAATTCCGTACCAGCGATTGATGGTCATCTCGTCGCTGCTTTCGCTCAGCGGGGGCCAGCTTGCATACTGAGTTCCCGGCTCTGGCCGGTTGAGCCACAGATACCAAGGTGCATCGAAATCCCGTCGCAGAATCTTCAGCGAGCTGGATGTGCCGGAGACCAGTTCCAGTAGCGCCAGCTTCGCGACCATATTAGCAATCGGAAGAACATCCAAGGAGAGTCCGGGCTCTACGGCTACTGGACGGTCTGAATAAGCAGTCTCGGCGGCGTCGGTGGCGGTGGAAACCTCTACGTCCGCGGCTTCGTCCGGCATCGCTTGAACGAAGCACTGGTGGCAGGGAGACTGCTGGGGACGTACCCGCAAGACCTGACCGCCATAGGCTCGCCGAAAAGCGCCGCCGTAGATTGCCGGCACGTTCGCGTCCACACAAAGCTTGTTGATCAGTAGCTTGCTTGGCCGATTGTCGGTGCCACAG
>Ga0210384_10005852_pt1 | contig 13214 bp, 12 predicted proteins | sample IncBWH2MmetaG_FD_160574 | JGI IMG/M metagenome (GOLD analysis project Ga0210384, IMG submission 160574) | Forest soil microbial communities from Barre Woods Harvard Forest LTER site, Petersham, Massachusetts, United States - Inc-BW-H-2-M | ecosystem: Environmental > Terrestrial > Soil >... | reverse complement strand
CACCACGTGGTGCAGGATCCGCGCGAGCCGCGGGTGCTGTTGATGGCGGCCAAGACCGGGCACCTGGGTCCGACGGTGTTCCGTTCGCACGACCGGGGCCGCAGCTGGCAGGAAGCCGCGCAGCCGCCCGCTTTTCGCAAAGCGCTCGCCGGCGAGGAAGCTCCCGCGGTGCAGCGCGTGTTCTGGCTGACCGCCGGCCACGCGAGCCAGCCGGGAACCTGGTACGCCGGCAGCTCGCCCGCGGGACTGTTCCGCTCGAGCGACGGCGGCAATCACTGGGAACCGGTGGCCGGCTTCAACGACAATCCGCTGCGGCCCAGGTGGGCGGCGCAGGGGACGCCTGATGGCGAGTTCCTGCACTCGATCCTGGTGGACCCGCGCGATCCTGCGCACCTGTACATCGGCATATCGATCGGCGGGGTATTTGAGTCCGTGGATGCCGGGCGCAGCTGGACGCCGATGAACGATGGGGTAGCGGCGGACTTCCTGCCCGACCCGACAGTACCCTTCGGTCACGACCCACACTGCGTGGTACAGCATCCGGCAAGGCCTGAGCGCCTCTACCAGCAAAATCATTGCGGCATCTATCGCCTCGATCGACCGCAGCGACGCTGGCAGCGCATCGGCAGCGCCATGCCGAAAAAAATCGGCGACGTCGGTTTTCCGATCGTGCTGCACCCGGCCGATCCTGACACGGCATGGGTCGTGCCCATGGACGGGCAGACCGTCTGGCCACGCACCTCGATTGGCGGCAAGCCCGCCGTCTACCGCACTACCAACGGCGGCGCGAGCTGGCGGCGACTCGACCGGGGCCTGCCACGCTCCCAGGCGTGGTTCACCGTGCTGCGCCAGGCGATGTGCGCGGATGCTCAGGCGCGCACCGGACTTTACTTCGGCACCACCGCCGGGGACGTGTGGGCGAGCAGCAACGCGGGCGAGAGCTGGCGCTGCATTGCGCGCCACCTGCCCGAGATCTACGCGGTCAGCCACGCGGCGTGACGCCATGAGCTGCACCATCAGGATAGCCAGTCCCCTGCGCTCCTACACTGCGGGCGCCGCCAGCGTCGCGGGCAGCGGCGCGACGCTCAGCGCCGTACTCGCGCACCTGGAGGCACACTATCCCGGGATCCGCTTCCGCATGATCGACGAGCAGGAGCGCATCCGACCGCACATGCGGTTGTTCGTAAATGCCAGCGAGGCGTGCGAACTGACCGCGGCGGTGCGCGACGGGGATACCGTGCACGTGATCTGCGCGCTCTCCGGAGGGTGATGTCCCCATGACTCTGTCGGCCACGGAACGGGCCCGCTACCACCGCCACATCGCGCTCGCGGAAATCGGCGCGGCGGGCCAGGAGAAGCTCAAGGCGGCGCGCGTGCTGATCATCGGCGCCGGCGGCTTAGGCTCGCCGGCGGCGCTCTACCTCGCAGCCGCCGGTTGCGGAACGCTCGGGCTCCTCGACTTCGATCGCGTGGACCTGTCCAACCTGCAGCGGCAGGTATTGTTTGACTCCGCCGGCGTTGCCAGACCGAAGGCCGAGGCGGGCGGCGAGCGGCTCGCGGCCCTCAACCCCGAGATCCGCATCAATGCCCACACCCTGGAGCTCAAGGCCGCCAACGTGCGCGCCGCACTCGCCGACTACGACATCGTGATCGACGGCACCGACCGGCTCGCGACGCGCTACCTGCTCAACGACGCCTGTGTGCTCTATGGCAAGGCGCTGGTGTCAGCCGCGATCCATCGCTTCGAAGGCCAGCTCATGACCTACGTGCCGCACCAGGGGCCGTGCTACCGGTGCCTGTTTCCGCAAGGCCGCGACGGCATCGTCGCCACCTGCGCCGAGGCGGGTGTTCTCGGGGTGCTGCCGGGGGTGCTCGGCACGCTGCAGGCCACCGAGGCGATCAAACTCATCACCGGCGTAGGCGAGCCACTCATCGGCAGACTCCTCACCTACGATGCGCTCGACATGCGCTTCCAGGAGTTTCGTGTCAGCCGCCGGCGTGACTGCGCCGTGTGCGGCGACGCGCCGAGCATCACCGAACCGCGCGATCAGGACCCGGCGCCCGCCGGCGACCCATCCGGCGGCGTGCGCCGGCTGTCGGCGGGCGACTTGCAGGAACTCCTGCAAACGCGCGCGCCGTTGCTGGTCGATGTGCGCGAACCTTACGAGTTCGCGGCCGGGCATCTCGCCGGCGCGCGCCACATCCCGCTCGGGGAGTTGCCGCGGCGCCTCGCCGAGATCCCGAAGGATGCGGCACCGGTATTCATCTGCAGGAGCGGCGGCCGCTCGCTCGCCGCGTGCGCCATGGCGCTGGCGGCGGGAATCGCCTCGCCCGCGAATCTCGAGGGGGGGCTGCAGGCGTGGGCCCGCGAGGTGGATCCTACGCTCGCGGTCGCCTGAAGCGCTGCGCCCGTCAGGGGCGAGCGACGCGGCAGCGGGACTTGGCGAACGCCGGCTTGGGCGGTTGCACGCTGCTCAGGACCACACGGCTCTTGAGCAGTTGCAGCGCCGCGCGCGGCTCATCGACAAACTCAAATAACTTCAGGTCCTCGGCGCCGATCGTGCCGTGGCGCACGAGCGCCTCGAAGTTGATGACTTCCTTCCAGTACGCGGAGCCGTAGAGGAACACCGGGATCGAGCGATCGATCTTGCGCGTCTGCGCCAGGGTAAGGATCTCGAACAGCTCGTCGAAGGTGCCGAAGCCGCCCGGAAAGACGACGAGCGCGCGCGCCAGGTGCGCAAACCACAGCTTGCGCATGAAGAAATAATGGAACTCGAAGGACAGTTCCGGAGTGATGTAGGGATTGGGACGCTGCTCGCGGGGCAGACCGATATTGAGCCCCACGCTGCGGCCACCGGCGAGGGTCGCGCCCTTGTTGGCGGCCTCCATGATCCCCGGTCCCCCGCCTGAGCAGACCACGAGCCGCTCCCCGGGAAGTGTCGCACTCCATTCGGTCACCAGGCGCGCAAGCGCCACCGCCTCATCCACGTAGCGTCCGAGCGCCCCGTCCGCCCGGATACGCGCGGAGCCGAAGAACACCACCGTCGCCGTGACGCCGCAGGTGCTGAAGGCGCGCAGCGGCGCAAGGTACTCCGAAACGATACGTATCGGACGCCCCTCGTCCGAGTCGATGAACTTCGGATCGTGATAAGCCAGCGGGGGTGCATCAGCCATACGTTCGCTCCTCGTTGCGCCGCGGGCACTCTAACGAATTCAGCTGCCCGCGTGCGACACTGCATTTTTGCCCGCGGAGACCGTGCTTGCCGCACGTCCGGAAGGTCACTTTGTCGCGCGCCGCACCGGCGGCGGCTGCGATCGCGGCATTTGCCGCCCTCGCCGCCGGTAACGCGGCGGGCGCCAGCGGCCCGGTGCCGGACTTGCCGCCCCTCGACGCCACCACCTCGCTGCTGGTGGTGGCGCCGCATCCGGACGATGAGACCCTGTGCTGCGCCGGCCTCATCCAGCGCGTCGCGCGCGCCGGCGGGCAGGTGAGCGTGGTGTGGATCACCAGCGGCGACGGCTCCGAGCTTGACATGCTGCTCATCGAACACCGGCTGTTCGCGCCGGCGAGGGCGCGGGAGCTGGCGCTGCGGCGCATGCGTGAGGCGCGTGCGGCGGCGAGCCTGCTCGGCGTGCCGGCGCCGCGGCAACTGTTCCTGGGCTACCCCGACCGCGGCGTGCTGCAGCTGCTGGACCTCGATGACACGCGTACCTACAGGTCCGGATTCACCGGCGCGACGGCGGTGCCCTACTCCGACGCGTTGTTCCCGGGTCACCCCTACACCCGCAGGAATCTCGAGCGTGACTTTGCGGCGGTGCTGGCGCGCGCGGCGCCGACCCTGATCCTCGCGCCAAGCCCGCACGACGCGCATCCGGATCATCGGGCGGCGGGCCTGCTTACCATCGCGGCGCTGGCGCGCCTGGCAGGCGGCGCGCAGCTGCGCTTCTGGATCGTGCACGGCGGTGAGGGCTGGCCGAGTCCGCGCGGCCTCGAGCCAGGGCTGCCGCTCACTCCCGCACCGCGTATCCGCGGGGTGACGCCCGCCGTCTTCGCGCTCAGTCCCGCGGAAGAAGATCGGAAGCTCGCGGCGCTGCGCGCCTACGAAACCCAGTTACGCGGCCTCGGACCGTTTCTGCTCGCCTTCGTGCGCAGCACCGAGTTGTTCGCCAGCGATCCGTAGAGCGTTTTTTCAAGGCCACCGCCAGCGGTCGAGCCAGCGATCCAGCACGCCGGCGATATTCTCGCGTCGGCGATCGAGCCACGCGCGCTCACGCCAGTAGCGACGGCTCAGTTCCATCGAGGCGGCGAAGTCCGCCACGAACAACGCCGCCGCCGCGTCGCTGACGCGCCGGTCGGCGATTTCCTGATTGGCTTCCAGATTCCAGCGGAACGACCAGCGGTCAAGATTGCTCGAACCGATCGAGACCCACTCGTCGCACAGGATCATCTTGGCGTGCAGCATGCGCGGCTGATATTCGAAGATCCGCACGCCATTGCGCAGCAGCTTGCCGTAGAAGCGCCGCGCTGCCTGGCGCACCCACGGGTGATCGGTGCGCGCACCCGGCACGAGCAGGCGCACATCGACACCGCGGCGCGCTGCCCGCCGCAGTGCCTGGCGAAAGCGCCGCGACGGCACGAAGTAGGCGCTCATCACCCAGGCGCGCTCACCGGCGGCGTACAGGCGGCGCAGCACGTCATTGGCGAGCGCCGAGCGCTGTCGCGCCTCACTGAGTGCGAGCCTGCCGCTGGCGCCGTCAGCCAGCGCCGCCGCCAGCGGCGGCGGCGCGAGCGCGAGCTCCTCCCCGCAGCGGCGCCAGGTGTCGGCGAAAGCGCGCTGCCAGTCCGCGACCACCGGGCCTGCGATCTGCAGCATGATCTCGCGCCACGGCGGCTCACCGGCGGTGCCGGACGCAAACTCATCCGCAAGTCCCGCACCGCCGACGAAGGCGATGCGCCCGTCGACGAGCAGGAGTTTACGGTGATCGCGCCGGAAGTTGCGCAGGCGGTTGCGCAGCTGCAGCGGATTGAAAAAGCGCAGCTCCACGCCGGCGGCGAGCAGCCGCCCGCGATCCGCGCGCTTCAGTCCCAGCGCGCCGAAGCCATCAAACAGCGCACACACCCGCACGCCGCGCGCGCGCGCCTGCACGAGCGCCGTGACAAAGCGCGTCGCGATAATTCCCGAAGTCACCAGGTACATCTCCAGCAGCACGTAGGCGCGTGCCGTGCCTATCGACTCCAGCATGCGCGCGAAGAACCGCGCGCCGTCATCCAGGAACCCAAATTCGTTTCCCGGTCGCCACGGCCAGGCGCTGGTTGTAGATTGCTGTGTCTCCCGCCGGCCCGTCATGAGCGAACAATGACCGACCTTAGGATCAGGCGCCAGCGCGCCGCCTCACTGCTCGTGATGCTCGCGCCCCTGGCGTGCGCGGCCGACGTAGCCGGCGCGGTGAACAGCGTGCGTGCGCGCGGCTGTGACGCCCGCCCCGGCGGCACGGCACCGCTGCGCGCCAGCGCCCGGCTCGATGCGGTGGCGCGGCAGCTGGCGGCCGGTGCACCGCTCGGCGTCGCCCTGGCGCGCGCGAACTACACCGCGGTCAGCTCGTTCTCGGTCAGCGTCTCGGAGGTGGCCCCGGACGGGGATGTGGCGCGCGTTCTGGCACAGCAGTTCTGCCGGCAGAGCACCAATCCGGCGTTTCGCGAAATCGGCAGCGCGCGCCGTGGCGCCCAGGTGTGGATCGCACTCGCTGAGCCTTTCGTACCGCCCGCGCGGCGCGACGCAGCGGCGATCGGCGAGCGGGTGCTGCAGCTGGCGAACGCCGCGCGCGCGCAGCCGCGACGCTGCGGGCTCAAGGCCTTTGCCGCCGCCGCGCCGCTGGCGCTCAACGCCGCACTCGGGCGTGCGGCGCTCGCCTATGCGCAGGAGTTAGCGCGCCACACTTACATGGAGCACACCGGGCTCGACGGCAGCTCGCCCGCGCAGCGCGTGACGCGCAGTGGCTATCGCTGGCGCGCAACCGGGGAGAACCTTGCCAGCGGCGTCATGACCCCCGAGGAGGTAATCGCCGGCTGGCTGGCAAGTCCTGATCACTGCGCCAACCTGATGGATCCGGCGTTCAGCGAGATGGGGGTCGGGTTCGGCGTGAATCCGCACGATGAGCGCGGCGTTTACTGGGCGCTGGAGTTTGGCAGACCGCAGTGAGCTAGGCGGCACCGTCGCTCTTGTGCTCGAGCGTCAGCACGCTGCCCGCCACCACGTACAGCACGGCGAACCATGCAAGACCGTGGGTAAGAAAGGTCTCAAGCCCGAGGTAGATGGACGGCGTGCGCTGCAGGTAGCTCGTAGCCTGCACACCGCCGATGAGCGTCGCGGCCGCGGCGCACAGCAGCAGTACCGGACCTGCGGGCGGTCGCCCGGTGCGCGCCTGCAGCGGCAGGGGATCCGGCACGGGCAGGCGCCAGTACCACACGGCGAGGATCGCCAGACCCGCCACGGAGCTCAGGTACTGGAGCACCCGGTTGACCGTGGTGTCGTAGGGGCCGACGGCGAAGTTCGCGTGCAGTACGGCGTAATGCCGCACCATCCAGCCGTTGCCGTGCGTGAACGAATCCCACAGCAGGTGCGACCAGGCGCCGACGAGTATCGACAGGGGCGCGAGCAGCCACTCCACCGGGCGCCTGCCAAACGGCTCGATGGCCGTGAGGCACAGCCAGCGCGCCCGCGAACTCATGAGCGCCGTCAGCGGGGCGCGCAGCAGGTAGCAGCAGGCGATGATCCCCAAGCACAGCGGCACGCACACCCGCCAGGAGGCGCCCAGGCTGTGCGTATCCGGAAACCAGGCACGGACACTTGTCGGCAGGTAGTGCGAGAAATCCGGTATCAACGCCCCCAGCACCAGCGGCACCGTGCGCAGCGGCTTCAGACGCCGCAACGGCAGAATCGCGGCCGGATGGGACAGCGTGAATGGCACGCCGCGCTCCTCAGCCCGCCGCGCGCGCCGCCGGCGCTACGCGGATGCTGTAGTCCTTGCCGGCCCAGACACCGCCGCGCCTGAACGTCAGATCAATGCGCCGTCCGGCACGCAGCGTCAGGGTGTCGAGGCTGACGACGTGCAGCCCGAGGGAGTTCGCGGTGGTGTCCTGATCGCGCACCTCCTGCCAGCCATCAACTCCCCAGTGAACCGAACCGGGCTCACGCAGCGCCACCGTGAGCGCGCACCCTTCCGGCAGCTCAGCGGCCGGGGCGTGCTCGCACCAGATCACCCGCGCGAGTGCCGGCCGTTCGCCACGGTAGCGCTCCCACACCGCCGTGGGCCGGTCGTACGGGCGTTTCAGGCCCCGGGAGATGACCAGTTTCAGGTACTCCGCGTGCGCCCACACCAGCGGCATGGCAGCCCCGGTCGGCTTGCCCGGCTCGAGGCCGCGCGCCGCGACCGGCGCCGCATCCCAGATCTGCTCCGGCAACATCCCGCCGGGTGAGGCCATGCGAGCCATGGCGGCGATGAGCGGCAACGGATCGCGGCCGGCAACGATTTCGTAGTGACCCCGCTCGCCGGTCAGCAGTGGCCAGGGACGGCCACGGCCGGTGCCGTCGTAGGCAGCGCCATCTTCGTGCTCGCCGTAACCATCGTCGCTGTAGCGGTGCCAGCAAGGTCCCGCGGGCGTGTCGACTTTCAGGAGTGCATCCGCGACGCGCACCGTCGCCAGGATGAGCGGATCATCCGCGCGGCGCAGCCCGAAGCGCACCAGCTGCAGGAAGTCGACGCCGACCTGCGCGGCGGCCGGCAGACTCGGGTCGCGCGCGAGGTTCTTGATCGGGAGCACGGCATCCTTGCGGGCGCGGTCGGTGAGCGCCTGCGGCGGCGCGACCCGCACGTAATAGCCCGGCACGCCAAAGCGGCGCGCGATTGGGGTGTCCGCGACACAGGTCCAGTCTTCGAGGCGCGCGTTCCAGTAGTCCGCGAACGCAAGGGCGAGCTCGCGGCCGTCCGCGGGCAGGTAGCGCGCCCCGGTGACGAGCGCGGCGATGCATACCGCGAGGGTAAAGGTGTTGAGCCCCGCGTCCTCCTCCCAGCGGTCCTGGTCGCTCACCGGTCCGGTGCGCACGAGAAACGCCAGCGCGCGCCGCACCATATCGCCGACCTCGGTGCCATCCAGTGCCGCGCGCTCCTCGAGCGCGGCGGCCAGCAGGACCGGGAAGGCGGCCTCATCGAGCTGGATGCCGGACCAGTAACCGGCGCCGCCGAGCCATTGATTCTGGTGCCAATGGCCATCGGCGTTCTGCGTCGAGAGCAGATAGCGCAGCGTGTTGTGTGCCTCGTGAATGGCACCCACGCCGAGCAGCGCACCGGCGCATTCCACCAGGTCCCGTGGCCACACCAGGTGGTAGCCCTCGCGCTCCTCGTGCGTGTTGCCCCACGGCACGCTCAGGGATGCGACCATCGCGCCCGGATAGATCTTGTCGCGGTGCACGCGCAGTACCATGGTGGAAATCCGGAACTGCTCGGCGCATTCGTCCGGCAGGTCCGCCGGCAGTGTGCTCCCGGACTCGCAGTTGGTGTGCCAGCGCGTCCAGGCCGTCAGCTGCCGTTCCCAGGAACTCTCGAAAGGCTCGCACAGCGCGCTCAGCGCCAGCGTCGCCGCCGATTCGGCGCTGCTGCCAAAGCCGAGTGCCAGCACCGCCCGGCGCGGCAGCTCGCCTACGAGTGCCACGTTGCCCGGACCCGCGTCGTCGTACTCCCAGGTCAGCGCGCCATGGCGGGTGAAGTCCTGCCAGCCGTCGCTGTGGCCGGAAATCCCGGCGCTCGCGCGGCCCCAGGCATCGCCCTGTTGCGCCGTCACGGCGGCGAGCGCCAGGCCGTACGGACCCTGCTCCGCCCACAGGAGCCGGCGATTGCGGTGCGGCACGATCTGCGCGCGATTATTCAGACCGGTGCCGCCCAGGTGCGGGGCCAGCAGCGCATAGGGACGCAGTGTCGGGTCGCCGCTGAGGGTCACTTCGATCAAGAGGACGTCGCGGTCGTCGCATGGCGTCACGCGCAGCGCCAGCTCGAAGCGTTCGTGGCGGTGCAGGATGTGCACCGCCGGTGCACCGGGAGCGCCGAGCTTCACCACGTGCTTCCACAGGCGCTTCACTTCCACCCAGAAACCCGCGCCGTCGGCGACGATGAAACCTAAATCGCGTATCTGCGGCAGATCGACGCGCGGGTAGTACACCTCGTTGATGATGCCGCCGCCGATGGTGAACCACAGCCGCGAGGGGCCGAGCGAGCAACCGACCATTTCCTTGGCGCTGCTGCTCCAGGTGGGACTGAGTCCGGGTGCCCCCGGCGCCGCGCCCATGCGTCAGCCGCTGCGCTTACGGTGCGCAGGGTGCGCGCGCGGGCCGACACCGGCGAAGCCGCCCCGCCACAGGCGCAACCCGCCGGTAAATGCGTTCTGGTTGTCGCCCAGGCGCGTGCCCGGCGGTAATTTCTTCATGCGCACAGCGTTGCCGCCGCCCAGCACCACGTAGTCGGCCTCAAAGACCGCCCGCAGCTGCACGATGATGTCGCGCACCGACTTGCGCCATTTCTTGTTGCCGCGGCGTTCGCGGCCGCGTTCACCCGCGTAATCCTCGTACGAGCCACCGCGCTTGTACGGCAGGTGGCCGAACTCCGTGGCCTCCACCTCGCCGTCGACAATCAGCGCTACCCCTAAGCCCGTGCCGAGCCCGAGGAACAGCATGCGGCCGCCGCGGTAGGTGCCCATAGCCTGCATGGCCGCGTCGTTGATGATCCTGACGGGCCGGCCAAGCGCCCTGGCGAAGTCAAATCCCACCCAGCGCCCGCCCAGGTTATGCGGTTCGGCGGCGATCCGGCCGCGCACCACCGGCCCCGGATAGCCGAGCGAGACTGCATCGTAGGGCGTGTCACGCGTGAGCCTGCGGATCTGCCGCACCATGTGAGCCGGACCCATTTTCGGCCCGGAGACGAATTTCTGGCTCCTGCCATGCGCGTCGACGCGGAACTTGACGTGCGCGCCGCCGACGTCGATCACCAGGATGCGGCGCGGCGTGCCGCGGCGCGGATTTTTCTGGGCTCTTGGCATCGGTGGGATTCTCACCGCAAACCGTGTCCGTGGCCACCGCCCGAGTCCCGCCGCCAAGGGCGTGCGGCCCGCGTCACAAAGTCGTATAAAGAGAGCCTATGAATCACCGCCATGCCCTGCTCATCGTGCTCGCCCTTGGCCTGTGCAGCTGCACCGGTGCGGATTTCAAGGGCAAGAGCGCCTCATCCGGCGACTCCTCCGCGGCAGACTCCTCGCACGCGGACCATACCGACGGGGACACTACGCGCGTGATGGGCTCGGTGGACATCGGTGCGGGCCAACATGCCGGGGACGTGTCGACGGTCAACGGCGCGATTCACATCGGCGAGAATGCCGTGGTCGGGCGTGTTGAGACGGTCAATGGCCCCATCACGGTGGAGCAACACGTCACCGCCAGCGCGGTCGAGACGGTCAACGGCGGCGTGCGCATCAAGGAAGGCAGCAACATCAGCGGCGGGGTCCAGACCATCAACGGGCCGCTCAACATCGCCAGCGGCGCTGACGTCAAAGGCGAGCTGAGCAACATCAACGGCGCGATCGTGGTGAGCGCCGCGCACATCGGTGGAGAGGTCAGCACCGTGACCGGCGACGTACAGATCGGCCCGAATGCAACGGTCGATGGCGGGCTGCACGTGCAGAGGAACAACAGCTGGTTCCAGCTCGGATCGAGCGTGCCGCGGATCGTGATCGGCCCGGGATCGGTCGTGAAGGGCGTGCTCAGATTCGACCGCAAGGTGCTCTTGTACGTGAGCGAGCGCGCCACCATCGGCAACGTGGAAGGCGCGACGGTCAACAAATTCACGGGCGACGCGCCGCCTACCTAAAGGCCGCGCCGGCCGCAGCCTGTTAGAACAGGCCGGTTATCCGGCCGTTGTCATCCACATCGATGCTGTTGGCCGCGGGCACTCGCGGCAGGCCCGGCATGCTCATGATGTCGCCGCAGATCATGATCACGAACTCCGCGCCGGCGGCCAGCCGCACCTCGCGGATGTTGACCACGTGGTGCGCGGGCGCGCCGCGCAGCTTCGGGTCGGTCGAGAACGAGTACTGGGTCTTGGCGACGCACACCGGATAGTGCCCATAGCCACCCTCCTGCAGCGCGCGGATCTGCGCGCGCACGCGGGTGTCGGCGGTGATGTCGGTGGCGTGGTAGATCTGGGTGGCCACCGCCTTCATCTTGTCCCACAGGCTCACGGAGTCCTCGTACAGGTAGCGAAAACCATTGGGCTGCGCGGCGAGGCGCAGCACCTCGCGTGCCACCTCGAGCGCGCCTTTGCCGCCGTGTGCGAAGTGCGTCGCCGGGATGACGCGCACGCCGTGCGGGGCGATGCGGTCGATGAGCAGCTGGATCTCGCGCTCGGTGTCCTCGGCGCGGCGGTTGACGGCCACGACACACGGCAGGCCGAAGCGGTTGCGGACGTTGTCTATGTGCCGCTCGAGATTGACCACGCCCCGGTCGAGGGCGGCCAGGTTCTCCTGGCCGAGATCGGCCAGCTCGATGCCGCCCTGGTACTTCAGCGCCCGCACGGTGGCGACGATCACCGCGGCGCACGGTTCCAGCCCCGCCTTGCGACACTTGATGTCGACGAACTTCTCCGCCCCCAGATCGGCGCCGAACCCCGCCTCCGTCACGACGTAGTCGGCGAGCTTCAGGGCGGTGCGGGTGGCGATCACCGAGTTGCAGCCGTGCGCGATGTTGGCAAATGGCCCGCCGTGGATGAATGCCGGATTGTTCTCGAGCGTCTGCACCAGATTCGGCGCCAGCGCGCTCTTCAGCAGCGCCGCCATGGCGCCGTGGGCCTTCAGGTCGCTCGCCAGGACCGGCGAGTTGTCGGCGCGGTAGCCGACCACGATCCGGCCGAGCCGCTCGCGCAGGTCATGCAGGCTGCCGGCGAGGCACAGGATCGCCATGACCTCGGAGGCCACCACGATGTCGAAGCCATCCTCACGTGGCACGCCGTTGGCGGTGCCGCCGAGCCCGACGACGATCTCGCGCAGCGCCCGATCGTTGACGTCCAGCACGCGCCGCCAGCTGATGCGGCGCACGTCGAGGGCCAGCTGGTTGCCCTGGTGGATGTGGTTGTCGATGAGCGCCGCCAGCAGGTTGTTGGCGAGGCCTACGGCGGCGAAGTCGCCGGTGAAATGCAGGTTGATGTCTTCCATCGGTACGACCTGCGCGAAGCCCCCGCCGGCCGCACCGCCCTTCATGCCGAACACCGGCCCAAGCGCCGGTTCCCGCAGACACACGATGGCGCGCTGCCCGAGCTGATTCAGCGCATCGCCAAGACCCACGGTCATCGTCGTCTTGCCCTCGCCGGCGGGCGTGGGGGAGACGGCCGTTACCAGTACCAGCTTGCCACTCGGCCGGTCCTTGAGGCGCGCGACGTAGTCGAGCGACACCTTCGCCTTGTAGTGCCCGTAGGGCTCAAGATCCGCCAGCGGGATACCCAGGCGCTCCTGCGCCAGCTCCACGATCGGGCGCATGCTGGCCCGCTGGGCGATATCGATGTTGGAGGGGGTGGCTGCCATGCTGCGGGTGTGCGCGCCGGGCATGTTACCTCAAGGCCGCACGCGATGTGTTTGCCGCCGCTACAATCGGCGCGCGATGTTGTGGCTGAAGGCGTTCCATATTGTATTCATGGTGACCTGGTTCGCCGGCCTGTTCTATCTGCCGCGCCTGTTCATCTACCACCTCGCCACTACGGATGCCCCGGGACGCGCGCGCTTCATCGTCATGGAGCGACGGCTGTTCGCGATCATGAGCATCGGCGCGCTGCTCACGGTGCTGCTCGGCACGGCGATGATCAGCGTGGCGCCGGCCCTGCTCGCGACACCCTGGATGCACGCCAAGCTGCCGCTGGTCGCGGTGCTCATCGCCTACCACGCCTGGGTGTATCGCCTGATGATCGCGCTGCGCGCCGGCACCGCGAGCCACTCGCAGCGCTGGTACCGCTGGTTCAACGAAATTCCGGGCGTGCTCTTGATCGGGATCGTCGTGCTCGCGGTACTCAAGCCGTAGCCAGCCCCTCGTCACCAGATCCTGACGCGCTGCGCGGGCGGGATATACAGCTTGTCGCCGGGCTGCACATTGAAGGCCGCGTACCAGGCGTCGATGTTGGGCAGCGGC
>Ga0210384_10005851_pt1 | contig 13215 bp, 12 predicted proteins | sample IncBWH2MmetaG_FD_160574 | JGI IMG/M metagenome (GOLD analysis project Ga0210384, IMG submission 160574) | Forest soil microbial communities from Barre Woods Harvard Forest LTER site, Petersham, Massachusetts, United States - Inc-BW-H-2-M | ecosystem: Environmental > Terrestrial > Soil >... | reverse complement strand
CGATTGTTCTCGTCGGCAGCGACAACCAAGAGGAAGCGCTTGCCGTCGGGACTGACATCGTAGTCGATCATGCCTACACGATAGATGCGAACCGACGGGCGATAAGAGAACAGTCGGACAGGATGGCCGGCCTCGATGCTGTCGCCCTTCTCGCGCATGTCGACGCTCATCATTTCGTTGCGCATGGAAAGGAAATAGAGTTGCTTGCCATCGCGGCCCCAACGGGGCCAGCGCCCTCCATCGGTGGAAGCCTGCCACATGCCATTTCCGGCCGAGAATGGAACGACAAAAATCTGAGGAGTTCCGTTCGCCAGCATCGTGAAGGCAATAAACCTGCCGTCTGGCGAGAATTGTCCGCTCGTCTGAGTCCCGGTGTTCGCCACGGGCAACACGCGCGGTTTTTCCCTGGGATCGAGTGGAACAACGCTGACTTCCGAATCTCCGCTCGTCAGATTGGCGCTTTCCGTAAGCAGATAACGGCCATCGGGAGACCAGTCCGTGGCGCTATCGGCCGAGGGGAGTTCCTGAAGCGTAGTGGATTCCCCTGAGCCGGAAGAGGAACGTGTAACGACGCGGAACATGCTGTTGGGCATGCCAAGAGTGACGGTAAACCGGGAACCGTCGGGAGACCACGTTGGTTCCCCTGCGATGAAACCGTCAAACGTCAGACGTGTCTTTTGCGGCCCGGAAGAATTGTAGAGCCACACATCGTGCGTCGGGTCGCCAGCAGTGACCAGAAAGTGCTGACCATCTTTCGAAAGCCGCGGGCCGAGATAAACGCCCTTCTCGTCGACAAAGCTAAGATGTTTGCCCTCTCGATCCACCCATTCGAGGCGCGACTGGGCCATGGCGGCACCCGTCTGAAAAATCAGCGTGTTTGACACCAAGGAAGCGGTAAAGGTGGAGTGCCAGACCCCCAGGTCCAGTACCACGCTGTCAACCACCGGGTGCGGAGACCCCGATAGGGTCAGCGTCTTCAGGTCAAAAGGTTGCGCAAGAAGAGTGGAGTCCCTGACGTAGAGGAGATTGCTCTGCGCGTAAGCGGCGCCGGCAAGTGAAGCAACCAGGAAGCGGTTGAGTTTGCCATCGAGCGAAGCGACGTAAATGCCGTTTCGCTCACCCTGCGGAGAAGAGTGATTGGAAGCAACATAGAGGAAATGCTGGCCGTCCGGGAGAAAGAAAGGCCAGCGATGGGTCGAGTGCAGTTTGGTATCGAGCTTGGTAATGGGAGTAGAAGCGCCACCGGCGACGGGAACTTGATGGATAACGTCGCGAGGGCCAGGCGTGAACAGAATGACGCCGCTCGAGCCCCAAGCGCCGCCGCGGGAAGCCGGCGCGTTACATAAACTGCGAACCACACCGCTGTTGACCTCCAGAGTTTTCAGTTTGCCGTCGGTGAAGAAGCCGATACTCAGGCTGTCGGGCGACCAGAAAGGATTCTGGGCGCCATGAGCCCCGGGAAGGGTGTGTTCCGATCCTGTGCGTAGCGAGCGAAGCCAGAGTTCGCCCCCGGCGCCGAAAACGAGAGAGCTGCCGTCAGGGGAAAGAGCCGGCTGTGTGCCCATGTCGCCTTCGATCTCGAAGGAAGTTCCGGCCGGCGGGATGATGGACGAGAAGACGGGGAACGCGGGAGCGGCCGCATCGGGACGGCGTAAGAAGAAAACAGCCAGCGCGGCGATCGCAGCGAGAACGGCGAAGGACCAGGCAAGAATCTCTCGGCGATTCTTTTTGCGCGTTAGCGGGAGCGCAGCGCCGGACGATTGGGCTGAGGAATCGGCGGTGGAAATCGATTTTAGCTCAAGGGCCAGGTCCCGTGCAGATTGCCAGCGGTCGTCCGGATCCTTGGCCAGGCACCGGCGCACGATGTGATCGAGCGAGCGGGGCGTGAGCGGCTTGATGCTGGAGATGGGCGCAGGCTCTTTTTCAAGGATGGCGGAAGCTACGCTGAACTGGCTCTTGCCCTCGAAGGCTCGTTGGCCGGTGAGCATTTCGTAGAGAACGGTGCCGAAAGAAAAGACGTCGCTGCGGCCATCGAGCTCTTTGCCTTCCACTTGCTCGGGCGACATGTACTGGTAGGTGCCGACGATGGTGCCTTGCTCGGTGACCGGAGAGTTGGCAGCAACGTTGGTGAGCGTGACGCCGCCAGCTGGCGCGCTCGTGGGTTTAGCAAGGCCGAAGTCGAGCAACTTGGCGCCTGTCTTGGTGAGCATGATGTTGCCGGGTTTCAAATCGCGGTGGACCACGCCGCTGCGGTGAGCTTTATCTAGCGCGTCGGCGATTTCCGTCCCAATCTTTAAAACCTGCTCCGTCGGAAGCGGTCCTTTGGGGAGACGGTCAGCGAGGCTCTCGCCCTCGATACATTCCATGACCAGGAAATCCGTGCCGTTCTGCGAGCCCACGTCAAAGAGAGAACAGATATTCGGGTGATTCAGCGCCGAGACGGTTTTGGCTTCGCGTTCGAAGCGAAGCTTCCGCGCGGGATCGGCGGAAAGATGCGCCGGCAGAATTTTGATGGCGACGGACCGGTCCAGGCGCGTGTCACGAGCGCGGTACACTTCCCCCATGCCACCTGCGCCTAGGGGAGACAGTATTTCATAAGGACCGAGCTTAGTACCTGCAGCAAGTGGCATGGTTGCAAGAGATTATAGAATGGAATACCGAGCAAGAAACAGGACGCTTGTGCAGAGTTCCACAGGCGGTTTTTGCTGACACGCTTGATGGTTAAGCGCTCTTCAGCCCCGCGCCCGCCACCGCCGTCCGCGAGGACACGTTCTTATCTGCTTCCTCCGGCGTGCCCCTGTCAATTTCGATCGAGCCTTTGAAGTCCGCGCCGTCTTCGATCATGATCTGTGCCGTAGTCAAATTGCCGACCACTGAGCCGTCCTTCTTGATCTCCACGCGTCCCTTCGCGCGTATGTTCCCTTTCACATAGCCGTGCACCACCACGTCGCGGGCGTTAATGTCCGCCGTTACCTTCGCCGTCGTTCCCACCGTCAGCTTCCGCCCATCCAGCTCGATCAGTCCTTCGACCCAGCCGTCAACCAGCAGATCCTCGGTCCCAGTGATGTCGCCTTTCACGCGCAGGCTCGACCCCAGCCACCCCGACTCATGCACCGCAGCCGCATCCAATGGATTCATTGTATCGGTGCTCTTCGTATCCGGTTTCTTCGCACTCCACATCGGACCCTCCTAAGAACATCACACCCCGCGCAGATTTCCCGACGGAGTGCATCAAGCTTACGGTGTGCCTCGGGGAGGTCTGGGAGCTTCCGGCGAGATTCAGCGTTGCCCTGAAATCCTACTCCCGCGGCCCGCGCGCATCAAGCCACTGAATGCTAAACATTTCGGCTCTTACCGAAAGTGTCCTAAATTGACCAGCTACCCCAAATGTCTGATCGCATGCTGTTCCGATGAGGATGAAATACATGACGCTAGAACAGTTTTCCTCTGTCCCTTGTCCTACATGCGGTGCCGTTATCGGGAAGAATTGCTTGTGGCATTCAGGCGCACTTCGCTCTGACCCGCATACTGATCGGAAGCTCTTAGCCGTTGAGGCCATTGAAGCGAAGAGATACCAGCGCACTCAATCCCGCGAAGCAAAGAAATATCGCCGCGCCAAATCCGTCGTTGAGCGGGGTGCCGGTGAGCGTCCCACCGCATAAGGGGCATTGTGGAAGACAGTTCTCAGAGTTTTTCAGGTATCCCATTCAGACGCACGGTAGTTTTGGTGCAAAAATGCCTACTTGGATCTTGCGATGTAGCAACTGCAAATTGAGCTTCGTACATTCGAAGATACCGGAGGCTGGACTTCTGAATTACCTCTTCCCGATCAGACCTGAGTTCCCACTCGGTGGCAGTGAACTGAAATGTCCTAACTGCGGGAAGAAAGCGACTTACGACTTGGTGGCCGTTAAGTACCAAGGGCAGTAAGGATTTTAGATGCGCTTTTGCCACCCACCCCATCTCATTGAGCGGTCTCCCTCTACGAACCCTTGAGTCAATTGCCTTGCCCACCCCGAGCCAACGACGACGACAACCCCTTTGTCCTGTGTGGATTGCGGGCTGGCAATCAAGATGAAAGAAAGTGCTTGACATCAGATGTAGTGTTATAGTTAACTATAACAGTAAAGGACGAGCGGTTCGTTGATCCTAATCGATCGCAAGTGACCGGAGCCAGCGAATCACTCCGACCCGAGATCAGCAAGCAATGAATTTCTTAAGGAGAATGAAACATGAGATCCCTTCGTTTTGTGTTGCCCTTTGTTCTGATGTGTCTCTCCACCGTGGTTTTCGCGCAGTCTGACGCGCAAAAGTCCTCCGTGGTTCCTTTGCCGTCCGAAGCGCAGAAGTCCTTCGCAACCATGAAAACCCTGGCGGGAGAATGGGAAGGCGCCGTCACCGTCCCGGATGCGCCGCAGATGTCAGGTGCCAAGATGCATCTCTCGCTGCGCGTGACCTCGCGGGGAAACGCCCTCGTGCACGAGTTCCAGGAAGCAGGAACGCCGTTGGATGCGACAAAGTACGACCATCCGGTCACGATGCTCTACCTGGACGGAGACCAGCTCACGCTGATTCACTATTGCGACGCGGGGAACCGGCCTCGCATGACCGGCAAGATGTCGCAGGACGGCAAAACGGTCGAGTTCGAGTTTGCGGACATCAGCGGGAACGCGGCGTACCACATGCATCATGCGGTATTTACGATCATCGACGCCGACCATCACACCGAGGATTGGACCTTCATGATGAAGGACAAGGCGATCCACGCGCACTTTGACTTGAAGCGGGCACAGTGACGGAGAGCGTCGCCGATAAGGGGTACTGGAAACTCTGATGGACCGTGAGTGGAACGACAGTCAGCCGATATACCGCCAGCTTCGTGACCGTGTTGTCGCGATGATCCTCGACGGCGTGCTCAAGGAAGGCGACCCGCTACCCTCCGTGCGCAACGTCGCGGCTGAATATCGTGTGAATCCGCTTACGGTCCTGAAGGGCTATCAACAATTAGTGGATGAGAGACTGGTAGAGAGCAGACGAGGCCTGGGCATGTTCATCAATTCCGGCGCACGTAGTTTGTTGCTCAAGGGCGAACGACAGAAGTTCCTTGGCGAAGAATGGCCGAGAGTCCGCGCGACCATCGAGCGGCTCGGCCTGAAGGCGGAAGAACTGTTAAACGGCGCAAACGCCGGGCCGTCTTCGGATGACGCGCACGCAAAACCCACCGAGTCCAATCCGCGCAAGAAGGAGCGCTAAAGCCATGCCATGCATAGAAGCACGTGGTCTGCGGAAGGCATACGGAACAACGGTCGCGGTGGACGGCATCGATTTGCGTGTCGAAGAAGGCCGCATCCTCGGACTTATCGGGCCCAACGGGGCGGGCAAGACCACAGCGCTCAACGCGATTCTAGGCCTCACCCCCTATCAGGGTCAGCTGAGGGTGCTCGGACGAGACCCCTGGACGGAGCGCGAAAAGCTCATGCGCGACGCCTGTTTCATTGCCGATGTCGCCGTGCTGCCGCGCTGGATGCGGGTTTGGCAGGCTCTCGACTACTTCACCGGCGTGCATCCGCGATTCGACCGCGCGAAGGCGGAAGGCTTTCTTGCGAAGACCACCATCGGGCGCGGCAGCAAGGTCCGGGAATTGTCGAAGGGTATGGTGGCGCAACTGCATCTCGCCCTGGTCATGGCCATTGACGCGAAATTGCTGGTGCTGGACGAGCCGACGCTTGGCCTGGATATTTTGTATCGCAAGCAGTTCTACGATTCCCTGCTGAATGACTACTTCGATCGAAGCCGCACCATCGTGGTGACCACCCATCAAGTGGAAGAGATTCAGGACGTCCTGACCGATGTCATGTTCATCAACCGTGGCCGCATCGTATTCGATTGCAGCATGGAAGAATTCGACTCGCGCTATCTGGAAGTCATGGTGAATCCCGAGCAGATCGCCGCGGCACGAGCGCTCAAGCCTATGCACGAGCGCCAGGTGTTCGGGCGCAGCATCCTGCTCTTCGATCGTGTCGAACGCCAGCAACTCGCCGCGCTTGGCGACGTGCGCAAGCCCAGCATCGCTGACTTGTTTGTTGCCGTGCTCAGCAATCCAAGCGGCGCGGCCCAAGGAGGGCCTCAATGAGTACTCCACCAAACACCGTGCCCGGGACTCCCCAGGAATCGCAAGTAACCGCGCCTGCAATCATCCCGTGGACTCAGCGCATGTACTGGTTGGTGCGGCGCGAATTGTGGGAGTACCGTTCGATCTATCTCGCCCCGCTGGCCGCCGCCACCCTTTTTCTGCTGGCCTTCTTGACTGCGTTCACGCTCAGCCCGAAGCACCGGCACGAACCGCTCGACGGACCGTACGATTTCGCGGCTGTTCTGATCATGGGCACGGGTTTTATCGTCGGGATTTTCTACGCTCTCGACGCGCTGTACGGTGAGCGCCGCGATCGCAGTATCCTGTTCTGGAAGTCCCTGCCTGTTTCCGACCTCACCACGGTGCTCTCGAAGGTCGCCATTCCCCTCGTCATTTTACCGCTACTTACCTTCGCCATCGCCGTTGTCACGCAGTTCGTCATGCTGCTCGTGAGCGGTGCATTCCTTTTGGGCAGCCCGCATGCCGCCACGCTCGGGCCGCGGATGCCCTTCTTCCACTTCTCGCTCATGCTGCTCTACCACGTTCTGACCGTTCATGGTTTCTGGTACGCGCCCATCTATGCCTGGTTGCTGCTGGTTTCCGCTTGGGCGCCGCGCGCACCGTTCATCTACGCATTCCTGCCGCCCTTCGTAATCTGGGGAGTGGAGAGGCTCGCGTTCGGAACTTCGCATTTCCTCGGCCTGCTGCTATACCGTTTGGCCGGACCGGAGCCTTCTGGCGGCGCAGCGCGGAGCGGCAACCTAATGGATTCGATGTCGGCGCTCACTCCCGTGCAATTTTTCAGCGAGCCGGGTCTGTGGGTAGGGCTTGCAGTGGCCGCGATCTTTCTCGCCGCAGCGGTGCGCCTACGGCGGTACCGCGAACCAATCTGATGCGATCGCCCTCCTCGAGGCAGCTTCGCTGATCCTGTGGCTCCTCGTCTTCGGCGTGAACCAACAACGATTGAAAGAGCAAGCTGGCGCGGCACTTTCAACCGATCCTGTGCCTCACTGAGACGCACACACAAATCGAAAAAGGAGAATGCCAAATGAAACACAACGCTCTGTTAGCCATCACTTCTCTGCTCTCGATCTTCTTGCTGACGCTTCACATTACGGACGACATCGTCCGTGGGATATCGAAGGCCGAGCCCTCAAACATTGCGTTGGCCGTTCTCGTGGTGTTGCTGTACGGGACGCTGGTGCTCGCCGAACGGCGATCGGGGTACGTCATCATGCTGCTCGTCGGGTTGTTCGCGGCAGGCATGCCCGTCATCCACATGAGGGGGGCACATTACGGCGAGATCGCCAAGTCCACCGGCGGCTTCTTCTTCGTCTGGACACTCTGGGCGCTCGGCGGGCTCGGGGGCTTCACCTTCATCCTCTCGGCGCGCGGACTGTGGAGTCTGCGACGGGCCCAGCCACGGTAGTCCAACAACCCGAACACGGAAAGGCCTGCGGCCGGATGACGGGCAATCCGGATTGCGACCTGAAAGCTGTTGGAATGATTGTCTGGCAAGGAGGAAATCGATCAGACTGTGCGTCCCATCGCACATAGCCTACGAGGTTGGAGCGGCGAGGCAACAGACCGTTCGAAGCCCTCGGACAATGGACCCACATTCGTAAGAGTGGCACCGAAACCGTGAGGCCACGGTGTATCTGCCAGCATAAGGTGGAGAGGGGCTAGGCTTGGTAGCAGGGTCAGAATACACAAATGTTCGCAAGCGTCGTTAGCTCGAGAGAGCCTAACATGCTGAGCGGCTCTTTTTGCAGTGAGTACCGAGGCTTCCGGGTTCTCGTTCATGGGTAAACAACACTGCCGGCGCATAGAACAGACCTAACCTATCGTGTCATTCCCACGGAACAGGGTAAATCCACATCGCTCCCCGCAAGGGGAAAGTCCATCGCAAGATGGACCGATAGCGGTGCGGATAACAGATGAGGGAGAAAGCGAATGCCACTCTGTAATGGAGTGGATATCGGTTGCGTCAGCATCATCGACAACATCACCGGACGCGAAAGCGGGCTGACTTCCCTTTACGGTGCTTCACACGAGAGAACTTGACTAATCGGCTCATGAGGCAAAGCAGATGACGACAGCGCAAGCTGTTGGTGCGGTCTCACGCGAAGCGGCGGAATGGTATGCCATCCATTGGCCAGCCATTCACCGCAACGTTCGCCGACTCCAAGTGCGTATCGTGCAGGCCACGAAGGAAAGCAGATGGGGCCGGATGCGAGCCCTGCAACGTTTGCTGACCCACTCCTACAGCGGCAAAGTTCTTGCCGTTCGACGAGTGACGGAAAACGATGGCAAGAAAACCCCCGGTGTGGACCAAGAAATTTGGGACACGCCAGAGAAGAAGACCCAGGCAGTACATGCACTAAAGCGCAGGGGTTATCGGTCTCAACCCCTGCGGCGTGTCTATATACCCAAGTCAGATGGCAAAACGATGCGCCCGCTCGGAATTCCCACGATGAAGGATCGAGCGCAGCAAGCATTGTATCTGCTTGCACTCGCCCCCGTTGTGGAAACTACTGCTGATAAAAACTCTTATGGGTTTCGTCAGCAGCGGTCCTGCGCCGATGCGATGGAACAGTGTTTCAAAGCACTGAGAAGCGCAAACACGCAGTGGATTCTAGAAGGCGACATCAAAAGCTGTTTCGACAAAATTTCGCACGATTGGCTTTTGGCTCACGTCCCGATGGACCGAGTCATTCTCCAAAAGTGGTTGAAATCTGGGTACATGGAAAAACACGCCCTGCACGATACGACGGACGGGACTCCCCAGGGTGGCATTATCTCTCCTGCGCTCGCTAACTGCGCGCTGGACGGACTTGAACGACTCCTGCAGGAAAAGTATCCAGCAGGAAAACGTCTCAAGTCCCTTGGAGGTGAGAAACCCTGTGTCAATCTCGTCCGTTACGCGGATGACTTCGTCATCACCAGTAAATCGAAAGAATTACTGGAAGGAGAAATCAAGCCCCTGGTCGAGCACTTCCTGCAAGAACGAGGTCTTGAACTCTCTCCGACAAAGACCGTCATTACGCACGTGGAGCACGGCTTTGATTTCCTCGGACAAAGTGTGCGCAGGTATCCTAACGGAAAACTGCTCATCAAGCCTTCTAAGAAGAATGTTGGAACCTTCCTGAAGGGCATCCGAAGAATCATCAAAGACGCACATGGCGTGTCTGCCGCCGATCTGATTGATCACCTCAACCCCAAGATTCGCGGTTGGGCGAACTATCATCGGCACGTGGTGAGCAAACGCACATTCGGACGCGTTGATCACACCCTCTTCTCTAGTCTATGGAGATGGGCACGACGAAGACACCCGAACAAAAGCCCGCGCTGGTTCAAACCGAAATACTTTGACCGGTGCGGGAATCGTGACTGGTCCTTCTTCGGTGAAACCTGCGATGACGAAGGACGGCCGACTAAAGTCTGGCTGTACTACGCCAAGAGCACTCCCATCAAACGACACGTCAAGGTTAAAGGCGAAGCGAACCCGTACGATCCAACCTATGAAACCTACTTCGAAGAACGGGAAGGGGCTCACATGCTGGAGACGTTTCGCGGTACCCGCACTCTTCGCTCTCTCTGGTATGAACAACGTGGACTCTGCACCCAGTGCAACATAAAAATCACCCGGCTCACAGGCTGGCGCCTTCATTACTGCGTCCCCCGTGTGAAGGGCGGTTCCACTGGTGCTACGAACTGCGTTTTACTTCATCCCGAGTGCCATGACCGGGTTCATCGTCAGTGTCTTTCCGTTTCAAAACCGCGTCTCCCCTAAAGAGGCGTTCGAAGGGTTTGAGCTGGGTGAAGGAAAACCTTCACGCCCAGTTCTGAGAGGGCCGGGCGGCCGCAAGGCCGCCTGGCTACTCGGTAGTAATCCTCAAGTCCTGGTAAACGCTAGTGATTAATCGGACGCGCGTTTCACCGAAACATAAAATTGGGCAGGATGTTCTGCGCGCGTTTGATTAATCCGTTTGAAGGTGGCCGCTGGTGGTTGCGGCGGATGCGGGCCGACGGCAGACCCCAATCTAATGGCTATGGGAATTGAATCTTTTTTCGGCTGCAGTCTGTTGATTTTGCATGACTTACAAAAATCGGAGAAAAGCGAAAATCGCAGTTAAAAGCGCCACCTTGCGGCATGACGTGCTGGGCATAGCACGCGAAGCGTCCGCCGCGCCAGCGGCTACGTTCAAATGCGCTAACCGGACATCTCTAACAATGTCGGCCCTGTCAAACTCTGCGGGTGCGGTTTTTTAGTGCACTTCTACGAGCACGAGTGACACATCGTCGACCAGCGGGCCGTCGCGCCACGCAGCGACGCGATTGAGAATGCCCTCCTTCATTTCGTTGAACGGCAAAAGCGCCGTTTCGCGAACGAAGTTCTGTACACCCTCTACTTTGAGCATTTCGCCACGCGAGTCGAACACATCGGTGATGCCGTCGGTGTAGAGCACGATGCGGTCACCAGACTCGAGCTCTGTGTAAAGCGTGGCGTCGGCGTCCACGGCATCTGGCAGCGTGCCCAGAATCAGGCTGCGGGACGGGAGTAAGCGAGGTTCGGCCCCTGGCTGGACGATCATCGCCGGTGGATGTCCGGCTCCGGCGAATTCCATACTTGTTGCGCTGCGGTCAAATCGAGCCGCCGCCAATGTGAAGAAGAATCCCCACACGCCAACATTCTGAATCACGAGAGAGTTCAATTGACGGAGCATGTCCGCGAGCGGTGCACGATTGCCCAGCAGCGTTAACGTCTCCGAGTATATTCGGTTGGCAACGAGCGCGGAGCTGATCCCGTGACCGGAGACATCACAGACCAAGATATTCAAGTGTTCTTCCTCTAAGGGGGCTACCAAGCCGAAGTCGCCACCGATTCTGTGCGCTGGTTGGTAGAAAGTGTCGACCCGCAAGCCTCCCCAAAGGATGGCTTTTGGTGCTAGGCTCTGTTGCACTCGGGTCGCCAGGACCAGGTCTTGCTCAATCTCTCTCTGATGCTCTTCGAGCCGCGCATTTGCGGCGCGGAGCCTCTCTTCCGTACGTTTCTGTTCCGAAATATCGGCCACCGTCACGATCACGAAACGCCCTCCCTCGGGCCCGTATATTGCGCGCAGACTGATCACCGCAGGAAGTCGCCCGCCGTCCTTCGTGGCCAGGAAGAACTCCTCGCGGCCCCGGCCCTTCTCACGGGTTTTCTCTCGAAACGCCTGGACACGACCATGGTCTTCAGCCCCAAAAAGCAGCTGCACAGCATCGCGGCCAATGATTTCAGCGCGAAGAAACCCGGTCATTTCCTCGAAGACCGTGTTGACAAAGAGAATCTGACCGGAATCATGGCCGATCACAACACCGTCATTCAGTGTTTCGAGAATGGACTCCATCTGCTGGAGCCATTGCGGTCTTTCGCTGTGCACGAAATCTCTCATCCCAAGTGCGCATGAGCGGAATTTGCGATTTGGATCTCTATCTCTCACATCGTATGCCTCCCCTTCGCTCGACACAACGAATATGCCACCAGAAACGAGCCCCGGCGAGATCGCGTGGTTTCGACGGCTAATAACGCCGTTATCGTAGTGAGATCGGCCCGGATCTCAGTGTCCGGTAACGCGACTTATCGGGACTTAGCCTATCTTTATGATTGCGCCTACCAAGGGCAGAAGATGGAGCCGGTCTAATAAAAGGAATCATTACACGGTTGGAAAGGCAAGGCCAAGACAGAGACGAGCGGCGGTCAAGGGAAGACCTTTATGGCATGCTAGAATGTCGAAAATGAAACGCCCTCGCCTCGCTCCATTCCTGCTCCTTACGAGTGTTGCACTAGCATTGAACGCTCCCCCCGGAAAAGCACAGAACGATCCCATCTCGCTCGCTGTGAAGATTGCGAAAGCGAGAGATTTGGCAGGGATACGAGGGAAGGGTATGCCAGGATTCCGGATGATCGGAGACATTCGAATCTGGGTCAAGAAGGATTCACCCACCGACGGGAAATATCTTCTAATTTGGACGCCAGAAGGAAAGTGGAAAGAAGAGATTGTTCTTAACGGCTACAAGCGTATAAGGATTGGGGATGGTAAGCAATTCTGGCAGATTCGCAACACGGACATGGAATACCCTCCTGTGTTCGAACTGGAGAGGCTTATGGACGTTTCTCGAGAGTTGAAACCCAAGGAGGGTGTGCGACTGAGCCGGAGTCGTCCCGAAAGAATCGAAGGGCAGGATGCCGAATGTATCAAACAGGAGTGGCGGTTACGCAGAATCAATGTGCTTCGATCCGAAGTCAGGGGCGCTACTGACAAATGTTCTAGGTAAGAGCAAGTACGAGCATCCGCTGAGTTTCCGATCTGAAGAATACTCTCAGTTCCAACAGTGGGCAGGCAAGATCTATCCACGGACGATGCGGGGTTTCGACGGGAAACAACTCCTGCTCGAAGTGCAGCTTGAGGAAATCAAGACTCTACCCGATCTTTCACCGGATTTCTTTGCGCCGCCCAAGGATTCGGTCCTCTGGGCAGATTGTACAGAGGGCAGGATGTGGAAGATCAAAGAACGGGTGCAGCCTGTGTATCCAGAGTCCGCAAGGACGCGTGGAATAGAAGGCATCGTCGTTCTTTATGGAGTGATTGAGGCGGACGGCACGGTTTCCAGTCTGCGTCCGGCATACCCAACCGGCACCGAGCTGGATCAAGCCGCCATATCTGCGGTTTCACGATGGCGATATGTGCGTGACGCCTGCCCAGAAGCTGCGGGACGCCCGGAGACAGTGATCGACGTTATTTTCGAGCTCCGGCGCCACTAGCCTCTTGTTCCTCCATTAGCCAGCCCAGATCGTCGAAGAATTGACCAGAAAATGTGCTACGCGTGAGAGAGTGCCTTGTCGTATCTAGCATGGCGCATCGTCATTTTCCCGCTTCGCTGTCGGTTGAGCGATGAAAGACACTTACTGAGCTTCATAGGTCCTGATAACGCGCAAAGCGGACATCAGGTGAAACCATTTGTCCGATAAGGCGACTTACCGGGACTTGGCCCGCTGCTGCCTAACTTTGCAATTTTGGGAGGCTAACGAATGGGTGGGC
>Ga0210384_10005850_pt1 | contig 13217 bp, 12 predicted proteins | sample IncBWH2MmetaG_FD_160574 | JGI IMG/M metagenome (GOLD analysis project Ga0210384, IMG submission 160574) | Forest soil microbial communities from Barre Woods Harvard Forest LTER site, Petersham, Massachusetts, United States - Inc-BW-H-2-M | ecosystem: Environmental > Terrestrial > Soil >... | reverse complement strand
CCAACCGATCACGCACCCCGCAGGCAGCGCAATTGCCAGCTGAATCATCGACTCCGCCTTGACCAGCTCGCCCAGCGGACCTTTGCCGCCGCCGCTCGTCGCTGTCTTGTCGTCGTTTCCTGATCCATCATCCGTCATAGCAGCACCATTACACCACGCGCAGTATCGCCGGGTCACACAACCATTCAGCCGCCGCTATACTGAAACTTCTGCACCCTCACGCCAAAGGAATCCTCGTGTACGAGTCCGAGTTCGAAAAAAATCTTTACCAGCAGCGCCGCGACAAGCTCCAGCAGATCGCTGCCCTCGGCCAGGCGAACGGCCTCACCTACGCTGAAGCCACGTATCCCAACCACTACGCCGCCACCCACACTATCCCCGAGCTGCGCGCTGCCTACGACTCGCTCACCGCCGAACAGCTTGAATCCGCACCCTCGCCCATTAACGTCAGCATCGCCGGCCGCATCATGGCAATCCGCGTCCAGGGCAAAGCAGGATTCGCGCAGCTCCAGCAGGGCGGCCAGCGCTTCCAGATCTACGTCCGCAAGGACGACGTGGGCGAAGACGCCTTCGCTCTTTATAAGCTGCTCGACCTTGGCGATCACATCGGCGTGCGCGGCCATCTCTTCCGCACCCGCACCGGCGAGCTCACTGTCCATGTCGGACCCGGCGGCGGCAAACCCGCCGTCACCTTTCTCGCCAAGGCAATGCTTGCGCTGCCCGACAAGTACCACGGCCTCGAGGACACCGAGCTCCGCTACCGCCAGCGCTACGTCGACCTGTTCATGAACACCGGCGCGATAAAGCAAGCCACGCCTCAGCCGCCCGCGGCGCAAACCGAAGCAGCGGAGGCCGAGACCGAAAAACCAGCACCCTCCCCCGAGTCCGTCGAACCCGAAACTCCCAACGTTCGCGAGGTCTTCGTCAAGCGCGCCGCCATCCTCCGCGCGATTCGCACCTTCTTTGATCGACGCGGCTATCTCGAAGTCGAAACCCCCATGATGCACCAGGTTGCGGGCGGGGCTGCAGCGCAGCCCTTCACGACGCATCACAACGCGCTCGATATGGACTTGTTCCTGCGCATCGCGCCGGAGCTTTACCTCAAGCGACTAGTCGTCGGCGGCCTCGATCGGGTCTACGAGATCAACCGCAACTTCCGAAACGAGGGCATCAGCACGAAACACAACCCCGAGTTCACCATGCTCGAGTTCTACCAGGCCTACGCGAACTATCACGACCTGATGAAGCTCAGCGAAGAACTCATTATCTTCATCGCGAAACACGTCAACGGCAGCTCCATCACTCACTTCAACGGTCACGAGATCGACCTCGGCAAGTGGACGAAGCTGTCCATGCGCGAAGCCATCATTCACTTCTGGCCCGAGACAGCCGGTCCTAAGCCCGAATCGTCGGTCTTCGATTCCAAAGAAGCGACAGTCGCTTTGATTCGCCGCCTCCGTGACGCAAAGATCAGCATCGAGTACAACGCAACAGAGCCAGTTGGCAAAACCATCGCAACGATCTTCGAAACTGTATCCGAACCACACCTCATCCAGCCCACCATCATCTATGACTTCCCTCTGGCGGTCTCCCCGCTCTCGAAGAAAAAACCCGACGAGCCCGACTGGGTTGAGCGCTTCGAGTTCTACATCGGCGGCTTCGAGGTCGGCAACGCCTTCTCCGAGCTCAACGATCCCGTCGACCAACTCGAACGATTTCAGCAGCAAATGGTCCAAAAAGACAAAGGCGACGACGAGGCCCACCAGATGGACGAGGATTACGTCCGCGCCCTTGGCTACGGTCTGCCGCCTACCGCAGGCGAAGGCATCGGCATCGACCGCCTTACCATGATTCTCACCGACTCCCGCTCCATCCGCGACGTCATCCTCTTCCCGCTCCTCCGCCCGCATACCAAGCCGCCCGAAACCGGAGAAGACAAGCACTGAGAGTCGGCAGAATAGGAACTGTCCGTAAAATAACAGGAAGATGGGCAGCCGAAGCGCCAAAACCGCAGCGTCCGGCCCGTCGCCCCACCCGCAAACGCGATATCCTTACTCTGTGGCCACTTCTGCGACTACCGATCACGTCCTCGCACCCGCGAAGCCCCACACGCTGTTCGCCGACTACGCCACGCTCTTCAAGGTCCGCATCTCCACCATGGTCATCATCACTGCAGGAGCAGGCTACTACCTCGGCAGCCTCCAGAGCGGCATTAGCCCTTTCCACGTCGGGATGATCCAAGCCCTCCTCGGGATCACCATCGTCACCTGCGGCTCGAGCGCGTTGAATCAGGCCCTGGAGCGCAAGACCGATCGACTTATGCGCCGTACCGCCGACCGCCCCATGGCGGCCGGCCGCATCTCCCTAAGCCACGGGCTAGTTCTCGGCTTCGCGGCCACCTTTTTCGGCTCCGCGTACCTCGCCTACACGACCAACCTGTTGACGGGAACTCTCACACTCCTCACCGCCATCGGCTACGTCGCCATCTACACTCCGCTCAAGCGCATCACCACCATCAACACCTTCATCGGCGCCTTCCCCGGGGCGCTCCCGCCGTTGATCGGCTGGACCGCCGCCCGCGGCGTCATCGAGTGGCCCGGCGTCGCTCTCTTCGCCATTCTCTTCGTCTGGCAGTTCCCACACTTCATGGCCATCGGCTGGATGTATCGCGAAGACTACGCCCGCGGCGGCATCCGCCTCACGCCCAACCTGCCCAACAAGCAGTACGCCGCGTTGAGCACCGTCGTCCAGGCTCTCGTCTACGCCGCCATCATGATTCCCGTCAGCCTTTGGCCCGCCACGCTGCACGTGACCGGCACTCTTTACGCCGTCGTCGCCAGCATTCTTGGCCTCGGCTACCTCTGGGCCACCATCCGCTTCGCCCGCATCGTGCGGGACCCTGACTCCGAAGTCTCGCGCCGCGCCGCGCGCAATCTCCTTCGCACCTCCGTCACCTACCTTCCACTTCTTTTAGCCGCCATGATGCTCGACGCCAAAGGACGCCTCTTCTTCTAAATGCAAGTCACCGCACCCAGCACGAATCTCCGCACCCCACCCAGCGTTATCGCAACCATTATCGGCATTAGCGCCCTCGCGTCGCTCTTCCTCGCATGGCTGGTCTACTACCATCCTCCCGTCGACGTCGCCGGCACACACCTCGCCTTTCTTCCTGCGCTCGACGCCGTCCTCAACGCGCTCTGCGCAGTCTTCCTCATCATCGGCTTCCGCTACATCCGACGCCGCGAAATCATTAAGCACCGCAACAGCATGTTCGGCGCCTTCATCGTGTCGACCGTCTTTCTCGTCGCCTACGTCGTCAACCACGTCCTGCACGGCGATATGCTCTTCCCCAAGGCCTACCCCACAGCACGCTTCATCTATCTCTGGCTCCTGCTGACGCCGCACATCCTTCTCGCCATCGTCTGCCTTCCGATGATCCTGATCACTTTTTTCCTCTCGCTCACCGGACGCTTTCCGGCCCACAAGAAACTCGCGCGCTGGACGTATCCCATCTGGCTCTATGTTTCGGTCAGCGGCGTCATCGTCTACGCCATGCTCGCTGCTTACCGTTAACGCCCTCGCTCTTCGCGATTCCCTATGCAGCCAGACACCCGCAAGCTTCTCCGCATCGGCCTGCTCATCTTTGGCGCCGGAGTCATCGCCGCCACGCTGATCTTCACCAGCTTCGGCGGCATCACGCGTCACCAGGGCCCACACACCAATCTCGGCTGGCTCTCGCTGATGCTGGCAATCGGGTGCCTTCCCACCGGCTTCCTCACCCTGCTGCTCGCCGCAATCAAGCTCCTCGGCGACCGCCACCGCTAACCCAATCCCACCCCTCCACAATCGCGTATCTGCTATCCTCATCCTTCAAAATCCGCAATAACCCGGAGCATCTAAATGGCAAAAGGCGTCAACAAAGTTCTCCTTCTCGGCAACGTCGGCAAAGACCCCGAGATTCGTTCCACAGCAGGCGGTATGACTGTCGCCAGCTTTTCTCTCGCGACCGCCGACCGGCAGAAAGACGCGCAGGGCAACTGGGCCGACAAGACCGAGTGGCACAATATCGTCTGCTTCCAGCGCACCGCCGAGGTCGTCCGCGACTACGTTAAAAAAGGCACCCAGCTCTTCATCGAAGGCAAGATCCAGACCCGCTCCTGGGACGACAAGACCAGCGGCGAAAAGAAGTACAAGACCGAGATCCTCTGCAACGAACTCACCCTGCTCGGCGGCAAGCCCGGCGGCGAAGGAGCCTCCGCCGGCGGCTACTCCAGATCGGCCACCACCAGCTACGACCAGCGCACTCCCGCCAACGCGGCCGACTACTCTGACGTTGGCATCACCGACGACGACATCCCTTTCTAGGATCCTTTCTCATCAAGTCAGAAAGCATCGGCTGGACCTCCGGGTTCAGCCGATGTTTTGCAACGCCTGGCGGCAATCTTCCTATCGATAATCCAGACCTTAGCAAGTAATGCAATTAATTGACCCTCCGCAGACAACGCGATGACAATCCTGAACTGCAATCGCTCTACTCTTTTCTTGGTCGGACATGGGCGCTCCTGGTCCGGCCTTTGACTGCATCTGTCCATGCAGTCCGATCGATGTCTTACCCTCTCCAGCCGCCTGCGAACCAATGGGCGGCTGACTTTTTTCCCCGATACCTCCCCAGTCCACTTAACCTCAGCTTCCAAAGTCGCTCCAATATCTTCACGGCCGAACCGAGATGAAATTCACCATGTTGTACCATTTAGTCACGGGAATGAGGTCTCCCAAAACCGCTGGATGACCCGGCTGATGACCTCTGCCAATTTGACCTCCTCCATAAGAGGAAGAACGAGGCAGACGATGTCCTATCTCTGGGTTACGGTCGGTAGTGCGCTCGGCGGCCTTTTGCGCTTCGCCCTCGGCAAGCTGATGCTCTCGTTCGATGTCAGTATTGGCTTTCCAATCGGTACTCTCCTCATCAACGTGATTGGTTCTTTCGTCATCGGCTACTTCGGCACGCTGACCTTGCACAGCGGCAGATACCCGGTCTCCGATAACGTCCGACTCTTCGTTATGGTGGGGATCTGCGGCGGATTCACCACCTTCTCCTCCTTCAGCCTTCAGACCTTCGATCTGATCCGTTCCGATGCATGGGGCAGGGCCTTGGCAAACGTCGCTTTGTCGCTGGTGTTGTGCCTGACTGCGGTTGGCGTTGGCCATCGTCTCGCGCAACATTGGGTTCCAGAGATAGCCATCGCTGAAACCGACGAAGAAGAATATACCGGCTGATTCTTCTCAGCTTCTCCTCGATCAATCTCTGTCTCGGACCCTTGTCTCGCACCGTTTCTCCTCGACCGCGAACAACAGAACAGCTCGAAAGAGTCCGTTGATCTTCTCGCGCCATCAAACTTCCGTCATTCTAGTCTTGCGGCAATCTTGCTGTGCGTTTATCGTATTACTAGTCCGTCTATCGAACATCTCGTTCGGCAGCCGGCAAAGGAAAGGGAATCTGCATGAGCCTCACCGCCCGCCAACCCATCCTCCCCACCGCTCCCCCTGCTGTTCCTACCGCCGCCAAAGTCACTCCAGCCGCAGCGCTCGATGCCTACACCGGCGACCCCAACTTCATGACATCGCTCGCCCGCGGGCTGGTCGTCATCCAGGCCTTCACCCAGCAGTCGCCGCAGATGACCATCTCCCAGCTGAGCATCAAGACGGGGCTCTCCCGCGCCGCTGTCCGCCGCTGTCTCTACACCCTCACGAAGCTCGGGTTTGCCGGCGCAGAAGACGGCTCCCGCTACTCACTGCGCCCGCGCATGCTCACTCTCTCGCACACGTACACCACGTCGAACACTCTCTCCACCGCAGCCCAGCCCATTCTTGAGCGGATGTCCGCCGCACTCCACGAATCTTTCTCCGTAGCCACGCTCGACGGGGAAGACATCGTCTACATCGCCCGCACTCAGGTCAACCGCGTCATGGCCGTCGACCTCCACATCGGCAGCCGCCTGCCCGCCTACTGCACCAGCATGGGCCGCATTCTCCTCGCATATCTTCCCGCGGAACAGCTCGAGCAATATCTCGCCAAGGTCAACCTCGTCCCTCACACCACCCGCACCATCACGTCAGTAGAAAAGCTTCGCCTCGCGCTCCGCAACATTCGCCGCAACGGCTACGCCATCTGCGATCAGGAGTACGAAGTCGGCCTCCGCTCGCTCGCCGTTCCCGTCTACTCCTCCTCCGGCCGCGTCGTCGCCACGCTCAACCTCAGCGGCAACGCCCCCCGCCTCTCCGTGCTCGAGATGCAGAGCCGCTTCCTTGCCCCACTCCGCAACGCCGCGAGCGAACTAAGCGTGTTCCTCAACTGACTCGCAACTCCACTCAAGATGCGTCATCCTGAGTGGAGTTCCTCGCGCTTCTGCGACCGACCTGCGGCTGCAATCGTGTTTGCCGATGCCGGCTCTCTTACCCACCAAAGTAATCGTCTCGAAACAGACCCTCTAAACCGGAGCCACACAACGCAGGAACGAAACCCCGGTATCGGTATCCACGATCACCCCAGCGGCTGTCTCCGGCACAACGACTGCCTGCCCAGGATTCAACACGACCTCACCGGCGGCGGTAGAAACGACTGTTCGACCAGCCAAGCCAACCAAGCATCCCGGCCCGTCGACCGACACACTGGCCTCGGTCACTTCGCCAAAATCAAACCGGTCCACCACAAAATACTGTTGCTCAATCAGCCGCGTAAATCCATTCATCTTCTTCGCAGCAACCTTACCGGCCTCAGTCTTCGGCTTGATCACCTGCAGACCCTTCTCCAGATGCAACTCGCGAGGCCGCCCGTAGTCATACAGCCGATAGGTCACGTCACTCGTCTGCTGCGTCTCGAGCAGCACCACACCCGGCCCAATCGCATGCACCGTCCCTGGCGCCACAAACAACATGTCCCCCACGGACACCGGCACCCACTCCACCAGTGACTCCAGCGTTCCGTCGGCTATTGCAGCTTTCACTGCCGCCGCATCCACGCCGGGCTTCAACCCCAGCGCCACTCCAGCACCGGGCTCTGCTTCCAGCACATACCAGCACTCCGTCTTCCCCCGCGTCTCGCCCAGCGCCTGCGCCTGTGCATCATCCGGATGCACCTGGACTGAAAGCTTCTCCGCCGGAAACAGCAGCTTCACCAGCAACGGAAACTCCCCACCCAACTCCGGCGCAACCGAAGCTAGCGTCCGCCCCGCAAACGGCCCCGTCTCCACCACACACTGCGGCCCTGTCAGCCAGGCCTCGCCCACCGGCTCTGTCGTGCCTGTATCGGAATACCACGGCCGCAGATCTCGCTTGCCCCATACTCGCTCACTGAACCACGGCTTCAATCGAAACGGCGCAACACTAGTCGTCATCATCTTTCTTTTGCTTCTTCCTCTTCTCCAGCAGCAACGCCGGAACCGGCCGGTCGCCCATCGCGTCCTTCCACAGGATAACGTTCAGCTTCGTCGGATCGGCGCGGTCCTCGTGGGTAAAGTCCATCTTCGAACTCTCTTTCGCCCCAGGAGCCGTCCTCTGGTTAGCCGTATAGATCAGTCTATTCTCCCGGTTGGAGTAGTCCGTCACATACGCCGGCTGGTCCCCCGCCCCGGCAAACAGCGTACTGATCATCGAGCTGAATGCATCGTTGTTGTTCATCGGAGGAACGCCCAGCAGCGTCTCCATCGTCCGCACTACGCTGACCGTCGAATAGAATCTGCTGTCCACAAACGGTCCGCCATCTGCCGCACGTGGCGAATACTTACTCACTACAAGCGCCACGCTGCGGTGCGCGTCCACGTGATCGGCTCCATTCTGCGCGTCGTCTTCCAGAAGGAAAAACGCGGTATCGTCCCAGTACGCCGAGTGCGACACCGCCTCGATCATCCGCCCAAGCGCCAAATCGTTGTCCGCAACCGAAGACTTCGGCGTAGGCCCACCCGGTGTCGTCCCGGCAGTGTGGTCGTTCCCAAGCCGCATCACAATGAAGTTCGGCATCGTGTCATTGCCCGTCTCCCGATCAGCGATCCATCCCTTCAGATGCTTCAGCATAATCTCCGCTCTGATTTGATCGGGAACCCTGAGATTGAAGTCCGGCGCCTCTGGCGCATAGTTCCCCACCAGCTCCGGCTTTGTGGGAATATTCTTCGCCAGTCGTGGAATCGGCCAAGGCCATTGATTCACTCCGCCGCCCCACTCTTCAGGAATCGCCTCGCCCGGTTTGATCGCGGACTTGTCGCATGCCCACCCCTCCAGCATCGGTCCCTCCTGCGAACTCCCACTCTTCTTCACATCGCAGAAGGTCGACGAGATGTATTCGCCGAAGTTGTAGTGCGTCTTGCCATGCCGATCCATGTTGCCCCATAGATACCCGCTGGACGGCTCATTCACATCGGGAATCTTCTGCAGAATCGGATATCCCTCCGCGACCACGCCCTCAAAGTCGTACGTCCGTTGGCTGCCGCGGTAGTTCTGCTGCCAGGTCTTCTCCAGGTAGTCCGTGCCGATTCCCGCCGTCGACCACACATGCCCGTCGCCCGAAACCTCACCTGAGTCGTAGAAGTTATCCAGCAGCCCAAATTGCAGCGCCAGCTTATGTTCATTCGGAGTGACTTCGGCGCCGTACATCGCCAGACTCGGATCACCGTTCCCCACTTGCTTTCCATCCTTCTTCAGATCTCCGAGAACCTGATCATAGGTCCGGTTCTCTTTGATGACGTAGATCACATGCTTGATGTGGTCCGGTTTGCCATCCGCAAACTGGATCTTCTCCTCGGCTGCCTTCATCCGGTTCGATTCCACCACTTCGGTCGTCCACTTGGGCAGTTCCTGCTCCACCCCCTTCACATCCACCACCGCCAGCGAACCATACAGCAGCGTCCCAATATAGGTGGAGCTGCCCTGTCTGCCGCGCTGCCCAGGCACCTGGCGCTGAGGAAAATTATTCGGCCCTGTCCCCTTACCCTTAGCAGTAGCAACATACAATTTGTTGCCGATCAAGCTCATCGACATCGGCATCCACTCCGTCGGCAAAAACCCGATCGGTTCCACCATGCCCTCCTTCGCAACCTTCGCCGTCAGCTTCGTCGTATCGATTACTGCAATGGCGTCTGAGATCGCATTCGCCACATACAACCGCGACCCATCCGGCGACAACGCCAGCGCCTCCGGCTCTGCCCCAAAGTAGCTCTGCTGCGGCAGCCGGGTGTCGAAGTATCCCTTCACGGAAAACTGATCCGACCCAATATTCACCGCGGCCACGGCGTCGCGATTCGCCAGCGCCACATACATCGTCTTGCCGTCACCTGAAATCTCAAGCGCACAGGGATGGGTCCCGGCAGCCACCGCACTCTGCGGCTTCAACAGGCCAAGCTTCCGTCCCACCGTACCCTTCTTCAGATCGAGCTCGATCGTCTCACTCGCATTCCACAACGCAACAAACGCACGCGTCTCGTCCTTCGAAACCGCAAGCGCCACCGGATAAGTGGAAGGCACCGCATCGTTCTCCGCGAGATCGAATCTCTTTTCAATCGCCCCCGTCGTCGCATCGATCAACAACACGTCATCCGACAGATTGTCCGCAACCAGCAGCTTTTCCGCTCCCGCCGCACCGAGCACGGCAATCGCCGCGGGAAACGGCACGCCCTTATCTCCTTCCTTGCCGCCGATCAGCATCGTCTTCCGCCCGGCTGCAAGCTGCTGCAGCGGAATCTTCATCATCCGCTGTTTGACGATTTTGCCCCGATCGAACCCATACACCACCACACCGCTGCCGGTATCGCCGCTTGCCGTCCCCAGCGGATCGGTCTCCGACCCCATGCTTGCGTAGATGTGCCTGCCGTCCCGGCTGAAGGCGAGCCCCGAATAGAGCGTCTGCTTCGCGCGCTCTCTCGTATCCGTCTCCGGGAAATCCGTCACCGCTCCGGTCTGCGTATCCAGCACCGCCAGCGACTGCATGTAGTTCGACTCAAAGGTCCCGTACCCGGCGTTCACCGTGACGACGTAGCGCGCATCCGGCGAAACCGCCATCGACATCGGCAAACTGTTCAGCCGCTGCGGGCTTCCCGGCACTGGACGCAAGATCTGTTTGCTCGTCGGTAAATCGATCGCCTGTCCGAATGCCGCAACCGTTCCCGACACCACCACCACAACCACCAAAATTCGGCTTGAAAAGTTCATCGCTACACCCTACCAACTTCGCCTTTCAATGGCATTACAAAAGTTTTACTAACCCACGTAACACCTTTGGGGGGCATTACAAAAGTCTTACACCGCGGTTCCCGCAACCCCTGATAGCGTGGGTATTAGCAGTTCAAGGACACCAAGAAAACATGACTCCCTTTACCACGATCGAAGAAGCTCCAGTAAAAAAGGCGCCCAAGCTGGCCGAAGTCGTTCCAGTCGTCGCCGAAGTCACCCAGAAGATTAAACAGGACCTCCGCATGGGCCGCGAGCACCAGCAGGGCCGCATCAACTGGCTCACCACCATCTTCATGGGACTCTTCCATGTCGGAGCTATCGCCGCTCTCTTCTTCTTCTCCTGGACGAACCTGGCCGCCTTCGTCATCATGTACTTCTTCGCTATCAACGTCGGCATCGGCATGGCCTACCATCGCCTGCTCACGCACCGCGGCTATCGCACTCCCAAGTGGGTCGAGTACTTCGTCACGATGTGCGGCTGCCTCGCCCTTGAGGGCGGCCCCATCTTCTGGGTTGCCACCCACCGCGTTCACCATCAGAACTCCGACCACGAAGGCGACCCCCATACCCCCCACGACGGTACCTGGTGGGCTCACGCCGGCTGGATTCTCTCCGGCCGCGCCCTCCACTCTGAAACCGCACTGCTCGGCCGCTACGCCCCGGACCTCACCAAGGACCCCGTCCACGTCTGGCTCAGCAAGTACCACTGGATTCCTCTGGTAGCCACCGGCGTCCTACAACTCATCATCGGCGGCCTGCTCGCCGGCCCCGGCCACTACGTCGTCGGTGCAGTCGGTATGGTTCTCTGGGGAACCTTCCTCCGCGTCACCATCGGCCTCCACGCCACCTGGCTCGTGAACTCCGCCACTCACCTCTGGGGCAAGCGCCGCTTCGAGACCAAGGACGACTCCCGCAACAACTGGTGGGTCGCTCTGCTTACCGGCGGTGAAGGCTGGCACAACAACCACCACGCCCATCCGGTCAGCGCGCGTCACGGCCTCACCTGGTACGAGTTCGACATCAACTACTACGGCATCTGGCTCCTCAGCAAAATCGGCCTCGCCGAAAAAATCCAGATCGCCAAGTTCGATCCCCAAAACCCCAAGCCCGCCGGCGTCAACTAACCAAGCCAGACCCAAACCAACGGCCGTCACTCAAAAGGTGACGGCCGTTTTTACGCTCAACTTCATCGAAACCTCCTCGACAAGCAACCCTCACCCGAATATCCTCATCTTGCCAACAAGCAACCTCCTTCTCTCGGGCCAGTTAAGCTTCTATCTCATCTCGAAAGAGGCAAGATGAAACGCACGAAGAGACTCTTCCTTACTGCGGCTTTTGTTATCGGAATCGCCTTCTCCATATCCACACCAGCTCACGCGCAGCCTGGCTATGGACAAGGTGGGTACGGCCAGACCGTCACTTGCTCTTCCAACGACGGCAAACGAAACTTCTGCAACGCCGACACCCGCGGCGGCGTTCGCCTGACCCGCCAGATCAGTGGCTCGGCCTGTATCCAGGGACAAACCTGGGGCTATGACAATCGCTCCATCTGGGTCGACCGCGGCTGCCGCGCCGAGTTCGTCACCGGCAACGGCGGCAACTGGGGAGGCGGAGGCGGCTCTCAGAGCCTCACTTGTTCTTCCAACGACGGCAAACGAAACTTCTGCAACGCCGACACTCGCGGCGGCGTTCGCCTGACCCGCCAGATCAGTGGCTCGGCCTGTATCCAGGGACAAACCTGGGGCTATGACAACCGCTCCATCTGGGTCGACCGCGGCTGCCGCGCCGAATTCATCACCGGCAGCGGCGGAGGCGGCTACCCTGGCCGCCAGCCTGTCATCATTACCTGCTCCTCCAACAATGGCAAGCGCAACTTCTGCGACACAAACGGTGGGCGTGACGTCCGCCTGACGCGCCAGATCAGCGGCTCTGCCTGCATCCAGGGGCAGACCTGGGACTACGACAACCGCTCCATCTGGGTCGATCGTGGCTGCCGCGCAGAGTTCAGCGTTCGCTAAGCACCAACATAGAAGGGCCACTTCGCAGGAAGTGGCCCTGTTCTATTTAACGAACAAGCGCTCAAACCTTCGGAGAGAAATCCGTCAGCGTCATAAACGTAATATCGTGCTTCTCCACAAGCGGCCCATTCGCCTCGGTCTCCGCCTTCAGCTTCACCCACTCAGGGTCCTTGCCGAACTTGGCCCAACTTTCCGTGGCAGCAGCGCGACTCTTGTGCCGCAGCATATACACCAGCGTGCGTCCCTTCAACGGCTCATCATCGGGAGTCCAATACCCCACACCATGCATCCCCAGCCGTTCGAAGATCTTCGTCTCCTGTTCGCGAAAGCGCTTCAGCAGCGGCTCCAGCTTGCCCTCATAGGTGTGATAGATGCGCAGCTCATACACGACGCCTGTGTCATCGCCCGAAGCTTGTGCCGCAAGCCCGCTCGTCGCCGACAACATCATCGCCGCTCCAATTCCCTGCAATACATTCCGTCGATTCATCTCGTCTCCTCAGTGCATAGCGCTCTGACTGCACTCACTCCACAATAATTGAAAATGTGACTGCCTTCGGCAAACACAGTGCTCCTGCGTCATTTGAGGAGTCTCAAATTCGCCAGTCTCCGATCGCGTGGGTTAAATCGCCGCAGACCAATCTGTGAGCTTCATATATGTGGAGTCCACCTTCTCAACCAGCTTTCCATTGACCTCCGACGCCGTCGAGACCTTGATCCACTCCGGGTCGTCATGAAAGGCCTTCCAGCTCGCTGTCGCCGCCTCGCGGCTCGGATGCTTCAGAATATAAATCAACGTTCTGCCCTTCAGCGGCTCATCGGTCGGCAGCCAGTACGCGAGACTTTTCATCCCATGCTTCTTAAATAGCGCATCCGTATGGTCGCGAAACCGCGCCACCAGCGCATCCAGCTTGCCTTCGTTCGCGTGATACACCCGCAGCTCATACACCACCTCCGAGTTTGCCCCGCCACTCTGTGCCTCCA
>Ga0210384_10005849_pt1 | contig 13217 bp, 7 predicted proteins | sample IncBWH2MmetaG_FD_160574 | JGI IMG/M metagenome (GOLD analysis project Ga0210384, IMG submission 160574) | Forest soil microbial communities from Barre Woods Harvard Forest LTER site, Petersham, Massachusetts, United States - Inc-BW-H-2-M | ecosystem: Environmental > Terrestrial > Soil >... | reverse complement strand
TATTGCATTGCGTTGGGGTTTTCTTGAAGCGAGCATCGTATCTTTGCTGTCCGTGGCTTGCCTCGATTACTTCTTCACCCAACCATTGTTTAAGTTTTACATGACCGATACTCATGACTGGGTAGCTTTGGTCACCTTCGAAAGCGTCGCCTTACTCGTGAGCCGTCTCTCAAATCAGGTTAGCCGTCATGCTCGCGATGCCGAGATCCATCGATCGCAATTGCAGAAGCTGTATGAATTGAGTCAGAATGTTCTTCTGCTAGACCAACAGAGGCCAGTCGATCAGCAACTCACGAACCTGATTCAAGCCACACTCCAGGCGAAGGGAGTCGGGCTATGGAACGCTTACGACCTGCATCTGTGCACGAGCGGCGTCTGTGAAGTCACAGATGAAGATGTGCGTTCTACTTACTTTACAGAACGCAACGAGGACGACTCCTTAACAGCTACGTCCCGGCGGGTCCTGCGCTCAGGCACGCGAGCCATCGGCTCGCTGGTCATCTGCGGCCATTCGCTCGATGACGCTTCGATTAATGCGACGGCTTCTCTGGCGGCCGTTGCGATAGAGAGGGCACGCTCCTTTTTTGCGGAAAGCAGCGCTGAAGCTGCCCGGCAAAGCGAGCAACTTCGTTCTGCTGTGCTGGATGGTCTTGCGCACGCCTTCAAAACTCCGTTAACGACGATTAGAAGCTCAAGTTCTGGGCTGCTTGAAATGGACACCTTGTCCGGCGCCGAGAAAAGGCTCGTGGCACTGATCGATCAGCATGCCGATCATCTCAACGATCTGACTACACGTCTGCTCCGCACGGCGAGAATCGACAATGCCGACCTTAAGGTGAAGCGGGAACAAATTGATCTCAGGCAACTCATACAAAGCAGTATTCAGGCGTCGGCGCAGGAACTCGGCGCACATCCCGTCCACCTTCAGGTCAGGGCGCAACGGAGCATGGTGTGGGCCGACAGGCAACTGCTGGAGATGGCGCTTTTTCAGCTATTAGATAATGCCGCTAAATATGGAAGTCCCGAGTCCTCGATCACGATTGACGTCCAGGAAGAACCAGCAGAGACGCTTATCAGTATCAGGAATGAGGGCTCGTTCATCCCGCCTCACGAAAGGGAAAAGATCTTCAAGCGATTCTATCGCAGTCCCGGCTCCGAACGACGGGCATCAGGGACAGGCATCGGTTTATCTGTAGTCAAACGGATAACAGAAGCACATCAGGGACGTTCATGGGTGAATAGCGGCGAACACACGGGGACCACCTTCTTCCTTACGTTGCCCCGAACAGCAAAGGAGATGTAGACGTGGCACAACGATTGAATGTGCTCATCGTAGAGGATGATGCAGGAATCCGGCAGAGCCTGTTTGAGACTTTGACTGCTTTGGGATTCATGATCGGGGAGGCCAGCAACGGAGAACAAGCGCTATTGCGTCTGCGAATGGTAGACTATGACGCTTTGCTGCTAGACATCAATATGCCTGGGATGGGGGGAATTGAAACGTGCCGCAGAATCCGCCAAAGTTATCCCCACGTCCCAATCATTATGCTGACGGTACGCGATAAAGAAGACGACAAAGTGGAAGCGCTCGATGCAGGCGCCGACGACTATGTAACCAAGCCCTTTCAAATTCGGGAGCTGACGGCGAGGCTGCGTTCGGCAATCCGTCGCGCCAAGACATCGACAGTTCAGTCCGATTCCACTGTCGTGATTGGCGCTTTGCGGCTTGATCCGGATCGTCATCGTGTCGAAAAGATGGGGCAGGAGATTCGCCTCACTCCGAAAGAGTTCGCGATGTTGCATTATCTTATGGAGCATGCGGGCCGACCCATACCCCACAATCGTCTACTGACCTCCATCTGGGGTTCGGAATACGGTAACGAACGTGAATATCTGCGCGTCCTTATCAACCAGCTTCGAAAGAAGATCGAAGACGATCCGGCACGCCCTTCATATATCCTGACGGAAAGCTACATTGGGTATCGCTTTCGCGAGGCTTAGCGTGACTTGTTCGCTGCCCTTCTCATTATGAGTTACAAGTACCAGGAAATGTTGATCACCATATGAAGCGCTATGCCGCCCTTGAATCAAGGCCCCGTCTCCAGCTTCGACGGCGTCATCTTCGCCGACGTCCCGACATCAAGTAGCTACCCGACCGCAACAGCGACGAGCAACTCTACGCCCTCGCCCTCTACTCCCTCAAGCCTCCATTCAACCCAACAAGTTCCACGCTGCCGCCCGCGGGAGAAAGTCTTCGCCATCGAAGAGGCGCGCGAGAGATATGACATTTTCGCCCATCCCGTAGGCACCGACCCGCCCTCATACGGTTTGTAGATGAAAGTCTTTCCTCCCGATGTGAACTATCGCCGCGGACCTGACCCAATCGGTCCCAGCCGGAGCCGATGTGTACATACTCAAACATGTCCTGCACGGGTATCAGGATGCGGAAGCTATTACTGTTCTCAGGAATTGCCGCTCGGCAATTCCGCATAACGGAAGTTGGCTGGTTGTTGAATTCGTGTTGCCTCCCCTCGTCTCTCATGCAGATCCAAACCTAGAAGGCCGCCTGATGAGCGATCTCAACATGCTCGCCGTCATCGGCGGCAAAGAGCGCAGCGAGCGTGAATGGAGAACGCTTCTTCAGGCAACAGGATTCACTCCGACCCGGGTGCACCCGGTCGGGGGCGACACCGTAAGGGTTCGGAGCGTCGGGATTCTCGAAGCAGAGCCAGTTCAGGAATGAGCTTAGGTTGCATAACACGAATGGCGAGTCGTTCTCTAATCATTCAGTCATCATCCCAGTCATCACTGTGCTTGGCACGCAAGTTGTTCTTGTAGACTGCTCTGCCGACAGCTCGGCCCAAACGCGCTCCTGCATCCTGATCGGTTCGAAAATGAATTCCGCCATAAACCCGAGCGTCGGAGATGTCGTCGGTAATCTGCTTGAATGATCCGTAGTGCAACACGATGTTGGGTACGACCGGGTTTGACAACGTGATCGCATGTCCAGCTTCGCCGTAAAGACGTCTCAGGACCTCGGCTCCCGAATTGGATAAGCTGCCGTGGTTTGAGGGATAGCTTGGGAAACATGGGGCCAGGATGAATGGAACCCAGTTCGGATCGGCGTCGGTTTTCCGGTTGCCGTCCGTGTCACCCGCATGGATCGCGGTTTCGGGACGCCAAAAGTTGTAGTGGTACTTGTTGAAGAAGGAAGCGATCGCGCCGTCGTTGATCGCCATGTTGATCAGGGCAAAAGCCCGTGCGTTCTCGGACAGCGAACGCCACCCTTCTTGCGCGACGACCTGCCTTGCGGCCTGATTGAATACCAAGGTTGGCGAGGAGGCCGCGTAGAAGAGCACGACATTAGCCCGATCTGGTGGCCGCTCTGTGCTGTTGGCGCTCCCTACCGCCTTCACCTCGTTGTACGCTTTCGCATATTGGTTGCTGTCAAGCGCTGGCGGCGGATCGAGGAGAAACTCACTGACACCCGGGATACCGAACGGGGTTATGTTTTGCCATTGAAAGAAGGTTCCGACCGCGATTCCATTCACGATTGGACAACTCGGCGTAGCCTGATAGTCGCCAGGAACGGCCGGCCCGGGTACCTTGAATTGCGCCGGCGACGAGCCGTCGTTAGCACGCAGAGCGATCATGGCAGAAGCTGCGGCGTCGCCCGTCGCTATGCCGTCATTCTTGGCTTGACCGTCCGGTATCAAAGCCAGCGAGTTTGCGCGAGCAGTGCTGAGGGTGGACGCGCTGGCCAGGAAATAAGTACTGAGCACCCGATAGGCAGCCTGGATGGCTGCTGCGTCGGCTGAGGCGCCGTGGGGGGCGACGATGCTCCCAAGATATGGCTGGTAGTCCCGAGTGATGGCATTGACTGCTTCAAAGACAGCGAGTTGGACAATCGCTGCGTATCGCGCCTGGGCGAACGGGCTCTGGCCGTTCGCGATGGCTGTGTTTACCGCAATTAGGTTCCAGTCCAGAACCGCATCGGCCTTTGCGACAGCGGGCCCGGACAGTAGAGTCACCATAAACATGCATAGGCCCAAAATCCTCTTCCCTGCGCTACCATGGATTCTCTTCATTGTGCTTCCTCCTAATTCTCACTGCGTTCGGTCAGTGGTGCGCCCCGTGATGAGCGGCATTCTTACGGTGGAGGGCATCATAGTCCATAACGAAGCGCCTGTGTGGGCGAACATCTGAGTCACGGTATCCAGGAGTTGCATGCATGCCGTCGAGATGGCAGGACGAGCGGTCCTAAGTGCGACTCGTTCAGTAATCCCATGGGCTCGAAACATGCAAGACTGGGGTGCCTGTATCAGTACAGCGCGCCAATCTTGTGACGTTTACCGGAACCTACGCTACCCTTACCGGAACTTACACGATCAACGGGGGATGCGCCGTTGGCGATCAGTGAAGCGTCTCGGGCATCAACAGTCCTTACATCGCTAACCAGTTGCTTGCGAACCTTGAGCCAGGACAGAAGTGAGATTAGTGGGAACTACACCGTCTCTGGTGGCAGCTCGCGACGGCCATGAATGACCCCCTCCGCCTTTGGGGCAGGCATTTCTTACTCTACTGCGCGAAGCAGCCGGATATCTTTTGCGGCAATCCGTTCGCTGAAAGTCCACGGTTACGACCATGATCATATCGTTGCAAACCAGCAGAGAGATTCGATGATCACAAGCTGGCGTATTACATAAATATGGGGTAGCCAATACGGGCAGATCAGTACTCTGACGGTATATGGCGCCTGTTATGAATGATCAGCCGACGACCTCTCCTGAGAATGATCATCCTGTTGATTTGCCGCTCGTCGAACAACGAGCCATTTTTACTCCCATTGTCGATGGAGTGCCGGCATGTATCTTGGTGGCCGACACTAATGGCCAAATTATCTATGCCAATAGATTTGCAATCGCTAAATTGGGAAGACCGCTCGACGAGCTTCTCGGCTCTGGCTGGCTCCAGAGCCTTCATCCGACTTTTTTCAGGAAAGCTCACAGCCAGTGGACACAATGTATTCAGCGCTCTGTACCGCTGGACGTTACATGGCTACTTCGCGAGCATGACGGCACTTATAGGTGGCACCGTATTCGCGCGGAGCCGACCATTGAAGAGATCGCCCAATCCGTCAGTTGGTATGTATTAGGCGTAGACGTTAACGAACTGGTGAAAGCTCAAGAGTCGCTTAGTGCGAGCGAACAGGAAGCGCGAGAAATCCTCGATCGCGTTCCCGCGATGATTTCGACTCGAACTGAAGAAGGAATTGCGTTTACGAACAAGCAAATGTCAGACTACGTCGGGGCTGTAATCACAGATCTCCGTGATGGAGCGTACTTGGATTACATTCATCCTGATGATCGTGAGCAACTGGTTCAACAACATATCAAAGCTCCAGAGAAGATTCCTAGCGATATCATCTATCGCCTGCGTCGCACCGACGGCATCTATCGGTGGTTTCACACCCGCGCCGCACCATATTTCAATGAAGACGGGAGTCTCTACCGATGGTACGCGTTGAATAGTGACATTGACGATCTGTACCGATCGAGGGAATTGATTCAGGAGCGTGAATTCCAGCTGAATCTCCTTATTGAAACAGTGCCGGCGATTCTTTGGAAGGCCTCTCCTGATGGAAACTTCGTCTACGTCAATGGGAAGACCGAGGAATATATAGGTCGTTCGCTTGAAGAAATTAAACGAGGCTGGATTGATTTAATTCATCCTGATGAAGCAAAAGAAGTTCTCGACCGTTGGCATCGTCTACTGGCGGGCGGGTCTGGTTATGAGTCCTTTCATCGCCTCCTTGGAAAAGATGGGCAATATAGATGGTTCCATACAAGTATCGCTGTCGTCAGAGACGACTACGGTAAGACCATGGCCTTCCACGGCGTGATGCTCGATACGACAGATCGCAAGAATGCCGAGGCTGCGCTGCAGAATAGCGAAGACAAGCTACGGGATTTACGAGCCAAATTGGCAAATGCGTCGCGAGTCGCCGCGGTGGCAGAACTCTCTGCATCCATTGCTCATGAGCTCAATCAGCCGTTGACCTCAGTGCTTGCGAACGCGCAAGCGTGTAGCCGTTGGTTGAGTTCCACACCACCCAATCTGCCTGAGGCATTAACCTCGATTAAGCACATCATCCACGACAGCCGCGCTGCAGATACGAGGATGCGTAGTATTCGTTCACTGTTTAAGCTACAGCCATTTGAAAGAAAACCTGCAAACATGACCGAGCTGATCCGTGAAGCGGTCAGCATCATCAAAGAAGACGTGAATAAGGGGCATATTTCAATTGAGTTAGATTTTGAAGAAGCAGCTCTCATGGTCTCGGTCGATCGAATTCAGATCCAGCAGGTGATTATCAACCTCGTCACAAACGCAATTGAAGCAACGAACGCGACCGGCCGAGAACCCCGGCTCCGAATTGTTTCAAAGCGCCTAGAGGACCACAATATCCTGACCGATTTCGTCGATAATGGTCATGGTCTAAAAAATACTGAGGAGATTTTTGATGCATTTATAACAACCAAGAGTGATGGGATGGGAATTGGCCTCGCAATATCGCGATCGATCGTAGATGCACACGAAGGACACCTATGGGCAAGGAACAACCCGAACCACGGAGCGACCTTTAGTCTTTTACTAAGATCAGAGTAGACGATTCAAAACACCCAGACTTTAGATCACTCACAATTCCCCACGAGTCGATCTAGAGTTTGCGCGGCTGTCGCCCGCGCTTAAGAACTCGGAATCAAATTACCGCAGACACTTCCACGACTGCGGTGGGCAGAGTGAAATGAAACGTCGCGCCTCGTCCGTCGTGGGATGTGGCCCACAAACTGCCACCATGTGATTCAACGATGGAACGGCTGATCGCCAGCCCCATGCCGCTGCCTTGAGGTTTTGTGGTGAAGAAGGCATCGAAGATCTCGTCCGCTTTTCCGGCCGGCAATCCTACTCCGTTGTCGCTGACTGAGATCAGCACTTGCCCCCCCTCGCCTCGTCCCGTCTTGGCCGTGAGCACTCCGCCGGTCTCCTTCATCGCCTCGATACCATTGAGCATGAGGTTCATCAGGACCTGCTGCACTTGCACCCGGTCCGCCGTGATTTTGGGAAGATCGGCGGCAAGCTCCGTACGAATCGAAACGGCATACCCGTTGGCTTCGCCCCGCAACAGCCTGACCATTTCGCCGATGACGTCATTTATCGCGACCGACTCCCGTTTGGGAGGGGCCTTCTTGTATAACGATCGCAGACGGTTGATGATTTCCGAGGCGAAGGTGCCTGCCTCGATGATTTTTTCCGTCCCTTTGCGCACCTCCGTCAGATCGGGCGGATCGCGCTGAAGCCATCGCAAAGATGCCTTGGCATGAGCGGTTGTGGCCGTGATGGGCTGTGAAAGTTCGTGCGAGATGGAGGCGACCAGTTCTCCGAGTATGCTGACCCGATTGGTGTGTGCAAGATCTGTCTGTAGCTCTTCCGCACGCTTGCGATCTTGAATGTCGGTCGACGCACTGTACCATTTCACGACCTTTCCTCGCTTGTCCCGCAGCGGCACGGCGCGGCACAAAAACCACCGATACTCTCCGTCGGTGCGGCGGATGCGCATCTCATCCTCGTACGGCTCGCCACTGGCAAGGCTCGCGCCCCATCGTCGTACAATTCGGTCCAGATCTTCGGGATGAATAGCAGTTTTCTCGAATCCCTCCGCGTTTCCCAAATGCGACAGGCCGGTATATTCCACCCAACGTCGATTCCTAAATTGAACGGCCCCGTCGGGTCCAAGGATCAACGCCATCGCCGGAATGGTCTCAATGGCTTCGCGAAGTTTTCCTTCCTCCCGCCGCACTTGTTGCATTCGGAGTTGATACAGCCCCCAAAAGAATGCCAGAAACACAGCCACGCACAACAATCGGAACCAGTAAGTTTGATAGTAGGCCGGGGCGACGTTCAAAGCGATCGCAGTTTCTGGCCCGTTCCACAGCCCCTCGCTGTTGCTGGCGATTAGCCGGAATCGATAGGAGCCGGGCCCAAGGTTCGTGTAAACGGCTTCTCGAGCTGCAATCGGCTGGCTCCATCTACTGTCGAAACCTTCGAGAAAATATCGAAAGCGAATCCGTCCGGGCGCCACGAGGCTCAGCCCCGTGTACTCAAATGTGATTCGCCTGGGAGATGGAGGAATTTGAACGAAGGCGGCGAGGTTTGCGGTGTTGTTATCGGCGGTGATCGCCTCGATGTGAGGCAGCGCGGGAACTGAATTGTCATTGATCTGGGATGGATTAACAACCGACAAGCCGCTGCTGAGTGAAAACCAGATCCTGCCTGCTGAATCCGAGACCACCGATCGGCTCCGCTTCACTCCTTCAGTGCTCTCGAGACCATCGGCCTGGTCATACTCGCGAACATCGACTGCTTTCACAACACCGCTTAGCAGTTCGTCGCGCGGAACCCGCAAAACATGATCTGAGGTCGCGATCCAGAGTCGGCCTTTTTTGTCTTCTTCAATACCGAATATTGGTGCTTGCAGGGACCCAGGTACTCCGCGGGGTACATGCACCTGCCCATCAATGAGGTAAGCGAGACCTTCGGCCGTTCCTATCCACAGGATTCTCGTTGAATCCTGCAGGAGGCAGTTGACATCCTCGGAGGGTAATCCGTCGTTGCGGGTATAGCTTCGCCACCCCTTCTGCGACATGGCACTGACGCCCTTCGGGGTCCCGAACCACATCGTTCCGTCAGGGCCCTCGGCAATCGACGATATTGTGTTCGCCGCCAACCCATCTGTAGTTGTGTAATTTGTAAAATGACCGTTCTTAAGCTCGCTTACACCACGATTGAGGGTCCCGGACCAGACAGTACCATCACGACTTCGATAGACCGCGTACACTCTGTTCTGTGCGAGGCCGTCTGCCTGCGTGTAGGTCTTGGCTGTAAACGAATGGCCGGAGAAGCGCAGATGGGTGAGTCCACCCTGTTGTCGTCCCACCCAGACATCATCATTGCCAGTGCCGGCGATGGAGTAGACGACATCGTTGGCGATCCCATCGGTAGTGACAACCCCACTTTTTCCTTCCTTCAGCCATCGCAGACCACCCTGAGTGGGCGCGATCCAGGTGCGGCCGCCAGAGTCAACGTGCAGTGGTCCCATACTCTGCGATTTCAAATTGGGAAGAGAGTACGTGACGAAGGCGCTGTCTCGCAGTCGCTCGAGGCCGCGCGCGCTACCGATCCATATGTTTCCCTCCCGATCTTCGAAGAGCGCAGCTACAGGTCCAGTGGTTTCTGGAGTACTCAGTAGAGAAACCCCGTTCGCGTTGTACCGAAACAGTCCGCGACTCGTGCCAACCCAGATGTTCGAGTCCCGGTCGCGAAGAATGGAAAGTACGTCGAGATTGCGAAGAGATGACGGCACACCTGCCGAGGTAAGCTCTTTTCCATTCCAGCGCAGCACACCCTTCCCCGTTCCGACCCACAATTCTGAGTTTTGAAGAGGAAGAAGGCAGTTGATCTTCGTATCAACCGGCCCATTCAAGGCGCTCGAAACGCGGCCTTCCTGGAGGTAGAAGAGCCCTCGACCCTCCGTGCCAAGCCAAATCTTTCCGTCGTCAGTCTGCGCCATGGAGATCACCAGCGAAGTAGGCGCCGCCAGACGATCAATCCAACTGAAGTGAGTTGCTCGCTGGTCAGGAGCTTCGCTGTACGCGACTCTCGCAGCGTCGGCGAGAAGAGCTGCAGACGACAGGCTTCGAAATCGGTTGTCAGTGTATGTGACAGTTCCCTCAGCTGATGATGAGAGCAAAACCGCACCCGATGTTCCCTGGGCCATCGCCGTTGTGCCGTTCTCAGACCAGCCGCGGATAAGCTCGAAGTTCCCGTTGTGATAACGAAAGACTATGGTGTTTTGTAACAAGATCCAGAGCTGATCGCTTGCGTCAACCAGGAGTGTTCGCACCGGACCAATCAGCATTGGATCACGGTTGGCCCGCTCGAACTGATGAAAATTCAAACCGTCGAAACGAACAAGGCCTTTATCTGTCCCAATCCAGAGATAGCCATCGGAAGTCTGTGCGATGGCCGTTATAGATCCGCCCGGCAAACCTCTCTCAGTTCCCCACGAATCGCGGAGATATTGCGACACGGTCCGGGTGGGATCGACCGCAGACGCCGAAACAGCGAAGCAGCCGCCCACGAGTCCGGCAATGGCACACCTGAGTAGACTGCGCCTTCCAAAACCGTCCTCACGGAAGATATTCAAACTTCTCAACTACAACCTCGCTTGGGTTCTGCATAGGATTTTTGTCGCTTGCAACAACGAAAAATATCAGACGGGGTATTGCCTTGCCCGGTTCCGGTATGCCAGACGTGAACTCATGTTCAGAAACGAGCTGTGCCCCGGCACCTGCAGATCTTCCGCGAAAGGTCTTGAAAATTGCATGTCCAGATTCCCAGTGCAGGACGTAGGTCAAGGTGCCTGAGGGCACCGCAAAGGCGAATAGGTTCCCAGGAATGTACAAGGGTTGAATTTCATATCGTGCATTGTTCTTGTTCGCAGCGTCACGCCTGCCGCCGACCTCTACGTCCATCTCGCGAAAGTGCTGCTCGGTAGCAAATTCGTCGAAGGTGAACATACTGAAGACCGCGGCCGGTTCTAAATGTGAAGTATCACGTACTGTTACCGAATACGTGCCGTACCCCAGACTGCGATTTAAGAATATTTCCGCACACGACCACCTGTCCGATTTCTTCTTGATCTGCATGTGGAGCGCTCCGCTCGCATCGGTCCATGCATTTTCAAGATCGTAGAGGTTGTTTGTGCCTCCCTTGACACTTGAAATCATGCGAACGCCCCAATCATAGCCGCTGAATTTAAGCGATCCGGTCGGGTTAAGCTGCAACGTTCCAGCGCCCTTCACAATGGTCACGAGCGCAACGGAACCGCCTTGGATCGGAGCGATATCCATCACGGGCGGCGGACTATAATCCGGCTCCACCAGTAACGCAGCATACTCAAATCCCAGATGAGTTTCCGTGCTCCACGTCGAGTCCGCTTTGATGGGAATCAAGGAATGATCAGGCCAGGGCTGCACCCACCACGACCCGGCGTGTGCATAAATAACAATCTGCTGCTTTGGTCCAGCGTTTCTTACCCGTCCAGAGATCGTGTCGACTCTTTCTCGTCCACCTTCCGCCGCTGGCGGAATATGGGTGAACTCGATCGAAGGTCCGGAATCGGCTTTATGCGACTGGCAACTAGTCAGCGCAATGCAGAAAACAAGCAGCAGTGATCGCTGCAAGAAAACTGGGACCAACAGGCGCAGTTGCATGTGACCCCACAACCAGTCGCAATCTCCGACGGGAAGAAAGGACCGCACTCGTTGGTATGTTTTCCACAAAGTACCCATATTTGCTGAGAACGGGGCAAGTCACTCACTGAAACGCTCTGCAGGCCCTTGTTATCACCTCAATCTTCCCTCATTTGACAAACCCACCCTCCAGATTGGCTACATATATATATGGAGCAGAACAAAAAATCGTGTCAGACGCCCGTCGTAACCCAATTTTTTCAAGACTTTGCGGTTAGTCACTCAATGTTGACAAGACTTTTCGGATTCGCCAAGCTCCAAGTCCGGACATAAGCCTTGTATTTGGAAGACTTTAGCCACTTTTCACCCAGGGGGAGGGGCAGCTTGTGGTCACTGTTCGCTGCCAACTGCTCGCTGATCGCTCGCAACGATTTGTCCCTGGAAGCCGCGCCTGAGATATCCAAACATCGGCGATCCAGAAGGTGATGGCATTTGAACTCTTAGAATCGTTTCGGACAAGCTCGAATCGATCAGCGATGCGGCCCTGTCCCACACGCGAAGGTCGTTCTCAATCTCGTGGTGCGGCCTGTTGAAGACGCGAGCATACCAACTGTAATTCGCACAGTCTATAGGACGATCCTCATAGGTCATCAAGATGTTGCCAAGGATTGTCGTCTGTTTCGGATCTGCAGCGACGATTTGCGGAAATCCATGAAGCGGACCTCGAGCCTGATAGAAATTGATAGCGCTTGCTACGTTCGCTGGGATGATGGCCCCCCTGCTGCCAGGTTTCGCAATCGTATCTATTTGGATTGTGAGTGCCACAGGAATCCCCATATGCCCGAGTGCCTGGGCGAATGTGACGGTCTCCGCAGCACCCCAGCTGTGCCCGTAAATAATGATTGTCGATTCCCTCTTTTCGTTGGGCGTGAGTACACCATTACCGTCAGAGTCGAGCATCCGCGCCACCTCATGAAGAGCCTTCTTTCCATGATGGTTGCCAAACACTACAGCTTCGATAAGTGGGTAGCGATGGCGAAGGTAGACGGCGAACTGCACCTCAGGGTGCTTTGCATCGTCCTGACTGACAAAGCCTCCAACAAACCCAATAATGATCACCTTCCCACCGGCGGACTCTGCAGGCGGGGAATCGACCCTCGATATCGAGACTTGCGCGGCGCCGGGTGCCCCGAAAATCGCGGGTGCCAAGACCAAAGCCAACATTCTAAATTTCCAATGTTGAGGTCCTCCCATCACGATTCTCTCCCGGGCTCCCCTGGTTGACAGCTGCGGAGTTGAGCTGGTACAAAGCAAGCGCGCTCGACCATCTGGATACGTTCAAAGATGGACTTAAAATGCGAATTGCAAACGATCCCGCAGATTTGCAAAAGCTGTGAGAGCCTTCTCTAGTCCATTGCAGTTACCTGGTCTGCGATTCAATGTAGTGGCCTATTAACTCAACGTCCATTACATCTTTCTGGTATCCCAAGAGCCTGTTCGCCATCAAGGGTTCAGGCTCTGATTGCAGCCTCCACCCTCAGCTCAATCGGAATCGCTGTCGCCGCGGCGTGACACTCTATCCCGCACGGTTTTATAGGGGCCGTTCAACTCAGTGCCTCGATCTGCGCAATCTGGCTTTGTGCCTTTATGGCTGACTCCTTCTGGGTGTACCATCTGCACCATGGGAGCGGCCGAGCATACTTCCGTCGATGATCGAGACTTGAATCTTCGTCAGGTTATCGACTCTGCTCCTGCGTTGATCCACACCGCACGACCGGATGGTTACCTCGATTTCTTCAATCGAACCTGGCTGGATTTCGTTGGGCAGCCGCTGAAGAGTCTGCTCGGATGGAAATGGACTTCCTGGATTCATCCTGAAGATGTCGGGGGTTTTGTGCAGAA
>Ga0210384_10005848_pt1 | contig 13218 bp, 14 predicted proteins | sample IncBWH2MmetaG_FD_160574 | JGI IMG/M metagenome (GOLD analysis project Ga0210384, IMG submission 160574) | Forest soil microbial communities from Barre Woods Harvard Forest LTER site, Petersham, Massachusetts, United States - Inc-BW-H-2-M | ecosystem: Environmental > Terrestrial > Soil >... | reverse complement strand
CAGGTACCCCGGTCGCCAGAGGAGAAAGAGTCCGTCGGCGATCAGCGCGCCGGTGATCAGGAGGTCGCTGGCAAGGTGAACGATGACGGAGCGCAGGTTCAGGTCCTGCACGCGCGCCGGGAGGCGACCGAGGGCGAGCAGGCTCGTCGCCCGAAGGACCAGGATCGGGGCTGCCGCGAAGAGGATCCAATCCGCGTCCACCGGACCCGCGAACGACGAACCCGATCGGAGCGCCCCGAGCGCGGTGTACGCGAACACCAGGCCGGTACCGAGGACGAGCGCCCCGTTGAAGAACCCCGCGAACACCTCGAGTCGGTGCTGCCCGAAGGTGAAGCCGCGGTTCGTGCCCCGTTCCGTGGCGGCGAGGGCGGAGTACGAGACGGCGAACGCGAGCAGGTCGGGGACGTTGTGGACCGCGTCGACGGTCAGCGAGAGGCTGCGGGACAAGGTCGCACCCAAGGTCTCTACGATCAGGACCGCGGCGGAGAGTACGACGGCGAGCCGGAGGCCCGCAAGGAAGCGCTCCTCGGCCTCGCCCTCTCCGTGCGCGAGCCTTGCCAACGCTCACTCCAGGGTCGGCCGATGCGGGAGCCGGGTTCGATGACGACCGAACGTCGGGGGCCGGCCCGCCATCGTTGCGAGGGCTCGACGTCGGACCCTGATCCCACGCGACGGCTTCCGATGCGCGAGCGCCATCCGACCGGCTACCCGCCGCAGACGGTTATAGGGGTGCGCGCGGACCCGCGGGGGCCGGCCCCGATCCCCCCCCAAGCTCGGGAAAATAAGGAAGTCGGAAAAGGTTCGGAGCGGGGAGGCGGCACGCCCCCCCGCTCGCTCGGGACGCCTAGTTGATGGTCACCGAGTTGATCGCTACTCCGTTGCCCAACGTCGCCAGGTTGATGGTCGACGCGGCACTTCCGGACCAGGGCGCCAGGAGGTTCGCCTGGGCGGCGAACGAGTCCACGCTGGCGTAGACGCTCATGATCAGGATGTAGTGGTGGCCCTTGACCATCGAGGTGCCGTTGGACCAGAGGGTGAACGACGTCGCGCCGTTCCAGGTCCAAGCGGAGATGCCGGCCTCGTTGTAGCCGTAGGTCGCCTGGTAGTTGTAGCCCGAGCTGTTGTAGCAGGTCGGAGTGCCGTAGTTGTAGCAGTCCGTGTAGTTCTCCCAGACGCTGTCGTTGTAGGAGTCCGCGTAGCTGTAGTTGTAGCTGTACCAGCTGTTGTTGCTCAGGTCCTGGAGCTGGGACGACGCGTCGAACGACGTGTACGTTCCCGCCTCACAGTAGGCGTAGGAGTACTGGTAGAGCGCGGGGGCGTAGTTGACGTTCTTCGAGCAGACGGCGGTGTGCGAGGACGACCAGGACGAGGCGATGTTGACCGTCCAGCTCGAGGCGACCGAGTGGTTACCGTTCGAGGTGACCGAGAACGGCAGGGCGATCTCAACGCCGCCGCCGACGCTCGCCGAGCTCGAACCGCCGACGTAGCCGAGGCTCTTGCCGCAGCTCTTGGCCGAGGACATGTCGGCCAGCGTGATCATTCCGGTCAAGGGGTGCCAGGCGGGCGCCGTGGACTTCGCCTTGCCGCATCCGCTCTGCGAACTATACACGTTCGGCTGGCTCACAGTGTGCTTGTAGGCGGGCGCGTAGACCTTGAGCGCGTGGACTGCTCCAGCGCTCGCCGGGCTCAGCACCATCAACAGTGTGACGGCGGCGGCGAGCCCGGTCACGCCGAAGGCCTTCGCGCGACCCGACAACGAGCCACTCATTCGTCGATTAATCCTTCCGTTTTCCCCCATGGTTGTTCTCTTTTGTCCCCCTGAGGCGCTCGTCCCTCACCTTGGCGCCTGTCGGAGTTCAGCGGCAGAACCGCGAAGTGGTATTTAAACCTCTGACGTTGTGGTTACGGGAAAGCCCCGGCCCGAGACGACCGAGGGGATCCCCTCCGGACAGGAGGTCCCCGGGTGCCCCGGGGTCCGGCACGGGGGACGCTGGTCCGCGACCTCGATCGAGTCGGGTGGCCGCGGCCGATCTACTCCGGAATCCGGCGGCGAGCGCCGTCGAACGACGCCCGGAGGAACAGGTAGCTCCCCGACCGGCGAACGCCCACCAACACGCCCCACCGAGGATTGTTCGGGGCGAACGAGCGCCCGGCCACGAAGCCGGGCCGTTCCGCGAGGTCCGTTCGGCCGGCGACTTGTGGGGCGAGCGTCAGGAACAGCTCGTCCACGGCGGAATCGGCCAGAAAATCTCCCATCAGATGGGGCCCCCCCTCCAGGAGGGCGAGCCCGGTGACTCCCGCGTCCCTCGTCGCCCGAAGGACCTCGGCCGCGCGGATTACGGGGCGCCCGGTGACCGGGGCGATGCGGACGCCCGCGGGCACCTTCCCTCGCTCGAGACGCCGGGCCCCGGATCGCGTCGTGACGACCATCGCCGGTGCCTCTCCCGACGAGAACATCGGAAGGCGGAGATCGAGCCGCCCAGAGGCCGAGACGACCACCTGGAGGGGCGCGGGGGACTTTCCGAGTCGGGCCCTCAGGCGGGCGAATGGCGATGCGAACCGGGTGTAGATGTGCGGGGCGGTCCAGACGTGACGGGGGGCAGCCCGGAACGTCCCCGCTCCGACGATCACGACGTCGGAGGCCGCCCGCAATACGCCCATGAGGATCCGGTCGTTCGGGTAGAATCCGGTGATATCACCTCCACTCGACCGGGCTCGGAGACTCAGCGACGCAACTCCGTCCAGGCTCGTCGCGAAGTTCGCGATGAGGTGGAGCCCGCCGTTCCCCCGAGGGAGTCGAATTTCACCGCATGCCCGCGCCAGCGACGCCGGTAGGGGGAGGGGTTGACCTTCCGACCGGTCCCACAGTACCTCCATCCGTTCCGGGGGCGTCGAACCGGCAGACGCGATTCCCCCGGCCCGGCCGGCGGTTACCCGAGTGGGTGGTCGTTGTCGAGTCATGGCCTTGGGGCCTCTCCGGGAGCTTCGTTGGATAAAGGGGCTATGGCCGTGACTCGCCGCCATAGGAGGAGCCGGAGGTCCTTCCTCGATCGGGTGGCGGGCGTCCCGCCTCCGACCTTCCGGACATCATTTATGGAAGGCCAACTGTGACCCGTCCGGATGAGCGGGCCACCTCGCTGGGCGAAGAAAGCCCTCGGCGCCGTGACGGGCATCAGCCTCCTGCTCCTGTTGATCCAGTACCTCCTCGGCCTATGGACGGCCGACTACGCCCCCGCGGCGTTCACGAACGACACGAGTTTTCCTTCGCTCGATTGGCACTACAACGTGGGATTCGCCCTCGGTATCGTGTCGATCCTGATCGTGATCCTCGCCGCCCTGACGCGCCAGGCGCGCCTGATCGCGCCGAGCGTGGTCCTGTTCATCGCGATCCTCGTCGCCGGGGTGCTCGGGATGCGATACGTGAACACGACCCCGAACGACCCGCTCGCATCGTTCGGAATGGGCGTGATGTTTCTCGTCGCGTTCGGCTCGGCGATGAGCATCGTCACCCAGCTCCGGCCCCGCTTGGGCTGGGCCCCCATGGCGGGGGATTCCGGGGCGCCGACGTTCTAGGCCACGCAGATCGCGCGCAGCCCCCTCGGGGTTCGAATGGACCTCGGGATCGCTGACACAGGGGGAGGGTCCCTTCCGGATTCGAAATTTCGACGCGCGGCACCGGCCGGCAGGCCGTCGCCCGGCCCGCACCGTGCCCGGGCGGTCAGGAAGGTGGCCGCCGAACCGCGAACCTCCGAAGGGGGTCGGGTCGGAACTTCGATAGGTCCGGGGGGTAGACTCCCGTGCTGGGATTCGCCTTTGATTTGGGGAGAAAGGATTCGTCCCCGCAAGTTTAGAACCGGGACGTCGCATCAGCTGGTCATACTGGCGCAAACGGCCTGATCGTACTCTACTTCCCCCCGCAAGAACCGCTCCCGTGCTACTCGGGCAAACTACCCCCGACGACGACCAGACTTCGGCTGGCGCTTCGGGTAGGCCTTAGGGCGAGGGACGATTCGAGTGATCACCACTTCCATCCCATCGACCCGGTAGAACACCCGGAATTCGCCAAGATGGAACCGCCACTCCCCCGGGTGCCGGGCTCCCGGTCGAACTCTGAGCCAAGGGTACGACTTGAACGGATTCCGAAGGAGATAGACGAGCTTCTCGGAGGACAGTCGTTGCTCTCTCGTTCTCAGGGCCAAGAACTCCTTCCTCGCAGATTCGAGGAAGGAGAAATCGTACGGAGTCACTCCACGCCGGCCTGCTTGAGGACCGCCCGGCCAGCGACCCTTTTCTCGACTCGCCAGCGTCGCTCGATCTCTTGGTAAAATGATTCATCGAAGTAAGTTTCCTCGAGGAGCTCCTGGATCATCTGATCAAAGTTCTCTCCCTCGCCTTTCACGGACTCAAGCATGCGGCGAGTCCGTTCTGACACAGTGATGGTCGTCAGGCGGTCCAGTGCCGAAGCCACGGACATCAATTGGATTCAATTGTATTAAGCGTTGTCGAAGGATTGACGAAAGGGGTTCGGCCAGAACACTGTGGCGCGGCCACCCCGGCGCTACACGGGATTCTCCGAAGGTCCTCGGCTTAGGAGGGGTCGGCCAAGAGGGGGCATCGACCCCTTGCGGAACTCCGGGGCCCGGGGGAGGCTCTGGAATCTCCATCCCACATGCTGCGCCGACTTTCCAAACGCCCCCGTTCGATTCCAGACACGCACCGCCCGGAACGCGAATGATCTCGTCCCGACCTCGTATTCGGTCCGACACGAAACCACGACCGTGGATCCAACTTCGATCAGTTCCAATCCCGAGTTTTCAACCTTAGAAACAGATCGCTTCCGCGGGGGCCGGTGCCCGGTGAGCACCGCGGTCTTGCCTCGGTGATTCCCTTCCGCTCGGACGAAGAGGATCTCGTCGTCCAGAAGTTCATCGAACACCGCGCTCGTGTCCGGTTCGGAACCAGCATCCCCTTGTCGGAGGCGCTCCTCCAACGCCAGGACCTCCTCCTTCGAGCCCATACGAAAGCCCGACCGCCGAAGGTTGCCATGGACAGAAGCCTGGGCCGTGCTAAGCCTCTCGAAGGTGAGGGAAACGCCCGTGCTGGGATTCGAACCCAGGTCTGAGGCTCCGCAGGCCTCTAGGATAATCCAATGTAGCGGGGCGGGAGTCGTTCCCGCACCCCGTAGCTACCCCACACGGGCACCCGGCGGATTTCCGTTTCGTCCCCGGGGCGCCGAGGTTGGTCGATTATAAAAGCCCGGGGACGAAAGCACCGCTCCCGGCGGAGGACTTTATACCGCCGGGAGGTCAGCCGGATTGCCGGCGCCCCTTGGGCCTCGGGCGGTGACCGATGGACGAGGGCACTCCGTCGGACCCATGGTTTCGCCTGAAAGACCTGCCTATGGGCACAACGGTGGAGATCGCCGGGTCCGATGGCCGGAGATGGAAGGGAACCCTCGTGCCGTCGCACGACCTCTCCGGCGGCCGGATCATCCAGCTCAAGCTCGACTCCGGCTACAATGTCGGGATTCGCGTCGCACCCGGGGACCGGGTCGAGGTAATCACCCCCCCCCCGAAGTCCGGGGGCGATGGCGCCCCCGCTCCGCGGGGCCCGGCACCGCCAGCCCCACCCCCGGGTCACATCGCCCTTCTCACCACCGGCGGCACGATCGCCTCCCGCGTCGACTACCGGACGGGCGGGGTTCGCCCGGTGAGCGACGAGGCCGGGATCCTGGAGTTCTACCCGGGACTCGATACCGACGGACCCGTCCATGTCGTCCATGTGTTCGACCGCCTGAGCGAGGATATCTCCCCCGAGGATTGGTCCACGCTTGCCCTCCGCGTCGCCGAAGCGTTCTCGGGCGGGGCGCACGGGGTGGTGGTCGCCCACGGTACCGACACGATGGCGTTCACGTCCGCGGCCCTCGCGTTCCAGCTTTCCCGACTCCCCGGGCCCGTGGTGCTGGTGGGAGCGCAACGCTCGCCGGATCGCCCGTCCTCCGACGGTCCGAGTAATCTGCGCGCCGCGGTCCGACTCGCGCGGCATCCCGCGCTCGGGGAGGTCGTCGTCCTGATGCACGCGGACCTTTCCGACGACCGGTTCGCGGTCCACCGCGGAACCCGGGTTCGCAAGATGCACTCCAGCCGGCGCGACGCTTTCCGAAGCCGGAACGGGCCTCCTCTCGGGTGGGTCAACTCCGAAGGGATCACCCTCGACCAGCCTTTCCGAACGGCGGTGGCCGGAGCGGTGATCGTAGAGCCGCTGGACCCGCGCGGAGGTCTGCTATGGTCGTACCCGGGAATGGATCCCGACGCGGCGGCTCGATACGTCGAGCCACTGCGCGGGGTGATCCTCGCGGGAACCGGGCTCGGGCACGTGAGCTCGAACCATCTGCCGTGGATCCGCGCCGCGGTCGCCCGGGGCCAGGTCGTCGCGATGACGACGCAGTGCCTCGAGGGCCCGGCGGACCCGTACGTCTACGCCACCGGCCGAGAGCTCCTCCGGGCCGGGGTGCTCTACCTCGACGACCTGCTCCCTGAGACGGCCTACGCCAAGCTGCTCTGGGCCCTGGGCCGATCGACGGACCCTCAGGAGGTCAAGAACCTGCTTAGCGCCGATCGGGCCGGAGAGTCCGAGGCTCGTCATCTGGTGGGAGGACCCGAGTGAAGGCGGGCCTCGAGGTCCACCAGCAGCTTTCGACGGGCAAACTGTTCTGCGCCTGCCCCACGGAGCTTTCCGAGACGGTCACGAGCGTGGTGCTCCGGCGGCTACGCGCGACCGGGGGGGAGAACCATCATGTCGACGCCGCGGCGGCGTTCCAGGCGGCGCGCGGCCTCACGTTCCGCTACGAGTCCGCCACGACGAGCTGTCTCGTCGATCTCGACGAAGAGCCGCCTCACGCGCTCAACGACGAGGCGCTGGACGTCGCGCTGACCATGGCGCTCCTCCTGAACGCGCGTCCGCTCGACGAGGTCGAAGTGATGCGAAAGATCGTCGTCGACGGCTCGAACACGGCCGGCTTCCAGCGCACCGCGCTCGTCGCGGTCGATGGTCACGTCGACGTCGGCGGCCGGCGGTACTCGATCCCGACGATCTGCCTCGAGGAGGACGCGGCCCGGAAAGTCGGCGAGGAGCGCGAGGAAGTGCACTACCGCCTCGATCGCCTCGGGATCCCACTCGTCGAGATCGCCACCGGCCCCGAGATCCGCTCGGGGGCCGAGGCACGGGAGGTCGCCGAAGAGCTGGGTACGCTATTGCGCGCCACCCGACGCGTTCGCCGCGGGATCGGGAGCATTCGGGAGGACCTGAATGTGTCGACCGACGGGGGTGCCCGGGTCGAGATCAAGGGCGTGCAGGAGCTGCGCCTGCTCCATCGCTACGCGGAGGTCGAGGAAGAGCGCCAGCGGGTCCTTCTCGTAGTCCAACGCTCCCTCGCCGAACGCCGGGCCGGCCCGCCGGAGGGTCTCCCGCTGGACGTCTCGGACGCCCTACACGGAACGGCTTCCGGAGCGCTGGGCGACGCACTCGGGAAGGGGGGACGGGTGATCGCCCTCGGGCTTCCGGGGTTCGGGGGACTCCTAAAGTCCCCGACCGGCACCGACGAGCGTCTCGGACGCGAGTTGGCCGACGCAGCTCGCGCGGCCGGACTACGGGGCCTGTTCCACTCCGATGAGGTCCCCGCCCAGGGGATCACGGAGTCGATCGCCTCCACGCTCCGTGCCCGACTCGGCCTGGGCGACTCCGACGCGTTCCTCCTCGTCGCCGAGCGGGTGGCCGGTGGCGCCGACCGTGCCCTGGAGTCGGTTCGGCGGAGAGCGCGGCAGGCGATCGTCGGCATCCCCGAGGAGACCCGGGACCCCCTGCCCGATGGTCGAAGTCGCTACTCCCGACCCCTCCCGGGCCGAGACCGGATGTACCCGGAGACCGACGTGCCCCCGGTGGCGATCACCGCGGAGCGCCTCGCCCGGATCGCCCGCTCGCTCCCGGAACGGCCGGAGGTGGTCCGCGAGCGGCTCGTCCGAGAGTACGGACTCTCGGTCGACCTGGTCCGTCAGATGCAGCGAAGCGGGGACCTCGAGACGTTCGAGTCCCTCGTGGCGGGCGGGCATGCGCCCTCGCTGGTCGCCCGGCTCCTCACCCAGGAGGTGCCGGCCATCGTTCAGCAGGTCGCCGGGGGGGCGGAACGGCTCTCCGAGCCGGTCCTGGAGAACCTGCTGGCCGAGCTCGCTCGGGGGAGTTTCTCCAAGGAAGGGATCCCAGCGGTGCTGACGGCGCTGGCGAAAGGGGCCTCGTCGCTCGCAGAGGCGGTCCACCAGGCGGGCCTCGCCCGGATGTCGGCCGAGGATTTGCGCTGGGTCGCGCGCCGGCTCGTCGCGGAGAATTCGGCGATGATCGAGGAGCGCGGGGCGGCCGCGTTCTCCCCTCTGATGGGCGACCTCATGCGAGCGGTACGAGGTCGCCGGGACGGGAAGGAGGTGTCGGAGGCCCTGAAGGCGGCGCTCGCCGACCGCTCCTCGAGCCCCGCCCCCGCCGGCTGATCTCCGGAGGGCGGCCGATGCGTCCGAGACGTCGCGCGACCCCTCCTAGGGTGCGCGCGATCGTCACCGACATCGACGGGACCCTCACCGACGAACGGCGCCGTCTCGACAGCGAGGCGATCGCGATCCTCCGGCGCCTCGAGGATTCCGGCGTACCCGTGTTCCTGGCGACCGGCAACGTGCTGCCGATCGCGTTGGCGCTCCACCGTTCGATCGGGCTCAGCGCCCCCATCGTCGCCGAGAACGGAGGGATCCTGTACCGGCGGCAGGACGGGACGGACCGGATCGAGCGTCTGGCCCGGCGCTCGCTGGCGCTCACGCAATTCCGACGGCTGCGTCGGCTCGGCTTCGACCTACGCCCGCTGTTCACCGATCGCTGGCGGGAGACGGAGGTCGCGCTGGAGCCGAACGTCGCCCCGCGGGTCCTGGCCCCCCACCTCCGCCACACCCGGGTGAGGGTCGAGGGGACCGGCTTCGCGATCCACCTGATGGAACGAGGGGCGGGCAAGGTGCCGGCGCTCCGCCGGGCGTTGGCGGAGCGCCACCTCACCCTCGCGGATTGCCTCGTCGCCGGCGACGGCGACAACGATGTCGCGATGCTCCGGGCGGCCGGATGGGCTGTCAGCTTCGCTTCGGGAAGCCCGCGAGCCCGGTCGGCCGCGGACTACGTCGCCCGGGCCTCGGCGTCTCGCGGTTTCGTAGAAGCGCTTAAGGCGAGTTCGGCCGTCCCCGGTCGTGGCTCCATCTGGAGGAGCGACAATGCTCGTCGGTAGCTGCGCTCGGTGCGGGGCACCGGCCACCCTGCGATGTACGTTCTGCGGGCGGACGTTCTGCCACAATTGTCTCGACGCCGACGAGCGGGTCTGTCCGGACTGCCTCGCGATGCAGAAGAAGCAGAAGGGCGCGGCCGGCCTCCGACTGCCCCCGTCCCGCCGCGGTTGAAACCCGGTCCCGAGTCGAACCGTTCGCCGGTCAGTAACTGACGCCGGGAACAACGACCGGACCGCGCGGGTACTGGCGCGCAACTATCAGCATCGCGACCCCCACGGCGCCGGTGATGGTCCCAAAGGCAGCGGTCGCATAGGCGAACGTACCAAGGTGCGTCGAGATTCGCGACGGGCCGACGACCCAGCCGGCCCCCGGCGCCAGCAGATGGAGCGCGAGGTTCAGCCCGAGCGCGAGTCCCCAGCCGAGCACGATCAGGGTCCCGCCCGCGATGAACAGTCCGAGGCGGTCGTCACCCCCGGGGTCCTGACCCGGGACAGCCGGGGTCTCCTGAAGATCCGACACTTGGCGGTCGGACCGATCCGCGACCATATCGGTTTCCCCTTGGGAGGGAGGTTGGTGATGTCTTTTTATACGAGTATAGAATTACTATTGATGGAGGCCAACACCATCTCATGACGAACATTCCGCCCCAGCGCGACCCGACGCCGACCGAGATCGCCGAGCCGTGGACCGAGTTCGACCGATTCTTCCACGACCTGAGCCACCGCCTCGATGCCGCCTTCGGGGGAGGCCCCGACACCCCCGGATCCCTCGTCGGGCGGGCCCCGCGCTCGACGGTCGTGCGCGCGGCGCGGACCGACGTTGTGGACACGGGAACTTCCTTCCGCGTCAGTGCCGAAGTGCCCGGGATACCGAAGGAGAAGCTCGAGGTCCGGGTCGTCGGCGAGAACGTCGAGATCCGCAGCCACGACGAGAGCGAGACCGCGGAGAACTCCGGTGAGTTCCTGCACCGGGAGCGCGTTTTCCGCGGCGTCTACCGCGCCGTTCTCCTCCCCGAACCGGTCGTCGCCGAGAAGGCGACGGCGAAGCTCGTCGACGGGATCCTCGAGCTCGACCTGCCGAAGGAGACCCCCACCCCGGCGGCCGCCGAGGTCCGGGTCCCGATCCAGTAGCGAACCGATTCCCACGCCCGGCGTTCCCTGAACTAGGGAGCCCGGGCGGCCCCCGGTCGGTCCGTTCAGCCGAACCCGGGGAGCGACTTCGTGTCCTTGCCGCCGATCTTGGCCGGGGCGCGCCGAAGTTCCTTCGGGCACTCGACGAGCCGGACCAGCGGGGCGGATTGCACGATGTACGCCGGGAGCCCGGTGTTCGGGTCATGGCCGGCGCGCAGGATGTTCATGATCTCGAGCTTGACCTCGATGATCGAGCCGTCCTTGAGCTTGAGGCGGACCTTGGCGTCCCCCTCGATCGCGGTGTAGTCGACGATCTCCGCGTTCGAGAGATCGGGCGGGGGTCCTCCCGCTCCGCCGATCATGCTCCCCTCGCGGCGACGCGGCTCTTGAGCAGGACCCGGGGGTCCTGCCCGTCGACGGTGAGCCCCATCGAGGTGCAGGTGCCGATCACCTGGTTGACCTTCTCCTCGACGGAGCGACCGAACAGGTCGGATCCTTTGGCATCGGCGATCCGCCGGACGGCGTCCATCGAGACATCCCCCAGGACCTCGCCCTTCGGCTTTCCGGAGCCCTTCTCCTTGCCGGCCTCCTTCAACAGGAGCGCGGCGACCGGGGGACGACCGACCTCGAGCGTGAAGGCGCGGGTGTTCGCGTCGACCTTGATGACGACGGGCACACGCATGCCGCCGAACTGCTTGGTCTGTTCGTTGATCTTCTGGACGACCTGACCGACGTTCACCCCGAGGGGCCCGAGGGCCGCTCCGAGCGTGGCGCCCGCCGCCGCCTTGCCTCCCTCGACCAGCACACTGACCTCAGGCATTCTTGCCTCCTCCTCCCTTCTCCAGCATCCGCACGTGATCGCCCCGCACGGTGACGGGGATCGGCACGACGGCCTCGATGAGCTCCACGGTGATCTCTTCCTTGCCCTGGTCGATCTTTCGGACCCGGGCCTTCTCGCCCTTGAACGGGCCGGCGATGAGCTCGACGATCGCGCCCTCGACGAACCCTTCGACGGTGATCTTCGGGACGAGGAGCGGCTCGACCTCCTTGAGGGTCGTCTCGCCGGCCACGAGGCCCCGGGCCTTGCGGATCCCCTTCAGCATCTCGTGGACCCCTTCGAAGCTCATCCCCTCGGCGAAGACGTATCCTCGCAGGGCCGCCGGGACCAGGAGGGCGAAGACGACGTCCGGCTTCTCCTCGGCGCGGGCGAGGAGCGTGTCGGCGACCTCGCGTTCGTAGCCGCGGGAGGTCTTGATCGCGAGCACCGCCTGCCGGGCGACGCAGGAGAGGACCGTCTTGGCCGGCCGGCTCCCGTCCTCCCACTGGGCCGAGAGGCGGATCTCGACCTTGTCCCCGTATCGCACGCCGACGGGAGCGGTGATCTCGAACTGGAACGGGACCGGGATCGCCGGCTGGAGCAGGACGTTCGCCTTCTCCTTCGCCGCCATGATCTCCTGGAAGCTGCGCTTGCCCGGGGCGAGCCACGAGACGGGCCATTCGGCGCCCTCACCGGGGTAGGTCGAGGTGTAGGCGATCTCGACCAGGACCTGGGCGTTTCCCGCGTTCGCGTGCGCGCTCGTCAGCACCACGGAAAGCGTGGTGATCGTCCCGGCCGTCACCGGCCGGATGCTGTCGTCCGCGACCTTGAACGACAACAGTCCTGGCGCGTCGGCCTTCGGGGGGGTCGGGGGAGCGGCCACGCCCGGGGGGCCGGCGGGCGCCGGTGCGGGGGCCCTCACCGGTCCGGGGGCGGCGGGGCGTTCTCCGCTCAGCAGCCCGATGCCGTCCTCCGGCGAGTTCGCCTGCATCGACAACCGACCCGCCGTTCCTTACAGGCTCGTGAAATAGTTGGTCCAGAGCCACGGGCCAACCTGGGTGAAAAAGACGTAGATCATGAACCCGACCATGCCGATGATCACCGCGCCGAGGGCGGTGATCTCGAGGACCTTGACGTACTCGTCGACGGCCGGCTTTCGCGCCATGCGAAGGATGCGGCCGTACTTTCCGTGCCCGACGTTGCGTAGCCGCCCGTCGAACTGGTCCTGCACGTGCCGGGCGCGGTCGAGGAATGCCATTGCTCACCTAACGGACGATGTCGATCTCCGGGCCGGACTTGCGGGCTGCCGCGGCCCCGCCCGGGCTGCCGCCGAAAATCTGGGGGGATTTAACTCCGGTGACCACCAGCATCACCCGGATCGTGCTCTGCATCGTCGGGTCGACGGCCGCTCCCCAGATGATGCGGGCCGTCGGGGAGATCGCCTTCTGGACGACCTCGGCCGCCTTCTGGGCCTCGCTGACGGTCATGTCCGGACCGCCGGTGACGTTGATGAGCGCTCCCGTCGCGCCGGCGATATCGACCCGGAGCAGCGGGGAGTTGATCGCCTCGAGGACGGCGTCCTCGGCGCGGTTGTCGCTCTCCGACTCGCCGATGCCGATGAGGGCGACCCCGCCGCCCTTCATGATCGTTCTCAGGTCGTTGAAGTCGAGGTTGACGAGCCCCGGTCGGGTGATGATCTCGGTGATCCCCCGGATCGCCCGGGCGAGCACCGAGTCGGCGACCTTGAAGGCGGTCTGGATCGGCAGCCGCGGAACGAGCTCGAGGAGGCGGTCGTTCGGGATGGTGATCACGGTGTCGATCGTGGCGCGCAGTCGCTCGAGGCCCCACATGGCGTTCTCGGCCCGGACGAGTCCCTCCGAGGTGAACGGGAGCGTGCAGACGGCGATCGTGAGCGGGTTCCCGCCGTTCGCGTCCTTGGCGAGCTGAGCGACGACGGGCGCCG
>Ga0210384_10005845_pt1 | contig 13227 bp, 7 predicted proteins | sample IncBWH2MmetaG_FD_160574 | JGI IMG/M metagenome (GOLD analysis project Ga0210384, IMG submission 160574) | Forest soil microbial communities from Barre Woods Harvard Forest LTER site, Petersham, Massachusetts, United States - Inc-BW-H-2-M | ecosystem: Environmental > Terrestrial > Soil >... | reverse complement strand
GCGGGGTGGTTCTCGAGCTGGGAGGAGGGTTGGGGAGCGGTGCTCTTGCGGTGCTGGAGCGCCTGGGAGCGGCCGGCCGGCTCGGCGCGATCGAGGAGTATCGGTTCACCGAGCTCGTGCCCGCATTCCTCAGGCGTGGTGAGCAGGCCTTGCGGGCGCTTCGGCCTGAAAGCGTACCCGTGAGGTTCGACACCCTCGATATGAATCGTTCGTTCGAGGCGCAGGGCGTCGCACCGTCCAGCGTCACCGCGGTCTATGCCGTGAACACGCTCCACGTGGCCCACGATCTCGCGTTCACGCTGGCCCAGATACTGGTCACGCTCCGTCCAGGCGGATGGCTGATCATCTCCGAATGCGTACGTTCCTACCCGCGCCAGGCGATCTATGCCGAGTTCATCTTCAACCTGATCCAGACATTCCGCTCTCCGCGCCTGCACCCGGTCTACCGTCCCAATGGTGGATTCCTCACCCCCGACCAGTGGAAAGCAGCGATCGAGGTCGCCGGATTCGTGGACACGCGCTTCGTCCCGGACGTCATGCGCATCCATCGACAGGTCCCCGACTTCTTCGTCAGCGCGATCGGAGCGACCCGCCCGACCTGAGCCCCTCCCGCATTGACAATCCCCGAGCCGAGGACAATAGGCCAACTTCTCGGCCCCTTCGTTCCTTCTCCCTGCCGATGACGACATCCTTCTCGAGAACAGGAAATCTGGCCATGGCGCCAGGGTCATCCGCATCGCGGCGCGCGAGGCCCTCGGCCTCGACCCGCACCTCTCACTGTGTGCTGGTTCAGCATCGACCACCGACCCAACGGTCTACAATGGGCCCGGCAAGTCACTTCGCCGAGTATCGCGATGACGTCCTCCTTGCCAGGCTAGGCATCACGCTCCCGAAGGTGCCGCTGCCGAAGTTCTGGGATCGATCTTGACCTCGCTGAACGGGAGCCACTGCCCACCGAAGTACGCGACGTCGTCGGGCACAGGTTCGTCCTTCGGAACTGGGTGAGATGACGACACCCATACTGCCACGGCGGGCCACTCGCGGTACACGGCCCTGGCCGCCCGAGCAGGACGCTGCCCGGACGGCCAAGTCCCCTCGACGACTTACTTCCTTGCTTCCAGTATCAGGTTGAACGGCGTCTCCGTCGCCCGCCGAAACCTTGTGAAGCCTCCCTCCGCAAATACCCGCGCGAGCCGCACTTCCCCAGCCTGGGCGCCGAGCCCGAGACCGACTTCCTGCGACAGGGAGTTCGGCGTGCAGACCATGGTGGACGCCGCATAGTACAAGCGCCCGACCGGCGTCGAGTTCTCGGCGAGATTGTTGCCTGCGAATGGCTCCACCAGGAGCACGGTGCCGTCATCCTTCAACGCTTGTCGCGCGTGGCGCGCGGCCCCGACCGGATCGCCCATGTCGTGCAGGCAATCGAAGAAGCAAATCAGATCAAAGTCCCGCTCGGTGTACGTCTGCGCCGCCGCTGTGGTGAAACTGACCCGACCACCGACCCCGGCGTCGGCGGCGCGCTTGCCCGCGATCTCGACGGAGGGCTTGTGGAAATCGATACCCACGAACTGCGAGCTGGGATAGGCCTTTGCCATGACAATGGTGGACGCGCCATGGCCGCATCCGACGTCCGCCACCTTGGCGCCGCGCTTGAGCTTGTCGACCACTCCGTCGAGGGCGGGAAGCCATGCCGTGGTGAGATTCGCCTGGTACCCAGGACGGAAGAACTGCTCCACGCCGTGGAACATCCGATGGTGATGCGCGCCCCAGGGGAACGCGCCATTGCCCCGGAAGGCTTGCAGCACCTTGTCGAGATCCATGAAGCACGAAGCGACGACACTCTGACCGGGGGCCACGAACACCGGAGAGTCTTGGTTGGCGAGGGCCATGGCTTGCTCCGGTGGCAGTCGGTAGGCGCCGTCAGCGACCTCGAGGTATCCCGAAGCGGCATTGGCATCGAGCCACTCGCGCACCAAACGCGGATGGCAACCGCAACGCTCGGCGAGCGCCTCCGCCGTCGTCGCCTTGCCGTCCCCCATCGCCTTGTAGAGTCCCAGTTCGTCGCCGATCAGGACCATGGCCATCATCCAGGCGCCGCCCATATCCGTCACGACCTTGCCCATGAACTCATGGAGTTTTGCCTCGTTCATTCGTCACCCCTCCTCTATCGTTCGGTAAATCCTCTTCGCCGGGCGCTCTACGCCGCCGTCAATGTGCGCGCGGTGAGCCAGGCGGTGATCGTCCGCCAGCTCTGCGCAACCGCTTCTGCCCAGCGGTCACGAAGCCAGGTCCCTCTTGCGTGTTCGCGAGCTCGTCCCCAAGTTTCTGAACTGACGCAGTGGGCCGGTAAGAAAAGGCTACGACACGATCGGTGGTTACCGCGGGCAGGCACATCGAGTCGACGGGGACCGAAGGAGGCGCGGGAATCGTGATGCGTCCGGTCGCGTTCTTCCCCGGCGGCGCCCGGCCTCGAACGGTCATCAGCGTCCGAGCCACGCGGGCTGACCAACAGTCTCCCAAGACCGGCGTCCCGGCATTCATCGCCCGCAGTGGAGCAATGCTCGTCGGGGGAAGGGCCTCGCCAGGACTGGCGTCATCTCCCTCCGCTGCACTGTAGATCTCGAGAATCGCGGCATCGGGAGGAGTGGCGTAGGCAAGCACAACAACGAGGATGAGTGCGGTGATGACCGAAAAGAGCAGGCGGCTCCGCGAGCGTCTGACCAGACGCTGGAGACCATCGGCGGAGTGCTCGAGCTTCTGGCGATCGGTCGCGCGCACGCTGCGTCCTCTCAGGCAGACGGGTCGCCGACGGTCAGGCTGGTTCCGAGACAGTAGGTGCCCACCTGACCGATGTCAAGGCCTTAAGCCTCTGACTCCAGCGCATCTCGCGGTAGGCCGCGGTCACGATCGAGGAGCCACCGGCTGACCCCCGCGCCCGGGACTCGGCTCCCGCTGACCTGGCGCGGTACCCTCTGATAACCGGGTAACATCCGACACACCCGGCATCCGCCCGAAGGGAGGGACCCCCTCTACTTGCCTCGCCGCTTGAGAAATTGGACCGGTGGGCGTTCCAGTACACCGTCATCGATGACTGCATCCGCTTCCGCGTCTTGCGGCTCTATCCGCGCTTGACGCCGCAGGCTACCCTCGCGTTTCTCGGCGAGCTCCGGCGCGCCTTCCCGTTCCGGGTCCGACGGTTGCAGTGCGACAACGGCCGGGAGTTCCCCTGGCGTTTGCCCTAGCCGTAGAGGCGGCTGGGATTAAACATCGCTATATCCGACCGCGCCGGCCTCAGCAGAGCGCCAAGGTTGAGCGCAGCCATCGCATCGACCACGAGGAGTTCTGGAGCCCGGCATCGCTTCACGGACTTCGATACCGCGGCCGGCGCCGAGTGCCTTGACCAGGCCGTCCCCGCAGGGTAGCGTGTCGGAGGCCATGATGGGTGTCCGTCGCTCTCGTCGGGCCTCATGATCCGGCGGCTCGCCGCGCTGATGAGCGCCGACGTCGTAGGCTATTCCTGCCTGATGGGGGAGGATGAGACCACGACGGTGCGCACCCTGACGACGTATCGTGCTGCCATCGGTGATCTCGTCAAGCGCCACCGTGGGCGCGTGGTGGACGCCGCCGGCGACAACATGCTGGCCGAGTTCGGCAGCGTGGTCGATGCCGTGCAGTGCGCCGTGGCGATCCAGCGCGACATCCGTGCGCGCAACGCCGCGCTGTCGGAGACGCGCCGGATGGAATTCCGCATCGGCATCACCCTCGGCGACGTTATCGTTGAGGGCGAGCGACTCTACGGTGACGGAGTGAACCTCGCGGCCCGCCTGGAGGAGCTGGCCGAGCGCGGCGGCATCTGCCTGTCGGGCAGCGCCTACGATCAGGTCGAGAACAAGCTCCTCCTCGAGTACGAGCCGCTCGGCGAGCGGACGATCAAGAACATCACGCGGCCCGTTCGCGTGTACCGGGTGGTGTTCCGGGAGGGTGAGGCGGAAGGGGGAGCGGGGCGACCGCCGCGCCCGAGCATGGGCCTGGCCACCATCCCCCAGCCCTCCATCGCCGTGCTGCCCTTCCGCATGCTCAGCACGCAAGAAGCCGATCGCTACCTCGCCGAGGGCATGGTGCACGACGTGGTGGCCTCGCTGGCCGGGCTCCAGGAGCTGTTCGTCATCGCCAGCAGCTCCTCCCTGGGGTTTGCCGAGAGCCAGAGCGATGCTGTGACCTTCGGGCGGCAGCTCGGTGTCCGCTACCTGGTGACGGGCAGTCTCGCCCGTGCCGCTAACCGCGTGCGCGTCTCCGCGGAGCTCAGCGAGGTGGAGACGCGTCGTGTCCTGTGGACCGACCACTACGACGCCTCGGACAGCGAGCTCTTCAATCTGCAGGATACGGTGGCGTCCAAGATCGCCAACTCGCTGCTCCCGGAGCTGCACACCTCGGCGCTTCGGCGCGCCCTGCGCAAGCCACCCGACAGTCGGGACGCCTACGAGCTCGTCCTACAGGCCATGCACCTTCTCTATCGTTACGATCCCATCGACATGGAAGCCGCCCACGCCCTGCTCCTGCGAGCGACGGAGCGTGATCCGGAATATGCGTTGCCCTACGCCTTGCTCGCCAAGTGGAAGATCGTCCGCATCGGCCAGGGGTACTCGACTGACGAGGTTGCCGACAGTGCGGAGGCGGCGCGCTTCGCCTCCCTCGCCCTGGACCGCAATAGTGCCGACCCGCTGGCCCGGGCTATCTTCGGCCACGTGCAGTCCTTCCTCTTCGGTAACTTCCAGGTGGCGATCGAGGCATTCGACCGCGCCATCACGGCATGCCCCAACTCAGCCGTGGCCTGGAGCTTGTCGAGCCCGACGTATTCTTATCTCGGCGACGGCCCCACCGCCATCAAGCGGGCGGAGTACGGGCTGCGCCTGTCGCCGCTCGACCCCCACGCGTCCTTCTATCAGACGGCCCTGACCCTCGCTCACTACACCAGCGCCACCTACGACGACGCGGTCCAGTGGGGCCGCCGGACGCTCGCGGTCAGCCCGCGGTTCACGGCGAACATGCGGCCATTGATCGGAAGCCTCGTCGCCCTCGGGCGCACGGCAGAGGCGGAAGGCATTGCCCGTCGCATGCTAGCGATCGCGCCCCAGTTCCGCGTCGATCCCTTCATCGCGCGCTATCCCATCAGAGATCCGGCTCGCAAGGAGAAGTTGCGCCGCGAGCTGCTCGCGGCCGGGCTGCCGCAGTAAGTCCTCGAGGGCCTTCGGGAAGCGAACCTCACCGACGGGAGGACCACCATGGGGATGGGCATGGGGATGGGCATGGGCATGGGGATGGGCATGGGCATGGGCATGGGCATGGGGATGGGCATGGGGATGGGCATGGCGCTAGGCGGCACTCCGCCAGAGCTTGGCCTGCATCCGCTTACCCTGCAGTACACCCTCGCCCCAGGAGCCCCACCGAGCTTTCCCAATCTGATCCTTGCACCGCCCTGGGCCGCCTACGCTGACGAGAAGTGGGATCCCTCGTTGCTCGCCGTGAGGTACCTGGTCGAGTTCACCGGCACGAACTGGCAAGCGATCCCATTCGCCGGGCTCGCCGCTCCCTACGCGAACCTGCTCGCGTGGCAGCCGGCGGCCGCCGGGTTTCAGGCCTTCGTGACCGGTGAGATCAATGATCTGCAGGTCCTCATGCAGGATCACCGCGAGCGCTACCTGACGGAGATCGTTGCCCAGAATGACGGCGCCCCGGAGTACTGGGTGTCCCTGCTCGGTCTCGATCGCAAGACCAAGTTCTGGAACCTCGTCCTTCTCCACGTGGCACTGCGGGTCGGTGAGCTCGCAGTGATGTACTTCAAGGATCAGTTCAAGCGGCCACGACCGTCGGCGCTCTGCCCCGGCCTGTGTCCGCCCTTCGGGCCGCCCTCTCATCCAGCCTTCCCGAGTGGTCACGCCACCCAGGGCTGGCTCATGACACTGTGCCTCAAGGCGGCATTGCCGGCCGCGCCGCTGGCCTCGCATGGCCCGGCTCTGGACTGGCTGGCCGAGCGCGTGGCCTTCAACCGCGAGCGCGGCGGCTTTCATTACGCGAGTGATTCACTTGCCGGCAAGTACCTCGCCGAACAGTGCCTCCCCCGGCTCCAAGGAACCGCCAGCTTTCCCGGACTCCTCAACGCCGCCCGAGCGGAGTGGTGACCGCTCAGGGCACCACGACGATCCGTCGGTAGGCGATGTTGTTGTCGAAAGGCACAAGGTGGGCCAGACGCGTGGGCCCGACGGCGCAGGCGTAGGTCGGCTCGAGAGCGTTGCAGCGGTCGCCCGGCGCGTCCACGCAGGCCAGGACGTCGTGGCCGCCGAGCGCCACCGGGCGCCACTCGAAGGGACCGAACTCGATGCTCGCCCCCCGGGGCACCACGGCCGAGGTGACAGCCCCCGCGTGCGGCGCGAGCTCCACCCACGGGTTGGCGAAGCCGGGCGCTAGCCGCCACCGGCGCGCAATGCCGGGCGCGCGAGCCACGAAGACGCGCATCGTGGCCGGGTCGACGGGAGTCGGGTTCGCCCCTCGGTTATACACGCGGACGAACACGAAGCCCGTCGTGTTGGAGTGTGGGGGCGCATCCGGGTCGTTCACGTTGGGCTGCGCGGCGACCCGCAGGTGCGGGGGCACGGCTTGCCACTGGGCCGTGTAGCCGTACTCGCCCTGACGGCCATCCTCGATGTACACATCGTAGGCCTCGGGCTCTCCCCGCCCGTTCCAAGTCTGAGCGCCCAGCCCGGGCGCCCAAAGCCCCTGGCACTCGAAGCTCCAGCGCACGACCTTGTGAACGGCGCCCCCTCGCCGCACCCGGGCCCTGAAGGGCCGAAACACGTCGGGGTCGGGAAGCAGGAATGGGGTGCTGATGTCCGCGTCCATCAGGGCGCCTGCGAAGATGTACGGTGTGGTGGTGGGCACGGATCCGACCGGCCCGAGCGCCCGGATCACTCTGACGATCAGGTAGACAGTGTAGGCGGCCGCCGCGCGCCGCACGACCAGATCGGGGACGCCTCCCACGAGCGTGGCGTCGCCCCCGAGGGTCTGGAACAGGCGAAAGAGCGTGGAGGACAAGATCTGCTCTCCCCGATATCCGCCGGGATCCCGGATGTCGCGCTTTTCCGAGTAGAGCGATCCGTGCCAGGCCCAGCCGTCGACCGCGAGCCGATCGTGACGCCGTAGCGCCTCGACCCACGGGAAGGTCACGCCCCGCCAGGGCCAGGCCTGAATCTGCGAATCCAGGTCACAGATGATGGCGGCAAGGGCATCACCGGCGCTGTGGGCGAACCCGAACTCCGGTGAGGTGGTCGCGGCGATGAGGAGAGCGTGGCAATGCTCGTGCCAGACGAAGCGAGTGTCGGCGGCGATGCCGAGGGGCGCGTCCACATCAGACAGATCGCCGAAGGCGAAACGAAACTCGCGCACCACGCCGGGCTGCACGTCCGCGGCCACCTGCGCATTCACCGTCCGCCCGTCGAAGGCGGCGCGGCCGGGCCGGATGGGTGCGCGATGCACCAGTCGCATGGGCCACTGTCCGGCCGCGACGTTCGGCGCGAAATACTCCGCCGCGGGAAATCCCAGCGCCTCGACCATTCGGAAGGCAGCGTCGCCGTGGACGTACGCACTCACCGCGCCAAAGTCGTTGCACCGTGACGTGAAGTCGAAGGACGCCCCCGCCGGCCGGGATGGTGGCGCGATGCCGAGGGGGTTGTCCTGCGCCACGTACACACGGGCTCCGCCGAGCTGCTGCGGGTTGCCCGCAGTGAGATTCCGGAGGTGGTGGGACGTACGATAGAGATCGAGCTCGTCAGCCGGACGGTACGGCCCCGGCTCGGGCTGAGCGGTCTGGCTGCGCGGGTCGACGGTGAAGGCTAGGCCGGTGACGGGGCCCGCGTGAGACGCGAGGACGTCACGCTGGAACACTGTGCCCGACAGGAGGTCGAGGTGCTCCCGGTACGGCAGCGCGCGGCCCTCCGTGTGCCCACCGAGCAGCGGATCGTCCATACGGGCATAGACGAGCGTGGGGGTCAGCGCTTCGATGCCGCGGTCCCCTGCAGCCGGGTTCTCGTGGACAAAGAGACCATGCACGGCCTCCGGAGGAATGTGGAACTCGTGCGCAGCGGCCTCCGCCGTGGGTGGGAAGCGACGGGACACCCTGGCGCGCGGCACCTCGGGCCTGAGCGTGGAAGCGACCGCTGTTACGCGGAGCGGCGCCGAAGCGACCATCACCCGGATGCCCGCACCCCAGAGGGGTAGATCGACGAACGGTAGTTCCACCGAACCGATGTCTTGACGCTGGATCTGCGGAAAGATGACGGCGAATGATTGACCGTTCCGTATGGTGATGACGGTCGGGTCCTGTCCGATCTGGATGCCCGCCCCCAGGCTCGGGCCGAAAAGTCGACCGAGCACCGGCACGGCGCGGAGCCGCCTCCTCAACGAGGTCCAGAATGGCTGGGCCGGCGGGGCGGGGCCGGCGGGCCGGGACAGCGGATCGAGACCGAAGAGGCTGGCCTGGTCTTTCAGGTAGAGCTTGGCCAGCTCGACGGCGGAGTGGACGGCGTCACTTTGGAAGGTTCGCGACAGATACAGGACGTGTCGGACGACCGCGCCCTCGAGCTCGATGCGAACGTCGGGGTCGTGCTCGATGGCCATGACTGCCTCCTGATGGCTTCCCCCGCGAAAGAGGCGCGCGTCATTCGGTGCGATATCGAGCCCGCATCACCGTCTGCGGCGGGCCCGTCTTGCCCGCGCTCGAGATGATAGTGGAGCGGAGCGGCGGCCGGCGCATCTCGCTCATCCAGATGAACCGGGCGCCGCGAAGATCGCGGCCCTGGGACGGCACGACGGTGAGGCAGTCGCTGAAGTCCACCAACCCGTAATCGGCGAGCGGATAGAGATCGGTGCTGCCGAGCTGCATCGGCCGCTCGGCGATCCATTCGGCGTGAGCCCCGCGTAGCCCGGCGATCGCGGAGAGCGAGGCCGCCGCGCCCGGTGCGAGGACGACGTAGCCTGCGTATAGCCCGGAATCGTTGTTCTTGATGAAGACCAGTACCAGTGTCGAAGACAGCATGACGAGCCCACACGTGACGGCATCGCCGATCGCCACGGTGAAGGACGCAGGGAACGGGACCGGCGGGTAGTTCGCCCCGCGTATCCACCATTGCCACCAGGCCTCGACCGTCCGCGTCGTTCCGGTGGCCCCGACGACCACCCGCTGGGTCGTGCCCAGCTGGGGGAGGGAGTCCGAGTACCGGCGCAGGCCGTCCAGTCCGACCCACGTGGCGCAGCGATAGTCCCCGCCGGGGGCTCCCGCGGGCGGATTCGGGGTCGGGATGGTCCAGGAGCCGAACACCATCAGGAAGGGGCCGGTATGATTGGCGGTGATGTAGCCGCCAGACCAGTTGGCGCTCGACTCGAGGTGATACGAGGGAGCGACCTGCAGGATGAGGGCCTCGACGCTGACCCGGTAGTCGAACTTCCCAGTGAGCACGGGAAAGGTCGCCGGGACGATCTTGAGCGGCGGCGACATCGTCCGATGCCACACGCCGAACGCCGCTTCGTAACGGTCGGGGTCGGGCCGGGGCGGCAGGCCGAAATGCACCAGCTGATCATTGGTTGCCGTCAGCGGATCGAACCCCGCCGGGGGCGGGGGCGTGGGCTGCAACCGCTTCTTCAGGTCCTCCTCCATCTCCTGCAAGATACTCATGGCCACTCACCCTGAGCCGCGGTGAGCGCGGTGGTGAAGGTGGGTACGTTGGCGGCGTTGTTCAGAAGCGGCACGATGCCCGTGGCGAGGACGAGCCCCGCCGCCGAATCGGTCGGATAGTGGAGGCCCGCGATCTCGCGGTTCCGCGCGATCCGGGCCGCCAGCGCGTCCAGGTCGGCGGTCAGGGGTGCGGTCATCGCGTCGGCGGCCGGCAGGACAAGCTGGACGCACTTCGCGATCAGGTGCGCCTGGGTCGCGTGTCCGCTGGGATAGGACGCATGCCCGGGGACCTGGATGGGCGGCATGAGGGCGGGGCACACGTGCGACGGTCGGGGGCGATTCGCTACTCCTTTGAAGTGCATGACCGCGAAGAGGCCGGTCAGGCTGGCGATGGCCATCACGCGACACGTGGCGGGGTGCGAACTCGGCGTGATGGCCAGGAGCGCCATGAAGTAGCTCAGGAACTCGTCGGCCTGCGAGACGATCTCTCCGAGAGAATCGGGGCGCTCGTTGAGGGCGGCGGTGACGAGCGTGTTGATCTCGAGATTGGTGGCGACAGCATTCGGCACGGCGGGGACGCCAATCGCCCGCCAGTTGGTGGCCGAGAACTCGGTCACCGCGAGCCAGGCGTACCACTCGGCGGCCCATCGGCGCGGTGCATAGGCATTGGCGCCCGTGCGATTGGCCTCGAGGCCAGGCACGGCGATGAGCGGCAGCTCGACGCGGTCCGCGAAGTACCACGCCGAGGCGATAAGGCCCGCATTGCCCGCGTTCCCCGCGTTACCTGCATTACCCGCATTGCCCGCATTGCCCGCGTTCCCGGCGTTGCCTGCCATGGCTGGACCTCCCGTCTCTCGATGGTTCGGATGTCAGCGGCCCGTCAATCCGGCAGACCCGCCGCGCGGAGCCGGTCGACGAACGTATCGAGAACGGCGCCGCGCAGCGGTGTGCGGGCCGCGAAGGCACGCAATCCGAATCGAGGGTCGACGGCCAGAACCTGTCGGGCAACTTCCGTTGCTTCGGCGGTCTTGCCGACCCCGACGAGGCTCGCCGCGAGCACGCGTAGGTTGGGCGTGTGCCGGCCACTGTGCTGGGCCGACTTCCGCGCCCACGCGATCGCCTCGTCACAGTTGCCGTTGATGTAGTGGGCTTGGGACAGGATGTGCTCGTGAAAAAAGACGTGCGAGTCCAGGGGAGACAGGCGCAGCCCGTTCTCGGCCCGCAGCACCGCGATGGCGCCCTGGCCGAGATAGCCGCAGGTGGCGCTGCTCATTGTCCAGGCCAGCGCGCAGCTCGGCCCCGCGGCGAGCGCGCGGTCGAGATACTCGACGGCGGTGTCGTAGTCCTTCAGGAGAAGGGACTGCATGTGCCCGTAGATACAAAGGGCGAGCGCGTCGCCCGGATCGCGCTCGATGGCGGCGCCGGCGGTGCGAGCGGCCTCGACGCGGTCGGCGCGCTCGTCGGGAGACCAGCCCTGCACGATCCGGATCATGTGCCAAAACGCCGCGTAGGAGTAGGCGGGGGCGTAGCCAGGGTCGCGGGCCATGGCCTGCTGGAGCAGGCCTCGCGCGCGGGAGAAGGACTCGGAGTCCATCCCGGCAAGCGGCCCGAGGGCCTGCAGGACAAGGTCGTAGGCAGTCAGATTCTTCGGGTGCTTGCGCATGGCCCGGAGGCGCTCGTGCTCCCGCACGTGCGGGGCGATGGCGGTCACGATCTGCGTGGAGATGGTGTCCTGGAGCGTGAACAGCGCGCTCAGCTCGCCGTCGTATTTTTCCGACAGCACGATGGCGCCGGTCTCCGCGTCACTCAGCTCGGTGGCGATGCGTAGGTGGCCGGCCGCCCGCTGCACGCTGCCGTACATCACGTAGCGCACGCCCAGCTCGCGGCCGATGGCCCGCACGTCGATCTTGGCGCCGCCGTAGCCGAGGGTGGAGCCGCGCGAGATGACGAAGAGCTCCTTCAGGCCGGCCAGCGCGTGGATGATGTTGTCGACCATGCCGTCGGCGAAGTAGGCGTCGTCCGGGTCCGACTGGTTCTTCCGGAACGGCAGCACCACGATCGACGGACGGCTCTCCGCGCCGATTGGCGCGTCGCCGAGGGCGCGGCCTCGCACGGTCTCCATCTGGAGGGCAAAGGCCCGGACGGGCCGCGAGATGTTCCACAGATGCAGTTCGCCGAGGTTCACGACGTGCACACCGGGCAGGCTGACGATCTGCTCGGCGACGGCGCCGGAGACCACGACGCCCCCTGGCTCAGCATAGGTCTGGAGACGTGCCGCCACGTTGACCCCATCCCCGTAGATCCGGGTCTCGTCGTGGATGACGTCTCCCAGGTTAATTCCGATGCGGAACCGCATCCGGCGCGACTCGGGCCGCCCCTCGGTGCGCGTGACCATGACCGTCTGGATCTCGACCGCGCACTCGGTCGCATTGATCACGCTGGGGAACTCGGCCAGGATGCCGTCGCCCGCGGTGTCGATCACGCGGCCACCGTGGCGGCCTACCGCGGGCAGGATCACCGCTTGATGTCCCTTGAGGTCGTCGACCGTCGCGGCCTCGTCCTCTTCCATCAGCCGGCTGTAGCCGACGATGTCAGCGGCGAGGATGGCGACCAACTTCCGCGGCGGGGAGCGGTGCGCCATTTGTGTTCCCAGCGCGACAGACGCTTTCGATCGTGAAGGAGCCAGGGCGTGAGGCCGGCCCTAAGGCACGATACGGACCCCTCACGTTACCGATCGATTCCGGCCGGCGGTATGATGGCAGATCGTAAGGACATGGTCAAACGGAATCCTGTCCCTACTGCGTTCATCTCGCTTTGCTGCAGGCAGGACGGAACTGTGCTTCCTGTACCGTCCTCGAGTAGAGGTGCTCGAAGTCCTACACTCTCTTCAATGAAGTCACCGTGACCTGTGTAGCGTGTCGTTGACATGGCTGCAACTCGGGATGTTTGCGGGCCTGAATCAGAGAGGTCTATTCCGAACTTGATGTGACTCTGTTGCGTCGGCGAAATAAGTCAGGTGTGTAACGCGGCCTGCACGACTCCCCCGGTGCTAACGCCAAGTCCGCTCAAGGGTAGTCCGAAACTGCATGCCGATTCGGTCTGATTGATCGGCTCTGCTGCCTAGCGAGTGATCGGAACGATCGGCACCACCACCCGCGACTCCCGCCCGCGCTCATGGAACACGGTGCTGTCCGCCACCACCCGCCGCCGCTCGCGCCCGATCGCCTCCCCCGTGTTCGGGTTCACGTCGAACCGCGGGAAGTTCGAGCTCGACACGTCCAGCCGGATCCGGTGCCCCGGCATGAACAGGTTGCTGGTCGGGTAGAGCGTGATGGTCACCTGCACCGGCTCGCCCGGCGTGACCAGCTCCCCCCGCTCGCGGCCGTTGCGATAGCGGAGCCGCGCGATGCTGTCGGTCAGGTTGAGCGCGTAGCCCTGCGGGTACCACGCGCTCGGCGGGTAGACGTCGATCAGCTTGGCGGTGAAGTCGGTGTCCACCGCGG
>Ga0210384_10005844_pt1 | contig 13228 bp, 13 predicted proteins | sample IncBWH2MmetaG_FD_160574 | JGI IMG/M metagenome (GOLD analysis project Ga0210384, IMG submission 160574) | Forest soil microbial communities from Barre Woods Harvard Forest LTER site, Petersham, Massachusetts, United States - Inc-BW-H-2-M | ecosystem: Environmental > Terrestrial > Soil >... | reverse complement strand
GGCCGTCCCGCGCTTGATCGACATCGGCGTCCAACCATTTCTGGTCGCCTCATCCATCCGCGCGATTATGGCGCAACGACTCGTTAGGCGTCTCTGCCTCAACTGCAAACAACCCAGCGAGCTCAGCGAAACCGATCTGCGCGCATTGCGAATCGAGCCGGGCCAAATCAGCGACGCCCAGGTGATGAAACCGGTCGGTTGCGATCAATGCCGTAACACCGGTTACAAAGGGCGCATGGGAATTTTTGAAATTTTCATTATCGACGACGAGGTCCGGCACATGATCAACAAACGCAGCCCAACTCTTCACCTGCGACAGCGCGCGCGAGAGCTCGGCATGCGGACGTTGCGCGAAGATGGGGTGCGCAAAGTTTTGGCCGGCCTAACGAGTGCCGAAGAAGTGATTTCTATAACCCTCGGAGATGTAAGCTAATGCGACTCTCGAATTCCCTCACCGGCGACTTCGTCGCCCGCCTCTCCCTTAGGGAGAGGACTGAGGTGAGGGCCATGTCTTTATGAACGACAAACAAGTCGCTGAGCTTTTCATCGAGCAACATGTGCTTCAGCCGTCGCAGGCCGAGGACGTTTTGAACGAAGCGCAACTCAACGGCAAAACGATTGAACAGGCGATGATCGACGGCGGTTTTGTCGACGAACACGGTTTCTATCAAAACATCGCCGACGCGCTCGGCACCGAATATGTCGATCTTACGGACAAAGAAATTCCGCCGGCAATTTTGAAATTGATCCCGAGCGGTCTCGCCCGATTGCACCGCGCGCTTCCAATTGGCATGAGCGGTAACACGCTTCGAATTGCACTCGCCGATCCACTCGACCCGCGCGCGGCCGAAGATCTTCGTTTTGCGCTTGGTAAAAACATCGATGTCGTCGTCGCGCCGACCGACCAAATCGAAAATCGGATCAAAGAATATTACGGCAGCGACACGTCGAGCATGGAGGACGTGCTCAAGCAACTCGGCCAAGCCGGCGAAATGTTGCAGATTCGCGGCGACGACGGCAACGCGGCCGCGGTCGAAGCCGAAGCGAACGCGACGCCGATCATTCGCTTCGTCGACCTTATTATGTATCAAGCTATCCAGGATCGCGCGAGCGACATCCACTTTGAACCGTTCGAAAACGAATTCAAAATTCGTTATCGCGTCGACGGCGCGCTTTACGAAATGTCGCCACCGCCACGCCATCTCGCATTGCCGGTCATTTCGCGTGTCAAAGTGATGGCGAACATGAATATCGCCGAGCGCCGTTTACCGCAGGATGGGCGCATCCAAAAAAATATCGCTGGCCGGCCCGTCGATCTCCGCGTCTCGACGTTGCCGACACAGTTTGGCGAGAGCGTCGTTTTGCGCGTGCTCGATCGCTCGACCGTAAATCTCGATCTCGAGATGCTCGGCATGCCCGATTACATCCACAGCTACATTCTCGAAGTCATTAATCGGCCGAACGGAATTTTCATCGTGACTGGACCGACCGGTTCGGGAAAAACGACAACGCTCTATTCGTGTTTGCGCAAGATCAACACGATCGATTCCAAACTGCTCACCGCCGAAGAACCAGTTGAGTACGATCTCGAAGGCATCGTGCAGGTGCCGATCAACGACGCCATCGGGCTTAATTTTGCCCGCGTGCTCCGCGCATTTTTGCGGCAGGACCCGGATCGCATCATGGTCGGTGAAACGCGCGATCTCGAGACCGCGCAAATTTCCATTCAAGCCTCGCTCACCGGCCATCTGGTTTTCACCACGTTGCACACCAACGATGCAGCGGGCGCAGTCACCCGCCTGATCGACATGGGCGTCGAACCGTTTTTGATTTCGTCCACGCTCGAAGCCGTGCTCGGTCAGCGTTTGTTGCGCAGCATTTGTCCGCAGTGCCGCGAAACTTATCAGCCTAACGACTCATTACTCGCGCAATTGGAACTGTCCAAGCGCGAAATTGGCAACCGTAAGTTTTTCTACGGCAAAGGTTGCGACGTTTGTAACAAAACCGGTTACAAAGGCCGCAAAGGAATTTACGAGTTGATGAAAATCACCGACCCGATCCGCGAGTTAATCAACGAACGCGCGCCGACGGTTGTTCTTAAACAAAAAGCGATCGAGCTCGGTATGGTCACGCTCCGACTAGATGGCTTGCGCAGTATTTTCGCCGGCGACACCACCATCGAGGAAGTGTTGAAATACACCTAAAGCAAATGACGAAGCTCGAATGTCGAATGTCGAATGGGTGCAAAGACACTCGTTCGGACATTTGCTCATTGATTCGTCATTCGTCATTAGGTAATTCGTCATTCTGATCATGCCGCGCTTCACTTACGTAGCTCTCGATTCCCGCGGCCAGGAATCCACCGGATTAGTCGAAGCCGCTTCCGCCAACGACGCGATCGGCCAACTGCGGCAGGCCGGATATTTTCCGACCAACGTTTACGAAGAAGGGAAAGGCGGTGGCTCGGATGGCAAAGTCGCGCGCAAAGCGACCAAAGCGAAAGTCGTCGGCGCACCAAAGGCAAAAGGCATGCGGATGGAGATCACGCTTTTCCAGCGCAAAACAGTTAAGTCGAAAACGCTGATGATCTTCACGCGCCAACTCGCGACGCTGGTTGATTCCGGTTTGCCGCTTTTGCGCGGCCTCAACGTTCTTGCGAAACAGGAACGCGATTCAGTCCTGAAAAAGACGATCAACAATCTCGCTGACGGCGTGCAAAGCGGCGGCACATTTTCCGAGAGTCTCGCCCAACATCCGCGCATTTTTAATAACCTTTACGTCAACATGGTGAAAGCCGGCGAAGTCGGCGGCGTGCTCGAGCTCGTGCTTAGTCGATTGGCCGAATTCCAGGAGAAAGCGGCTAAGATCAAAAGCAAAGTTGTGGCCGCGATGGTTTATCCAATCATCGTGCTCACGCTCGCCGTCGGCATCATGGGATTTCTGCTCGTATTCATCGTGCCGAAGTTCGAACAAATCTTTCACGACATGCTCGGCGACAAACCCCTCCCCGCCATTACGCAATTCGTCATCGGTATCAGTAAGTTCGTCCAAAATCACTGGCTTGTGTTGCTTGGTGGAATCATCGCCATCATTGCCGGTTACAAATTTGCGAATCGCACACCGCGTGGGAGAGGAGTCATCGATCGAATTAAACTGCGCGTCCCGCTCTTTGGCGATGTGATCCGAAAAACTGCGATCTCTCGATTTTCGCGCACGCTCGGCACGCTGGTCACGAGTGGCGTCCCGATTTTACAAGCGCTCAACATTACTCGCGAAACTGCCGACAACAGCGTCATTGCCACCGCGATTACCAAAGTGCACGACAGCGTGAAAGAGGGTGAATCGATCGTGCAACCGCTCGAAGCCAGCGGCGCATTTCCACCGATGGTGGTGAGCATGATCGATGTGGGCGAGGAAACCGGTCAACTGCCCGATATGCTTTTGAAAGTAGCCGACGTTTACGACGAGGAAGTGGACAACTCGGTCGCGGCCATGACCGCCGCGCTCGAACCGATCATGATTGTTTTTCTCGCGCTGGTCGTCGGCACCATCGTGATCGCCTTGTTCATGCCGCTCATCAGCATCATCAGCGGCTTGCAACAGCAAACGTGACGCGGCGATGCCGCGAATGTCGAAACCCGAATTTCGAATGACGAAACAATTCCGAATTTCGAACAACCAACTATCGCTACTGCAAATCTTCGGGATTCGTCATTTTGTCATTTCTTCGAACTTCGACATTCGTGCTTCGTCATTCCGCGCAAAGCGCGGATTCACCATTCTCGAACTTCTCGTCGTCATCGCGATCATCATTACGTTGGCGGGCCTAATCCTCGCGACCACCGGTTACGTGCAAAAGAAAGGCGCGCGTTCCCGCGCCGAAGCCGAAATCGCCGCCATGTCGGCAGCGCTTGAAAGCTACAAGGCCGATAATGGAATTTATCCGCGCGATCAGTCGACCAGTGACGCGCTAGACCCCAAGACCGATGGCAGCACGGGTGCAACGTATCAAAAGGCGAGCCTGTTCCTCTACAACTCGCTGTCTGGAGCGACGAACGGAGCTCGTGCACCAGCCAGTGGCGCCAAGTCATATTTCACTTTCAGACCAAATATGCTTAGCCCGGCGGATCAAACCCAGAATGTGCAGTACATTCGAGACCCTTTCGGAAACAGTTACGGTTACTCGACTGCGTACGCTGCCGATGCTCAGACAAATCCCGGCACGACCCCAACACACGGTTACAATCCGACTTTTGATCTTTGGAGCACAGCCGGCGTTACAAGCGGTACCGATCAGTCGCAGTGGATTAAGAATTGGTAGGGATGGCTCTCCGAGCCGTCCGTCGAATCTGTAGCGGCGGTCTATGACCGTCGCACTAATGCTTCCGACACGCTCACAGGGCGCTTCTTCAACTACCGCTCGTTCGTGTTGACCACGATCACCACGCGTCGATTCATCTTTTGACGCTGAATTTCGCCGTCGAGCTCAGCTTGCGATGCATTCGGCGCGAATGGCCGCGGCGGCACCAAAAACTTGCTCGCTCCGTACCCGCGCGTCTCAACTTGTCCCGGATCGATTCCCATCACGCTCACCAAATATTGCTTCACGCTATCAGCGCGTCGTTGACTTAAATCGAGATTGTATTGTTCCGAGCCAATCGAATCGGTGTAACCCTCGATCGTAAATGTCGCTTTCGGATTTCGTTTCAGGAGCGTGACCAATTTGTTCAGCAGTTCGCCCTGCTGCACCTCGGCACTGTCGAACGCAAACAATTGGTCGTCCGGCATTCTAATTTTCGTGCCGGAACCGAGCGGACCTTTTTGCGAGAGCAATTGATCGAGGTCACTGAACCCGGGAGCGTTCTTCTTGTTCGGTCCGGCACTATCGCCCGCCGCTTTGCTGGTGAAGTTGTTCGGTTTCTTAATAATTGTGCTGGTCGCAAGCTCGGTTCCGCTCAACGCCGGCTGCGGGCGGCCCGAAACGGCGCTGTCGTTCAAGAGCGATTGCTCGTGCGTCGCATTCGGATCGTTCGAAAGAATCTGCGCGGTTGTTTGCTCGATATCCTTGATTACCGAGGTCGCGGCCGACTGATCGACCTTTGGCTTGTCCGGCAACACGTCGCGCATGTCGTCTGGCATCGCTGAACTCGCGCGTACTTCTTCCAAAAGCTTATCGAAGGATTTTTTCTCATCCGGCAATTGCACATCGGTTTGATCGGGATTCGGCTTTGACGCTGCGCTGTTTGTGTCGGCGCTCGCTTTATCGAGCGCTTTCAGGTCGACACTCTTCACCGTGAAAGTTGGAGTCATGCGGCCTTCGAGCATCGCCGCCTCGGCTGGTTGAAAACGGGCGCGATAAAAATAAAAGCAGAGCGCGAGATGCAGCCCTAACGACACGATCAGACCAAACCACAGCCAGCTCCGTTGCTCGCTCCCGGTTAGAAGCGCCTCGTATTCGATATCGTCAATGTCGTGAAAATCCGAAAGCCGCGTAGCGCTCATGATTGCCCGGTTCGGTTAGACAACGCACTCCCGCCTCGCGTTCGTTCAATAAACGCTCGTGTCGCCTTGCGGATTTCATCGGCTACCCGCGCCTCCGGTGAAACGAACTTCGGCGTAAACCACGGGAACAATCCGATCAGATCGTGCGTCACCAAAATTTGTCCGTCGCAATGTTCGCCGGAGCCGATCCCGATGGTTGGAATATCAATCGCCGCCGTAATTTGCTTCGCCAAATCGGCGAGCACGATTTCCAAGACGACCGAAAACGCGCCCGCATTTTGCACCGCGCGCGCATCAGCTATGAGCGCCTCGGCCTCCGGTTGCGTTTTACCCTTCACTTTGTAGCCGCCTTCTTCGCGCACGCTTTGCGGCAACATCCCGATGTGCGCCATAAACGGAATTCCCCCGCGCGCGATCGCTTCGATTTGCGCGATGTGACTGACACCGCCCTCCAGCTTCACCGATTGTGCACCGGCATCGACAAGTTGTTTTGCTGTTTCGACTGCTTGCTCGGGCGTGTCGTAGGTGTGAATCGGCATGTCTGCGACAAGGAGCGCTTGTTTTACGCCGCGCGCGACCGCGCGCGTGTGGTGCAGCATTTCTTCGAGCGAAACGCTGGTCGTGTCTTCATAACCGAGCACAACCATGCCTAACGAGTCGCCGACCAGAATGACGTCAATCCCGCTTTCGTCGAGCAATCGCGCCGTAGGATAATCGTAGGCCGTCAGCGCAGTGACTTTCTCGCCGCGACGCTTCATTTCTCGAAACCGCTCGGTGATGCCTACCATTGCTCGTTAGATCGCACCACTTTACTTGAATCGTCCAGCTGCGCGAGCAATTCGCGCACGCTTTTGTTTTGGTTTGGCAACACCAACTCCGGTCGAATATCCGACAGCGGTTGCAGCACAAATCTGCGTGAATGCAGCCGCGGATGCGGCAATTGCAACTGCTCGCTCTCAACCTTTGCTTCGCCGCAATAAAGGAGATCGATGTCGATCTTACGCGAAACGTTGCGGGCATGATCTCGCGAGCGACCCAACGATTCTTCGATCCCGCTCAGTTCTTCCAACAACTCGATTGGATCTCCCTCGTATTCAAACTCGAGAACCGCATTGAGAAAATTGCTGGCACCCGGCTCACAACCGATCGGTTCGGTCTCGTAGATCGCTGAAGCGAGAATCGGCTCGCTCACGCCATCAAGATCGACAATCGCTTGGCGCGCGGCGCGCAGATTCGCCTGGCGGTCCCCGAGATTTGATCCGAGAGCGACAGCGGTTCTCACGATGGACGCGCTTTCATTAACACCGCGCTTTAGCGCGGTGTAACGGACTTTGCAAAGGTGAAAAGCCGTTTAAACGGCTTCCAGTGGCAGCCACTATCAGCACCCGGCTGAAGCCAGGTGTTAATGAAATTTACAAACCGAGAACATCTTGCATCGAATAAAGACCGGGCGCTTTTCCTACGATCCATTCCGCCGCTCGCAACGCGCCGCGCGCAAAGATCTCCCGGCTCGATGCGCGATGCGTCAACTCGAGTCGCTCGCCCGGTCCGTCGAAAAAAACGGTATGATCGCCAACCACTTCGCCTTCGCGAACTGATTCAATTGGAACTTCGACCTTCCGCGCGGCCTTGAGAATCTCGCCAAGCGTTTTCGCCGTTCCACTCGGCGCATCTTTTTTCATCGTGTGATGCGTTTCAGAAATCGACGCTTTAAACTCGTCCCCAAACAGTTCGCTCGCCTTTCGGGTCAGCCAGAAAAGCACATTCACGCCGACACTGAAATTCGACGCAAAAACAATCGGCACAGTTTTAGCCGTTGATTCAATTCTTTTCCGCTGCTCTGGCGAATGTCCGGTCGTGCCGATAACGAGCGCTCGTCGATGTTGTTCCGCCACGCGGCAAACTTCGTCGATCGCGCCGGCGTTGCTGAAATCGATTATCACATTCGAATTTGAAACCGCCGACTCGATCGCGTCGCCGAGATCACATTCCGCGACGATCTCCACGTTCCGATCCATTTTTGCAAGATCGACAATCGCGCGCCCCATCCGGCCGTGCGCTCCGATCAGCGAAATACGAACCTGTTTATGCATCTGTTTAAGCCCTCACCCTACCCTCTCCCTAAGGGAGAGGAGGACGACGCAGTCGCCGGTGAGGGTCGTCATTTGCTGCGCTCGAATGCGTCGAGTGTCTTACGCAATCGCGCCTGATTTGCTTCCGTCATTTCGCAGAGCGGCAAACGAACTTCGCCCGACATCACGCCACGCCAACCGAGCGCCGTTTTCACCGGGACAGGATTCGGTTCGATAAACAGATCTTTGAAAATCGGAAACAATCTCCGGTGAAGCTGCTCCGCCGCTTTCAAATTGCCTGATTCAACATGACGCACCAGCGCACAAACTTCGGCCGGAATCAGATTCGACGCGACACTGACGACGCCGACCGCTCCGACCGCCATGAATGGCAATGTCAAACCATCGTCGCCGCTCATAATCGTAAATTCGTTAGGCAACTTCGCGCGCAACTCGCTCACCCGTTCCACACTTCCGCTCGCTTCTTTGATCGAGACAATGTTTTTACACGCGCCTGCCAGCCTAACGACTGTATCGGCGCCGATATCGACGCCGCAACGTCCCGGAATGTTGTAAAGCATGATCGGCAACGAGCTCGCTTCCGCGATTGTTTGAAAATGCCGAAAGAGTCCCTCCTGGCTTGGCTTGTTGTAATACGGCGCAACGACCAGAGCGCCATCGACTCCGAGTTTTTGTGCAGCACGAATCGCGTCGACCGCATCGCGGGTTGAATACGAACCCGTTCCGGCAAAAACGGTGCAACGTTTTTTCGCCACCCGCACCGTGGTCTCAATAACTTTTTCGCGCTCGGCGTGGCTGAGCGTTGGCGATTCGCCGGTAGTTCCAACGGCGACAACCCCTGTAACTCCAGCCGCGATCTGGGCTTCGATTAATTTTTCCAGCGCGGCAGAGTCGACCTCGCCATTTCGAAATGGCGTGACCAGTGCGGTAAAAGTGCCTTTAAACACGTATTCCTTGTAGCGGCGGTCTATGACCGTCGCATTATTTTTCTTTGCTATTCGAGCGACGCTCATAGAGCGCCGCTACAGCAGCATCAAACTTCGATTGTTCCGTCGAAAACAAATTCCGCCGGGCCGGTAAGCGTAACGTTTCGGAATTTCTCGCCGTCTCGATCGAAGCCGACCGTTAACTCGCTCCCCCCGCGAACCAGGACGCGCACCGTTCCTGAAATATTTTCAGTCGCGCCAAAAACGAGCGCACTTGCGACCACGCCCGTTCCGCAGGCAAGCGTTTCGTCTTCAACGCCACGCTCGTAAGTCCTAATCGCGATGCTTTTCGGCCCGCGTTTCTCCAGAAAATTCACGTTCGCACCTTTGGGCGAAAACATCTCGTGCCGGCGGATCCTCTCGCCTTTGCCTTGCACATTGACGACGTCAATCCGCGAAACAGGCGCCACCACGTGGGGCACACCGGTATTAATATAATGGACGACCGCTTCTTCGTCTTCGATTTGCAGCCGAACGTTTTTTCGCAATTCGGTCGGGTCGCTCATATTGAGTGTGACCAACTCGCCCTGAAGTTGGGCTCCGATAATTCCCGCTGGCGTTTCAAATCGAATACTTTGTTTCGCTCCGGCAATCTTGTTCGCAAATCGAGCGAAACATCGCGCCCCGTTGCCGCACATCTCCGCTTCGCCACCGTCGCGATTGTAATACCGCATCCGAAAATCGGCGCCGTTTTGCGGTTTCTCGAGCAGCAAAATTCCGTCCGCGCCCACACCGCGGTGGCGATCACAAATCCGGACGATTTGCTCGGGCGCGAGGCGCACGTCGCCGGCGCGATTGTCGATCATGACAAAATCGTTACCGGCGCCATTCATCTTGGTGAACCGCAGCATGCTATCGATTTTACAACGAACGGCTCTGCACACAAGGAGCAGCGGGTTGCTTTGAACGCAATTTGCCCTTTAGTTCCGGCACGTGCGCAGGGAAATATTGGTTTTGGTGGCGTTTGGCGTCGCATCGCTCGCAAACGCAGCGGATCTAAACGGGCTCGTTCTCGAGCAGGTAAAAAAAATGCCGAGCGGCGGACGATATTCCGTTTCGCATTTCGCGAGCATTAAACTGCAATCGGCCGCGCATTTTGAATCGGGCAAGTTTTTTGTCATTCCGCAGGCGCCGTATCCGAGTTTTTGCTCGGGCGCGACTTACATCGTGTTTATTAAGACGATCGAAGCCCTGCGCGAACGCGGCGAACTACAGCTCGACTTCGCAACGCTCGATCAATTGATGATCCGCGAGCAACACGACGGCGAAGGCGTGTGGGGGCGTTGGAACGCCAATGGCCCAGGAACCGCGCGCTTGTTTCATGAACTCGGGATCGGCCGCAATTTCACAGATTTCTCTCGAGCGCAGCCTGGCGATTTCATGAAGATTTTCTGGAATAACAGTGTTGGACGTCGCGAGAGCGGACACTCCGTTATTTTTCTTGGCACGGTCAATCATCCCGACGGCGAATACGTGCGGTTTTGGTCGAGCAATATTCCGAATGGTTACGGCGAAAAGGAAGTTCCGCGCAGCAAAATTGTTAATGCGATCTTCTCCCGGCTCGAGACGCCGGCGAATCTGTCGCGCATTCAAGACTTGCCCGAAACCGATTCATATCTCGCGTCGTTACTCCGAAAAGCATCAAACTTCGCTGAGGCTGCCCGCATGTGCGGAATCTAAGTCCGATGCCGGACTGGCAGTCCGATGCCGGACGGGCGGTGCGGGGACAGCAGCGCGCTGTCCCTACCTGATCGCATTTGCTAAGTCGCGCGCGAACGAGCCGACTTTCTCGAGCAAATCGGATTTCGCGCCGTGCTTCGCGATAAGATCGACAATTGCGCTGCCAACCACGACGGCGTCGGCGTGTTGGGCGACTTCCCGCGCCTGGTCAGTATTTGAAATTCCAAAGCCGACTGCGATCGGCAGATCGGAAAATTTTCTCAGCTCGGCCACACGATCGCCTAACGAACCAACAATCGAATCGCGCGCACCAGTCACGCCTTCGCGCGAAACGTAGTAGAGAAATCCTTTCGCGTTCTTTGCGATTACTTGAATCCGCTCAGCCGGAGTGGTCGGCGCAATCAAACGAATGTGAACAATGCCAGTGGCGGCATCGCCACTGCCATCTTCTTCCGGTGGGAGATCGAGAATGAGGAGACCATCGACCCCGGTGACTTCGGCTTCGCTATGAAATTTTTCAGAACCGAATTGCAGAATCGGATTCAAATAAGTGTAGAGAACGATTGGGATTTTCGATTTCTCTCGAATTGTGCGGACGCAATCGAGCACTCCGCGCACAGTCGCGCCCGCTTCGAGCGCGCGTTGCGCCGCGAGTTGATTCACAATTCCGTCGGCAAGCGGATCGGAAAACGGAATTCCGAGCTCAATCAAATCTGCTCCCGCATCTTCAAGTACGCGGGCAAGATCGACCGTTTTCTCCAAGCTGGGATCGCCCGCGCAAATGTAGGGGATAAAGCTTTTGCGCTTTTCCGAGCGCAGTTGCTTGAAGCAGTCGTCGATTCGATTTTTCACGCCCTGGAAGTTTTCTTACGCGCGCGTAACGTCGAACATCGAACACCGAACGTCCAACATCGAATCAAGCGAAAAAGAAAAGACGCTCACGATCAACGAGATCTACCAGTCGATCCAAGGCGAGAGCACATGGGCGGGCGAGCGTTGTGTTTTCGTCCGGCTGACGTTCTGCGATTTGCGCTGCAATTATTGTGATACCGAATACGCGTTTTACGAAGGCAAAAAGCAAGCGCTGAATGAGATTGTCGATCTTGTCCGCACCTTCGATTGTCCGTTGGTCGAGATCACGGGTGGCGAACCCCTTCTGCAAAAGAATGTGCTGCCACTGATGTCGATGCTGTGCGACGCAAGCCACACCGTTCTACTCGAAACCAGCGGCGCGCATGACATTTCGAAAGTCGATGCGCGTGTGCATCGGATCATGGATTTGAAGACGCCGGGTAGTGGCGAAGTTGAAAAAAATCTGTGGTCGAACATCGATCATCTGACGAAGCGTGATGAAGTGAAGTTCGTAATGGGGTCGCGCGAAGATTACGAATGGTCGTGTGACGAAGTTAGCAAGTTCGACCTAACGAATCGGTGCCGCGCCGTTTTATTCTCGCCGATCTTCGGACGAATCGATCCGCGGCAGATTGTCGATTGGATTTTGGCCGATAAACTCGACGTTCGTTTTCAACTTCAGATGCACAAATTCATCTGGTCGCCAACTCAGCGCGGCGTATGAGACGCGGTTAGGCGCTCGATTTCAGTCACGTTTGATCGAATAAGATGCTTGCGTTGTCATCGGGAAACGTCGTTTAATTTATGAACTAACCATGAAAATTACATTCGTCTGTTTATTGCTCTCGGCCCTGAGCACGTGGGCTGGGACACCCGCTCTTGAAGGAATCGTCAAAGATTCCAATGGAAACCCGATTAAAGGTGCTGATGTAAAGATTGAGGCAAGAACCGGGACATTTTCAAAAACGGCAAAGACGGATGCCAACGGGCATTACTTTTCCGACGGCATGGCCTTGGGAACTGCTTATAAGGTGACCTTGGTCGTTAACGGATCGGTCAAAGCGTCGATTCTGAATGCCAGTCCGCGGGAAGGCAAACCCGGTCAACTCAACTTCGATCTGAGGCACACAAAAGCCCCAGTAAAAACCCATATGGTCTATGTCCACCCTGATATCGGGACCCATATCGGTGGCGGCCGGTGGGTCGAAGTCGATGAAAATGGTAGGGTTGTTGGTGACAATGCGAATATCGAAACGATTGATGGAAGTGCAGCAAAGCAGATGCAGACAAATAGTTCCACTTCGCACTCAGGCGGGCACTAATTTAATTAAGGCCGCTCCTGCTTGGTGCGTGCTTCCATTGGTTCTTTTGGCAAAGTAAACGCAATGGGAATGTTCACTTTGGTAAAGTTGAGATGCGGTTTAAACCTCCATTGACTGAAAGTCTTTATAACGGACTCATCCAGCTCCTTTACGCCAGTGCTCTTCTGAACCTTCACCGATGTGACATTTCCGGTGTTGCTGTCCAGGTTCAAAACGAATACGCCAGCTCCGCGCTTGTGTTGTTTGCGGACCGACAACGGGTACTCCGGTCGCGGCGCGTAGATTGCAAATTCCTTTGCCGGCACTTCGAAACGCGGCGAGTGCAGATCGCCGGCTGAAATATTGTCCGTCGCGCCAGCAGCTTTCAGTTGTTGCACAATGTCCAGAGAATTGCGTTCCTTAGCTAAATATAGCGGTGACTTACCTTGAACATCTATGAGGGATACTTTCGCGTGGTACTTGAGAAGCAACTTCACGAGATCGGTTCGTTTGTCGTAAACAGCATAGAATAAAGCAGTCCAGTTATTCGTGGTCCCGAATGAATTCGGTTTGGTGCGGGCGTTTACCTCTGCTCCATGGGAAAGGAGAAGCTCGGTAATTTCAGGACTCTTAACCTGTGCGACTGCGGCTTCTAACGGAGACGTCCCGCACGGACAAGGCTCGTTTGCGTTCGCCCCGCTTGCCAATAGAGACTCAACCTTCGCTCGATCATTTCGAAGAACGGCTTCGTAAAGAGGCGGGATCGGGATTGGGCCATTCGGGCCGTTGTAAATAAGAGGTCCGCTCGGCAACG
>Ga0210384_10005843_pt1 | contig 13228 bp, 14 predicted proteins | sample IncBWH2MmetaG_FD_160574 | JGI IMG/M metagenome (GOLD analysis project Ga0210384, IMG submission 160574) | Forest soil microbial communities from Barre Woods Harvard Forest LTER site, Petersham, Massachusetts, United States - Inc-BW-H-2-M | ecosystem: Environmental > Terrestrial > Soil >... | reverse complement strand
ATGGGCTGGCGCACCACGGCGCAGAATCTCAATCTCAATCGCGACTACACCAAGGCGGACGCGCCCGAGATGCGCGCCCTGCTTAAACTCATCCACGACTGGGATCCGCTGGTGTGCGCGGACCTGCACGTCACCGACGGCGCGGACTTCCAGCCCGACATCTCGCTGCAGGCGGAGCCCATCAACCAGGGTGACGCGCGGCTGTACGCGAGCGGGCGCGAGCTGCGCGATGCCTTGATCGCGAAAGTGGCCGCGCAGGGCTCCATGCCCCTGCCCTTCTATCCTGACTTCGCCAAGCCAGACGATCCGGCCTCGGGCTTTCTCCTCACCGTCTACTCGCCGCGCTTCTCGACCGGGTACTTCCCGCAGCGCAACCGCTTCACGGTACTGGTGGAGACACACTCCTGGAAAGACTACGCGACGCGGGTGCGCGTCACGCGCAACACCATCGTCGGTCTTGCCGAGCTCGTTGCTACGCGCGGCGCACCATGGCGCGAAGAAACCCGCCAGGCGGATGCCGCGGCCACGCGCTTAGGGGGCACCGAGGTCGTGCTCGACTACAGCTCCGGCTGGCGCGAAGGGGTAAGCGGCGCGCCCACGGATGCCCTGGGTGCCAGCGGTTCACATGTGCTGAGCTTCCCGGGCTACGCGTACACGCGCGATCTGTCCGCGATCTCGGGTGAGCTGGTGACGGTGTACGACCCGAAGACTCCGCAGATCTGGCGCGTACCGTACCGGGATCAGGTGTCGCCATCGCTGGCCGTGAAAGCCCCGCTCGGCGGCTACGTGCTGCCCGTGGCGTGGGCGTCCGACCTGAGCGCCCGGTTGGGGTGCCACGGGATCAAGTTTGAACCGGTGCCCGCCCATCGCGCCGGGGTGCGTGTCGAGGCCTACCGTGCCTCGGCGGTGCGCTGCGCCGCCATTCCGTTCGAAGGCCGCATGCGCGCGAGCCTCACAGGGAGCTGGCAGCGCGAGACCCAGGACATCGCGGCCGGAGCGGTGTTTGTGCCCATCGCGCAGCCCCTCGCACGCCTGGTGATGCATCTGCTGGAACCCGAGGCGCCGGACTCCTTCGCGGCCTGGGGGTTCTTCAATGCCTGCTTCGAGCAGAAGGAATACCTCGAGCCTTACGTCGCCGAGCAGATCGCGCGCACCATGCTCGCGGAGCAGCCGGATCTCGCGGCGCAGTTCGCGCGCAGATTGAAGGAGGACCCGGCGTTCGCGGCGAGTGCGCCGGCGCGACTGGACTTCTTCCTCCGTCACCACAGCTCGTGGGACTCACACTACAATCTCTACCCGGTATTGCGCGTGGATGAGTTACTGGTAGCGCCGCGCGCGGTTTAGGTGAGGTCAATCTTGCGTCAGCGAAAGTTGCTCACCCTGGCGGTGACGGCGGGGGTTTTCACCGCGAGCGCACCTGGGTGGTGTCAGACCCCGGGCGTCGCGACACCCTCGGGTCCCGACCCGATCGCCAGCGCGCCTTACGCGCCGGGGCCCACTGAATCGACGCGCGCGATGAGCACCGGCGAGCAGAGCGCCGCGAGCACGGGCCTGGGTTCCGACATCAAGGCCTACTTCACGGCTCCCCTGCACTGGGACGGGAACGACTGGACCTGGTTCGGCGGCGCGCTCGCTGCGACCGCATTGGCCCACCACTACGACACCGACGTGCGCAAGCACTTCACCCGGAATTTCGCCCCGGGTCAGAAGGCCAATTCTGAAGACGTGAAAGACGCGATTCCGACGGCCGCGGTGTTTGTTGCGACCTGGGGCTACGCCAACCTTATTGGCAGCAGCGACGGGCGCAGCGAGGCGTGGGCCATGCTCGAAGCTACGGGCTTGAGTGGCGTGAGCGCCTACGCCCTGAAATACACCCTGCGGCGCGAAGGGCCCGACGAAACCAGCAACCCGAACCAGTGGTTCAAGGGCACAAGCGCGAGTTTCCCGTCGTTTCACACCACGGCCGCCTTCGCCGTCGGCACAGTGCTGGCGGAATCCGGAAGCGACGACTATCGATGGCTGCGGCGGCTGCTCGGGTACGGACTTGGCGTCGCCACGGGCTATGAGCGACTCAAGCACAACGCGCACTGGCTGTCGGACACCATGGCTGGCGCGGCGCTCGGTACGGCGAGCGCGCGCTTCACCATGAACCGCGTGTATGGAAGTGGCTCAGCCTCGAGCCTGTCCCTCACGCCGGTCGAGGGTGGCGCGATGCTGACATATCGGCTCTCACTTCCCTGAATCCTCAGATGAGTTCGCTGGATACGATGGCCGCCATCGGGTCCGCCAAGTCAGTTTCATAGTCGTCCATCTCATGGACGACTCGCGCTCCAACGGATGCTTAGAGCGCGAGTCACCTATGCGCCTCCATGTATGCGCGCAGCAATGCGTTCATTCGGGACTGATACCCGGCGCCCTGCCTCTTAAACCATTCGATAACGTCGGAATCGATTCGGAGCGACAGAAGCGCCTTTTTTGGAACGGGCTTTAGACCCTTACGCGCGACGGCGCGCGCGAACATCTCCGGAGTCCACTCCGGTGAGTCGCCGTCGCGCACTATGTCGGCGTCAATCATTTTTCGTACGGTAGAGAGCTTAGTCGAAGATTTGCGAGAAGTAGTAGCGCGCTTCATGTTTCGTCGCCTTGCGAATGGAAATGATGCGGATATCGTCACCAGACTCGGTATGCGCAACCGACACTACCTGATCTTCTAGAAGGCCTAGCGTAAGAAACCGGCGTTCTCCATAGGCCTCGCGAGCATCCTCTGCAGTGAGCGTGACTCCACGAAAGATCGTCTCGACGTCGACAAAATCGATGCCGTGCTTCTTTAGGTTGCCGCGTCGCTTCGCTTCATCCCAAGAGAACATGTCGGATTGTAGCTACTAAGCGTAGCTACGGCAAGGCCAGGCTCGCGTTTTAACCCGCCCTTCTCGTTGCAAAGGCGGCCTAGGGCTCACGACGCGCATCGCCGCCCGCCCAGCGCACGACGCCCTCGCACGGCTCGATCAGGCACTCCACGCGTTGCCGGAATCCCACCGTCCTGATGAGAGCAAAGGCGCGGATGTCGGCGTGCGGAAAGGCCGCCTGAAGTCGCACGGCAGCCGCCAACAGCGTGCGTCCCTTGGTAATCACGTCGTCAATAAGCACAATCCTACGAATCACAAGGGGTGGTGGCATAACGAGAAAGGATGCGTAGTGCTCGGGCACGGTTGGGCGCGCGCGGCCTGGCGCCGTTGCCGATTTGCGCACCGCGACACATCGCCGCAGCCCGATCCACACGGCGCGCGCGAGTCCAACATCCCGGAGCGCGAGTGCCAGCGTCGCCGCCGCCCAGGGTGTATCACCGCACGGCGTACATCCCGGCACCGGTACGAGGACCGCACCGCCGGTGAACAGCGCCATGAGGCGCGGATCGCCGACGGCCGCGCGGTACACGCAGCCCACATACTGCGCCAGCCACACCGCATTGCTCGCTTTAACTCTCTCGCACAGTCGACGTGAGGCTTGCGCAACCACACCCTCCGCTTGCGGCGAGTAGATGTAGTACGAGCTGAACGACAAACTTCGGCCCGGCAAGCCGCAAGGCTCATAAAGACTGATCGTCTTCGCGACCCTGAGCATTGTCCCGGCGCGGTTCGGGTGCTCTTTCCGCCTCCTTCGGCCGCAGCCGCAGCCAGGCCTCCCGCGCCTGACGTCGAACTTCCTCAAGGTCGTTAGTCTGCGCGGTCGGCGTCGCACTGGGTTGCGCGCGCTCTGTGGTCGCCTTTCCGGCCGCCTCGCTTTCCGAACGCTCAGCGGTGCGCTGCAGCCGCCGCTGAACGCGCTCGCGGTATTCGGTCCGCAGACGCTCGGCAACCTCGCTGCTCACGCCACGCTGTTCCATCTTCAAATGCATCAGCGGGATGCTGGGACCAGGCTCACGGTCCACGCCCTGGGCCGCGAGGCTGCGGTGATCGATGCGTGCCGCAACGTTGGCCTCGCGCAAGGCGTCGTTGGTGAGCGCGGCCCACCGCTCTCGCACATTCACGTATTCCTGGCGGTGATCCGGTAGTTCGCGTCTGCGGCGTTCACGCCCTGAGAGATCGAGGCCGGCCTTTGCACCCAGGCCGGCCGGAGTCACTTCACGGGTTGTGGTGAGCAAATGTGCGTGAAAGTTGCGTGCATCTCCTTCCGGGCGGGGCTCGTGAACAGCCAGATCCACTGCGACCTTGTAGCGCTCGGCAATCTCCCGGGAGAACGTGCGCGCCAGCGCGACCCGCTGGTCCGCACTCAGCTCGGACGGCAGCGTGACCTGAAACTCGCGCGCCACTCTGGCGTTATGGCGTTTCTCGGCGTGTTCGGCTGTGTTCCACAAGCGCTCGCGATTGCGAGCCCAGGCGGGCGAGCCGGCGTCGAATTGACCCGGCAGAAAAATCTCAGCATGCAAAACGTCGCGGCGGCGGCTGTTCTTGCGGTGGCGCTGCGCGTACATCTGGAGACGCTCCTGCAAGCGCTGTTGGAAGGCAAGGTGTGCACCCGTGAGGAAGCTCGCGACTTCGTGAAGGAGTTGGAACGCGACGCGCTGCAGTATGACGAGGAGTGAGCAGACGGCTCGTCCTGAAGCGCACGGATGAGAGCCTCGGACGGTTCAGCGACCGGGATGTCACGTCGTCATGCTTCTCAACGCCCGCGCCGCGATCATTTCCACTGACAAGGTGCGCGATTACTTACTCTCTTCCACGCATCCGATTGGGCGCTACAAGTCTGCGTTCTTCCGCTCTCTCGGGTACGCACAAGAGGATTGGCACGTTCTGGAACGCGATTTGCGCGAGACGCTGTCCAACGAGGCGCTCCCATTGGGCTCCGCAGAATATGGTCAAAAATTCGGTGTCCGAGGGGCCTTGACGGGGCCAAATGGACGCTCAGGCCGGATCGTCACGGTCTGGATTATACTGACGGGCGAGTTGACACCGCGATTTGTCACCGCGTACCCACAGGAATAGCTATGGCCTTCAAGACTCTCGACACGGTAGTCGTAACGACTGATCTGCCAAGTCACGGGCTGAAGCGCGGGGACATTGGCGCGGTTGTGCAGGTCTGCTCGGCGGTAACCGTTGAGGTCGAGTTCGTCACCGCCTCGGGCCATACGCAGGCGATCATCACCCTCGACACGAATCACATTCGACCGGTCGGATCTCGCGATCTCCTTGCTGTCCGGCAGCTGGACGCGGCCTAGCCAAGCGCCAGCCGGCACTCTGACACGGCTGCCTACCGCTCGGCCCGATCCCGCGAGGTTCTATCCGCATGCGGCCCGGCGTCGCGCACGTCCGGATCCTTCGTCTGCGGCTGCGGCTCGTGCTCAGGCGGATGTGCATCCGGAGGACGTGCGGCCGGCGGCGTCGGGCCTGGCGCCTGGCGCGCGGGTTGAGGCGGCGCAGCAGCCGAGTGCGGTGCAGATGACGAGCTGGATTGGCTGCGCGGCGGTACATCATGCGCGTCGGCATGCTGACCGACTGGCGGTGGTGCGTCGTGCGCGGCCGGTGCTGGCTCGTCCTTGCGCCGTGGCGGGGGATGCGTCACCTGCGAGCGCGACGCCGGCTGGTCCGAAGCTTGGGGTGGCTTCCGCTCGGTTGGATGCATCGAAGGTGCGGACGGCGCGCCCGCAGGCTGCGCGGAAACGGACCCTTGCGCATCGCTCTTCGGTACAGCATCCGCAGACGGATCCGCAGCCCCTGCATGCGTCTTTGCGAGCGCCGACAACGTCATCAGCGTCGCAAGCGTGAGCCCGCGCAGTACACTCAAGAAGCAACTTCTCACACGCACTTCTGTTGCGCCTCATAGCGGCAGAACAGCCGCACCGCAGAGTTCAGTCTAGCCCTTCGACATGCTACTAACTGTTACGCGTTGTGCCGGCATCGTCACATCGACCCGGGCAGTCTCTCCGCCAGAAAATCGATGAACGCCCGCACCGCGGGCAAAAGACCCCGGCGACTGGGAAACACCACGTGCAGCACGCCCTGGGGGCTACTCCATGCCGGCAGCACGCGCACGAGCGTGCCGCGCTTCAGATCCTCGCGCACCACCGTCTCGGGCAGGCGTGCGATCCCTAAGTCTGCCAATGCGGCCGCGCGCAGCACCACAAAATCATGGCAGCAGACGCGCGGCCTGGGTTCGACCTGCACGGCCTGGCCGTTGGGTCCAGCCAGCTCCCAGGGGCGCCGGTCGAATTCGCCCGCGTAGTCGAGCGTCTCGAGCTGCGCGAGTTGCGAAGGCTCGGTGATCTGGCCTGCGCGTTCGAGGTATCCGGGACTCGCAACCAGAACCTCCGCGAACTCCCCGAAGCTGCGCATGACGAGACCGTCTTCGCCCGTGGGCTGAGATCGTACGCGCACGGCAACATCGAACCCTTCGCTTAAGACATCAACGCGCCGGTTGCTCACGTGCAGTTGCAGGCGCACGGCCGGATGCTTCACGAGGAAATCAGGCAGCAGCGATGCGAGCGGGGTTTGCGCCAGGGCGACCGGACAGCTCACCTTGATGGTGCCGCGGGGCGCCGCGCGCGCAAACTCCACCGCCTCGAGTGCGGCGTCGGCTTCGGCGAGCATGGCGGTCGCATGCCGGTACACCTCGTGGCCCACATCGGTGACGACGAAGCGCCGCGTCGAGCGGTTCACCAGGCGCACGTTGAGCGTTGCCTCCAGTGCCACCACGTGACGCGACACGCGCGACTTCGGGATGCCCAGCACCCGGGCGGCGCGCGCAAAGCCCCCGTGCTCAACCACCTGGGTGAAGTAGTAGAAGCCCTCGAGTGGCTGCATTCCGCACCCAAATTAGATCCAAATACAGGACAATCTGTTCCATTTTGGCGGGATACTCAAGTGTCGTCCCACGGATTAGCCTTCTCGCACGCCCATAACGGTTGCCAGGAGAAGGTCATGAAGCTGCTGCACATCGACTCAAGTATCCAGGGTGAGCTGTCCGCAAGCCGGGCGCTCACGCGCGAGATCGTGTCACGCTGGCAAGCCGCGCGCCCCGATGTGCAGGTGACCTACCGGGACCTGGCAGCGCAGGAACTCCCGCACCTGTCGCACAAAGCGTTGAGTCAGGCGGATGAGCTGGAAGCGGCGCGCAATGCTGCGACCCTGGAGGAATTCCTGGCCGCGGACGTCGTCGTGATCGGCGCGCCTATGTATAACTTCAGCATCCCGTCACAGCTCAAAGCGTGGATCGACCGCATCACCGTCAAGGGCCGGACCTTCCGTTACACCGAGAGAGGACCCGAGGGCCTCGCAGGCGGCAAGGAAGTCATCGTTGCCGTGTCGCGCGGCGGGGTGTATGCGCCCAACGCGCCCGGGGAGTTCGGTGAGTCCTACCTCCGGTTCCTGTTCGGGTTTCTGGGCGTCGGGGACGTTTCGTTCGTGCGCGCCGAGGGCCTGGGGCTTTCGCCGCAGCACCGCGAGGCGGGCATCGCTGCGGCGCTGGCCACGATTGCGGGCCCGGCGGCGCTGGCGGCGTGAAAGGCGCGGGAGTTGATAGCAGCCGCCCCCACCCCCATTTTCAGTGCATTCTTTCACCAACTTTCAAAAGGTATGACTGCCATGACCAACACCAGTGTCGCAAGCCGCTCCGTCAGGCGCGTCGTCAAGGGCATGCCGACCTCGGACGGCGCCGGCGTCAAGCTCACGCGCGTCATCGGGCAGCCGCAGCTTCCGGACCTTGATCCGTTCCTCATGCTCGATGAGTTCGGCACCGACAAGGCCGAAGACTACATCGCGGGCTTTCCCGATCATCCGCATCGCGGCTTTGAGACGGTGACCTACATGCTCGACGGGCGCATGCGCCATCGCGACAACCACGGTAACGAGGGCGTGCTCGTGCCCGGGAGCGTGCAGTGGATGACCGCAGGCCGCGGACTCGTGCACTCGGAAATGCCCGAGCAGCAGGAAGGCCGCATGCGCGGCTTTCAGCTGTGGCTGAACCTGCCGGCGCGCGACAAGATGACGGCGCCGAAGTACCAGGAGTTTGGCCCGGAGCGTATCCCCACCGCGACCCCGGCGAAGGGTGTCACCGCCAAGATCATTGCCGGCCAGGTGGCGGGCATCGCAGGCCCGATCCTGCAGCCGGCGACCGATCCCACGTACCTGGATCTGGCCATCGAGCCGGGCGCGCAGTTCGTGCAGTCACTGCCGCCTGGCTACGCAGCGTTTCTGTACGTTTTCGAAGGGGCGCTGCAGGTGGGTTCGGATCCTGGCGCAAGCCCGGTACGTACCCACGAGCTTGCCGTCTTGAGCGAAGGCGCGGAGATCCGGCTCAAGGGTCTGACGGCGGGCGCCGACGGCAAGAGCGCGCGCGCCATCCTGGTCGCGGGCCGACCGCTGCGCGAGCCGGTCGCCAAGTACGGCCCGTTCGTCATGAACACGCGCGAAGAGCTGCAGCAGGCGTTCAGCGATTTTCAGAACGGTAAATTCTAGGCAAGCGCTGCGGGCGCTGCGCCGCTGCAGCGCCCGCTACCCTTCGCGGCTCACCGTACCGGCCAGCTGCTGCGGGTCATCGCGCTTAGTGCAGCGGCGTGAACCCGTAACGCACGAAAATCCCGCGTGCCTCGTCGCTCGAGAGAAAATCCAGCAACTGCGGCGCCTGCGCACGCGCGCCGCTGGTCAGCACAGCCGGATAGATGATGGGCGGGTGAGTGTCTGCGGGGAACGTGTCGACGACCCGCACGCGCTTCTCGGCCTGCGCGTCGGTGCGGTAGACGATGCCCAGCGCGGCCTCGCCGCGCGCCACATACTCGAGCGCCGTGCGTACGTTCTCCGCGCGTACCAGGCGCGCCGCCACGCTGTCCCACACGCCCAGCTGGGTGAGCGCGGCGCGCGCATATTGGCCCACCGGCACCGAATCCGGATCGCCGGTTGCGAGGCGCCCGCCGCCTAAGGTCCCGACGAGGTCGAACCGTGGGGCGATCCTCAGGTGTACGGGGCTGTCGGCCGGCGCGATGAGCACCAGCGCGTTGCCCAGGACATCACGCCGTGACCCAACCTTGAGCAGGCCGCGCTTTTGCAGATAGTCGAGCCAATCAAGGTCGGCTGAAAAGAACACATCGGCCGGCGCGCCGGCCTCGATCTGCTTCGCCAGCACGGAGCTGGCGGCGAACGAGGCGCGTACCTCGATGTGAGTGCGTGCCGTGAAGGCGCGATCCACCTCCGCGAGCGCATCCGTCAGCGACGCTGCCGCAAACACCAAAAGCGGCTCGGGCGTGGGACCGGCCGCCCGCTCGCCGCCCGCCGCCGCGCCCGGCCCGGTGGCTGCCGCGGCAAGTCCCGCGACACAAAGCGCCCCCACGGCACCGAGCACCCGGGCGATGACTCCCCACCCGATTCGCGACCGGAACATCAGCTCTCCTGCGGGGCAAAAACAGCGCAAACCCTGCTGTCAAGGACGGGCATCGCAACCTCTGACCTTATCTTAGACCGGAACGCTGACGCGGAAGTGTTACCTGGACCTACGGCGATGCCCGGGTCGCGACGGCAGAATGTCCGGATGACTTACCTCGCGCGCTAACCGCGCCAGGCTGCGTAAGAGGCCATGGTCGTCCACCTCCCCTGCAATGGCGCCCCCGAGCGCCATTGGCGTCCTGCCGCTCTCGCGCCGCTCATCGGCGCGCTCGGCTTTCTGTGCCTGGCACGCCTCGCTAACGCAGCCCCATTGCCCCTCACCGTGACGGCTGCGCCGGGAAGCGGCGCGACCAGCACCGCCAACGCCGCCGCTGACGCCGGCGCGGATTCCGCCGCGGAGGGCACGGGTCTCCCGCCCGGTCCGGCGCGTTCCTATGCGCCCCCGCGAGTGCCCGGGATCCCGACGAGCGACGAACTCGAGGCCGCCGGGGCTGTGATCGGCCAGATCGTGTTCGACACCCAGAACATCTTCAACCTCAGCGACGTGCAGGACGACACCAAGCTGTTCCGCCTTGCAGACCGGCTGCATGTCAGGACCCGCGCGGCCGTGGTCCGGCGGCAGCTGCTGTTTAAGTCCGGTGAGCGCTACTCGCGGCGTCTGCTCGATGAGTCCGAGCGCATTCTGCGTGCCGATGGCTATTTCTACGATGCCTGGATCCAGGAGATCAGGTATCACGATGGCAAGGTGGACGTTGAGGTCACGACGCGCGATGTGTGGACGCTGAACCCGGGCTTCAACTACGGGCGCAGCGGCGGCACCAATTCCACCGGCGTGCAGCTGGAGGACACCAACCTGCTCGGCAGCGGGGCCACCTTGAAACTGGCTCATACGACCAGCGTCGACCGGACTGAATCCCAGGTGCAGCTGACCGACCAGCACGCCTTCGGAGGCTGGACCTCGTACAACCTCAACTACGCGGACTTAAGCGACGGGCGGCTGCGCGAGCTCACGCTCCAGCATCCATTTTACGCGCTGGACACGCGCTGGGCGGCCAGCGTCTCCGGACTCAACGATCTGCAAACCGCTTCGCTGTACGACCGCGGCGCGATCATTGATCAGTTCCAGGATCACCACCACGGCGCCCAGTTCTCCGGCGGCTGGTCGGCGGGACTGCAGAACGGCTGGGTACGCCGCTGGAGTGCCGGCGTGACCGACGACGAGCATCGTTTTGAGCCGGTCAGCACCTGGAGCGGCGTGACGGCGCTGCCGGCGGACCGGCGCTTTCTGTATCCGTGGGTCGAATTCGACCTGGTGCAGGACGACTACATGAAACTGTGGAATCACGACGAGATTGCGCGCACCGAGGACTTCTACATCGGCACCTCAGTGAGCACCCGCGTGGGCTGGGCGGATGCGGGAGCCGGATCGAGCCAGAGCGCGCTTATCTTCCAGGCTTCTGCATCGCGCGGCTTTCGCGACGGCGGCACCTCGACGCTGCTGCTGGCGGGGGACTTCTCCGGCCGGATCACCAACGGCACTCTTTACAACGGGGTCTTGGATGCATCTGTGCGCTTCTACGTCGAGCAGAGCAAGAACTGGCTGTTCTTCACCACCTTGACTGGCACCAAGGGCTGGCGACTGGATCTGGATGATCAGATCCTGCTCGGCGGTGACAACGGTCTGCGCGGCTACCCACTGCGTTACCAGGACGGAGCGTCGCGCGCGCTATTCACCGTTGAGCAGCGCTATTTCACCGACTGGTATCCGTTTCGGCTCTTTCGCGTCGGCGCCGCCATTTTTTTTGACGCCGGCCGTACCTGGGGAAACGCGCCGCTGGCAGCCCCGGGCCTGGGTCTGCTGAAGGATGCGGGCTTCGGCCTGCGCTTCGGCAATTCCCGCTCGGGCCTGGGGAACGTGGTGCACGTGGATGTGGCATTCCCCTTTAACGGCGACGCCAGCATCAACAAGGTGCAGTTCCTCGTGCAGACGCAAAAGAGCTTTTAGCGCTTGAGGCCTGCAGCGGCTGGCGCTGCCATGCCAGCCCTGGAGGGCGCGGCCTGGGTAGCCGGCGCCTGCGGGGGCATGACCTCGACGGAGAGTGTGAAGGTGCGTTTCTCGGTGCCCTGCAGCGCACCCACGCCCACGACCTGGCGCGTCACTTCCTCGCCCCGGTCGTTACGCACCGCGATGACAACAAAATACTCCCAGGTCTCTTCCCGGCTCGGGTGCTGAATCATCCCTTCCACGCGCAGCGCCGAGGTGGCCGCGACCTGACGCTTCGCCGCTTCCTGGTCGAAGCGCAAGTGGTGCAGGCAGCCCGGGCAGATGCTCAGGCTCTCGAGGATCGTCGCCTTACAGTGCGGGCACGCGCGCGTCTTGCCCGGGCTCACCGGGCGAGAGGCGGCGTTCATGCGTTGCCGAAGCTCTTGGTATCAGGCTTGGTGACGCGGGTGTCGCCGTCGTAGCCGAATTCCACCTGGCCGCGCATGCGTGACCCGGCCGCTACCGTGAGGGAGCCGGCCTTGACGTCCCCATTGATGACGCCGGTTTCGGTCAACTCCACGCGCTTGGCGTTTTCGATGTTGCCAATGAGCTCCCCACCCACGCTGACCACGCTCGCCTTGACGTGGCCTTCGAGCCGGGCGCCAGCATCGAGGCTGACGTTGCCCTCGACGTGCACGTCCCCCTTGAACTTGCCGGCGATGCGCACGTGGCCGGTGCCCACGATCTTGCCCTCGATGGTGAGATCCGAGGAAATATGCGATTCCTTCATGTCGGTGCGCGGGCTTGCGCGCCGCGGGGCGTCCGGGCTCAGCGACGCCACGTTGGTCTTTTCCGGCTCCCGCGAGTGCAGCGGCGCCGGGGTTGCTCCCGGGCTGCTCGAGGCGGGTGTCACGGATCCGGGGGTTGAGTCTTTCCAAAGCGCCATGGCTGGTCCCTATGGTTATTGAACGGTGAAAGTTACCTGTCGATCCGTCGCCGGGCCAGTGTCTCCCCGTGCAGACAAGCGGCTGCCAAGGTAGAGTTCACGACCCGAACGGACCGACACTGGTGCCGAGTGTAGTCCGGCGCGCCTGTCATGAGTATGTCCGGGCTCTCAATCCGGACGTTGCGCGCCGCTTAGGGTCCGTCCATCGCTAGGAGCTTAAGAAAGTCCTTGAGCGCGAAAAACATCCATTTGATCGCCGCCGCGCGGCCGAACTTCATGAAAGTGGCACCCTTGTACCACGCCTTGGCGGGCGAGAGCTGGTGCAGCCCGCGGATCGTGCACACCGGTCAGCACTACGACGCGAACATGTCGGACGCGTTCTTCCGTGACTTGCGCCTCCCGGAGCCCACCCACACCCTCGAGATCGGCAGCGGCAGTCACGCCGAGCAGACCGGGCGCACCATGATCGCCTATGAGGGGGTCTGCCTTCGCGACCGCCCGGACGCTATCGTGGTCGTGGGCGATGTCAACGCCACCGCCGCCTGTGCCATGGTCGGGACGAAGCTTTGGATCCCGGTGGTGCACCTGGAGGCGGGCCTCCGCAGCCGCGATCGGCGTATGCCAGAGGAGATCAATCGGCTGGTGACGGATGCGATTGCGGATCTCTTATGGACACCTTCGCGGGACGCCGACGCAAACCTGCTCGCCGAGGGTGTTCCCGCCCGGAAGATCGAGTGCATCGGCAACATCATGCTCGATTCATTCGAGATGCTACGCGCGAGAATCGACGCGGCGGACGCGCGCGAGCGCCTCGCGCCTGGGCGCGCACCGTTCGCAGTGGTGACCCTCCACCGCCCGTCGAACGTTGATGAGCGTGACAAGCTCACCGAGCTCGTGCAGGCACTCGTGCAGCTGTCGCGGGAGCTG
>Ga0210384_10005842_pt1 | contig 13229 bp, 13 predicted proteins | sample IncBWH2MmetaG_FD_160574 | JGI IMG/M metagenome (GOLD analysis project Ga0210384, IMG submission 160574) | Forest soil microbial communities from Barre Woods Harvard Forest LTER site, Petersham, Massachusetts, United States - Inc-BW-H-2-M | ecosystem: Environmental > Terrestrial > Soil >... | reverse complement strand
TGCCGTCAGGCGTCCAGCCGAGGACTATGTCGTTCGACGGATGATAGGTTAGCCGCTTCGGCTCGCCGCCTTCCACGGAGACGACGTACACATCGGGGTTGCCTTCATATTCGCCGGTGAAGGCGATCCATTTTCCATCGGGCGAAAATTTCGGGAAAACCTCGTCGCCGATGTGGGAAGTCAACCGCCGAGCCGCTCCACCTTCGCGCGAGGCAATCCACAGGTCGCCGGCGTAGGCAAAGACCACGCGGTCCTTCGAGATATCGGCGAAGCGGAGGAGGCGGGTAGGGCCATCCGGGGGCTGGTCGGCTGCGCGGGCTGGGGACGTCAGCAGACACGCGATTGCCGCCAAACACAGCCACAGCAATACATTCAACCGGACAGACATGGGCTTCATTAGGAGTGCTCCTGAATTTGGATTTCCCGGGATAACTGGCATCCAATATGGACGGCCCCGAGGGCAATACGTTTCGCCGAAGATAGATACTTCCTCTGCTCTGAGAATGTTCCGTAGTCCACGGATGTTGCCGCAAAGCCTGGAGTTAAGGTTGAGGCGCCGGACCATGCTTCTCGTGCAGCCGTGATATCATCAACCCGTAACCCCGTGTACGCCAAGCAAAAACTGTCCCTGCCGCGCCCGCGCGGCTGGCTTTTTATCCGTCTGCTGCCTGTCGTTTTTCTTTTTTCCTCAACTTGCTCCGCGCACGCCGATTCGTTTGAGGATACCGCTCGGGCATTGGCAAGAAAAGTTGCTTCCTCCCTTCAAGGGGCCACAGTAAGTTTCGAAAGTCGAAACCTTGCTGCGCTGACTGAATCCCGCTATTCGGCTCTTGTAGGTGCGTTCCGGGATGAATTGCAACGACGTGGCGTAAAGGTATTGCCGCAGCATTCGTCTGCAAGAATTGTTCTTGCGCTTTCAAAACGCCTGACAGATTACCTCGGCATTGTGCAGATTGTGCGTGGAGAAGAAACAGAGACTATCGTTCAATCTTTTGGCCGAATCGCAGATGCAAATCTGGGAATATCTGCGCTTTCGCTTCAGCTTCACAAGGAGTTTCTATTCGATCAGGATCGACCCATCCTTGATACTCAATCCTCAGACAATTTCAAACACGTGCTCGTACTTGGACCCGAGGAAATTGCGTCTTATGAGCTGCGGAATGAAAGTTGGGTACTAACAGACGTGACGCGTCTGCCGCTCGTTGGAACGCAGGAGCGGCAGATCCGGGGCACGGTCGCGATGGGCATCGACGAAATCACAGCGCGTGTGGCCGGAGAGATTTGCGTATTTCCTATGCTTGCACTGGACCGTGCGAAATGGTCTTGCAAACCAGAGTCAGATGTGGATTTGCACACCTCGGCGAAATCAGATTTACTCTGGGGCAAGAAATCTCCTCCGTGGAGTTCCGCCGCTGTTTTGGAATCGGGTGACCACTCAATTTACATGATCAGGGGCGAAGACGGTATTTCTCGTATGTACGAAGACGGGCCAAGCCCGGTGGCAAGCTTCTCTGGTTGGGGAAGCGAAATTGCTAGCGTACAGAGTTCCTGCGGAGCCGGCTGGCAGCTCTTGATCAGCAACTCCCCGGATTGGACGTCCAGCGACAATGTGACGGCTGTTGAATTTCAGGAAAGAACGGCGATCCGGGTTACAAATCCGGTCGACTTTCCGGGCCCCGTCATTTCACTACGCAGATCCGCTGTCAATACGCTGGAAGGACAAACCAAAGCGGTCGCCATTGTTCGAAACCTTCAAACGGGCAAATATGAAGCTTATGTTTTGTCGATCACTTGCGCTGGTTAGCGCTTTGGCGTTCTCTATCCCTTCGGCAGTTTCATCAACAAACCCGAAGTATGGCGGAACGCTACGAGTCGAGTTGCGAGAGACTTCTATTTCACTGGACCCGCGGGAGTGGAAGGTTGGCACGCTAGATTACGCAACTGGGGAGAAGCTGGGCGCGCTGGTCTACGACCGTCTGGTGGCGCTGGATAACTATGGGCGGTTTCAGCCGCAGTTGGCGGCGGAGTGGTCGCATGATGGGACGTTCAAACGATGGCAATTCGTGTTGCGCGCTGGTGTGAAATTTTCGGATGGATCGGTTCTGACCGCGGCAGATGTGGTCGCGGCGCTGCAACCGCTGCTGCCGGCGGCGCAACAGATTCAGGTTTCTGGGAACGGTGTGGTCATTCAATCCAGCGCGTCGATTCCTGATCTGCTCGAGGAACTCGCTTCGGGGCGATATTTTGTCTATCGCGTGCAGCCGGATGGTACGCTCCTCGGTACCGGACCATTTTTCGTGTCGGAGGCGTCGCAGAATGTGAATCGAGCGGAAACGACAGCAGTTTCGGCCGAACAGACATCAGACGCGGGGGGCGCTCGCGCCGGAGTAAAGGCTTTGCATTTACATTTTCGAGCTAACGAAGAGACCTGGTCGGGCCGGCCATTCGTGGATGCCATTGACGTGACGCTGGGTGTTCCGCCGTTGCGGCAGCTTTTCGATTTGCAGCTGGGAAAGGCCGATCTGATCGAACTATCGCCGGAGCTTGTGCGGCGTGCGATGCAGGAAAATCTTCGTGTATGGTCGTCGGCGCCGGTAACGCTGTACGGTTTGCGTTTCGACGAAGCGCAGCCCGCGTCGGCGGACGCCAAGTTGCGTGAAGCGGTCTCGCTCTCGCTCGACCGCCAGACCATGGCCAACGTGTTGCTCCAGAAGCAAGCCGAACCTGCCACAGCCCTTTTGCCGCAGTGGTTATCAGGCTATGCTTTCCTCTTCACCATGGAGACGAATATCGACCGCGCGAAGGAGATTCGAGCTACGCTCCCGGCAAATATCGCCGCGGGCAAAGAGCCGCTGCGTCTCAGCGTCGACGCGCCCGGCGATCTCGCCAAGCTCCTCGGGGAGCGCGTCGCGGTGAATGCGCGGCAAGCAACGCTCTTAGTGCAGGTCGTGAACCACTCAGCGCCGCACGTTTCCACGACCGCGACTGCAACTCCCAGCGATCCTGTTCCCGGCCTCCATCTCTTTGCCTGGCATTTCTCCGCGCTCTCCCCTCGTCTTGAGTTGGAATCGTTTGTCTTCGCATTCGGTCTCGCCGATTCGTCTGAGAATGCCGTCAGCACGACCGATCCGGAGCAGCTCTACGCCCGCGAGAAAAAAATGCTGGAACAGCGACGCATACTCCCGCTGGTAGCCTTACCAGAGTACGTCGGGCTTGGCCAGAACGTCCGCGATTGGATGCCCGCCCGCTGGGGCGAATGGCATCTCGCCGATGTCTGGCTCGATCTGCCGGCGTCCACTCCGGCGCGGGCTGATGCTCCAGACTCGAAAACAACTCCGACTCGCATGGAAATCGCGCCATTGCCCGGAGCCAAACCATGAGCTTCCGGACTAAATTGTTGCTCATCGTCTTGCTCACGATAGCGGCGTCTGTTTCGATCGTGGCGTATGGTGTGACGCATTACACGCGCGCGGCTTTCGAAGAGATGGACGCCGAGCGCACGGAAGCCTTGGTCGCCCAGTTCAACAAGGAATTCGCCCAGCGCGGTGAGGAAATCGCGCATCAAGTGGAAAACATCGCCAACGCGGAAGTCACCCTGCGCATGGCAATCGACCTGGAGCGGCCCAACGCCGACCAATCGCTCTATGTGCGCGATGCGAACGGCGCCGCCCAGGATCATGGCTTGGACTTCGTCGAATTTGTGAATTCCGATGGCACGCTGATCTCTTCGGCGCAATATCCCGCGCGCGTCGGATACAAGAACGACTGGCTCCCCGCCGCCAGCGGTTGGAATGATTCCTCGGCCTTCCTAATGCGCGAAGAGCTTCCCACCGACGTGGCGCTTTCTCTGTCCGTGGTTCGAACGCAACCCAATGTGCCGAAGCCCTTCTACATTGTTGGCGGCCGTCGCCTCGATAAAAAATTTCTGGAATCGCTAGTCCTGCCGGCGGGCATGCGCGCGCTGATCTACAGCAACCTCGAACCTGCCTTTGTTCCCGGAGCGCTGATCGCCGCGAAAGGCGATGTCGATCAGCCGGAACGCTTTGCCCCACTGGTGGAGGAAATTCAAAAGCAATCGCAGCCACTGGTTCGCACTCTCGATTGGTCCAAGGATCCCGCTGACGCAGAGACTTTTCATGCCATCCCTCTCAACGGACGCAATAACCAACTCCTTGGCGTTTTTCTGGTGGGAAGCTCGCGCAAAGAGCTGGTCCTGCTCACGAACAAGATCGTAAAAACCGCCGCAGCCGTTGGCGGTGGAGCGCTGTTTATCGGACTCTTGATTGCGTTCTGGATTTCCGCGCGTATCACCAAGCCGGTGGAGGAGCTTGCCGAGGCCGCGCGGGAAGTCGCCGGTGGACATTGGGATACGCGCATCGACGTTCGTGGCAGCGACGAGATCGCTCAGCTGGCCGCGGCCTTCAACGACATGACGAAAACGCTGGCGGCGCAGAAAGAGCGTCTGGTGCAAACCGAGCGCGTCGCCGCATGGCGCGAACTGGCGCGGCGACTCGCGCACGAGCTGCGAAATCCACTATTCCCCATGCAAATCACCATCGAAAATCTGCAGCGGGCGCGCCAACTCGACGCCAAGCAATTCCTGGAAGTCTTCCACGAGTCCACCGCTACGTTGAAAACGGAACTCGCGAATCTCAATTCCATCGTCACCCGCTTTAGCGACTTCTCAAAAATGCCCGCGCCGCAGTTTGTTCGCGTGAACCTGAACGAAGCTCTGCGCAACGCCGTGCGCCTATTCGAACCGCAATTCAACGAAGTGGGCAAGCCCACAATCACGCCGGAACTATTCCTGACCGAGCCTTTGCCGGAAATTGATGCCGATCCCGATCTGCTGCACCGCGGGTTTCAAAATCTTGTCCTCAATGCGCTGGACGCCATGCCTGCGGGCGGAACGCTCACGCTGCGAACGTCGGAACACGACGGCCATGTGCGCATTGAAGTCGCCGACACCGGGAAAGGCCTGACGCCGGAGGAGTGTTCGCGCCTCTTCACGCCCTACTACACGACGAAACTCCAGGGAACCGGGCTGGGGCTCGCTATCGTGCAGTCGGTGGTCAGCGATCATCACGGCACCATCTCGGTCACCAGCGATGAAGGGCGCGGCACGGCCTTTCGAATCGATTTGCCGCAACGCCAGGCTGGCGTTACCCCGGCGCCGCCGGCCGAGACGGCCCCCGAACCCAAGAAGGCGCCGTCGACTCTCGCCGCGGCTTCCGATTAGCGCTTCACAAAGGACTATGTTTGCCGCGCAAAGCTCACCTCCTCCTCGTTGACGACGACCCCAACACACTGGCATCGCTTTCCCGCGCTTTCCGCCTCGCGGGACACGAAGCCACCGTCTGCGACAACGCCGCCCGCGCCGTCGAACTTCTTCGTACCGAATCGTTCGACCTGATTCTTTCCGACGTCGTGATGCCCGGCCGCAGCGGCCTCGAGCTGCTGGAAGATCTGAAAAAGGCGGGCGTGAAAACGCCGATCGTTCTAATTTCCGGGCAAGCCAATATTGAAATGGCCGTGAAAGCCACGAAGCTTGGCGCGCTGGATTTTCTGGAAAAACCCCTCTCGACCGACAAGCTGCTTATCACCGTTGAAAACGCACTACGCCTCTCCCGCCTCGAGGATGAAAACAGGGAACTGCGCCATCGCCTGGGAAAACACGAGCTAGTCGGCACCGGCCCAGCGATGAAAAAGTTAGTCGCGCAGATCGAACGCGTGGCCGCCAGCGAAACGCGTGTCTGCATTCTCGGCGAAACCGGTACGGGCAAGGAACTCGTCGCCCGCGCCATCCACGAAAAATCGCCGCGCCGCGATCAACCCTTTATCACTTTGAATTGCGCCGCCGTGCCCGCCGAATTGATTGAATCGGAACTCTTTGGCCACGAAAAAGGCGCCTTCACCGGCGCAGCCGCCAAGCATCTCGGCAAATTCGAACAAGCCGAAGGCGGAACACTTTTTCTCGATGAAATCGGCGACATGCCTGTGGCTATGCAAGCCAAGTTGCTGCGCGTGCTCGAAGAGGGCGAAGTGGAACGCGTCGGCGGCGACAAGCCCATTAAAGTGAATGTGCGCGTCTTGGTCGCCACGCATCGAAATTTGGAGGAGCTCGTAAAGCAGAACGCTTTCCGCCGTGATCTCTTCCACCGCGTTTACGTTTTCCCGCTGACCCTGCCGCCGCTCCGAGAACGCCCGGAGGATTTTGCGGATCTTGCGGCGCATTTTGCAAGGCAAGTGGCTGCGCAAAACGGCTGGAAAGAAAAAACCTTCGCGCCCGACGCTATCGCTGCACTGCGAAAGTACGGCTGGCCCGGAAACGTCCGCGAATTGCGCAACGTTGTCGAGCGCCTAATCTTGCTTTCCGCGGACGAAACCATCACCGCCGCCGATGTTTCTCTGATCCTTCCCACTTCAGATTCAGCGTCGAGCGGCTCCGCTGCTGGAACCGCAACCGGCACGCTGGCAGAGCGCACCGAAGCGTTCGAAAGGGAAGTGATGCTGGCGGAAATCCGCCGCCACAATTTTCACATGACCAACGTAGCGCGCGCACTGGGCCTGGAGCGCAGCCACCTCTACAAGAAGTGCCAGCAACTGGGAATCGACCTGCAGTCCCTCCGCAAGCCAGAATAAGCAATCAATCCCAAGAGTCTCTGTAAGTAATTGAAAACAGGCTATATTTTGTGCTTGACAAAATAGCGATAAGTAATAACATATTTGCAGATTGCAATATTGAGTTCTCGATGACTCTTGGCGACAAACTCCGCTCCCTCCGCTCCGTCGAAGGCTCACTCCGTGGCTTGGGCCGCGCCATGACCCAGCAGGAGCTGGCCTCCGCGATGAAGCGCGAGATTGGCCGCGGCCTTAGCCAGGCCTATCTCTCGCAGATCGAGAGTGGCGCGCGCCCGCATCTGACGCACACCACCCGCGAGCTTCTGGCGCGTTTCTTCCGCGTTTACCCCGGCTTTCTGGTCGACGACCCGGAGGGCTACACGCCCGGTCTGCAATCTGAATTGCGCGCCATCGACGCGAAAGTGGATTCCTGGCTTTATGCGGGCGCCGAGCAGTTCACCGCTGATCCGGAGCTGCAGAGCGCGCTTCTTGCTATCGCTGAGTTTGACGATTCGCGCAAGGCGGTCTTGCTCTTGGCGGAGATTTTGCGCGCGCCCGGTTTGGCGGATCGTCTCGGCGAAGTTTTGAATCCCGGAGATCGCCGGAGCAGTGAGACGGATGGCCGCGGGCACCCGCCTCCGTCGAGTTTGGATAACTAAGCTTTAGGGTCTGCGTCTCCAAACCCAGTTCGCGCACGCTGTGCGCTCGAGGTGTCCTATGACCTGGACTGATTTCTATCTTCTCTGCTTCATCGTCGGTTTCGCGCTGAGCGTTCTCTCGTTCCTCGGCGGGGCTGCTCACATCCATCTGCCGACCCGCTTGCACCTGCCTTTTCATGGCGGACATCACGCCGGAGGACTGGCGGGCCGCGGGATGACCGGGCACGGTACAGCGCACGGGTCAGCGCATGTCCGCGGGGGTCTCTCCTGGTTCAACGCCATGACCATCATGACGTTCCTCGCCTGGTTCGGAGGCGTTGGCTACATCCTCGCAACCCACTCGCGGCTGGTGGCCATGTTTGCCCTGTTTATTGCAAGTATTGCGGGGCTCTTTGCCGCGAGCGTGGTCTTCAAATTCATGGCGCGCATTGTCAAAGTGAGCGACGCGCAAATGCTGGATTGGGATTACCGGATCGAAGGCACCGTGGGCACCATCAGCTCACCGATCCGCGAAGACGGCACCGGCGAAATGATTTTCGAACAGCGCGGCGTGCGCAAAAGCGTTGGAGCGCGCAGCGAAGATGGCACGCCGCTTCCGAACGGCACCGAAGTCGCCATCACACGCTACGAAAACGGAATCGCTTACGTGAAGAAATGGGAAGAGTTTACGAAGTAGCTTTTGCAAAGAATTTCTCGGACTGGGGATCGATTCGAACAGTCCGGAGCAGAGTGGAAAAGGGAGGTCTTTATGTTTGGTCTTTCGGTTCCCGTAATGGCCGGGCTGCTGGTCCTCGTGATTCTATTTGCGATGGCTGGCTTCGCCACCTTGTTGCGCAAGGTGGGCCCGCACGAAGCGCTCATTGTTTACGGCATTCGCGGTCCCAGAACAGTAACCAACGGCGGCACCATTCTCATCCCGATGTTGGAGCAGTGCCGCGAACTTTCACTGGAGTTGATGTCTTTTGACGTGGCTCCGCAGCAGAGCCTCTACACCAACCAGGGAGTTGCCGTAACCGTCGAAGCGGTCGCGCAGCTCAAAGTAAAGTCCGACCCCGTCTCCATTCGAACGGCCGCCGAACAATTCCTGACCAAGCGGCCCGAGCAGCGCGAAGGCTTGATCCGCCTGGTCATGGAAGGCCATCTGCGCGGCATCATCGGCCAGCTCACCGTCGAACAAATCGTCAAAGAGCCGGAAATGGTCGGCGATCGCATGCGGTCCACCTGCGCCGCGGACATGAACAAGATGGGACTCGACGTTGTGAGCTTCACGCTGAAAGAAGTCCGCGACAAGAACGAATACATCACCAACATGGGCCGGCCCGACATCGCGCGCATCAAGCGCGACGCCGAAGTTGCCGCAGCGGAAGCCGATCGCGACATCGCCATCAAGCGCGCCGAGTCCCAGCGTGCCGCCGCCGTTGCCAAAGCACAAGCCGATCAGGAGCGCGTCGCCGCCGAAACAGCATCGCTCGCCAAGCAAGCCGAAGCCGAACGCGACCTGGACCTCAAAAAAGCCAGCTACCTCGAAATGACGAAAAAAGCCCAGGCCACCGCCGACAAAGCCTATGAAATCGAGACCAACGTCATGCAGCAGCAGGTCGTCACCGAATCGGTGAGAGTCCAGCAAGTCGAGCGCGAAGCCCAAGTGAAGGTTCAGGATGCAGAAATCGAACGCCGCGAACGCGAGCTCATTGCCACCGTGCTGAAGCAGGCGGAAGTGGAACGCCAGCGCATCGAAACGTTGGCCAGCGCCGAGCGTCAGCGTTTGATCACCGAAGCCGAAGGCCGCGCCTCCGCCATTCGCGCGCAGGGCGAAGCCGAAGCCGAAATCATCTTCAAGAAGGGCGAAGCCGAAGCCAAGGCCATGAACGTCAAGGCGGAGGCTTTCCAGGAATACAACCAGGCCGCGGTCCTCGACAAGTTCATCACCGGAATGCCGGAAGTCGTGCGCGCTCTTGCCGAACCGTTGAGCAAAGTTGACAAGGTCACCATCGTCTCCACGGGCAACGGCGATGCCGCCGGCGCTTACAAGCTGACCGGCGACATCACCAAAATTGCCGCGCAGGTTCCTGCGCTCTTCGAAGCCCTCTCCGGCATGCAGATGTCGGAGCTGCTCAGCAAAGTGCGTTTGATCGGCGACAAAGCGCCGAAGCCCGCGCAGCCGCCAGCTGCTAAGTCATAACGATCGCTTCCGTCTCCGGTGGGCCCGTAAAGGCCCACCGGGACGCCTGATGGTCTCGGGGGAACGGCAATGGACGCGAAAGAAAAGTTTCTCTTCGTTTGGATTCTCCTGGTCGTGATATTCACTTTTATCTCTCAGCGTTTCTGGGATTGCATGCTCTGCGCCCTCGAAAAGGGCTTGGCATTCAGCATCCTGTCTATGCCGGGCATTGCGAAAGTTGCGGCAGTTATTTGTAGCGTGGGCCTCTTGCGCTGACGGAGTTTCCCGGAGCTGTCCAACGCGTTCGAATTCTTTTGATGTTTCGAGTGGCCTTTATCATCTGATTTTTGAAAGGAGATTCATCATGGGACTTTTGGAACGAGTAAGCACGTTAATTCGCGCGAATCTGAACGACATGGTCGACCGCGCGGAAGATCCGGAAAAAATGATCAAGCAGGTCATCCTGGACATGGAGAATCAGTACCTCCAGGTCAAGACGCAGGTGGCTGTTTCTATCGCCGACCAGCACATGCTGGAGAAAAAAATGCGCGAGAACGAGGACTCAGCGAAGGACTTAATGCGCAAAGCCGAGCTCGCCGTCGACAAAAGCCAGGATGATTTGGCCCGCGCCGCGCTCGACCGCTTCCAGACCGCGCAACGGCTCGCGCAGAGCTACCGTGAACAAGTGGACGACCAGAAAGCGCAGGTCGAATCGCTAAAGGGGGCGCTCGTGAAACTCGAACAGAAGCTCGACGAAGCCAAGGCCAAGCGCGATCTGCTCCTCGCCCGTCACCGCCGCAGCATCGCGCTCGGCAAAGCCGCCCGCGCGCAAACCGCACTGGGCGACAATTCGAATAGCGCGACCTTCGACCGTTTGAAGGACCGCGTCCATCACACCGAAGCCGTCGCCACTGCCGAAGTCGAGCTTCTCACCGATGACGTCGGCGACCGCCTGACCCGCTTGGATCGCGACACGGAAGTGGACCGTTTGCTTGCTGAGTTAAAGACTCGCCGCGGCCTGCCTGCTTGAGCTGTGGAGAATCCACGGATTGGTCAGACCACCTGCTTTTGTCGCAGGGGACTGCTAGAAGATGTGACCTGTCAGCAGGTATTCGACGATGCGAATTGCGATCCCTACGCCAGCGGAAAGCAGGAACGCGGTGAGAGGTTCCATTCCATGAACCTCCTGGAAAACCATCATTACTACCGCGATCCAGGCGATCCCTGCTAAGAACAAGCCAAATATAGGAATCGGCACTAGAACGTACACCATTGTTGCCAGCAGAAGTGGGCGCACCAAACTTACGAAATGTCCTTCTCCTGCGGAAAACCATCTTGCGAATAGGTGACAAACTCCGATATGCACAAGCCCGATGCAAGCTGCTATTGGCAAGGTCAAGACGGCGCCCAGGAACAGGCGCGACATCGCAAACTGACGCACTCTGCCACTCATCTCAAGGATAGCGGCCGCGTAGACGAAGAGGTTCGTTGAGGCCCAAATAAGAAGTCCGTACGGCAGGACTCTCGAATCTGCCGCAATCCGTCGAATTGCGGAGTCGTCCCACCGGACGATTCTCCATGCTTCTTTCAAATAGTAAAAAAGTGCGAACCCGGACGGCGGAGCAGTTCCGTCCTCTGTCGAAGCAGGAGCCAGGCCGGGACAATTGTGAACCGTCAAATATTCCATTCTGCAAACGGCACAGACCATAGAGCACCCGCCTTGAGAAGGAAGTACATAAACTCTAACATAATCGTAACGTGAAAAGTGGTTGAACCTGTTGGCTTCAGCGTGTCCTGTCTCAAGTCATGCGAGAATAGGCGCGTGAATTCCTGGCTCGTCGACGCGCCCGCCGTGGTTGCCGCCGCTGCTGGTATTGCTGCCTACGGAGCGGTCTATCCTCGCGCGCAACTCTTCGGCAAAACCGTTTGCCGTACTAATTCATCGCGCAAGCTGGCGATCACCTTTGACGATGGACCGAATCCTGCGTTCACGCCGAGGCTCCTTGATCTCCTAGACCGCTACAATGCCAAAGCCACATTTTTTTTGATTGGAAAATACGTGCGGGAGTGTCCGGAACTTGTGAAGGAAACGATTGCGCGGGGACACATTGTCGGAAATCACACCGAGCTGCATCCCAATCTTCTGTGGCTAAGTCCCACGCAAGTCCGCGTTGAGCTGCGCCTCTGCCATGACGCCATCTCCACCGCCATCGGCGCGCCCCCAAGGTGGTTTCGTCCGCCCTTTGGCGTGCGCAATCCCTGGGTCATTCCTGCCGCTCGGGAACTCGGCTGCCAAACGGTTATGTGGACACTGATTCCCGGCGACTGGCGCGAAAAAACCGCGGACTGGCTGATTCCACGCATGCAGCCGATCGCTCAGCATGTTCAGCAAAACTTGGCAAAGGGCGCGAGGGGAAACGCCTCGGGCAGCCGCACAGGCGACATCCTCTGTCTTCACGATGGCGGACACCGCCAGCTAAACGCCGATCGCACCCGTACCCTCGCTGCCCTCGAGCACTGGCTGCCCCGCTGGCGTGACCTGGGCCTCGAATTTGTTACAATTGATGAAGCGGTGCGCACACCCGCTCCTTAATCATGGACGAGCGTCAGTTTTATACGGAAAAAGAAGAGACCCGCAAGGTCAAGCTCATCTGCCCCAGCTGCCGCGGGGAGTTCGAAGCTCCGGTGCGCTGGAAAGTCTGCCGGAAGAAAAGGGAGCTGCCACGTGGCATCGGCGAGGAAGACAGAAAAAAATTCGCCAAGGCTTCTTCCTACATGGTTCGCTTAGACGACCTGGTAGCGTGCTACAAGTGCCGCAAGCGTTTCGAACTCACGGGCCAGTCCACCGTGCTCATCAACGACAATCTCGGTGACCCGAACGCCGACCCTGAAAATTTCGGCAACCGGTGAAGAAGCGATCAGAGATCAGTGACCAGGGATCAGTCCGGAAGCAAACATTTCCTTGAGTCTCACACTTGATTCCTGATCTCTGTTCTCTGATCTCTTCCGTCCCTCAAATTTCCGGATACATCTCAAAAAAAGCTTCAATCGACTGATGAAACGTCGTTTCGATCTCCTCTTTGCTGCCTTCAATCAAGTGCATCGTCACCCGCGCCGTGCGGCCATTCTTCAGCACCACCGTGGCGTCCTTCACTTCCCCAAGGTCTTCCTCCGGCAGCAATCGCATTCCATAAATCAGCGCCAGCTTGGCCATACGATTCTCCTCACTCTGCCCTTAGCGTAGCCGCAGCCCCTTCGCAGGTCAAACCGCAACCCGACGCCGCCACGATCACCTTCCTGCCGACGACTTGAACCTCAGGTCGCGCTGTACTCAGGCATCCAAGCGCGACTCTTGATGCATCGCATTAAGCACTGCGGAGGGTTGCCATGAGCGTGCAGCTGCTTCGAAGGCTTCTTCAATGTTTTTGTGTAGTCGCCATGCTGGCCCTGGCCGTTTCGTGTCCTGCTCAACAACCGGACGGGCCGCAAACCTCTGCCCCGCCTCCGGTTGCGACGCCGCCCACGCCTGAACCCGCGCCCCGCTCGGGCTCTGGCGAGAAAGTTCTGGTTCCCGCCGGGACGCGAATTGGCGTCGTGCTCGAAAACGGCATCTCCACACGCAGCGCCAAGCCCGGTGACTCAGTTTACCTGCAAACTTCTTTTCCCATCACGATCGGCAACCGCATTGTGATTCCCGTTGGATCCTATCTTCGCGGCGAACTGCTGGATTCCAAGCGGCCGGGGAGAGTAAAGGGCCGGGGCGAGTTCCGACTCAAGCTGAATACGCT
>Ga0210384_10005841_pt1 | contig 13229 bp, 8 predicted proteins | sample IncBWH2MmetaG_FD_160574 | JGI IMG/M metagenome (GOLD analysis project Ga0210384, IMG submission 160574) | Forest soil microbial communities from Barre Woods Harvard Forest LTER site, Petersham, Massachusetts, United States - Inc-BW-H-2-M | ecosystem: Environmental > Terrestrial > Soil >... | reverse complement strand
TGCGTGAGATAGAGCGTCAGCAGAGCACAGGGAATCGACAGCGGCAAGGCCAGCATGATCACAAAGGGGTGCAAGAAACTCTCAAACTGCGAAGCCAGCACCATGTACATGAAGATGCACGCCAGCAGAAACGCGCTGATCAGATCGTTGGTGGTCCGGTCCAGTTCCTTGGCCGTGCCGGTAAACCGAACGGTGTAGCCGGGGGGAAGGTCCTTCCGGATCGCGGAGCTTATCGCTTTCACCGCCACGTCCAGGGGCATGTCTGGCGCTTGATTGGCGATAATCCCGGCTTGATAGGTCCGATTGTATCGATCAATTCTGGTGGGACCGGAGCGGCGATGGATGGTCGCAATGCTGTCCAACCGGACCTGCCCAACCTTGGTTGATGGAACCATCAGCCGCGCCAGAAGCAGCGGGTTCCTTTGTTGCTCGCGCAGGAGTTGCATGTTGACATCGTATTGCTCGGCGCCTTCCTTATAAGTCGAGATCTGATCGGTGCCCGCAATCATCAACCGAACCGCATCTGCGACATCGGAAATCTGCACCCCGAGGTCGGCGGCCCGCTGGCGGTCAATGTCCACCTGGAACTCCGGGCTGTTCAGATTGATCTCCGCGCTCACGTCCAGCAGGCCCTTGATCCTGCGAATTTTCCCTGCCTCTTGCGAGGCCAATGCAGCCACCCGATTGAAATCCGGGCCGAGAATTATGGGCTGGATGGACCCCGTATTCTCACTGCCGCCCAGCGCGGAGGGGAACCAAAACCTCGGCCGCAAATCCTTGAAACGAGGATCGGCCCAAATCTTGCGAATCTGATTCGCGACGTCGACGTAGGTGAAACTACGTTCGGTAGAAGGAGTGAGCCGAAGGTAGGTGTGAGAGTGATATTCCCCGCGTTCCCCTATGGTCGGCCACGCGAACATCACCCCCGGGATCTTTTCATATCTGCTGACTAGGTCTCTGTCGACTGCCGCCGTGTATTCGAGCGAGCTGTCCACGGGCGTATCAATGATCGCCTGAAACTCGTTCTGATCGTCGGCTGGAATAAAGTCGCGCCCAACGCGGCCGTTCAGGAGAAAGGTCAGCGCAAAGATGCCCAGGCCCACTGAAATCACCACCATGCGGTGATTGAGCGACCACTCTAACATCCTTCCGTAGGCACGGTCGATCCAGCGGAAGAACCCGGGATTGTTTGGGGCCGCCTCCCGCGGCGTGCCGCCGATCCGCTTCAGCAGTCGAGACGAAAGCATCGGCGTGAGCGTGAAACTCACTACCATGGAGACGATGACGGCGAACGCCATGGTCCATCCGAACTGGTTCAAGTAGCGGCGGGCGAAGCCGGTGGTAAAGGCGATGGGGACGAATATGATCACCAGCGAAAGCGTCGTCGCCATCACCGCCAGCATGATCTCCCTGGTGGCTTCGATCGCCGCCTGCCTCGGCGCGAAGCCTTTTTCCTCGATGTAGCGGACGATATTTTCCAGAACGACGATGGCGTCATCAATGACGATCCCCACCGCCAGAGTCAGCCCTAGCAGCGTCAGGTTATTCAGGGTGAAGTTCATGGCCCGGAGCAGGGTGAATGTGGCGATGATCGAAGTCGGAATCGCCAGGGCGGCGATGAAGACCGAGCGCCAGTTCCGAAGGAAAAGTAAAACCACCAGGCTGGCCAGAACGCTGCCGAACAAGAGGTGTTCTTCGAGCGAGGTGATCGAGGCTTTGATAAACCTCGAGTTGTCGCGGATTATCTCTATGAAAGTCCCCGGGGGCAGGTTGTTCTTCATCTGTTCAAGTTTGGACTTCACTCCTTGAATGACTTCCAGTGTGTTGGAGCCGAACTGCCGTTGCACGCTAAGCACCACGGCCTCTTTACCATGGAGCATGCTCCAGGAGGTGTTCTCGGGATAACTATCTTCCACCGTGCCCAAGTCTCTAACACGAATCGGCGCGCCGTTGACGTTGGCCACAATGATGTCGTTAAATTCCGCCGGAGACTTGATGCGGCCGAGCGTTCGAAGACCGAGCTCGAATGGCCCCTGACGAACGATTCCGCCAGGCACCTCGACGTTCTCCTTCTGAATCGCGGTCTCCAGTTGCTTGATCGTGATCCCGAAGGCGTTGAGCTTCTCTGCGTCCGCGAACACGCGAACCTGCCGCAAACGCCCGCCCGTGAGGCCAACTGCGCCGACGCCGTTCACGGTTTCCAGCGCGCGGCGCACCTGCTTGTCGGCAACCTCTGTGATCTCCCGCAGACTCCCAGTTCCTCCAACCAGCATGGTCAGAACCGGGTCCTGATCCGGATCGACTTTAACGATGACGGGCGGATCGATATTGGGCGGCAGCAAGTGAACCGCCGCGGCCACCTTCTCGCGAACATCCTGCGCCGCGCCGTTTATGTTGCGCTCAAGATTAAATTTGCAACTGATCCGGGCGTTACCTTCCGAGGCCGACGAGGTCATTTCGTCCATGCCGCTGATGGTGCTGATTGCCTCTTCCAGCGGTAGGACAATTTGGGTGTTTACCTCTTCGGGAGTCGCGCCTTTCAGCGTCACCGTGACGGTCACGACGGCCGGATCCGCTTTGGGAAACAAATCGACGCCGAGATCGCGGAACGAAAAAATCCCAAGGACTACCAGGAAGCTGATCAGCATGACCGCGAAAACCGGCCGCTTGACGCATAGCTCAGCAATCCTCATGCGTCATCCCCCGGATCGCCGCTGGCGCGTGACTTCGGTTTGGAAGGCTTGTCGACGATCTTAACCGCGATTCCATCCTTTACGGCCAATTCCTGGCCGTCTACCGGCAAAGCCAGCCGGTCTCCCGCGCGCACGCCGTCGATGAGCTCGACATCCTGACCGAGGCGATCGCCCAGCTTCACTTCCCGCTCCTTCAGCCGGTTTTCTTTGGTCACCGCATAGACCTTATAGATGCCGTATGCGTAGCTGAGCGCTTTCTGAGGGACGAACAGCACCTGATCCACCTTGGTCGAGGGGATGCTGGCTTTCACAAAGAAACCGGGCTTAAGAATGCCCTGATGGTTTTCGATCAGCGCCTCGGCATCGAAGGTGCGGGTCTGCGGATCCACGGATGGGTTGACACGCCAGATTTTCCCGCTGAACGTGCGGTCCGGATAGGCTTCTACCGATAACGTGACCAATTGGCCGACCGGCACCCACGCCGCCATTTTCTCGGGCACCTTCAGGCGCACGCGCATGGGGTCCACGTTCACGATAGCCATCACCGGCGTCTGCACTTTCAAGTACTGGCCTTCGGTGACGTCGCGTTCCTTCACATAGCCGCCGAACGGCGCCAGGATGCTGGTATCGTGCAATTTCTTGTTCGCCAGATCACGCATCGCCCGGCCTTGCCGCACCGCGGCTTGCAGGTTTCGCACATCCTGGACGGCGAGGTCGTAAGTCGCTCGGGCGGCATTGTAATTGGCTTCATCCTCGTCGAAACTCTGCCGGGGGATCAAACCCTGCTCGGAGAGAGTCTTCGATCGCTCATATTTCTGGCGCGCGTTGGCGAGATCGGCCGCCGCTTTCTTAACGGCTGCGGTCTGCGCCGGGTCTTTCACGTCTGGCTCGCCGTCGGCGGAACCGAGCTTTGCCCGGGCCTGTTCGAGCATCGCCTCCTGCTGGTCGGCGGCGAGTTTGAATTCGGTTGGAAGAATTTCGACCAGCGTCTGCCCTTTGGTCACGCGGTCCCCCACGTCCACCAGCACCTTTTCCGCCCGCCCGTCGACTTCGGCGCTCACCACCACTTCGTCATAAGGGAAAAGAGACCCGACCGCTTCGACCGTACGGCGAACTTCGCGCGATGCCACGGTGAATGCCTGGACCGATACTGGTTTTTCCTTTTGAGGGACGCTGTCGGCCTTCGCTTTTCGCGCCCCCTCGCTGGAGCAGGCCGGAAGAATCACCAGCAACAAGAGAGAAACGGGGAGCGCGGCCAGACCCCCTGGGGGACGCTCAGTTCTTACTCGCATCTCAGTGACTGAAATACACCTCGGCGAGAATTGTACCATCCTTCGCCGGTTTTCAGCACCGCCGGATTGCTTATCGACTTCGCGGCCGCGGGGAATTTGCAAGCCGCGCTTCAGCTCAGGGAAATTATCCCGGTGTCGGATCTTTGGGGGTTAAAACCGTTTCCACCAGGTGGGGGTCGAGCATTTTCTTCAAATCCGGCTTGCCCATGGCGCCCACGCGCTGATCCACTACCTTGCCGCCCTTGAAGAGCAGCAGCGTCGGGATGCCGCGGATCTGGTACCGCATGGCGGTGCCCGGGTTGTCGTCCGTATTCAGCTTGCCGACCTTCAGTTTGCCGGCGTACTCATCGGCGACCGAGTCCACCGCGGGGGACATTGCCCGGCAGGGACCGCACCAAGGCGCCCAGAAATCCACCAGAACGGGAACCTCTGAGTTTAGTACGTCTTGATCGAAAGCAGTGTCGGTAAAGTTGAGTGTGTTGTCGCCAGCCATTGGGTCTCTACTATCTCCAGTGTTTATGATGCTAAAAGTGGGCCTCCGGATGCAACTATAGCGATTGGTAAAGGCGCTTATACTCAGCCGCAGAGGCGTCCCATGAGAAGTCCCGTGCCATACCGAGCCGCATCCGCGCTTCCCAGGCCTCGCGGTCCTTCCAGGCCGCCAAGGCGTCCCGAATCGCGCCCAGAAGCGCTTCGCCGGTATATTCGCGGAACTTGAAACCGGTGGTTTCATCCACGGTATCATCGAGGCCGCCGGTGGCCCGTACGATCGGCACCGCGCCGTAGCGGAGGCTGTACATCTGGTTCAACCCGCAAGGCTCGTAACGGCTGGGCATCAGGAACATATCCGCGCCAGCTTCGATCCGGTGCGCCAGCGCGTTATCGTATCCGATCACAGCGGCGAATTTTTCGGGATAGGTTTTCGCCAGGACCCGGAACATAGCCTCGAATCGCGGTTCGCCCGAACCCAACGCCACCAGCGCCATGTCTTCCCCGCCTAACTCCCCGGCGATGTCCTCGATCAGATCAAACCCTTTTTGACCGACGAAGCGAGAGACAATCCCGATCAGCGGCCGCGCTTCATTGACCGGCAGGCCCATCTCTTCGAGGAGGGCTGTTTTGTCGGCCCGTTTGCCGGAAAGGTCGTTCGCCGTGTAGGGCGCCACCAGGTATGGATCTTTTTCCGGGTCCCATTCGCTATAGTCACAGCCGTTCAAGATTCCGGTGATTTTCGACGCGCGGGCGCGCAGCAGGCCGTCCATTCCGGCGCCGTACTCGAGAGTTTGAATTTCCTTCGCATATGTGGGGCTCACCGTGGTGATGGCGTCCGACCACACGATGGCGGCTTTTAGAAAGCTCACCTGTCCCCAGAATTCGAGGCCTTCGGGATGAAAGAGGCCGCGGTTCAGCCCCAGATCCGCCAGCGCACTGGGCGGAAAATTTCCTTGATAGCCCATGTTGTGAATCGTAAAAATGGATTTGGCGCCGAGGAAGGTCGGGTCGGTCGCGAAGTTCTCGCGCAGATAGGGAGCGATGAGGCCGGCCTGCCAGTCGTGCGCGTGAAAAATATCGGTGCGAAAAATACTTCGAGCGACGCCGATGGCGGCCTGGTTCAGCACCGCGAAGCGAAGATGATTATCCGCGTAGTCACGGCCGGACTGGCCGTAGATACCGGGGCGCCCGTAGAACGGCGGGTAATCTACAAACAGGTACCGCACGCCGCCCGCGATGATCTGGTCGATGGCGACCACGAACATATGCGGACCGACCAACAGAGGCATCGCGTCCCAGATGCGCTCCGGCATCGTGATTTGCGCGGAGGCATAGCGCGGCATGACCACCGCGACTTGCTCGCCCAGCTTTATCAGAGCGGGTGGCAACGACCCCATGACATCGGCCAGCCCCCCTGTTTTGGCAAATGGCGCGGCCTCCGCGGCCACCATCAGGACGCGCGGCATAGGAGATGCTTCTGTACTTTTCCTAAGGCATTGCGCGGCAGCTTATCGACAGCTTCAAATCGCCGTGGGATCTTGAAGGAGGCCAGTTTTTCGCGGCAGCGGGCATCCATCGAGGAGGCCAGCGAGGCTCCATCGGCGGGGATTCCCTTCCATGGGCCTTCTTTCCACACGACGTAAGCCACGGGCACTTCCCCGCGCACGCGATCTGGTTCGGCCACCACGGCAACCTCGGCCACTTCGGGCTGCTCCATCAGAAATTCCTCGATCTCGCGCGGGTAAATGTTGAAGCCGCCGGAAATGATCATGTCGCTGCGGCGCCCGGACAGCGTATAGTAACCATCGGGCGAACGCACCGCCAGATCGCCGGTCTTGAACCAACCGTCGGCGAAGGCCGACCGAGTGGCATCCTCACGCCGCCAGTATCCGGGGAAAATATTTGGCCCTTTGATATACAGCTCGCCCGTTTCGCCTTCGGCGACCTCGGCGCCATCGGTTCCGACCAGTTTAACAGTGACTCCGGGCAGAGGCATGCCGACGCTGCCCGGCCGCCGCTCCCCTTCATAGGGATTGGACAGGTTCATGAGCGTCTCGGTCATCCCGTAGCGCTCCAGAATGGTGTGCCCAAACAGCGCCCTAAATTCCTCGAGAATCTGAGCGGGCAGCGGCGCGGAACCGGAAACAAACAGCCGCATCTGCTGGCCGATCTGGCGCGCGATGGCGGGAGGCGTTTCAAGCAAGCGCACATACATCGCGGGAACGCCGAAGAACAGGGTCGGACGGAAATCGAGAAACTGTTGGACGGCTATCTGGTGATCGAAGCGCTCGAGCAATCGCATCCGGCAGGCCGAGAACAGCCAGCAGTGGAGGCCGTTGCCCAGCGCGTGGACGTGGAACAACGGGGGTGCGAGCAGCAGACGGTCCTCCGGCGTGATTCGCCAAGCCTCGATCAGGCTGGCGCCGTTTACCGCGAAATTGTTGTGCGTGAGAATCGCGCCTTTGGAGGCCCCGGTGGTTCCGGAAGTGTACACCAGCGCGGCGGGGTCGTCGCCTTCGATGGGCACTGGGGGCAGGTCGGAGGGCTGCCGCGCGGCCTCCTCACACAGGGCCGGCAGCTCCTTTTCCGTCACCAGCAGTTTCGGTTCGGCATCGCTGAGGATGTGCGACATTTCGCGGTCGCGATAGAGAATGTTGATCGGCACGAAAATCACGCCGCTCTTCACGCATGCCAGATATAAATCGATGATCTCGATGCAATTTGACAGGTACACGCACAGTCTGTCGCCTTTGGCCAACCCGCGTGCGGCCAGAGCCCGTGCCATGCGATTGCCGCGGGCGTCGATTTCGCCGAAAGTATATGTGGACCCCGCCCACTCAAGCGCCTCTTGAGCCGCCCGGTGGACGAATGTCAGGTCAAACCAGTTGCGAAGATTCATGGATCTGGTGGCGCTTTTAGCCGGCATATACGGCCCGCTCAAAATCGCCCAGCAGCCCGACCGCCTCTTTATCCACGAAGGGGAGAAACTGCATCATGATAGTGGCGCAAATGCCGCGCTTAGGGTCAATCCAATAAAAAGTATTTGCGATGCCTGCCCAGGCCAGGCTTCCGGCCGAGCGGCCCCCGGGATACGCGGCGGTGTTGATCAGGAAGCCAAGGCCCCACTTATCCGTCGCGCCGGGATGCAGGTCCACATCGCTCGATCGCTCCGGCTGGAAGCTCTGCAGTCTTCCCGCGCCTAGTTCGCCGATCTGGTTCGTTGACATCATGTCGACGGTGGCCGGTTGAAGGATCTGCTGCTTTCCGGGCCCGCGGCCGCGCCGCAAAATCATCTGCATGAATCGCACATAGTCGCCGGGGGTCGAGTACAGCCCGCCACCGCCATTGAAGGCTGCCGGGGGCGCCGGCGGAGTCCGCGGCTCCTGCTGGAGCGATCCATCGGCTTGGCGCTGATGCCGGCTCACCAGGCGGTCAAATTTCTCCGCGGGCAGGATGAAGGAGGTGTCCTTCATGCCCAGCGGCTCGCAGATGTTGCGCTGGAAGTACTGCTCGAGTGTAAGGCCACTCACCGTTTCGACCAGTCGGCCGGTCCAATCCAGGCTGTAGCCGTATTGCCAACGCTTGCCCGGCTCGAACATCAGCGGCACGAAAGGCGCGACGCCGACGGGAGCCTTGCCGCCGTGTTTTTCATATTCGACCATCTCTCCGCTCCACGTGTCGTAGCAGAAGCCCGAAGTATGCGTTAGCAGGTGCTTCAGCGTGACAGGCGTGCGCACGGGGCGGAGGTTCGGCTTTCCGCCGTTGTCGAAGCCCTCCAGAACTTCCAAGTTGGCAAATTCGGGAATATGCTTCGAGACAGGTTCATCTAGCTTGAGCTTGCCCTGGTCGACCAGTTGCAGCGCGGCGGTCGACGTGAGGGCCTTGGTCATGGAGGCGATGGCAAATATGGAATCCGGCGTTGCGCGGGCGCCGGAAGATGTCACGTCGCGTTTGCCAAAGGCGCCCTGGTAGGTGATTTTGTCGGCGGTGGCGACCATGGCCGCCACGGCCGGTATCTTTCGGCGCTCGATTCCCTTACGGAGGAGATCGTCAAGATTCGTGGCGGCCGACAGCCTGCGGGCCTGCGCGCCGAGTGCAAAAGCGATCGCTCCGAAGTCGCGTCTCGTGATGGGGGACATGCTCTATTCGTATCACGAGAACGAGGCTGGGGGGAGATCGAGCGGGCCTAAAGTCCCGCGCGGGCTCAAGCCCGCCCTCCGCACATTACTCGTTGGCGTCTACGTCTTCGACGAAGCAGGTGTCAAAGGCGCGGTCGAGCACGTCCTCGGTGAGAGCCATGGGGAGGCGCTCAAAATTGATGAAATCGACGGCGTGCGAGATCACGTCGCGAGGATGGCACCGGCGGAAACGTTGCCCGCCTTCAACGTAGTGCTTCTGAACGAACGCCGCGGCCAGACCCGGCGGGCATTCCAGTTGGCGACTCATCGCGTAACGCTCAAAAATCTGGATAAACTCTGGCGCCTTGGGACTGCGCAAAAACATTTTGTATTGAATGCGGCGCAGGAACGCCTCATCGCCCAGGCTTTTCGGCTGAAGATTCGTGGAGAAAATGAGGAACGCCTCGAAGGGAACCGTCATTTTGCCGCCGGCTTGAAAGCTCAGATAATCGACATGCCGCTCCATTGGGACGATCCACCGGTTGAGAATCTCGGCCGGGCTGGCCTTCTGGCGTCCGAAGTCATCGATCAGATAGATGCCGTTGTTGGCCTTGAGCTGAAAGGGGGCGTCGTAGACCTTCGAGTGCTTGTTGAAGCTCAAATCCAGCATGTCGAGCCCCAGCTCGCCGCCGGTGATGATGAAGGGACGCTTGCACCTGAACCAGCGGCCGTCCCACGGCAGGTCGGTTGATAGAGCGGTGATCGACTGCTCCTGATCCTCGATTTTATTGTGATAGATCGGGTCGTAGAGCTGAATAATATTGCCTTGGCACTCGAGCGCGTAAGGCATGAAGATGGGTTCGGTCTCCACGCGAAACAGCGATTCGGCCAACGCGGTCTTTCCATTGCCGGGTTGCCCGTATAAGAGGAAAGATTTGTTGGAATTTACGGCCGGACCAATTTTCGCAAGTACGTCCGGCTCGACTACCAGGTGCTTGAATGCTTTGTTCAGCAGCTCCGGGCTCAACCAGTTCTCCTTGAGCCTTTGCTGTCGCACGACTTCCGCGTATTGATACAGCGGCACGGGCGCGGGCCCGGCATATTGGTTGTTATCCAAGTATTCACGCGTCAAGCTGCGTCCGGCTTCGGTCAGCATGAACACGGCCGACATATTGCCCATTCCGAGCGATTTCTTGACGCCAACGTAGTGCTGGCGCTTCATTGTTTCGAGAAGCTCGTCGATCAAGCTGAAGGTCAGGCCGAGAAGAGCAGCGATTTCACGGCCAATCAGCTCGCCCCGAAAATAGAGGTATTTCAGGACGAGTTGCTCGATAATCGCAGGTGCAATAGCGAGTTCGTCGAGCGACTCCGGCACGGGAGGCATAACTGACCCCTCCGGCACCGACGCACTCTTAGAGATGGGGGGTTGGGGGGCGGGCACTTGGACAGCGTCGGCAACGGTGGCCGGTCGAGATACTTCCGGCGACGCAGATTCCCCCAGCGAGAAACTTAGGTTGCTGATTCCGGTATCGAATGCCTGGTCCAAGTAGTTCTATCGGATGTTGGCGGGCCAGTCTGCATGCCTTCTTTTCTTTTGGGACTTATATACATGACTTAGGCGGGAAAAGGGACGTTGTCTGTCACTAGCCGGCCATCGAACAAGTGGATGGAGCGGTCGGCGTAAGTCGCGTAACGTGGATCGTGCGTCACCATGCAGAGGGTGGCGCCCCCTTGGTGGAGCTCGCGCAGAAGGTCCATGACGGCCTCGCCGTTCACAGAATCCAGGTTCCCTGTAGGCTCATCGGCCAGCAGAATCGAGGGGTTGCCGCCCAGGGCGCGCGCCACCGCTACGCGCTGCTGTTGGCCGCCCGAAAGCTGCCCGGGATAGTGCCGCAAGCGATGCGACATTTCGACGCGATCGAGGGCTTGGTGAACTCTTCGCTGGCGCTCATCCCTCGCCATGCCGCGATAGGTCAGCGGCAGCTCGACGTTCTCATAGACGGTCAGGTCGCCAATCAGGTTGAATGCCTGAAAAATGAAGCCGATCTCCCGGTTACGGATGCGCGCCCGCTCGGCTTGCTTGAGATCATGCACGGACCTCCCGTTGAGCAGATACGTTCCGCCGGAAGGCGAATCGAGCAGGCCGAGGATGGCCAACAGCGTCGATTTTCCGCAGCCCGAGGGGCCGGCGATCGAGATATACTCGCCCTTTTTGATGGCGAGGTCGATGCCGGCGAGCGCGTGAGTCTCGAGATCATCGGTGACAAATACTTTCGATACTCCTTGGAGATGAATCATAGATTAGTTCAATGATTTAGTTCAGCCGCACGCGCGCGTATTGATCCTGCGCCGCCATGTCGGACAGGATGACGCGGTCGCCCGCCCTCAGGCCTTCGACAATTTCGATCGCGTTCACCGAGGCGCGGCCGAATTTAACCGGAGCGCGCCTGGCACCCTTGCCATCCTCATCGATCTTGAACAGAGTCGAGGGGCTGTTCGGCTGCGCGAATACCGGCCTCCCGACGTACAACACATTCGGAAGCCGCTCGATCTCGACGGTGCCATCGACGCTCAGGTCGGGAACGGCGCCGGACGGAAGGGGTCCATCGAGTTTGCAATCGACCGTGCGCGTACCGTTCACGATGGATGCGTCGATTCTGGTGACATGGCCGAGAACGATACCATTGCGAGTGTCGATCTGGGCAAGTTGGCCGATCAGGATGTCCTTGGCCTGCGTCTCGGCGATTTGCAGGCGCGCCATCAGCTTGCGGGGCTGGGCAACCTTGGCGAGCACGTCGCCGGGTTTGACGCGCTGGCCGACTTCGAGCGTCATCTCCTGCATGCGGCCCCGAATGCCGGCGCGGATGGTCAGTTCGTCCACCTGCTTTTTCTTCAACAGCGAAGTGGCGCGCAGTTTTTCGATCTGCACTTCTTGGGACTCGATTTGCGCCTCGACTGAATCTTTCATAATGTCGAGCTTCTGCTTCTCCATCTGAAACCGGCTGGCCGCCTGCTCCCACTTGGCGACGGCGAGTTCGACGTTGATCTCGGCTTCGAGATGGGCGTGGTATAGCTGCTCTTCTTTTTCCTTGGTGAGATCGGCCTGCTTCAGGTCGCCTTGCGACGTGGCGACGGAGGATTGCTGATCGAAGGTCTGACTTTGGAGCCTCACTTTGAGGTCCGCGAGGTTGGCCTCGGCCTGCTTGGTCTGCCATTGGTAGTCGATCGCGTCGGCCTCCATTTGCGGATTGGTCAGGACCAGCAGGACCGTGTCGGGCTCTACGTCCTCGCCGGACTGCTTGTGAATTTTGCTGACCTGGCTGTCAAATGCGGCCTGGATCCATAGAATATCTTCCGGGATCAGGGTTCCCAGGCCGCGCACATCGCGCACCATGGGGCCGCGCTGGACGGTGTCGGGCCAGATGGTCGCCATTTCAACCGCGGGCTCGGTAGGTTTCAACTGTGTTACTCGCCAGGCGGCGAGTGCGACGCCGGCGGCGGTGATCGTCAGGTAGATGACACGGCGGATCATTTTCATTTTCGCGACGCCTTCGCGGTTGATATCCATAACGGATCGTATGACGAGATTTTGCTCAGTTGGCGTTGTAACAGTCACATCGTGAGGGAACGACAGGGCTTAGTGAAGTTAACTCGCGGTGACCGTATTCCCTCTACGGGCCGAAGTCCCTAGGGGTCGGGGGGCTGCGTTGGGTTCGTTTCGTTTTTGGTGAATGGAGCGGGAGACCGGATTCGAACCGGCGACATCGACCTTGGCAAGGTCGCACTCTACCAACTGAGTTACTCCCGCTTTGGGGGGTGACAGCACCCATTGTCGCGCTCCTCGCGAGGCGCTGTCAAATTGATTTTCACTGGGATCAAGATCGCAAAATTGCGCTTGAAACGCGTTTGAAATGAAATGTTTTGTGTTCCTGATGACACTTGGTAAACGTTAGAAAGTAACGGCTTTAAATATTTTCAACTAACCTCTTCCAAGTGTGGATTTTGTGTTATGCTGAGATCCGCGCGAAACGGTGACAGGGTTGGGAGCGTTGCCTGCCGACCCGTGAGCGCCTGACGGTTCCACGACAGAATTGAGGCACGACCATAAGATTTCCACAGCTTGTGGAAATTGTGTGGGAAAGTTGCGGCTTGGAGGATTGGAAAGTGACTGCACAGGTAATGACGGCGGTGGCGGTGAACCCGTGGGACCAGATCAAAGCCAAGTTGGCGACCAAGATCAGTTCCCAGGCGTATGAAGACTGGGTGGTGCGGACTCTGTTTGAAGCGGCCGACGGCGGCGCTTTGATGGTTACTGTACCGGACCAAGCGACCAAAGAATGGATGGAGCAGGAATACGCCGACGACGTGCGGCAAACCATCCGCGAACTTAGCCTGCCGGTGGACAAGGTAATCTACACACCGCAGGCACGAGCCGCTACGCCATTGTCTGTGAATCAGGGGGCATCGGAACCTGTGTTTGCTTCACCCACCAGCCAACTTAACCGCCGGTTCAGTTTTGACAACTTCGTGGTCGGCTCATGCAACCAGTTTGCGCACGCCGCAGCCCGTGCGGTGGCCAACAGCCCGTCGCGCAGCTACAATCCGCTGTTCATCTACGGCGGCGTTGGTCTGGG
>Ga0210384_10005840_pt1 | contig 13233 bp, 10 predicted proteins | sample IncBWH2MmetaG_FD_160574 | JGI IMG/M metagenome (GOLD analysis project Ga0210384, IMG submission 160574) | Forest soil microbial communities from Barre Woods Harvard Forest LTER site, Petersham, Massachusetts, United States - Inc-BW-H-2-M | ecosystem: Environmental > Terrestrial > Soil >... | reverse complement strand
GCTGGTTCACGGCTGGAACCATAAATCAAATCGAGACCCTTTGATGAATCTCGGGGAAGATGCGGTGCGACAAGCTCTGCGCGCGCTGGGTGAGGAGACGCTGGCCAGGTCGGCAAGCGGAGATAGTCGCGTGGCGAAATACGAGCATCGGCTCGCGGACACTTTCAATTTCACGCGGCCGGAGACGGCGATTTTATGTGAATTGTTGTTGCGTGGGCCGCAGACGCCCGGAGAATTGAGGAGCCGCGCCGAGAGGATGCATCCGTTTGAAGATTTGAGCGTGGTGCACTCAACGTTGAAACATTTAATGGAGCGCGAGCCGCCTCTCGTGAAGGTGCTGCCGCGGCAGCCAGGCAACAAAGAGGCGCGCTATGTGCATCTATTATCGGGTGATGTGGACGTGCCCGAGACCGCGCCAGTAAAGGAAACAACGATGTCCAGCGGCACGGCGGAAAACGCGCGGACGGCCGCGTTGGAAAGTGAAGTCGCGGGATTGCAAAAAGAGGTTACGGATTTGAAGAAGCAGTTTGCGGAGTTCCGGAAACAGTTTGAGTAAGAAGGCAGAGCGGCGGGAAGAGCCCGAATGGACTGGTCGGTTTTTCGAAGCAAGGGTTGACAGATACCCGCCTGAGTTCATAACATGAGGGTTCACGAGTGAACGTTTGAGTCTGCTTAGGGCGGTTCGAAACGTTGTGCATCTTTCGGCAAGAAACAAAAATACATGATCACAGTTAAAGAGCTGACGAAGAGGTACGCGCGCAACACAGCTGTTGACCACATCTCCTTTGAGATAGAAAAAGGGCAGATTGTAGGCTTTTTGGGCCCCAATGGCGCGGGCAAAACCACGACGATGCGGATGCTCACGTGTTTTCTGCCGCCCACGGCGGGCACGGCCACGGTGGCTGGGTTCGATGTGCTCGAAGAGCCCATGGAAGTGAAGAAACGGATTGGGTATTTGCCGGAAACGCCTCCGCTTTATCCGGAGATGATGACGGACGAATATCTTTCTTTTGTGGGGAGTTTGAAGGGGCTGCGCGGTGCCGAATTAAAAAAGCGGGTTGCATACGTTTCTGAGCGCTGTGCGGTTATGGATGTGCGCAACAAGCAGCTCGGCAAGCTGTCGAAAGGCTACCGGCAACGCGTGGGCCTGGCCCAGGCGATCATTCACAATCCGGAAGTGCTGATTTTGGACGAGCCCACAGCGGGTCTGGATCCCAAGCAAATCAATGAGACGCGCGACTTGATCAAGAGCCTCGCAGGGGACCACACCATTATTCTGAGCACGCACATCCTTCCGGAGGTCGAGCAGATCTGCCAGCAGGTCATCATCATCAGCAAAGGCAAGCTGGTGGCGACGGACACGGTCGACAACTTACAGAGCCGGTCTCGCGGGGCCGAGTCGGTTCTTGTGGAAGTTGCCGGGCGCAATGGCAGTCTGGATCCCAGCATGGTGCAAGCTCGGATCGCGAAAGTTTCCGGAGTTAACCGCATTGTGCTTAAAGACACGCAGCCGACGCAGTTCACGTTTGAAGTGGAGACGCAAAAGGACCATTTCGTTCGCGGGGATCTGGCACGCGCCATTGTTGAGGCGGGCTGGGATCTGAATGAGATGCGGTCCGCGGCGGTGAGCCTCGAGGAAATATTCCTGCAGCTGACCGGAACGCAAGAGGCTGCTCCAAAAGAAGAAGCCATCGTGACGGGAGCGAGCAAATGAGAAACGTTTGGCTGATCTGGCGCAAAGAGATGCGCAGCTACTTTGTTTCGCCGATTGCCTACATTCTGCTGTTAATAGGCGCGCTGATTTTCGGTTTTTTCTTTTGGGCCTTGGTGCAGGCGTATCTTCAGTTCGGAATGGAAGCGCAGATGCGTGGCGAAATGTTTCCGATAAACATGCCGGAGGAGATTATCCGCAAGCTGTTCGCAAACGTGCCCGTCACCGGACTTTTCATTATTCCATTGATCACCATGCGACTGTTTGCTGAGGAAAAGCGCACTGGCACGATTGAACTTCTTACAACTTCGCCGATCCGCGACGGAGAAGTGATTCTCGGAAAATGGCTCGCCGCCGTGACCCTCTACTCCTGCCTTTTGGTTATGAGTGCGCTGGATATCGTTTTTCTTTTTATGTACAGCCACCCGGATTGGAAGCCGATTCTCGTAAGCTATCTGGGGCTCTTCTTGCAGGCTGCGGCTCTGTTGGCGATCGGGACATTTATCTCGACTCTTACGAAGAATCAAATCATCGCGGGTGCCGCAACCTTTTGCGCCTGCCTGCTGATGTTCGTGTGCGGCTGGATTGGCGAATACAACAGCGACACGTGGGCGCGGGTTCTGACCTACATATCCGTTTCCACCCACATGGAATCTTTCACGCGGGGAACTCTCGATTCGAAGGATGCGGTTTATTACGTGACGCTGATTATTGTTGGACTCTTTCTTACGGCGCGCTCGATGGAATCGCTGCGCTGGAGGTCGTAATTGAATACCGGGTTGCTGAAGGCGCGACAAACAAAATACGTGGCTTACGTGACGCTGTACATCGTGGTGGCGCTGGCGGTGGTGACCGTGGCCAACGTGCTGGCGGACCGTTACGACAAGTCGTATGATGCGACGGCCAACAAGCAGTATAGCCTCTCGGATCAAACCATCAAGGTGATCAAAGGCCTCAAGCAGGACGCGACGATCACCTACTTCGCCCAGGATTCGCAGTTCGGATCAGCGAAAAACAAGCTGGACATGTACGCGAATCTTTCGCCGAAGGTGCACGTCGTGTATGTGGACCCCGACAAAAAGCCGCTGGTAGCGACGCAAGCGGGATTCAAGAGTTTGAACACCGCCATCGTGCAAATCGGGGCGAATAAAAATGAAGCGAAGAGCATAAACGAAGAAGACCTCGCCGGCGCGTTCATCCGCGACTTGAAGAACAACACACGTACGGTCTGTTTCGTAACCGGCAGCGGCGAGCACCAGATAGACGATTCGGGCCGTAGCGGGTATTCACGATTGAAGGATTTGCTTGGCAAGGATGATTATCAAGGGAAGTCGATCGACTTGCTGCAGAAGGCGGAAGTGCCCAGCGATTGCACGATGGTTGTGGTCGGAGGGCCGCGCGGCGACTACCAGCAACCGGAGGTCGAGGCGCTGAAGAAATATGTGGAAGGCGGCGGACGTGCGTTGATTCTGTTGGATCCACCGCTGAAAGTAGGCCGCGAAGAAATTGGCGATAACGATGCGTTAACGAGCTTGCTCGCGAGCTGGGGCGTGACGCCGAACAAGGACCTGATATTGGATTTCAACCCCGTGGGACAGATGGTTGGGCTGGGGCCGCAAGTGCCGCTGGTAACGCGATACGATTCGCATCCCATCGTGAACGAGATGAAAGGGACGGCAACGGGATTCCCGCTCTCGCGTTCGCTGGACACAAAAAATGGCGACAAGACGACGGTGGAAAAACTGTTTGATAGTTCGGAGAGCAGCTTGTCGACGGCCAAGCTGGATTCGGACAGGATCGATCCGAGCGACCCGAAAAACAAAAAAGGTCCGCTGACGATCGCGGCGGCGGGAACGTACAAGACCGGCAAGGAAAATTCGCAGGGGCGATTCGTGGTCGTAGGCAGCTCGCAATGGGCGGCCAACTCGTTCTTGCCGTTTAATGGGAACCGGGACCTGGCATTGAACACCATTAATTGGCTGTCGTCGGACGAGGATTTGATTTCCATCCGTCCAAAAGAGCCTGAAGACCGCAAACTAACGATGACGCGCGCACAGGTAAGGTTTGTGGGAATAACGAGTTTGCTTTTGATACCTCTCGCGGTTATTGGGACGGGGTTGTCGGTGTGGTGGCGGAGAAGGTAAAGCGCTTCCAGAGCCGCGAAAACCAGTCCACAGAAGGCCGGGGCGATTCCAATGAAAATGAATAGCTTGCTGTTTGCCGCGATCGTTTTGGCGGTGTTGTCGGGAATTCTGTATTGGTCGAATCACCGAAAGCCCGCTGAGAATGCGGTGAAAGTTTCGGCGGACGCGCCGCCGAAAATTCTTACGCTCACGCAAGCGGACATCGCCAAAGTTGACATCAAGAAAAAGAGCGGAGACGAAGTCGAACTCGCGAAGAACGACACCGGCAAATGGCAGATTATGGGCGCGAAACCGCTGCGCGCGGACCAGAACGAAGTGTCGAGCATGCTTTCGACGTTGTCTTCGCTGAGCTCGGAACGCCTGATCGAGGAAAAGGCCGGCAACCTAGCGGACTATGGTTTGGCGCAACCGGCGGTGGAAGTGGACGTGACGGAGAAAAACAATAAGACACAGAAATTGTTGATTGGCGACAATACCCCTGCTGGGAACGCGGCCTACGTGGCGCTGTCGGGCGATCCGCGAGTGTTCACTTTGCCGAACTATAGCAAAACTAGTCTGGACAAGAGTGCGAAGGATTTGCGGGACAAACGGCTGTTGGTGTTCGAGCAAGACAAACTCAGCCGTGTAGAGTTGGCGGCAAAGAAACAGGACATCGAGTTTGGGCGGAACAAGGAGCAGTGGCAGATTGTGAAGCCGAAGCCGTTGCGTGCGGATGACTCGAAGGTGGAGGAACTGATTCGGAAATTGGGAGACGCGAAGATGGACCTTGGCGCGTCGGACGAAGATCAGAAGAAGGCGGCCGCGGCATTCGGCTCGGGGACTGCCGTGGCGACTGCGAAAGTGACCGATGCTTCCGGGACGGAAGAATTGCAAGTTCGCAAGAGCAAGGACGACTACTACGTGAAGTCGAGCGCGGTTGAAGGCGTATACAAAGTAAGCAGCGACTTCGGGACGGCGCTTGATAAGAGTGTCGATGATTTCAGAAACAAGAAGCTTTTTGATTTTGGGTTTAGCGATCCGGAGAAGATTGAGTTGCACGACGGAGGCAAGGCGTATTTTCTGACCAAGGGCGGGTCGGATTGGTTTTCAGCGGACGGCAAGAAAGTCGATGCGATGGGGGCGGAGGCGTTGGTTGGGAAAGTGCGCGATTTGACGGCCAGCAAGTTCGCGGATTCCGGATTCGGGACGGCGGAGATCGAAGTAACGGCAAGTTCGAATGGCGGCAAGAGCGTTGAAAAGGTTTTGATTTCCAAAGACGGCGACCACTATGTTGCAAAACGCGAGGGCGAGCCAGCTTTGTATCAGTTGGATCCAGTTGTCGTGATGGGCCTAGAAAAGGCCGCCGAAGATATGAAGCCGGTGGTCGAAGCGAAACCTGAGGTGCCGAAAAAGAAATAGCGTGCACCGAAGTAAATCGGTGCAGGGTGCCACCGGTGTGGCGCCTTCGAGACCGGTCAACCTCCTAAGACGGACCCTCCGAATGCATGGTATTTTTCGCGGTTTGTTTCATGGCACGGTCCAGCGAGAGTTTTTCAGCGGGTGTCAGGACGCGGACGGCGGATTTGGGCAAATCGCCCAGTGCTAGCGGGCCAATGGCTACGCGGACCAGACGCAGGACCTCGATGTTCAGCGTTTCCAGCATGCGGCGAATATGTCGGTTTTTTCCTTCATCGAGGGTAATTTCCAACCAGGAATTGCGCTCCCCTTGACGGAGCATTGCCACCTCCTTCAGGCAGAGCGTGTCTCCCTCTTTCGTTCGAACGCCACCCCTGAGACTTTCGAGCAGAGCGGCGTCGGCGATTTTTCCAATTTGCACGTGATATATTTTGTCGAAATGCGCTTCAGGTGCGGTAACGCGAGCAGCCCACTCCGAGTCGTTGGTGAGGAGCAGCAGGCCTTCGCTAGCTTTGTCGAGTCGGCCGACGGGAGCGATCCACGGATGGTCAGCGCTGAGGAGCGAGTAGACGGTGTCGCGGCCTTTTTCATCCGACGTGGTCGTTACGACGCCTCGCGGCTTGTTCAGCACAAGATAGATTCTCTTGGCCGCTCCGATGCCCTGGCCGTCTATCTCGATCGAGTCTTTGCCAACTCGGACAGGCGTTTCCGGATCGCGGCAAAGCGCCCCGTTGAGGTGAACTTTTCCCTCGCGGATAAGCTTGGCGCCCTGCGCTCTGGAGCAAAATCCAAGCTTGGAGAGCGCACGTGCTAGGCCTGGCATTGTGTTGGAGAGCCACGCGACGGACGATCTCGTTTGAATGCCCGCGGTGCGAGGAATGGCTGGATCGCTCCGAGCGATTTGGGCGCAGATACGGAATTATGGTGTCCAGGAGTTCGCGGTGGCGGAACAAGAGAAAATAGACTGGTCGCAATGTGCATCGGTGGAAGTTGAGCCGCGTGCGCTTAGTGGCGCTCCGGTGCTGTGTGCCACGCGCATGCCGGCGAACGCGATTGTAGACGACCTCTGACTGCGGGATGAGTGTAACCGAAAACTCGGAACAATTTGAAGTGTCTGATGATACCCTCCGGGCCATTCTAACGTGCGCAAAGAGTCATCGCGTTGCGCATCCTGTTTGAAGAAACCGTTCCGATCGGTGTTCGCACTTTGTTAAAGCATGAAGTTCCGACCCTCGTGGAATCAAAGCGGTCCCCACCCCAGACTGAAGCATGCGACGTTCTAGTACCGGCGATCAAAACATCACCTACCAGCAGAACCCGACAGGCAGAAAACTCGCTAGGTCGTGCTTGCGTCGAACACCTGGCCCATTGTGCGCGATTGCAGCACGGCCCGCAGCGAATGTGAATACGGGGAAGCATTCAACTCATCGCCATACTGGTTCCGCTCAAACTCGGAAAAGAACCGCACGATTAAGACCCGGCTAGCTCAATCCTGTTGTATGTGGAGTTGACGCCGGTACGGGCGATGGAGTGGTCTTTGCCGGAGGTGGCGGCGCCTCGTGCTTCACGGCGCCGTAGCGGGCGGCGAGCCAGGCGCGGACTTCGTCGGGGTCGTAGTGAAACGGGCCCATGCCGCCGCGATAAGCGATACGCCCGGATTCGTCGATGACGTAGAGGCGCTCGGGCCAGGCAGAGTAGGCGGCTTCAGCGGAGTTGTTGATGTCATCGATGCCGAAGGCGATGGGATAGTTGAAGCGCTTGATGAAATCGTTGGCGATGGCAACCCGCTGGCCGAGGGTTTTGGGCTGCGCGTAGCAGACGTCCTCCTTCACGTTGGACTTCATTTGCCACTCATCCGTGGGATGAGCTTCGCGGACGTAGACGGTCAGGAAGTCGGCGTAGTCTCTGTAATCGTTGTAAATCTGCACCACGTCACCGACGTGGCGGCGGAAAGGCGGTCAAGTGTAGCTGCCAAAGATAATCACGAGCGGGCGCGCGCGGGTGCGTTCGCGGATGTGGAAATGATTCGCCCCATCGAGAGCCACCAGACGTGCATCAGGTGCGTCGTCGCCGACTTTCAGAGTGCCGCGATGCATGTGGGGCAGGGCATAGCGGACCATGCCGTAAGCGTCCTTGGGGCTCCCGGCCATCTTACAAAGAACGAGGAAGACCGCTAGCAACAGCACCAGGAAAACGGCAATGGTCCATTTCCAAAAAAGAGTCATAGTCAGGTGTTCCAACCGCTTAGAGACTTTCGCGCGCGAAATACGCTTCGGACGATCAGTTCGAACTTATTTGCCCTTTCGAAGACATCAAACTCGGTGGCGAAACGTAACATCCTGGCACCCGCAGATGAATAGTGCTTTTGCATTAGAGCGGGCGCTCCGCGGCCACTCTGTAAGCATCCTTTGCTAGAAGGTGTTCACGTTCGGCCTTATAGCGTGCCAAGGAGCGTTCGATAACTGTCAGCGCGGCATAAGCGGGGCGAATTTCTTCAACTTCCACTTTCTTGCCCTCTAGTAGTTTGTAATCCTGGAAGAAGCGCCGGAGCACCAGCAAGCGGTGCGGGGGAAGGTCGCGCGCTTCGATGTAGCTGCTGAATTCGGGGTCGCCGGTGGCCACGGCGATGATTTTGTCGTCGCTCGCGCCGGAATCGATCATGGACATGAGGCCGATGGCGCGAGCCTTGATCAGCGCGAGGGGCTGAACCGGCTCCTGGCAGAGCACCAACACATCAAGAGGATCATTGTCCTCCGCGTACGTCTGGGGAATAAAGCCGTAGTTCGCCGGGTAGAATACGGCGGAATGAATGATGCGGTCGACCTTCAGCAGGCCGCTAGGCTTGTCCAACTCATATTTGACATTGGAGCCGAGAGGGATTTCGATCACCGCTTGAAAATCACGGGGCAGTTCGTCTCCCGGTGAAACATCATGCCAGGCATGGAGCATCGGTGCACATCCTCGATATGGGAGCTATGAATTGTGACGTTCCATTATCTCCCGGAAGGAGCGTTCTTGGCCAACGGAGTCCGTGGCCTTGATGAGCACCAGCGCGGCACGGAACACTTAAGCGGGGAAGCGTAATTGACCGGGAAGACGGATTGGGCGGTTTGCTCGTCTATCGTCTAAATGAGAGTCGTGCAGCGGGGTGCCACCGGACCGCTGCTTTGGCGGAGGGTGGATTGCAAGACGCGAGTGCGCGAGGAACCAACATGCGCGATGGGAGTTGGATTGAGGATCTGGGACAAGATCTGCGCTACGCAGCGCGAACGCTTTTAAAGAGTCCGGGGTTCACGCTGGTGGCTGTTCTGACTTTGGCGCTGGGGATTGGGGCGGATACAGCGATTTTCTCGGTAGTCAATGCCGTGCTGCTGAAGCCTCTGCCTTTTTGGCAGCCGGAGAAGCTTGTTGAGCTGTGGCAGACCGAGACCGCGCCGGGCTCGTATCCCCTGACAGGCGAAGACTATACCGACTGGCGGGCGCAAAACAGCACCTTTGAGGACATGACTCTTTATTCTTGGCCAAGCAACTATAACGCGAGTGGCTCGGAAGGCGCCGAGGCGGCGATGGTGGTTCGTGCGCAGGCCAACTTTTTTGACTTGCTGGGGGTGAAGCCGCAGATCGGGAGAACCTTCGCCCGGGGTGAGGACCAGAGCGGCGGAAGTCACGTGGCTGTCTTGAGCTATGGGTTCTGGAAGGAGCGCTTTGGCGGGCAGCCGGACGCACTCGGGAAAACCGTGGTATTGGACTCGGAACGCTACGACGTCATTGGAGTGATGCCGGCATGGTACACCCTACCGGCACGAGCAGACCTGTGGATTCCCCTGGACATGCGCAAGGAAAAGATTGGCAGACGCGGGTCGCATGAATGGAGAGCAATTGGGCGTGTAAAAGGTGAGGCGACCATTGCACAGTCGACAGGCGATTTGCGGACCATCGCTGAGCGCCTGGAGAAACAATTCCCGGATTCAAATCGAGGCGTAGACGCGATCGTTACGCCGATGAGGGAAGGTTTGCTCGGAAATTTTCAATCTCAATTGTGGATCTTGTTTGGGTCGGTGGCGCTGGTGCTGCTGATTGCCTGCGCGAACGTCGCGAACCTATTGCTGGCCCGTGCCACGAGCCGCCGGAGAGAAGTCGCCGTGCGTAGCGCGCTGGGTGCCGCGCGAGGCAGGCTGGTGCGGCAGTTGTTGACGGAGAGCTTGCTCCTATCGTTGACGGGCGGCGCCTTCGGCGTTGCAATCGCATACGCTGGGGTTGCTGCGCTGCGTAGTTTCTTGCCCGCTACCGTGCCCCAGCCGAATCCGATCAGAGTGGGAACCGTGCCATTGCTGTTCACTTTCGGAACGTGCGTGTTGGTGGGAATACTGTTTGGCCTTGCGCCAGCGGTCGAAGCTACTGGAGTGGCATCGGCGGAAGCATTGAAGTCCAGGGGCGCGGTCAGTGGGGGATCTACAAAGGGTAGCCACTGGCTCAGGAATACTCTAGTCACGAGCGAAATCGCGCTGTCGCTGGCGCTGCTCATTGGCGCGGGGTTGTTGCTACGCACGTTTGCCAATCTGCGCGCCACGGACGTGGGAGTGCGCGGCGAAAATGTGCTCACCGCTTCGGTGAGGTTGCCAGAAAACAAGTACAAGACCTTCGATCAAGGCCGCGAATTCTACGAGCAGCTTCTGGCCCGCCTGGAATCGGCCCCCGGCGTCAGGGCTGCGGCAATCACTACGAAATTGCCGCTGCTCGGAGGCAACAACGGGTACATCACCATCCCCGGGCAGCAAACGGAATCGATGACGGGACCGCTCGTTGAAAACTCCGCCGTAAGCGCAGACTATTTTCGTGCCATGGGAATTCCTCTACTGGCGGGACGCCAATTCGAGACTCGGGACACAGAACTCACGACGAAGCTTCTGCGCGAAGCGCTTCCTGCAAAGACAGAAGAAGAAACGAAGACTATCGCGAACAGATATATCCTGCCGGCAGTGATCAACGAGACCATGGCTCGAACCTTTTGGCCGAAGCAAAACGCTTTGGGAAAGGTATTTGAAAATTTCACGAAATTCCAAGTGGTGGGAGTTGCGGGCGACGTGAAGCAGCAACAACTGAAAACTCCGGCGATGCCGGAAGTGTATTACCCGCTGGCATGGTACTTCGCCGATGTGAACCGGCCATATTCGATCGTCGTGCAGAGCGTCGGACCGCCAGAAGGGCTTATGGGCACCGTACGCGGCGCGGTGCACGGATTAGACGCAAGTCTTGCAGTGATGAGCGTGCGAACGATGGTTCAAATCACGGCCGAGTCAATGACCGACACGAAATATGAAGCAGTTCTGCTGGGCGGCATGGCGGCGCTGGCGCTGATGCTAGCCGCGGTCGGGACGTATGGAGTTATGTCTTACGTCGTAGGCCAGCGAACCAACGAAATTGGAATCCGTATGGCATTGGGCGCGGGCCCGTCGAATATTCTGCTGCTGGTCCTGCGCCAGGCCGGAACACTTGTGGGAATCGGAATCGTGCTTGGCCTGGCGGGAGCGGCCGGCGGTACGCAATTGATGAAAGGTTTGTTGGTGGGAGTTCCGCCCGTTGATCCAGTGACGTATGGCAGCGTGTCTGCTGTGCTGGCGATGGTTGCGCTCGCAGCGTGCTACTTGCCGGTGCGACGCGCCATGCGCGTGGACCCGATGGTGGCTCTCCGGGACGAGTAGATGAAACCTTGACGCTGACTCAGCTACGGGCAGACAGTTCGCGCCGCTTGCTCCAGAAGTAGATAGCGAAGGCAATGGTCACGAGCGGCAGAACACAGCCGAATTCGTCGATGAACCACACGGTTTTTCCAGTGTTACGCGTTAGCGGCGTAAAAATGCCTTGAATATAGAGATTGTGGCTGCCGTGGAGAATTGCGCCGGTCCACAGGCTGCCGGACTTGAGACGCATCCAGGCGAACACGAAACTGATGGCGATGACCAGCACAGTAAAGCACGTCAGACCGTACCAAGTAGGCGTGCCCGCGTTGTAGTCGCCGTAAATCAAGATGGGATAGTGCCAGAGCGACCAGACCACACCGCTGATGAGTGAGGTCGCGGTGAATGACGTGGTCTTTGAAAGTTCAGGGACCAAAAACCCACGCCAGCCGATCTCCTCTCCGAGGGCGCTGGAGACGCTGCGAACCAGGCCGTAGGCGCCGATCAGCACGATTCCCAGGACGATGGAAATCCACGGTGGTCCGCCGAGATGCATGGACTTCACGAGTGAATCGTAAAACTCGGGATTGCCGAACGCACCGAGGTGAAAGATCCAGACGATGGCGTAGGCAATGGAAGCGTAAAGCAGGGGGATATACCAGCTACGGACTTGATATTTGGTCTCGCCCCATTTCCAGCCCAACTCGGCAATACTTCGACCGTTCAGCCGCAGCGTCAGCATTCCGGCGAGGGCTGGACACCACATGAGACCGAAGACGTACATGCCGCGGCCATATCCCAGGCTGCCTGAATGAAGAATTAGGAAATAGAAAAATGAGCTGAACGCAAAAAGAATAATCAGATACATGAGGACTTGAACGCGAGAACTCCTGGGTTGCGGCAAAGACGTCTCCTTGTCGCGCGGGACAATACATCGGGCGCTCGAATGATGCAAGTGCCAGCGAGCTGATAGAGCTGATCGGCACCGCGGGATGGGACGGTGCAAGACTTGTCGTGGTCATCGTTCTAAGCGTGGAGCGTGCCGTGCAGATAGCGATTCGCGTGGGCATAGCGCTGGCCGCGGTCTGTCTGATGTTTCCCGCCATGGTCGCGGCCTGCGATTGCGTCAACGCGGGGCCGCCCTGCAAGGCATTCAAAGCCACGCCAAACGTGTTCACCGGGCGGGTCACAAGAATCTCGACCATTCAGGTGAAAATGCCGAGCAGCGTCGGATACCCTCAACAGCTAGTGCAGTTGCAGATCGCGCGCAACTATCGTGGCCAAGAAGGAAAGTCCACCGTGGAAGTCGTGACGGGAGAGGGGGGCGGGGATTGCGGATTTTCGTTTGAAGAAGGCAAGCAGTACCTCGTCTATGCCTATCCGCACGCCGCTAGCGGAGAACTGTACACAGGAATTTGCCAGCGCACGCGCCTCCTCAGCGGAGCCGACGAGGATTTGGAGTACCTCGCCAATAAAGACGATCCGGCGCATGGGGCGGGCATAGAGGGATCCGTTGAGGAGTTGTCTCGCGACCGACACAACATCACGCAAGTTGCGGGCATGCTCGCGGGCGTCCCGTTGGAAATCGTCGGGAATGGGGGACGCTGGACGGCGGTAACGGGTGCCGATGGAAAATTTCGCGTGTGGGGTTTGAAGCCAGGAAGCTACCGAATTACTGCGATGTGGGGCAAGAAATTCGCGGCTGACAGCCAAACCGTTAAGCTTGAGCCCCGATCCTGCGCCGACCTGCGCTTCCTTCGGACGCCGCCTCCCGTAAAGACCTGGCGCGGCTCAGGCGCGGGCCTTCTCAATCATTTCTTGCCAGATTCCCTTGGATTTTAGAATGAGCTCGACGGCTTCGCGGATGGCGCCTCTTCCGGCAACCGCCCGCGTGACATAGTGCGCCGCGAGCTTCACTTCCAGGACCGCATCGCCGACTGCGACGGCAAGCCCCACGCGGCGCATTACCGGCAAGTCCGGCAGGTCGTCCCCAATGAACGCTATCGCTGATTCCGGGACGCCAGTCTTTTTCAGAATCTCTTCCAGCGCGGGAATTTTCGTGGGCTGCTTTTGGTAGATAAATTCCATCTTCATTTCGTTGGCGCGGCGCACGAGGGCGGGGCTTGCGCGACCCGTGATGACACCGGTGCGGAGGCCAGCGGTGCGTGCGAGAGTTAGACCCTGGCCATCATGGGCGTCGAAGGACTTGATTTCGAGGGCGGTGCCGTCGGGCTGGGAGAGAAGGGTGACGGAGCCATCGGTCATGGTGCCGTCAACGTCCATGAGGAGCACTTGGATTTGGGCG
>Ga0210384_10005838_pt1 | contig 13234 bp, 16 predicted proteins | sample IncBWH2MmetaG_FD_160574 | JGI IMG/M metagenome (GOLD analysis project Ga0210384, IMG submission 160574) | Forest soil microbial communities from Barre Woods Harvard Forest LTER site, Petersham, Massachusetts, United States - Inc-BW-H-2-M | ecosystem: Environmental > Terrestrial > Soil >... | reverse complement strand
AGTTCCACGACATGAAGGCCCGGCGCAAGGTGCTGTATGGGGTGGACGTGATCGCCGACGTGCACATTGACACGAGAAACTACCGTGCGCAGATTGAGCACGAACTTCGGGCCAAGCTTTTTCGTCTAAGACAAAAGGGGGCCCAGGTTCTTTCCGATCCGGCTGAGCTGCTCAAGTTGTGCGTGGATTCGGTGTCGAACTTCTGTTTGCTGGGGCGGCACGCGCTGGTGGTATCGGGCGCCACGCCGAAGACCGAGCGCCGGGCCGCGGTTCACCAGCTCGGGCAAATTTTGAAGATGGACACGAGCCCGTTTGACACCTTGCTTGACATCCGCGAGGATAAATCCGGCGTGGACCCAGGGGATCCGGGCGAGCTGTTCGCAATGTATCTGGAGCGTATCCAGAGAATAGTCGAGTTTGTGGACGGACTGGAGGACAAATGAAAATAGCATTGGCGGTTCTAGGGGTGATCATTCTGGTGGTTTTGGTGGTGGGCGGCAGTCTGGTGGGCGCCCGCAACGAGCTGGTGACCGAGAAAAACGCGGTGGACGCCGCCTGGGCGCAGGTGGACGTGGTATTGCAACGCCGTTCCGACCTGATCCCCAACCTGGTTGAGACGGTGAAGGGCTTCGCCAAGCAGGAAAAATCGGTGATCGACTCGGTGACTGCCGCGCGGGCCGCTCTGGGTGGGGCGCGCACGCCGGCCGAGAAGATCCAGGCCAACGGGCAACTGGACAACGCGCTGTCGCGGCTGCTGGTGGTGGTGGAAAACTATCCCAACCTGAAGTCGAACGAGAATTTCCAGCGCTTGCAGGACGAACTGGCGGGCACCGAGAACCGCATCGCGGTCGAGCGCCGCAAGTATAACGAGACGGTGCAGCGCTACAACACCGACACCGAGTTGTTCCCCAAGAACATTGCCGCGTCGATGTTCGGATTCCAGCGCAACGACGCATACTTCAAGGCTGAGACGGCGGCCAAGCAGACTCCCAAGGTGGCGTTTTGAGCTGTGGGCTAAAACCCACAGCGGCACAATGAATCGTGCGCAACAGTGTTAGTCGGGGGATTCCTCGAGGTCTTCGAGGCGGTCGGCCTCGGCCGCGTAGCGCTTCAGGACGCTGATCGAATTGCCGGCCCCGAAGCCAGCGGTGCGCAGTTTCCGGTAAGCGGAAGCCAGATATTTCTCTTCGCTCAACAGCGCGCCGAGGTTCTTGCCGCGATACTTGCGGGCCAGAAACTGCTCAATCATCGCGATTTCGTCGGCGCCCGAATAGGCGGCTTCGGCGGCTTTCTTGGCTAGATCCGGCGCGACCCGGCGGGCAAGAAGATCGCGAACCACCCGAGTTTTTCCCAGACCTTGATTCTCACGCCGCCAGCTCGCGTAGGATTCCGCGAAGCGCTGGTCGTTCAAGTAGCCGAGCTGCTTCAGGCGTTCGAGCACCTGCTGTACGTCCGCGGCGCGGGCGGCCCGGCGCATCAATTTCTGCCGTAGTTCGCTGATGGTCTGGGGCTTGGCCGAGAGGATGCGCGCGGCATAGGTCATCAGACCGTCCAGGTCCAGCGGTTTTGGCGTTTTCGCGGGCTTTTTCGGAGGCCATGCCGGCATGACGATGAGTGTACAAAATCAAAAGGGCCGCCCGAAGACGGCCCTTATTTTTCAATTTTTTTGATTTCTGGGATCGCCCGCTGGTTACGGGCGATTCACATTTTCGGCCTGGAGTCCTTTGGGTCCCTTTTTCACCTCAAACTCCACCTCCGTGCCCTCTTCGAGGGTCCGGTATCCGGACATCTCGATGGCCGAAAAGTGGACGAACACGTCTTCGCCGCTGGCCCGCTGGATGAATCCATAGCCCTTGGCGGCGTTAAACCATTTCACAACACCCTTTTCTCTCACTACTTGATCTCCTATTCCATTCCCGGGGGGCCGGGACTGACTGCATGTTAGTCCTCACACTTTTGCGTACGACGCTCACTCCGGCTGCACGAAACAGGGGCGCCGCACACGCTACTGCGGGGTAAAACTCCGGTTATTGTCTCACAGGAGTTTGTTCTGCTGCAAGAGAAAAAGACGGAATTATGCACTTGACATACCCTGATTAAAATGTGGACGATTGGATGGCGTGACAGGCTGGTTCAGGTAAGTATAAAACCTATCTTTCGATAAAGGCATTGCGCCCCTCGAAGTGCCGTGGGAACATCACCACGAGGGCGAAAAGAGTATCTTCCTCCGAGTGCTCCTTAGCCCTTAATGCCGGGGATCGGAAACGTTTTTCGTTTCCCGGCATCTACCGCTAACGACGGTTATCTAGGAGATCCCCATGGGAACCGTTCAGATCCAGAAGGCACCAAACGGATACATCATCACAGATGCAACAAGAGGAGATCCAGCGTCTTTTAAGCCCATGAATGGCGCGTATAGCTACGATCAGGCCAAGATGCGTTTACGCGTGTTTGGGTTTTCTGCTGCAACAATCGACGCGGCCCTCAAAGAGACGGACGCGAAAGGCTATTCCGTCTTTCGGGTGGGGTGATCTCCGAGAGCCTATCTTTCGTATAGGTCTATGGCAATTGGTGAGAAGGCGGTTCTTAATTGAAGGGAGGGTTCACATGAAACAACGGCTAGTTCGTTTTTTGCGCGAAGAGGACGGTCAGGATCTGATTGAGTACACTTTGCTGCTCGGGTTTGTGGCCTTGGCTTCGGCCGCGCTGTTCATCGGTGCCGGCCAGTCCGCCAGTACGATTTGGGGCATTGCTAATGCAGAGATGAGTAACGCGGCGGTGGCTGCCAGCTGAACCCCGGCCATTTGCTGCAAACTTCAGTTCTTGCCCGCTTGTTCACGGCCAGCGCGTTTCGCTTTTGCCTTCCGCTTCGCCTTCGTCGGATGCGTCCCTGGCCGGGGCATGTCTGCCGTGGGCTTGACCTTCCCCAGGAGCACTATAGCTCGATCTTCTGAAAGCGGGATGTGGATCGTGTCGCCTTGTTTCGCCATTGCTAGGATCTATTCGACGGTACAATTCGCTCCAATGGATCTTAAACGAAAAAGCCCGGCGCGGGGCCGGGACAGTTTTCGATGAGATCTAAGCACCCTCATCGTACTCTTTTCCTCGTGCTGGATGCAAGGGGAAAGGTGTGCCAGTGCAGGTATTCAAGGGTCCGCCGTTATCGAGCTACAAGGTTCCAGACTACAAATACTTTCCAACTAATCTAATGGAGAGCGAAGGACCGAAGCATTGGGCACAGTTGCGCTTCTTGCAAGCCTGCGAACGTCTCAATATACCGCGAGATCAGTGGCCCTCGTTTCCGAAAATGCGCCTTCCGCACGCATATGGCTTGGCGTTTGTTCCCAATGGCATTATGCGTCTTCGTTCGATTAATCCTATGTACGAAACCGAAGCGGAATGGCGAGCGAGTTGTCGTGAAGACCTTGAACGTTTTCTTGACGAAGAGGCTCAAGGCTTCCGTGCGTGGTTCCAGCGCGAATTAGACACACACCGACTAGCAAAGATTAAGCCGAGTCGTGGCTCAACGCCTCTGAATCTCCGGTACGAATGGGCGGCCCAACGTCACTGCTCTGGACTCCAGTACAAGGAAATGGCACCAGACAAATACAGTGACGAGGTAGTGCGTAAGACCGTCACGCGGATCCTTGAAGTAGTTGGGCTTCGCCACCGGAAATAAACCAGTGAGGACGCTATTTCCTGTGCCGGAAATAAGAGTCTGAAGTGCTGCTTCCGTTGGTAACAAGACGCCGGAGAGATGTTTCCGCATGACCGATCTCAAGGTTTTGGCCGTCACGCGCTCCACATGGACGGAGCGAACATCGCCACCGCGCTGAAGCACAGACACCACAGCTTGTTTGTTTGCGAACTGGCTTACGCGATCCTTCGGCCTCTCACCCGGTTTGTTGGCGTGCGGCCCTGGCCGGATCTTTCCGCCGATGTAGGTTTCATCCGCTTCAACGATCCCGGTTAGCACTGCGGCGATTGGTTCCTGGTTTAGCGCCCAACGAATCCGATGCGCCATGAACCACGCGGTACGGTAGCTGCCCAGTTGCTTGCCGTTTTCCTTCGTGCCCCACAGATTCCGCCAAAGCTGATGCGCACTGACACCCTTCTTACTGGAGCACATCAGGTGGATCGCAAGTAGCCACTTGTGCAGCGGAATGTGCGAATCCTCAAAAATGGTTCGCATTGTAACCGTGAACGGCTCACGGCATGCTGAGCACTTCCATAGGCCCTTGCGCGTGGTTTTACCTGCCAACTTGAACGCCTCCCCGATGATTCCGCAGTGCGGGCACACCGGACCTTCCGGCCACAATTTTGCTTCAAGATACGCCCTTGCGGCGTCTTCGTCGTGGTGGTGAGGAGCAATCAGTGCGTCCATAATTTACTATGACATAGAAACGTGGGTATGTCAAGTGCACAATTCCGGAAAAAGAGGGATTGTTAAGAGCCGGCACGCGGCTGAGCACCAGGGTCAAGCCGGCGGGTTTGACAGCATCCGTCCGGGTCGGCTAAGCTGGGTAGCTGAGGAACTCGCAAGGAGAAGGTCTGTCTACATGAAAACCGCAATCCCCTCGCCCGCCGAGATCGAGCGCCATTGGCACTTGATCGATGCCGAAGGCCTGGTGTTGGGCAGGGTGGCCAGCAAAGCTGCCAATATTTTGATGGGCAAGCATAAGCCCAGTTATACGCCGTTTCTGGATACGGGCGATCACGTGGTGGTGGTCAATGCCGCCAAGGTCCGGCTTACGGGGCGCAAAGAAGAGCAGAAAATCTATCGGCGCCACTCGGGCTATCCGGGCGGGCTGACTGAGACCAGCGCGCGCAAGGTGCGGGCAGCGCGTCCGACGCGGATGGTCGAAGAGGCGATTCAGGGAATGCTTCCGAAGAGCAAGCTGGGCAAGCAGATGTATCGGAAGCTACAGGTTTATGCGGGTCCCAAGCATCCGCACGACGCGCAGAAACCGGTTGCGCTGGCAATCGGAAGCTGAGGAGATTATGAGCGCACAGCGCGGGGCGCGCGCCTTGAAACAGAATATGAACGCGGCCCGCTGCGTTGTGCGCGACTAAAAAAGAGGATTACGTGGCTTTAGTTCAACATTTAGGTACGGGCCGGCGCAAGAGAGCGGTGGCCAGAGTTTTCCTGCGATCGGGAAAAGGACAGATCACCGTGAACGGACGGACCTTTGAAAACTATTTCCCGAGTGAGGCAGCGCGCGCGATCGTGCGGCAGCCGCTGCTCGCCACCGAAACCGCGGACAAGTTCGACATTCTGATTAACACGGCCGGCGGAGGGCCCACGGGCCAGGCTGGAGCCGCGAAGCTGGGAATCGCGCGGGCTCTTTTGGAGTTTAACTCCGAGCTGCGCGCGAAACTGAAAGAGTTGGGATTTCTCACGCGCGACGAGCGCGAGCATGAGCGCAAGAAGTATGGGCAAAAAGGCGCTCGCAAGCGGTTCCAGTTCTCGAAGCGCTGAGTGTGTTTTGAGCCGCGAATTCGTGTTTCCACGCGTTCATTTGCGGCTTCGTTGTTCATCTCAACCCGGGCCACAAATTCCGCTTCGGGCCGTGAATCCGGGTTCAACCATAATCAGGCAAAGGAGGAATTTTGCCGTCTATTAGCATGAAGGAATTGCTCGAAGCTGGCGTTCACTTCGGGCACCAGACCAAGCGCTGGAATCCAAAGATGAAAGAATACATCTTTGGCGAACGTAATGGCATTTACATCATCGATCTGCAGAAGACGCTCAAGCTGTTCAAAGACGCAATGCGGTACGTGGGCGAAGCCGCGGCGCAAGGGAAAACGGTGCTGTTCGTGGGCACCAAGCGCCAGGCACAGGAGGCCATCGCCGAAGAGGCTACGCGGTGCAGCCAGTTCTACGTGAACCAACGCTGGCTGGGCGGACTGCTCACGAATATGACGACGGTGCAGAAGTCCATCAAGCGGTTGAAAGAGCTGGATGCAATGGCGGCCGAAGGCAACTGGGACGGGCGCGCCAAAAAAGAAGTTGTCCGCATGGAGCGCGATCGCAAGCACCTGAATCAGAACCTGGCGGGCATCAAGGACATGAACGGCCTGCCGGACGTGCTGTTCGTGGTGGATTCCAACAAGGAGGCCATCGCGGTTGAGGAAGCGCGCAAGCTGGGCATCGCGGTGGTGGCGGTGGTCGACACCAATTGCGATCCGGACAAGGTCGATTACGTGATTCCGGGCAACGACGACGCGCTGCGCGCGATCCGCCTGTTCACCAACAAGATCGCCGACGCGGTGGTCGAAGGGCGGCAACTGGCGAGCGAGCAGGACTTCGCGGCCGAGAAGATCATCAGCGATGAGACGCCCGTCGAAGAGATTCCGGAGTACGCGCAGTACGTTGATCCGAAGTACGCCGAGCAGTTGATGAAAGAATCGCTGGCCGAGGATGATCTGCCTTCGATGTCGCTGCCGCGCAAGGGACCGGCCGCGGAACTGGCGGAAGAAGTTTCGACCCGGAACAACTGACATCCGGAAGAGGTTGCTAAGGGCCGGGCGTGCCCGGCCCCTACAGTGCGGCCGAGGCATGTGTAGGGGCGAGGCACTGCCTCGCCCAAGAGGATTTTATGGAGATTAGTGCACAGTTAGTGAAACAGCTTCGGGAGAGAACCGGAGCGGGAATGATGGAGTGCAAGAAAGCGTTGGTCGAATCCAAGGGAGACTTGGGCGAGGCCGAAGTGGTGTTGCGCAAGCAGGGCATCGCCTCGGCAGCCAAAAAATCGACCCGCACCACCAAGCAGGGGATGATCGGCGCCTATATTCACCAGGGCTCGCAGATCGGTGTCCTGATCGAGGTGAATTGCGAGTCGGATTTCGTGGCTCGTACCGGCGACTTTCAGGAACTGGTTCACGATCTGGCGATGCAGGTGGCGGCAGCCGATCCGCAGTTCGTGCGTCGGGAAGAGGTGCCGCCGGCCGCGCTTGAAAAGGAGCGCGAAATTGCGCGCGCGCGGGCGCTGGCCGAGGGCAAGCCCGAAAAGATTCTGGACAAGATCGTGGAGGGCCGGCTGGCCAAGTATTACGAGGAGGTCTGCCTGCTGGAGCAACCGTTCATCAGGGAAAACACGACCTCGATTGCCGACGTGATCAAGACCAAGATCGCCAAGCTCGGCGAAAATATTTCCGTAACGCGATTTGTGCGGTTCAAAGTGGGCGACATGGCGAGGGCGGAAGAAGCAGCAGCCTCAGAGAGCGCATAACGTGGCCAAGTACCAGCGCATCCTGCTCAAGCTGAGCGGCGAGGTGATGGCGGGACACGGCTCTTTCGGCGTCGATCCGGCGCGCGTCAAGGCCCTGGCGGAAGAAGTGTCCGAGGTAGCGCGAGCCGGGGTACAGATCGGCCTGGTGGTGGGAGGCGGCAATTTCTTCCGCGGCGTTGCCGCGGCGGCGCAGGACATGGACAGGGTGACGGCGGACCACATGGGAATGCTGTCCACCGTGATCAATGCGCTGGCTCTTCAGGATTCGCTCGAGAAGCAGGGTATGCCCACACGCGTCATGACGGCCATCACGATGAATGAGGTCGCCGAACCTTACATCCGGCGGCGCGCGATTCGGCACCTGGAAAAGGGCCGGATTGTGATCTTCGCGGGCGGCACTTCAAATCCCTATTTTTCAACGGACACGGCCGCCACGCTCCGGGGTTTGGAAATCCACGCTGAGATCGTGGCGAAAGCCACGCGCGTCGATGGTGTCTATGACAAAGATCCCCTGACCAACGCGGGGGCCGAGCGGTTTCCCGAGATCAGCTACTCCGAGGTGCTCTCGAAGAATCTGAAAGTGATGGATGCTTCCGCGGTGGCGATGTGCCGAGACAACCATCTGCCGATCGTCGTTTTTGATTTGAACGTCCATGGCAATATAATGCGTATGACGAGGGGGGAACCTATCGGCACGTTGATTCATTGAGTGCGAATGGGACCGAAGATATGAAACCTGAACCGGCAGTTACCAATCACGACTTTCAGAACGTCCGGGACGTGGAGGGCCACGCGAAGACGCGCATGGATAAAGTATTGACCGATTTCCAGCACGAAATGGCGGGCATCCGCACGGGTCGCGCATCGGTGGCCATCTTCGACAACTTGAAGATGGACTACTATGGCACGCCTACTCCCATCAACCAGCTCGCGAATTTGCACGTGCCCGAAGCCACGCTGATCACCATCCAGCCCTGGGATGTTTCGCAGATCGGCGCGATCGAGAAGGCCATCCGCAGCTCCGACCTGGGCCTGAACCCGGCCAACGACGGGAAAATCATTCGCGTGCCGATTCCGGCCTTGACCGAGGAGCGCCGCAAAGATATCGTCAAGCGGCTGCACCACGTGGCCGAGGAGCACCGCGTTGCCGCGCGGAACATCCGCCGGGACGCCAATGAGCACCTGAAAAAGCTGCTCAAGGATAAGCTCATCAGCGAGGACGAAGAACGCCGGGCGCTGGACGACGTGCAGAAGATGACCGACGGCCACATCCAGAAGCTCGACCAGATGTCTAAGGTAAAGGAAAAAGAAATTTTGGATATCAAGTAAGGCGCCGCGTTGACGTAAGCACGCGAACGTGAACCACATCCAATCCAGCCGCGGCGGCGAATGCCGCAAGGTACGCATCCGTCCAAAAGTTCGGTCCGGTATGCAGAAGCCGGGTCGCTGCTCGCCATGACGCCTCGCGTGATGGTCGCGATGCTTCCGTTCGTGGCCTCGGCGTTCGCGCAGGCTCCCCGGCCGATTACTTTCGCGGGTGAATTCTCGAACATGCGCTATACGGAGGAGCACGCCTACGGCTATACGCTCCAACTGTGGCGCGAAGGGGCGACCGTGTTTGGATTGTTTCTGGCGTCGGAAGGCCTGGCCGGCGACACGCCCACGGGACTGCTCGATGACCTGAAGTACGACCCGCGATCGGGCAAGCTCTCGTTCAAAGCCAAGCTGACGATGGGCGTGGACGCCCGACTGCAGCCGTCGCATGATCTGTTCGAGTTCGACGGCACGCTAGGCAAGGCGGCGGTGTCCGGCGTCCTGAAGCGCGCGGCCGTATCGGAACGCATCAACCTGCGCAAATTGCAGCCGAACGCCGCGCTTCCTCAGCCTCGAACCTATGACGAGTGGAAACGGCAGACCGACGAGATCATCAGGCGCCGGGGCCCGAAGTGGTAGGCCTGTTAACCTGAAAGAGATGATGGTTCGATTGCTCCTCTTCCTTCTGCCGGCCTTGTTGGCGGGCCAATCGCTCAAAGACTTCGAAAAGAAAGTCACTGAGTTCACGCTGCCCAACGGGCTGCATTTCATCGTGATTGAACGCCATGAGGCGCCTGTGGTGTCGTTCCACACCTATGTGAACGTCGGTTCCGTGGACGATCCGGGCGGCCAGACCGGGCTAGCGCACATGTTCGAGCACATGGCATTCAAGGGCACTCCCACGATCGGGACGAAGGACTGGCCGGGGGAGAGAAAGGCCATGGCGGCAGTCGAGGAGGTCTACGACCGGCTGGACGCCGAGCGCAGAAAAGGAACGCACGCCGACGGGAAGAAAGTCGAGGCGCTGGAAGCTGAGCTGAAGGCCGCCATGGAAAAGGCCGACAGCCTGGTCGAAGAAAACGAGTACGACCGCATGGTGGAATCGAACGGCGGGGTGGACATGAATGCCGGCACCGGCGAGGATTCCACCAACTACTACTACAGTTTTCCGTCGAACCGGGTCGAGCTGTGGTTCCTGCTGGAGTCATCCCGCTTCATGCAGCCGGTGTTCCGAGAGTTCTACAAGGAGCGCGACGTGGTGGCCGAGGAGCGGCGCATGCGCGTGGAATCGAGCCCGCAGGGCAAGTTGGTTGAGGCGATGTTGGCCACGGCCTATGCGGCGCATCCATACCGCAACATGCCGGGAGGATGGGCCAGCGACATCGCCAGTTTCCGCCGCCCCGACGCCGAGCGCTTCTACAAACAACATTACGTGCCGGGGAACATCACGATCGGTATTGCCGGAGACGTGAATCCGGCCGAGGCCAGGCGGCTCGGGGAAAAATATTTTGCGCGCTTGCCGAGGGGGCCGCTCCCTGGACCGGTGCATACGGCGGAACCCGCGCAGGGGGGCGAAAAGCGCGTGGGGGTGGAATCGCCCGCACAGCCGTTCATGGCCATCGCGTATAAGCGGCCGGACCAATACTCGCCCGATGACGCGATTCTGGATGTTGTGAGTGAAATTTTGTCGGGCGGACGCACTGGGCTGATCTACAAAGACATGGTGCGCGACAAACAGATGGCGCTGGGCGCAGGGAGCCAAGCTACTTTTCCCGGAGGGAAGTATCCATCGCTTTTTGTCTTTTTCGTGGCGCCCGCGACGGGCCACTCCGTCGAGGAAAACGAAAAGGAGATGTATACAATCATCGAGCAGCTGAAAAACACCAAGGCCGACGATGTGACCCTGAATCGTGTGAAGACCAAGCTGCGCGCCGATCTGATCCGCAAGCTGGCGAGCAATAGCGGCCTCGCGGCGGAACTATGCAGCTATTACGTCAACTACGGCGACTGGCGGAAGTTGTTCACCGATCTGGATGATTATAACCGCGTCACCGCGGACGACGTGCAGCGCGTCACCAAGACATACCTCACGCCGGAGCGGCGCACCGTGGCCTACACATACGTTCCGGCGGAAGGAGGCGTGAAGTGAAGCGGCGAGCCGTTCTGATTGTGCTGCTGGCGGGCGCGGCGTTCGCGCAGACCCGCGCGCCGCTGGCCGTTCCTTCGTACAAGGACCTTAAATACCCTGCGTTACGGCCCGTTCAGGTGCCGGAGCCGGCCACTTTCACGCTTTCCAACGGCATGCGCGTGTTCCTGCTGGAGGATCATGAACTGCCGCTGGTGCAAGGATATGCGCTGGTGCGCACCGGCAATCTGTTCGACCCGCCCGAGAAGAGGGGCCTGGCGGAGCTGACCGCCGACGTGCTGCGAGCGGGCGGAACGCACGCCAAGACCGGCGACCAGATCGACGAAGAGCTGGAGAACATCGCGGGCTCGGTCGAGAGCAGCATGGGCGAGACCAGCGCGAGCCTCAGCTTTTCGGGGCTGAAGGAAAGCGCCGACGCGGTACTGGCAGTGTTCAAGGAAGTGGTGACGGACCCCGAATTCCGCCAGGACAAACTGGATCTGGCGCTAGCGCAGGCCCGCAGCGGGATCGCCCGCCGCAACGACGACGCGGATGGGATCGCAGAGCGTGAATTGTCGAACATCCTGTACGGCCGTAATACGCCCTACGGATGGACAATCGAGTACGAGCATCTGGCGCGCATCCATCGCGAGGACCTGCAGCAGTTCTATCGCCGGTATTACTTTCCGAAGAATATGCTGCTGGCTGTGTACGGAGATTTTTCGGCGGCCGAGATGAAGGAGAAGCTGGAAAAACTGTTTGCGGATTGGAAGGCGGAGCAGCCGGCGGTGCCTCCCTTTCCGGCCGTGACGGCGAAGGCGGCGCCCGGGATCTTTCTGGCGGAAAAACCGGACGTCACGCAGACGTTCTTCACAATCGGGTTACTGGGGGGCACGCTGCGCGACCCGGATTATCCAGCGCTGGAGGTGGCGTCGCATATTTTGGGCAGCGGGTTCACCAGCCGGCTGATGTCGCAGATCCGAACGAAGCTGGGATACGCGTACTCTATCGGCGCGGGTTGGGGAGCGGCCTACGATCACCCGGGAACGTTCCGCATCGTGGGCAGCACGAAGTCGGCGACGACCACGGAGACGATTACAGCGATCCGCGCCGAAGTCGATAAGATGCGCGCCGCTGAGGTGACCGAGCAGGAACTGGTTACCGCGAAAGATTCGGTACTCAACGGCTTCGTGTTCTTTTTCGACAGCCCGGTCAAGACGCTGAACCGCACGCTGACGTATGAATACTTCGGATATCCGAAAAATTTCCTGGCGCAATATCAGAAGGAGATCGCGGCGGTGACGCGGGCCGATGTCCTGCGAGTTTTTCGCGAACACATTCAGTCCAACAATTTGACCATCGTGGCGGTGGGGAACCCCAAGGATTTTGGCAAGCCCCTGTCGACTCTGGGCAAGGTCGAGATGATCGACCTGACGATTCCGGAACCCAAACCGGCTGCGCAGGCAGACCCAGCGAGTTTTGGGCAGGGCAGAGGTCTCCTGGAACGTGCCCGGCAGGCCATGGGCGGCGCGGATAAATTGATGGCGATCAAGGACTCGATCCAGTCCTCGCATGTGATCCTGAACACTCCCGGGGGGGACATAAAAATCGTGCAACGGAGCGTGTTCCTGGCGCCGTCTTATATTCGGCAGGAGCAGGATATTCCGGACGGGCATGTGATCGCTTTTACGGATGGCGCGTCTGGATGGCAAACGACACCTGAAGGCATTACGCCTATGCCGGCCGAGGTTCTGAAGCAGGCGCAAGATGAATTGTCCCGCCGCTTGGTGCACTTGATGCTGGCGGACCAGGATGCCTCGCTGATGGTACAGGCGGGCGAAAAGAATAGCGTGCGGATCGTGCGGTCTTCGGGCGCGGCTGTTCGTATCGAATTTAACGAGGCTACTGGCCTGCCGGTGAGGGAATTCTACCCGGCGGCGGGCGATGCGGCGGAAGTGGTCCAGTCCTTCGCCGACTGGCGCGATGTGGATGGGGTCAAAATGCCCTACCGGATCACGCTCGAACAAGGCAGCAAGACAATTGCGAGCGCAGTAGTCGATGAGTATAAATTCAACATCGGATTGACGCCGGAGGATGTGAGCAGGCCATGAAAGCAGGCTTACTTATGGCGGCCTTCGCGGCACTGGCCGTTGGACAGAGGCCCTCCGTGGGTCAGACCCTGACCGCCGGGGACGTGCGCGCCAAACGAGTGATCGACGATGCGGTGGCCGCGCTCGGCGGCGAGAAATTCCTCAACATGCAGGACCGCATCGAAAGCGGACGAGCGTACTCCTTCTACCACGACCGGCTTTCGGGATTGACGATCGCGAAAATCTACACGCGCTATCTGGTCGTGCCTCCGGAGAAATCAGGACAGGACTTGGGCTTGCGCGAGCGAGAGGCCTTTGGGAAAAACGAAGAGACGGCCGCGGTATTCCGAGAAGATGTGGCATCGAATCTGAACTGGCGTGGCGCCAAGGCCGTCCCCAAGGACGAATTTGAGCGATACCGCGATAGCACGCTGCGAGACATCTTCTATATTCTTCGTCAGCGGTTGCACGAG